>Ga0209573_1003727_pt1 | contig 16159 bp, 13 predicted proteins | sample TNRBio252014_DNA_FD_185870 | JGI IMG/M metagenome (GOLD analysis project Ga0209573, IMG submission 185870) | Wastewater treatment Type I Accumulibacter community from EBPR Bioreactor in Madison, WI, USA - TNR Reactor_6/25/2014_ DNA (SPAdes)... | ecosystem: Engineered > Bioreactor > EBPR >...
GGAAGAGGCCAACACCCCCGAATGCGTATAGGGTATGCCCATCACTTCCAGCATCCCCTGAATGCAACCATCCTCGCCGTACTGCCCGTGCAGCGCGTTGAACACCACGTCGGGCTTTAGCTGTGCAAGCTGCTGCGCTGTTTCACGCTTTGCATCGATACTGCTTACGCGATAGCCAAGCTCCGTCAACGCCTTCTCCACCGCCGCACCCGAGGTCAGTGAGACTTCACGCTCCTGAGACAATCCACCTTTGAGAACCACGACATGAAGCGTCATGAAGATTTCCTTTTGTTTAATGCGCCCCGCGCCTCGTTTACTGCTCGGCCAATGGCGCGCCGCTGCGCGGGCTCTTGGCAGGGGCGGCCTGCTGGCCTCTCTTCTTGTTCTGTTCGTTTATCGTTCATCGCACATCCCTCATCCCTTATCGCCGATCCTCTTGATTTCCCATTCCAGTTCCACGCCGCTATGCGCTTTTACGCGGCGGCGCACCTCCTCACCCAGCGATTCAAGGTCACTGGCATTCGCAGCACCGCGGTTAATGAGAAAATTGCAGTGTTTCTCGGAAACCTGCGCATCGCCGATGGCCAGCCCGCGGCATCCCGCTTCATCAATGAGCTGCCATGCTTTCTTCGCTCCCTCCGGATTCTTGAAAGTGCTGCCGCCCGTGCGTGCGCGGGTAGGCTGCGCGCCCTCACGCTCCTCGACGATCTTGTTCATGCGCACGGCGATCACGTCTTTATCCTCCCGCTGCCCTTTGAGCGTGACGCCAGTACAAACCCAACCTTCCGGCAGGCGGGAATGACGGTAGGAGAAACCCAGTTCCTCCGGCGTCAGGCGATGCAGCTCGCCCTTCTCATCCACCGCTTCCGCCGATTCCAGCACATCCTTCATTTCTTTTCCGTACGCTCCGGCGTTCATCGCCACGGCACCTCCTATGGTACCCGGCACCCCCACCAGAAATTCCAGCCCGCCAATGCCTGCATCACGCGCTGCGTGCGCCGCGCTCGTATCCAGCGCCCCGGCACCGCAACGCAGACGATACCCTTCCAACGCCTCCACCTGCGCGAAGCCCGCCCCAAGCCGCAGCACGATGCCGCGCAGGCCGCCGTCGCGCACCAGCAGATTGGAGCCAACCCCTATGATAGAAAGAGGGAGATCGGCGGGACGTTGTTTCATGAAGCGCCGTAAATCTTCAGTATCTTCAGGAATGAACAGCCAGTCCGCCTTACCGCCCACCGCGAACCAACAACGTTTGGCCAGCACCGTATCGCGGCGCAGACGCCCTCGCAGACCGTGCGCCCACAAAGGAAGCTCCATCTCACTTTGCTGTGTTTGTTTCGCCATCGCCAGCATACAGTCCTTATCCCGCCGCCTTTTTATGTCTTGCGTGGAGTTCGTCCAACTTTCCCGGCAGCCTGCCCGCCCAGGCAGAAATGCTCCCCGCACCCAGACACACCACCATATCACCCGGCGTCGCCAGCGCATCAATGAGAGATGGCAACGCCTCTTCATTCTCCAGCGCCACGACCTGTTTATGGCCACGGGCGCGCAGGCCCTCCACCAGCGCGTCACGGTCGATGCCTTCGATCGGTTGTTCGCCCGCGCTGTACACGTCCGCCACCACCACAATGTCGGCATCGTTGAAGCAGGTGCAGAATTCTTCAAACAGGCTTTTCAACCGGCTATAGCGGTGCGGCTGCACGACGGCGATCACCTTCCCCTGCCCCACGGGTCGCGCCTGACGCGCAGATGACAGGGTGGCGGCAATCTCCACCGGATGGTGGCCGTAATCGTCGATAATCGTCACCCCGCCGGACTCGCCGGTTTTGGTAAAGCGCCGCTTCACGCCGCCAAAGGAGGCCAGGCCTTTCAAAATAGCGCCGGACTCCATGCCCAGTTCTCGCGCCACCGCCAGCGCCGCCAGCGAATTCAGCAGATTATGTTTGCCAAACATCGGCAGCTTCAGTTCCCTGATAATATCCGTCTTGCCGGTGGAGCGGTCGGCACATTCCACATCGCAATATTGCGCTTCTCCGTCCGCCCGCAGATTGACCGCACGAATATCGGCCTGCGGGCTGAGGCCGTAAGTGATAATCCGCCGATCGCGTATTTTAGCCATCAGGGACTGCACTTCCGGGTGGTCGATACAGAGTACGGCAAAACCATAAAAGGGCAGATTCTCGATAAAAGTGCGAAACGCGGTGCGCACCTGCTCAAAGTCACCGTAGAAATCCAGATGTTCGGGATCAATATTGGTAATCACCGCGATGGTCGCCGGGATTTTTATGAAGGTGCCGTCGGACTCATCCGCCTCGACAATCATCCACTCCCCCGCCCCGACTTTGGCGTTCGTGCCGTAAGCGTTGATGATGCCCCCGTTAATGACCGTGGGATGACGCCCCGCCGACTCGAACAACGTGGCGATCAGGGAAGTGGTCGTGGTCTTGCCGTGCGTGCCCGCCACCGCGACGGACATCTTAAAGCGCATCAGCTCGGCAAGCATCTCCGCCCGGCGCACCACAGGAATACGTCGCGCCCTGGCTTCTACCACTTCCGGATTGTCCGCTTTCACCGCCGACGAAATAACGACGACCGAAGCGTCCCCCAGATTTTCCGCACGCTGGCCGATACATACGTTCATACCCATATCGCGCAGGCGACCGACATTGGCATTCTCCGCCATATCCGAGCCCTGCACCTGATAGCCCATATTATGCAGCACTTCCGCGATACCGCTCATGCCGATGCCGCCAATCCCCACAAAATGGATCATGCCCACATCCAGCGAGAGGGTTTTTCCCAGCGGCAAGGGTTTCAGGGGGATCATCGTCATGCTGCAATTTCCTTCTTCAGCAGGGGGTTGTCTATAGAGGTTCCGCCTTTTTCCAAATGGGTGCGCAATGTGCCGCTGGAAGCGGACATCACCAGATCGGCAAGATCGGAAGCGGCTTTCTCCCGACCCAGCGCCCGCGCACCCGCCGCGGCTTTACTCAGGCTGGCAGGCAGGCTGAGGAAAGACTCCAGCCGGGCAGCCAGTGCTTCATTGGTAAAGCCTTCCTGCGGCATCAGCCAGGCGCCACCCGCTTCTTCCACCGCATTGGCATTGGCGGTCTGATGGTCGTCCGCCGCGGAAGGGTAAGGCACCAACAGCGAAGGCCGCCCCGCGCAGGTAAGTTCGGCAATCGTCGAAGCGCCGGAACGCGAAATCACCAGATGCGCCGAGGCCAGTCGCGCCGGAACATCCGTAAAGAAAGGCGCCAGATCGGCCTGAATGCCGATTTCCTGGTAAGCGGCACGTGTGGCCTGCATATCTTCAGCGCGGGTCTGCTGGTCGATGCGCAGACGCGAACGCAGGTTCTCAGGCAATATGGCCACCGCTTTGGGTACGACTTGCGCGAAAATATTTGCCCCCTGCGAGCCCCCCATGACGAGCAGGCGCATCACGCCGTCTTCCCCCAATTCCGGATAGGGCATATTATGCAGGAGCCGAATCGCCGACCGCACCGGATTACCCACCACGCGCACCTTATGCGCATTTTCAGTACGCATCAGCCCGGTCACGGGAAAAGAGGTGGCGATACAATTGACCCGTCCCGCCAAGACCCGGTTGGCCTTGCCCAGCAGCGCGTTTTGCTCGTGAATCAGGGTGGGAAGCCGCAAACTGGTCGCCGCCATCATGCTCGGGAAAGAAGGATAGCCGCCAAACCCCACCACCACTTTGGGTTTGAGTTTTTTCAACAGTTTCGTGGCCTGTAAAATACCCAGCCCTAGATTTGCCGCCCCGGTCGCACGCTGGATCACATTGCGCCCCATGGTGCCCGCCCGAATCGGATAAATCGGAATCTGACCCAGCACCCCTTTCATGCTGCCCGCGCTGTAATCGGCAAAGCGACTGTCAGTAATGAGGCTGACCTTGCAGCCACGCGCCAGCAGCTCTTCGCATAAGGCCTCCGCCGGGAAGATATGGCCGCCTGTACCGCCTGCGGCTAAAATAATGTGATGTGATTGCGCCATATGATTCCTTTTAATGCGCCCCGCGCCAGTCTCCTGACTGGCCGTTGACGCGCCGCTTGCGCGGGCTGATGGCTCGGTCGGCCTCCTGGCCTCCCTTCTTGCTCTTTTCTCCCACTACCAATCATCCAAACTCCACTCCTCTGCCTACGCTACCTGATACCGGCGGCTGACATGCGTTAACTCTCCGTAACGCCTGCGCGTCAGGCCAAGCACCATCCCCATTCCCAATGCAATACCCATCATGGAGGAACCACCGTAGCTGAGGAATGGCAGGGTCATACCCTTTGCTGGCAGCAGATGCACCGCTACCCCCATATTAATAACGGCCTGGATGCCAAACTGCACCAAAATGCCTGCCGCCGCAAGTAAAACAAAAAGGTCGCTTTCGCGCCAGATACGCATGAATCCCCGCAGCAGAATGAAGCCATATAACACGACAATCAGCAATGTCAGAAGAGCGCCAAACTCTTCCCCGGAAACCGCAAAGATAAAATCCGTATGCGAGTCGGGAATCCGCCACTTCACCACCCCCTCACCCGGGCCGCGCCCCAGCAGCCCGCCGCTGGCAAAAGCCTCCAGCGATTTACTCACCTGATAATTATCGCTAAGCTCCGGATTCAGGAAAGAATCGATGCGCTTGGTGACGTGCGGCAAAGCGTAATACGCGCCGATAACGCCTCCCGCCCCCACCAGCGCCATCACCGCAATCCACAGAAAAGGCAATCCCGCCAGGAATATCTGCGCGGCGAACATCACCGATACCGTAACCACCATACCGAAATCCGGCTGGATAATCAGCAGCAGCGCCAGCACCGCATACAGCGCCAGCGCGATGCGGTAAGCCGGAAACCCCTGCATCCGCCGCCCTTCCGCAAATACCCAGGCCACGGTCACGGCAAAAAACGGCTTGATTAGCTCCGACGGCTGGAGGGACACGCCGCCAATAAACACCCAGCGCACCGCGCCTTTATTCTCCGATCCGATCAGAGGCAATAGCGCCAGCAACGCCAGGGTGCCCAGAAATCCCAGCACGGCCACGCGCCGAATAGATTTAGCATCCAGCAGGGACATGCCCAGCATTACCAGCAAACCCAGCACCAGAAAGAACGCCTGCTGGCGCACGAAATAAAATTCATCGTACCCCAGTCGCGCCGCCACGGGCGGGCTTGCCGCGGTGACCAGCACCGCGCCGGTGGCGATCAACAGCAATAACGCCAGCAGGCAGTAGCGATCCACCGTCCACCACCAGCGCCCCGTAATCCCTGTATTCGTGCGGTCGAGTTTCATAGGGGAGAGGTTTCTTTATGTAATGCGCCTGCCCCGGTCTCCTGACCTCCGCAATGCGCGACGCTTCGCTGGCTCAGGGCTGGCGCGCCCATACTATGCGCGCTTTGTGTGCCTTGAACCCCCATCGTAGTATTTTCTTGCTCCGTACTGTTTTCTTTTCCTGACGCCTGACGCCCGGAACCCGGAACGCTGCCTTCCGTCACCGCCGCCACATATTCCTTAAATGCCTGCCCTCGCGCCTCGAAATTAGGCCATTGATCCCAGGAGGCGCAGGCGGGCGACAGCAGCACTACGCCCCTTCCGGCCTGCAGCGACTCTTTTGCGGCAAGACGGGTGGCCGCCTCCAGCGTGCCGCAGCGCGTGTAAGGCACGTTCCCCTGCAGGGTTTCTGCGAATTCCGCCTCCGCCTCGCCCAGCAGGTATGCGTGCTTTATGCGCGGAAAATAGGGCGCAAGGGTGGTAATGCCGCCCGCTTTCGGCCTGCCGCCCAGTATCCAGTAAATATCCGCCGGGTAAGCGGCCAGCGCCTTCGCGGTGGAATCGGCATTGGTGGCCTTGCTGTCGTTGATGAATACCACACCGTCTTCTTCCCTGACCCATTCCATACGATGTTCAAGACCTGAGAAGGATTGTAACGACTGCGAAATGATCTCCGCTCCGACCCCTGCAGACCGGCACGCCGCATAGGCGCACGCCGCGTTCTGCCAGTTATGCGCCCCCTTAAGGCCTTTGCAGGTGGTGAGGTCAATGCGTATAGCTTCCCGGCGGTCGAGCAATATGCCGTCCTTTACCTCAATCCCCCGCTCGGCCTTACCGCCTATCGTCACCGGAACGACGGTGGCGCTGCCTGCGGCTGCTAATGTCTGCGCGACCGATTCGCTGTAGGCGTCATCCATGCCGATAATGGCGGTGTCCTCAGAGGTCTGGCGCTCAAACAGATGGCGCTTGGCGTCCACATAGCCCTTCATATCGCCATGGCGATCCAGGTGGTCGGGGGTGATATTGAGCCAGACCGCCACATTAAACCGCACGCTATGCATCAGATCGAGTTGATAGGAGGACATTTCCAGCACATACACGCCGTCTTTGCCTAACGGTTCCAAGGCAAGCGCCGGTGTGCCGAGATTGCCACCGACCTGCGGCTTCCTCCCCGCCGCCTGCAGGATATGCCCGATCAGCGCCGTGGTGGTGGATTTGCCGTTGGTGCCGGTAATCCCGATTTTCAGCGCGTCGGGACAGGCCTGCTGCAACAGCTCGATTTCCCCTGAAATCCTGCAGCCCGCCGCCTGTGCCGCCAGCACCACCCCGTGCGGTTTCGGATGGGTCAGGGGCACGCCGGGGGAGAGAACGAGCGCCGCAAGCTCCGGCCACGGCCAGTTTTTATAATGCGTCTGCCTGTTATTTAATGCCCCCGCTCCGCGCTCAGGGCTGGCGCTGTCTCCTGACCGCGCTTCTTGTTCCTTGCTGCTGTCTTTCCCCGAACTCTCTAAAGAATCGTCCCAGCAATACACTTCCGCACCGCTGGCTTCCAATGCAGCGACGGCGGCGCGTCCGGCCTTTCCTAAGCCGAAGACGCCCACTTTTTTGCCCTGATATGTGGAAAGTAAAATCATGCTACCTCAGTTTTAAGGTGGAAAGCCCCACCAGCGCCAGAATCACTGCAATAATCCAGAAACGGATCACGATCGTCGGCTCGTGCCACCCCAGTTTCTCGAAATGATGATGGATGGGTGCCATTTTGAAGACGCGCTTGCCGGTCAGCTTGAACGATGCCACCTGCACGATGACCGATACCGCCTCCAGCACAAATAATCCGCCGATAATGGCCAGTACAATCTCGTGCTTGGTGATGACGGCAATCGTGCCGATAGCACCGCCAAAGGCCAGGCTGCCCGTATCCCCCATAAACACCATGGCCGGGGGTGCATTATACCACAGGAACCCCAGACCCGCACCGATCAGCGCGGCGCAAAAAACCGTCAATTCTCCCGTACCCGGAATGAAATGTATCTGCAGATATTCCGCAAATACCACATTCCCTACCAGATACGCGATCAGGCCATAGCACGCGCCCGCGATCATGATCGGTACGATAGCGAGACCGTCCAGCCCGTCGGTAAGGTTCACCGCATTGGACGAGCCGATCATCACGAGCATGATGAACGGTAAATAGAGGAAACCGAGATCGGGAAAAATATTTTTGAAAAAGGGAAGCGACAAATGGGTGCCGGAAGCCTCCGGGGCTGTTTGAATAATCCACCACCCCGCCAGCAGCGCAATGCTGAACTGTCCCAGCAACTTCAGCTTACCCGATAGGCCTTTGCTGTTTTTCTTGGAGACTTTCAGGTAATCATCCATGAAGCCGATCAGCCCGTAGCCAAGCGTCACCAGCAGCACCACCCAGACATACGGGTTCGTGAGATCCGCCCACAGCAGGGTGGAAACCCCTACCGCCAGCAAAATCATGACCCCGCCCATGGTGGGAGTGCCTTTTTTGGTGATTAAATGACCTTCCGGCCCGTCTTCGCGGATGGGTTGGCCATAGGTTTGCCTGCGTTTAAGCCAGCGGATAATTTTTGGCCCCGCTATGAAACTGATCAGGAGGCTGGTCAATACCGCCCCGCCGCTGCGGAACGTGAGGTAGCGAAACAAGTTCAGAACCTGGTATTCCTCGGCATAGGGAAACAGCAGATTATACAGCATAGACCACCCCTACTCCTCGTTTGCGTGCAGGGCATCTTTCAAAGCCCCCGCCAGCGTATGAATATGACTTCCATGGGAGCCTTTCAGCAATACCGTATCCCCTTCCTGCAGCGATGTGCGCAGCAATGGCAGCAATTCCGCCGCAGTCGAGGCATAACCCCCGCGCATTCCGTGGGGGAGGGCATTCCATAAATGGCGCATGAGCGTCCCCGCCACAAATAGCTGATGCACCCCGGTTATTTCAAGCTCCTTGGCAAGCTCGGCATGAAATTGTGGCGATGCCTCACCTAATTCCAGCATATCCCCCAGCACCGCCACCATTCTGCCTTCCGGCGCCAGACCTCTGTGGACACCCGCCAGCTTTGCAAACGCAGCGCGCATGGAGGCCGGAGAAGCGTTGTAGCTGTCATCAATCAGGTAGGCATCTCCTTTGGGAAGCGTGATCTTCTGGATGTTGCCCCGCCCTTCCGGCTCGTGGAAACGTTGCAGAGCTTCCGCCGCCGCCCGCACATCGGCATGGAGCGCCTCCACCAGACCCAGCACTCCTACGGACATCGCCGCCCAATGTTCCCCATACGCCCCTATGCGGTATTCCATCGGCGTGTTTCCAATATGCGCTTCCACACTCATACCCAGCCCCTCCATTGTGCAGTTTATCAGGCGATAGTCGGCATATTCCGCCGCTCCGAACGTCAGAATATTGCTGATGTGATAGCGATCCCTGGCCAATCGCTGCATGAGACCCAGATGCGGCGATGTCGCCGGGAGAAGCAACGGCGCTTCCGGCTCCAGTCCGGCGCAAATCTCGCATTTGGCGGCGGCGATCCCGTCCAGATTCGCAAAAAACTCCATATGCACCGCTTCCACCGCCGTAATCAGGGCGGCGTGCGGCCGCGTCAGCCGGGACAAAGGAGTGATTTCCGCGGCATGATTCATCCCCATTTCGATAACGGCGAAATCGCATTCCTGCGGCATATTCGCCAGGGTCAGTGGCACCCCGATATGATTATTGTAATTTCCCTGCGTCATATGCACGCGCCCCTGCGCCGAAAGGATTAAGGCCAACGCCTCTTTCGTGCTGGTCTTGCCCACACTGCCGGTGATGCCCGCAATTCTTGCCCGGGTTCTTTGCCTCGCCTTGCGCGCCAGTGCCTGCAGTGCGACGAACGTATCGCCCACGCGCAGCGCAGGAACGGAACCGGAGGCCTCATACCCCGCCTCCACCATGACCGCCGCCGCGCCCTGTTGCAGGGCGGCCGCTACAAACTCATGCCCATCGAAACGCTCGCCTTTGAGTGCGACGAATAAATCGCCCTCCTGCACTGACCTGCTATCGATGACCACACGCCGGGCATTCCAGACGCCCTGTGCCTCTCCCTGCGTGGCGCTAGCCGCCTCATCTGCTTTCCATAATACCATTTATACTATTTCCATAATATTTTTCCGGATGACCTCGGCATCGTTAAAATGCACGGATTTCCTGCCTACGAGTTGCGTTGTCTCATGTCCCTTTCCTGCCACTACCAGTACATCGCCTTCCTGCATACAGCGCAGGGCATACACGATGGCTTCCTCCCGGTCTCCTATCTCGACTCCCTCGGGGCAGGCGGCCAGAATCTCTGCGCGAATGCTCGCCGGATCCTCGCTGCGGGGGTTATCGTCGGTGATGATGGCCAGATCCGCCAGTTCCGCCGCCACCTGCCCCATATGCGGGCGTTTTGCGCGGTCACGGTCGCCGCCACAGCCAAACACCACCAGCAAATGCCCTGCCGTATGGGGGCGCAGCGCCAGCAGGATTCCCTTTAAGGCCTGGGCGGTATGCGCATAATCGACGAATACCGGCATTCCCTGCGGGAATACCGCCACTTTTTCAAGCCGTCCCCGCACTCCGGACAAAGCAGGAAGAAGGGAGAAGTACTGCTCATGGCTTTGCAGATGCGGCCAGACAGCCGCCGAAGCAGCAAGCACGTTCATGAGCTGGAATCCGCCGTATAATGGCAGCTTACCTTCCCATGGTTTTCCCAGAATATTAAGTTCTACCAAGAGTCCTTCCGCTACCGGAATTATTTTCTCACTACGAAAATCCTTTGCATTCCGTCCGAAAGTAACGACTTCAAGCCCCCGCTCGGCGCACGGCTGCGCAAGCCGCATAATGCGCTCATCGTCGGCATTGAGCACGGCTCGCGCCCCGGCGGGCAGCAATTCGCGGAATAAGCGCGCTTTCGCATCAAAATATTCTTCTGTGGTGGGATGATAATCGCCGTGATCCGCCCCAAAGGTGGTAAAAACGCCCGCTTCCGGGCGGACGCCATCCAAACGATACTGGTGCAATCCATGGCTGGAGGCTTCCAGCGCCACATAATCCACCCCTGTTTTTGCCAATGCCTGCAAATGGCGGTGCAGAACCACCGGATCAGGGGTGGTGTTGGGGAAGCCTTCGGGTGCGCGGTAATGCAGCGAATGCACCCCCAGCGTCCCGAGCGTTGCCGCTTTGTGCCCGGTTTGTTCTAACAACTGGCGGCAGAATTCCGCCGTAGAGGTTTTGCCGTCCGTACCCGTAATGGCCACGATATGGCGGGGGGATGGCTGATAAAATGCCTCCGCCAGCAGCGCAAGCATATGGCGCGGATTCTCCGCCTCGATGCGCGCAACCCCTGTTGGCAACTCCCCTTGCCAGTCCTTGCGGCATAAAATGCCGGTAGCGCCTCTTTCCACCGCCTGAGGAATATAGCGTTCGCCGTTTTGCGCCACGCCGGGGATCGCCGCAAACAGATACCCCTTCTCCACCTCGCGGGAATCACTGGTTATCCCTGAATATTGGCGTATGTCCGGTATCTCAATAGCTTGCTGCATGAACCCCCCGCTGGCGCTCACGTTCCCGGCGCAACAACGTTTCCCAGACCCCATCCAGCGCGTCGGGCGCCATTTCCATGACAGGCTGAATGCCCAGCATCGGCCCCATCTGACTGATCACATGGGAAGCGACGGGGGCGGCAACCCACCCTCCGGTGGCATAACCATAGGTGGATTTATTTCCCTTCGGCTCGTCCACCATCACAAACACCACATAGCGCGGGTTATCCATGGGAAAAGCGCCCATAAAGGACGCAATCCGGGCGTTCCGGTTATAGCCACGCCCGGAGACTTTATCCGCCGTGCCGGTTTTTCCGCCTACGCGATACCCGGGCGCTTCCGCGCTTTTGCCTGTTCCGTATTGAACGACGCTACGCAGGAGGCGGCGCATTTTATGAGAAGTCTCCACACTCACCACCGATTTTCCGCTACGTTTCGGCGGATCTGCCAGCAACGTCAGGGGCACCTGATTCCCCTCATTGAGGATGCCCGTATAGGCCTGCACCAGATGCAGGGGCGTCACCGAAATGCCGTGCCCGTAGGAGATCGTCATCATGCTCAGCTCTCGCCAGTCGCTGGGATATTGCGGATGCCCGCGCTCCGGCAGCTCAATGGATAGCGGCTTAAGCAGCCCTAAGGAGCCAAAAAACTCTTTCTGGCGCTTAATGCCCACCTCCATGGCTATTTTCGCCGTGCCGATATTGGAAGAATAGGCAAAAATTTCCGGCACTGACAGCCAGCGGTTTTTTGCGTGATAGTCGCTGATCGAGAAGCTGGCGACTTTGATGGGGTGGCTGGCATCAAATCCGTCGCTCATGCTGACCAGCCCCGACTCCAATGCGCTGGCCACGGTAAATGTCTTAAAGCTCGAGCCCATTTCATATGTGCCCAGCGATGCCCGGTTAAAAAGAGCCTCAGGAGCCGTTCGGCCGGGATGGTTGGGGTCGAAATCCGGCAGGCTTACCAGACTCAGCACCTCTCCCGAAGTGATGTCCGCCACCACACCCACCGCTCCAATGGCGTTGAATTCCTGCATGGTGCGCACCAGCTCACTGTGCATCATCTGCTGGATGCGGATATCCAGCGACAATTTCAGCTTCTCACCGTTTTCCGTATCCTTCAAACGCCCGTCGAAAAAACGCTCCATGCCCGCCAGGCCATTGTTATCCACCCCCACAAAGCCCAGCGTATGCGCCATTAAATCGCCATGCGGGTAGACGCGCACATATTCGGTGAGAAAATCCAGCCCCGGAATGCCCAGATTATTCACCGCCTGCTGCTCTTTAGGCGTCAGATTGCGTCGCAGCCAGATAAAGGATTTGCCGGACGCAAGCCGGGTGACGAGCTGGTTGCGGTCAAACCCGCCCAAGGCATGTATCAGGGCGTCGGCGGCGCGACGGGGATTGCGGATATGGCGCGTATCGGCGTAAAGCGAGGCGGTTTTCAGCGAGGTTGCCAGCACGATCCCGTTGCGATCCACAATATCCGCCCGGGGCAGGACAATGCTTTCGCGCCCGACATCCAGGCTGTTTTTCTCCAGTATCGCCTCCAGCTCCTGGCGTGAGCCTTTAATCAGAGTCATCAGGTTTAATCCTTCCGGAGCCGACTGATTTTCACTAAGCAGGCGCAATTCGCTTCCGTCACTGGGCAGCGAAAGCTCAATGACACGCACGGAAATCGTCAGGAAACTCATCATGAAGAAGAGGATAATGACACCCAGCCGCAACCGGCTTTGCTCCATGACCTGCTTGCGGGTGCTGGAACCGAGAATTACCGTCGATGCCCGGCTGGTGCCCGATTTCTGCCCGCATGATCCGGCGTCGCCCTTCACTGCATACCTTCCCCGGCGCTGGCCAGATTTTTATCGGGGGCCGTTTTATCCTGTAGCCCTAAATTGGCCTCATCCCGGATTTGCAGCGGTTTGACAGGCTGGAGATGAAGGAATTTTTGCGAGAGGCTTTGCAGGCGTTCCGGACGGGTGAGGTACGCCCATTCCGCGTCCAGCACATGAAGGGACTCGCGCTCCTGCGTGATTTGCTCTTCCAGCGTATGCACCCCGCGCTTGATATCGCGCACCTCGTATTTAACCTCATAGACCGTCAGCGCCCCCACCAGCACCATCAGCACCCAGCACAGAAAAGTAAGCCTCATGACCGGCCTCCCTGGCGCACAAGGGCGCGGATTTTGGCGGAGCGGGCACGCGGGTTGCGCTGCATTTCCGCCTCCGTCGCCGTCGCCGGTTTGCGGGTAAGCAGCGTAAATTGCGGCGCGGCGCCGGAATCCATGGAAGGCATATGGCGTGAAACACCGGGCGTATTTCCCGTCACTTCTGCAAAAAAACGTTTCACGATGCGGTCTTCCAGCGAATGAAACACCACCACCACCAGACGCCCGCCCGGTGCCAGTATTTTTACCGCCGCCTCCAATGCACGCTCCAGCTCCCCCAGCTCGTCATTGACGAAAATGCGCAGCCCCTGAAAGCTGCGTGTGGCCGGGTCTATGCCCGCGGACTTTTTTCCATAACCTTTATTTCCATAATATTTCTTCACGGCTGAGCGCACGATTTCCGCGAGTTCCAGTGTTCGCTCTATGGGCTTTTCCTCCCGCGCACGCACGATGGCACGCGCTACTTTGCGCGCCGCTTTTTCCTCTCCGTAATGAAAAATAATGTCGGCCAGCTCCTCTTCGCGGGAGGCATTGACCACTTCCCTCGCCGATTTTCCGGACTGGCTCATGCGCATATCGAGCGGCCCGTCGCTTTGAAAGGAGAACCCGCGCTCCGCCTGATCGATCTGCATGGAAGACACGCCAATATCCAGCACAATGCCGTCCACCTGCGGGAAACCGGCCTCCTCAAGCAATCTGTCCATCGCGCCGAACGTGCCCGGAACAAAGGTGAAGCGACCGGCATATTCCTTCTCAAGCGCCTGCGCCGCCGTGCGCGCATCCGGATCGCGGTCGATCGCCACGACATTGCAGGGTGCGGCTTCCAGCAGCGCCCTACTATACCCCCCCGCGCCGAAGGTTGCGTCGATGTAGGTTTCTCCTGCTTCCGGCGCCACAAACCCCAGCATTTCCTGCAGCAGAACCGGAATGTGCGGCTGAAGGGAGGCGGCCTGCATCATGGCGTCCCCTCTTTACCGCCGGCGCGGAGAAGAAGCCGCTTTTCCAGCGCCAGTTTACGAGCGGCGGCGGCATGTTCGCCGTAACGTTTCGGCTCCCATATCTCAAATGTCTGGCCTTTACCGACGAATATTACTTCCTCCGAGATGCCCGCAGGCACCAACAGGGCGTCCGGCAGCATCACCCGCCCCTCCCCATCGAAGGCAAGCTCCTGACTACCTCCCAGAATGGTCGAGGCAAAAGCGTCGTATTCCTCCGAGAACGGGTCGAGCGCCTCGATCCGCCCGGCCAGTGCCTCGATGCGCCGGATACCGCAGGCTTCAATGCAGGGATTAATAAAAGAACCGTACACCACCACCCCCGCCGAAGCATCCGCGGTCAGCACGGCGCGAAAGGCGTTGGGAACCAGCACCCGGCCTTTTTTGTCGATCTTCTTGGTATAGGTGGAGAGGAAAAGCGCCATTTACCTACCCCTTCGGCATCTTCCAGAGCCATTTTGGGTTTTAGTGGGATTTATTGGGTTATATTGGGATGATACGGGCATAACCCGGGGCAGTCAAGCGCGCATTATTGTTTTTCGAAGAAAAAAAAGGATCAGAGCCATGCCCTAATCCTTTTCTCATTCCATACTGAAATAAGCCAGACGGCCTGTAAGCCGGGTTCTGTTCGCTGCTTGCGCAGCGCGATGACCATTCCTCTGGGCGTTCCGTTACCGAAACGCTCAAGCAACCTACCCGGGTGACTCAGCGTGAAACTCGCCTGCCTTGCGGCACGCCACCCCTATTTGGTCTTGCTCCGGGAGGGGTTTACCATGCCGCCTCTGTTACCAAAGGCGCGGTGCGCTCTTACCGCACCATTTCACCCTTACCTTTTGATTGCCTCGATGCTCGCGCCTGTCGGCGCTGCGCAATGAGGCGGGCTCAAGGCTGGCGCGGCCTGCTGGCCGCGATTCTTTCACCCTCAAACGGCGGTATCATTTCTGTGGCACTTTCCCTAAGGTCGCCCCCGGCGGGCGTTACCCGCCTCCTTGTTTCATGGAGCCCGGACTTTCCTCCCGCCTTCGCGCTACGCGCTTTGGCGCGGCAAGCTCTCCTAAAGAGTCTGTCACGCCGTAGCCCGCAGGGCGAAGGCGGACGGTCATCCGGCCATCTGGCAGATGCTTCTTATACCATTTCCAGCAGCTTAGCAAGAATGGTGTCGCATTGCTCGTCCCAGTGCCCGGTCAGCGACGCAGGCCGGAAATGGCGCTGAAAGGCGAGAATGGTCTTTTCCATATTTTCCATGGAGTAGCCGAAGTCTTGTAATTGCCCCCGGGTCTCGCCTCCTGCTCGACCCATGGGGCGAGGCTCAGGGCTGGCGCGGTTTTCTAACCGCGCTTCTTGTCTCATACTGTTTTCTTCCCCGGATTCCCGATTCCCGATTCCTGAATCCTGCCCCGGCCACAGCCCCACGCCCCGAGAAGCCAGCCACGCCCAGTCGAATAACTCGCCGGGGTCTTCCTTGCGCTCGGGCGCGATGTCGGAATGCCCCACCACATTGCGGGGTTCAATGGCCGGGTGACGCTCCACAATATCGTTGCACAGCGCCGCCACCGCCTCCATCTGCGCAGCGGGAAAAGGCCGGTAGCCGAATTCATGGCCGGGATTGACGATTTCGACGCCGATGGAGAGATCGTTGATATTCTCCCTGCCCCGCCAGCAACTCACCCCGGCGTGCCAGGCGCGCATCTCCTCTTCCACCAGCTGGTAGATCGTTCCGTCTTCATCCACCACATAATGGGCGGAAACCTGCGCAGCGGGGTCGCACAGGCGCAATAGCGCCTCCTGCGCGGTGCGCATTCCCGTATAATGCAGCACCAACAGGGAAATCGGCTCAAGGGGGCGCGCATTGAAATTCAGGGAAAATCTTGGTATTATATTCATGTTATGTAATTCTTTACTCATATTCGTTACTGTTGAATTCTAGCGGTATTTCTGGAGACAATCGATGGGTTTTGTTACGCGCCTGGAAGATTCGAGGGAAAATACCCGCCAACAGGCGTTAGAACATACCTCTGTGCAAGCGATTTATGAGCTTTTAATCAAGGCTGAACCTAAAGAAGCCCTAGATGCATCAGAAATACGATTTACGGCGTCTTATACCCCCCCCAGAAGCAAAAACCTGATACCTCGCTCCAGAA
>Ga0209573_1003728_pt1 | contig 16158 bp, 16 predicted proteins | sample TNRBio252014_DNA_FD_185870 | JGI IMG/M metagenome (GOLD analysis project Ga0209573, IMG submission 185870) | Wastewater treatment Type I Accumulibacter community from EBPR Bioreactor in Madison, WI, USA - TNR Reactor_6/25/2014_ DNA (SPAdes)... | ecosystem: Engineered > Bioreactor > EBPR >...
CAGAGCGGCGGCGCGCGTTGGTGGCGGAGGGGCGGCCCTACGCGATCCGCCTGGACATGGCCGCGGCCGGCCTGCTTACCGGCCCGCTCCTCTGGCACGACCGGAATCGCGGCCCGCAGCGGGCCGACTTCGCCCGCTTCGGCGACGTGGTCATCGCCCGCAAGGAGGTCGCCGCGAGCTATCATCTGGCGGTGGTCGTCGACGACGCGGCGCAGGGCGTGAGCGAGGTGACGCGGGGAGAGGACCTGTTTGCCGCCAGCCACGTGCACCGGCTGCTTTATGCGCTGCTTGAGTTGCCGCCGCCGGTGTGGCACCACCACGCGCTCTGCCGCGACCGGGCCGGCCGGCGGCTCGCCAAGCGCGACGGCGACGTCACCATCCGGTCCTTGCGCGAGGACGGCGTTTCGGCGGACGATGTGCGGGCCATGGCGAGACGGATGGCCGAAGCCGCCGCTTGCGATGGCAGCCGGGACGAGGCGGCGCACGGCGGGGAGCCCGTGGCTCTGGACCCTTGAGGCGGCGAGGCCGAGATGATGGCCGTTCACTACCCGGCGCTCTACCAGATCAACACCCGGGTCTGGCTCACTCGGCTCGGCCGGAGGCTCGGCCGTCCGGCGACGCTCGACGACGTCGACGACGCGGCGCTGGACCGCATCGCCGAGCTCGGCTTCGACTGGGTGTGGCTGCTGGGGGTGTGGCAGACGGGGGAAGCGGGCCGCGCCGTCTCCAGGAGCCGGCCCGAGTGGCTGGCCGAGTTTCGCCGCGTGCTTTCCGATTTCAGCGACGACGACGTCTGCGGCTCGCCGTTCGCCGTCTCCGGCTACGCGGTCCACCGGGCGCTTGGCGGCCCGGAGGCGCTGACTGGCCTGCGCGAGCGGATGCGCCGGCACGGCCTGGCGCTGATGCTGGACTTCGTCCCCAACCACACGGCGCCCGATCACCCGTGGGTCGAGGAGAACCCCGACTACTACGTCCACGGCACCGAGGCCGACCTGGAGCGGGCGCCGGGGAACTGGGTCAGGATGGACACCGGCGCCGGCCCGAGCGTCATCGCCCGCGGCCGCGACCCCTACTTTCCCGGCTGGCCGGACACGCTGCAGCTGGACTTTTCCAACGGCGACCTGCGCGACGCCCAGCGCCGCGAGCTCGTCGCCATCGCCGGCCAGTGCGACGGCGTGCGCTGCGACATGGCCATGCTCATGCTCCCGGAGGTGTTCCGCCGCACCTGGGGACGGACGGCGGAGCCGTTCTGGCCGGAGGCGATCGCCGAGGTGCGCCGGGCCCGGCCGGGCTTCACCTTCATGGCCGAGGTCTACTGGAACCTGGAGTGGTCGCTGCAGCAGGACGGCTTCGACTACACCTACGACAAGCGCCTCTACGACCGGCTGCGCGAGCGCAACGCCTCCAGCGTTCGCGACCATCTGGTCGCCGACCTGGACTTCCAGAACAAGCTCGCCCGCTTTCTCGAGAACCACGACGAGCCGCGCGCCGCCGAGGTGTTGCCGCTGCCGGTCCACCGGGCGGCGGCGGTGGTGACGTACTTCTCTCCCGGCCTGCGCTTCCTCCATCAGGGCCAGCTCGAGGGACGCAGGATCCGCATCCCGATGCATCTCTGCCGCGGCCCCGACGAGCCGGAGAATCCGGCGATCGCGGCGTTCTACGGCCGGCTGCTGACGCTGTTGAAGCGGCCGGTGTTCCGCAACGGCTCGTGGCGGCGGATCGACCCGCGGCCGGTGGCCGACGACAACCGCACGTACGACGGCTTCATCGCCTTCGCCTGGACCGGCCTCGACGGCGAGCGCGTCCTGGGTGTCGTCAACTACGCCCACGCGGCCGGGCAGTGCCGGCTGCCGCTGGCGTTCATGGAGCTCCGGCGCAAGAGCGTGCGCCTCGTCGACCTGATGAGCGAGGTGCGCTACGAGCGCAGCGGCGACGAGCTCGCCGCCGCCGGCCTCTACGTCGACATGCCGCCGTGGGGCTATCACCTGTTCGAGGTGACCGCGAGCTGAGGCCCAGGGCCCGTAGGCTTAACTGGCTTGATGGGTCGGTGGTTTTCCAGGCGCCGCTCAGCACTTTATCCCGAGCCGTCTCCGCGATGCGCAAGGACGATCCGGTCCGGCGGATGCACGGTGGCGAAGCGGCTGTAGGTGGCGCACCAATCCGCAGCGGCCGGCGACAGCCAACCCGTCACCTGTAGAATCGCACTGTAGTGTTTCGGGAGGTTCCAGTGCAGGATCGGCTCATGATGGGCGACACGATTTCGGAGCACCCGGATAGGCGTTAGGGAGGCCGCAAGATCCTTGCGGCGGAGGCCTTTGCCTGTCTCGCGGCTTGCGATCCGGTGCAGGGTGATCTGCCATAAATTCTCGTAGGCGGGGCTCAACATCGCGGTCCAGAAGCTGAACGTCAGTGCAGCGACAACGCGGCCTGGAACGGCTTCTTTCCTGCTGTCCTTGATGTCACGGAGTGCTTTCGCGACCTGCTCCCGTTGAACGGCAGCGGCGAGAAACTTGTCGTCCTCGAACCAGCGGTCATGCCGTGCAGCCCGCATGACGCTGTGGATCCTGTTCCGCAGGGCGACCTCCAACATTTGCAGGGGCGTGTACAAAGCCTCGGATACCTGCATGTTCAGGGCATAGAGCTCGAGGGCGCGCGTTTGGCTTCCCGCCGCCCACTCGACGTAGCGCGAGAAGCGTTCAAGCGAGAGAGCATCCTCGATGTCCTCTTGTGTCCTCAAGCCGCCTGCCTCAACGATCTTGCTCTGATCCCACAAGCCGCATACATTGGTGGCGGAAACCCCGGGTACCGTCTCTGCCTCTGGCATGCGGCCGGGGTAATTTTTTGGCCGCAAAGCTGGCTGAGCGGCGCGGGGATCCGGCTCAGTCCCCTCCCGCCTCGGTGGCGAGTTCGGCGGTGGCCTCGTCGAGTTCGTGGTGGCGCGCCATCCAGGTCTCCTCGGCGGCGGCGAGCCGCTGCTCGGCGTCGGCCAGACGCTTTTGCACCGCCACCAGCCGGGCCGGGTCGCCCTGATAGAGAGCCGGGTCCGCCAGCGCCGCCTGCAACTCGGCCTTCTTCGCCTCCAGCCGCTCCAACGCCGCCTCGGCTTCCGCCAGCTTCCGTTTCAGCGGTGCGAGTTCCCCCTGCCGGCGCGCGCTCGCTCGCCGCTGCTCCTTGCGGTTGCCTCCGCTCCTCGCCTTGGCCTCCCCCGGCGACGTTGAGCCGGCGCGGCTCCGCGCGAGAAGGAGCCGGCGGTAGTCGTCGAAGTCGCCGTCGTAGGGCGCCATCGCCCCGCCGTCCACCAGCCACAGCCGGTCGCAGGTCAGTTCGAGGACGTGCGGGTCGTGGCTGACGATGATCACGGCGCCGCAAAAGGCGTTGATCGCCTCGACCAGGGCGTCGCGGGCGACGATGTCCAGGTGGTTGGTCGGCTCGTCGAGCAGCAGGAGGTGCGGCTTGTCGCAGCTCATCAGCGCGAACAGCAGCCGCGCCTTCTCGCCGCCGGACAGGCTCGCCACCGGCGTGTCCGCCCGCTCCTGGCCGAAGCCGAAGCGCCCGAGGTGACCCCTGAGCCGCACCTCGGCCTCGCTCTTGCGCCTGCGGCCGAGTTCGATGACCGGCGTCGCCGCGAGATCGAGTTCGTCGGCCTGGTGCTGGGCGAAGTAGCCGACGCGGAGCTTGCGCGAGAGCGTGGCCCGCCCGGACAGCGGCGCGAGCCGGCCTGCGAGGAACTTGATCAGCGTCGACTTGCCGTTGCCGTTGGCGCCGAGCAGGCCGATGCGGTCGTCGCCGTCGAGGCGGAAGGAGAGCTTGCGTAGCACCGGGGTGCCGTCGTAGCCGAGGTCCACGTCGTCGGCGCTCACCAGCGGCGGCGGCAGCGGGTCCGGGTCGGGGAAGGCGAAGCTCACCTCCGCCTCCTCGGCCAAGGCCGCGATGGGCTGCATGCGCGCCAGCATCTTGACCCGTGCCTGCGCCTGCTTGGCCTTGCTCGCCTTGTAGCGGAAGCGGTCGACGAAGGCCTGGATGCGCGCCCGTTCGGCATCCTGCCTGGACCTGGCCTTGGCGTTCAGCTCCAGCCGGGCCCGGCGCGTCGCCTCGAAGCGGTCGTAGTTGCCGGCATAGAGGGTGAGCTTGCCGCCCTCCGCGTGCAGGATCTCCTCGGCGACCCGGTTGAGCAGGTCCCGGTCGTGGCTGACGACCAGGACGGTGCCGGGATAGCCGCGGAGGTAGTCCTCAAGCCACAGCGTCGCTTCCAGGTCGAGGTGGTTGGTCGGCTCGTCGAGGAGCAGGAGGTCGGGTTCGCTGAACAGGAGGGCCGCCAGCGCCACCCGCATCCGCCAGCCGCCGGAGAGCACGGCGCAGGGCTGGCGCTGCCGTTCTGTGGAGAAGCCGAGCCCGGCCAGGATACGCGCGGCGCGGGCCTCCGCGGAGTGAGCCTCGATCGCCGCGAGCCGGGCGTGGATGTCGGCGATGCGATGCGCGTCGGTGGCGACCTCGGCCTCGGCGGACAGGCGCTGAAGCTCGCGGTCGCCGGCCATCACCGTCTCGATTAGGCTGGCCTCGCCGCCCGGGGCTTCCTGGCTGGTCATGCCGATGCGCCAGCGGGCCGGCAGCTCGATGCGGCCCTCGTCGGCCTCGATCTTGCCGGCGATCAGGCGCAGCAGGGTGGTCTTGCCGCAGCCGTTGCGGCCGACGAGGCCGACCCGGTGCCCGGCCGCGACCGTCGCCTCGGCCCGGTCGAACAGGACCCGGGCGCCGATCCGGTAGGTCAGGGCGTTGATGCTCAGCATGAGGGGCGGGGTTCAGGGGATCTTGAGGAAGCGGCACCCTACCACGGCCCGGGCCGGCGCGCATCCCGCAGCGCGGCAAAAGGGCGGCGGCTCACACCTCTTCGAGATAGGCCTCGTGGAAGCCGCCGAACGCGTTCTCGCCGTTGCCGAAGTGCTCCTTGATCGCCGTCACCTCGCGACGGGCGCCGGCCAGGGCGGCGACGCAGTCGGCGTCGAACTTCTTTCCCGCAAGCGAGCCCAGAAAGGCGAAGGCGTCGTCGTCGCTCCAGGCCTCCTTGTACGGCCGCTTCGTCGTCAGCGCGTCGAACACGTCGGCGACGGTGACGATCCTGGCCTCCAGCGGGATCGCCTCGCCCTTGAGCCCGGCGAGGTAGCCGCTGCCGTCCACCGACTCGTGGTGGTAGCGGACGATGTTGTGCATGACGTCCATGTGCGCGGCGCTGCTGAAGGAGAACTGCTTCGCCATCGTGTCCACCATCTCGACGCCCTTGGCCACGTGGCTCTTCATGATCTCGAACTCGTCCGCCGTCAGCCGCCCGGGCTTGAGCAGGATGCGGTCGGGGACGGCGATCTTGCCGATGTCGTGCAGCGGCGCGAACAGGAAGACGAACTCGATGAACTCGTCGTTGAGCTTGCGCTGGACCGCTAGCCGCCGGGCGACGAGCCGGGCGTAGCGCGACATCCGGTCGAGATGGGCGCCCGTTTCCTCGTCGCGGAGGTGGCTCCACTGCCTTGCCACGTCGACCGCCGAGCGGACGACCCGCGCGGACGAGACGCCGCGGATGATCAGGAGCGAGATGAGATGGGTGTAGATCGTGAGGTGGCGGATGACGCCTTCGGAGAAGTAACCGCGGCGATCGGAGTCGTAGAACAGGAACCCGAACAGCTCCCCGTGGTCATAGAACGGCTTGGTGTAGCTCGACCGGTAGCGGTGCTCGATGAGCTGGCGGGTGTGCGGACTGGCCGCGCCGCCCTGCGCCTCGGCCTTCGCCGCCAGGGTGCCGAGGTCGTCGACGATGCGCTCGCAGCGGTCGCGGGCGAGGACCGCCAGCGAGGGGACGTCGCTCAGCTTCGCCTCGTAGAGCGAGAACGGCGCCCGGCCCCTGGTGCTGTGGATGAAGGTCTGCAGGATGTCGGTGCGCTGGTCGTAGACGGCGACGCCGATGCGGACGATGCCGGGAAGTTCCGCGCGCAGCTGGTCGTGAACGCCCTCGAGCTGTGCCTGCACCGAGGTCTCCCCACCGGCGAATGCAATCACCGCATGGTCTCCTTCTCACAGCGCCCCCCGGTCGGCTGAGAGCGTATCGCCGTGCCGCGTTTTGCGCCAGAACCCGTTTGCGGGAAGGGCGTTAAGGCTGGTACCGGCGGCGTCGGCGGAGCCGCCGCGTCCGGCGGCGGTCGCCGGCACGGGTGCTGGCCATCCGCCGGTCGGCCTCCTAATCTTCCCGCCGTCGCGCCCCGAGCACGGCCACGGCCACGGCCAGGGAGAGAGACATGACCGACAATGCACTGCCCACGCCCGAGCGGCTGCTGGAGATGACCTTGACCTGGGGCGGCGACCTCTTGAGCGCGGTCCTGCTGCTCGTCGCCGGCTGGTTCCTCGCCCGCTGGAGCGAGCGCGCCGTCCGCAGGCTGATCGCGCCGTCCCCCCACGTCGACCCGACGCTGAAGCCGCTGCTCGGCAGCCTGGTGCGCTACGCCATCCTGATCTTCGTCGTCATCGCCGCGCTCGCCCAGTTCGGCGTGCAGACCACCAGCATCATCGCCGTGGTCGGCGCCGCCGGCCTCGCCATCGGCCTCGCCCTGCAGGGAACGCTCGCCAACATCGCCGCCGGGGTGATGCTGCTGTTCCTCCGTCCGCTGGAAGTCGGCGAGTACATCGAATCGGACGGCGTCGCCGGCACCGTCGACGAGATCGGGGTGTTCACCACCCAGCTTCGCACCTTCGACGGCGTGTTCGTCTCGGTGCCGAACTCGCAGCTCTGGAACAAGACCATCCGCAACTATTCCAGGCTGCCGACCCGCCGGCTCGACATCCCCATGAGCATAGGCTTCCGAGACGACCTCGAGCGTGCGCTGGGCATCATGAGGGAGATCCTCGCGGCGGACGAGCGGGTGCTGCCGCAACCGGAGGCGAAGGTTCTGGTGACGGCGTGCGAGGCCGGCTTCACCGCGACCATGAGCGCCTGGACCCGCAGCGCCGATTTCGAGGATCTCAAGTCCGACCTGCTCAGCGTCACCCGCCGGCGCCTCAGCGAGGCCGGCGTCTCGACGCCGTACGCGCTCCGCGGCCTCGCCGCCGAGCCTCCGCCGGCGCCGCAATGAAGGCGCTGCCCACCCTGCGCCAGCTCCGCTACCTCGTCGCCATCGCCGAGCACCGCCACTTCGCCCGGGCCGCGCAGGACTGTAACGTCACCCAATCGACGCTCAGCGCCGGGATCCGGGAGCTGGAAACCGTCCTCGGCGTCTCGCTGGTGGGGCGGTCGAAGCGGTTCGTGGCGCTGACGCCGGTCGGCGAGGACGTGCTGGCGCGGGCCCGCGACATCCTGCGGCGCGCCGAGGACCTGGTCGACGCCGCCAGTGCCGGCGCCGCGCCGCTGAGCGGCCTGCTCCGCCTCGGCGTCATCCCGACGATCGCGCCTTATCTCCTGCCGCGCACGTTGCCGGACCTGCGGGCGGCCTACCCGTTGCTTCGGCTCTACCTGCGCGAGGACCAGACGGCGCGGCTGCTCACCCTGCTGGAGCGCGGCCGGATCGACGCCGCGCTGATCGCGCTGCCGTACGAGACCGGCGGCCTGCAGATCGCCGTCCTCGGCGACGACCGGCTGCTGCTCGCCTGTCCCCTCGATCATCCCTTCGCCGGGCTCGATCGCGTCGAAATCAGCCAGCTTCCGGGCGAGCCGCTGCTGCTGCTGGAGGACGGGCACTGCCTGCGCGAGCACGCGCTGACCGCCTGCGGCTTCGGCGCCGGGCGGAGCAACGAGGATTTCCTCGCCACCAGCATGGGCACCCTGATCGAGATGGTGGCGAGCGGGCTCGGCATCACCTTCATCCCCGAGCTCGCCGTCGAGGTGGAGGCCGGCCGCGAGCGCGCCGTCGCCATCGTCGAGCTCGAAGGCGGCGCGCCCCGGCGGCAGATCGCGCTGGTGTGGCTCGCGACCAACCCGCGGGCCGCCGACTTCCGCCGGCTGGCGGAGGCCTTCGCCCGGCACGAGACGGCACCCGGCAAGGCCACGGCCGCGCTCGGCAGCCGCCATGCAGGAGGCGAGCGCCAGGGGTAACCGACCCTCCCCCGGCCGCGAAGCCGGAGCACCTGTTGCGGCGCCGCGATCGACGGCGCAAGGTGAGCGTTGGACGACGGGATCGCCAAGGCCGAACATGCCCGAGACGGACGGGCGCGACGACCATCCGGAGTGGAGCCGCCTCATGGCGGCCGCCCAGGACGGGGACCGTGCCGCCTACGAGCGCCTCCTTCGCGAGATCACGCCACTGCTGCGAAGGGTCGCCGCGCGCCGCCTCGATCAGGCCGCAGCCGCCGACGTCGAGGACGTCGTGCAGGACGTGCTCCTGTCGGTCCACACCGTTCGCCACACCTACGAGCCGAGGCGCCCCTTCCTGCCCTGGCTGATGGCGATCCAGCGCCATCGCATGGCGGACTGGCAGCGGCGTTCCGTCCGCCGGGGCAGGCACGAGCTGGCCGTCGACTCCCTCGAAGAAACCTTCTCCGACCGTGCGGCGAATACCGAAGGTGGGGACACGGACGAGCGCCGCGAGGTTCGCGCCGCGGTGGCGACGCTGCCGCCGGCGCAGCGGCAAGCCCTCGAACTCCTCAAGCTGCGGGAGTTGTCACTGAAGGAGGCGGCGGAGCGGACCGGAATGAGCGAAACCGCGCTGAAGGTGGCAACCCACCGCGGGATGAAGGGCCTGCGCGCCCTGCTGGGCAGGAACCGGGAGCATGGTTGAAACGGACACCCTGATCCGGAGGCTGGCACACGAAGCCGCCGCCGTGCGCAGGCTGCCGCCGCCGCATCGGCGCGTCCTCGGCTGGCTCATGGTCGGGCTGCCGGTCATCGCCTTCTTCGCCGCGGTCATGGGGGCGCGGCCGGACCTGCCGGTGCGCCTGCGGGAGCCGGCCTTCCTGATCCCGCTGCTCGCGGCGCTGGCGACGGCGGTGTGCGCGGCGCGCGCGGCCTTCGCCTCCTGCGTCCCCGGCTCGGCCCGGTGGTGGCTGTGGCTGCCGGCGCTGCCCTTCGCCCTGTGGCTGGGTAGCCTCGGCCGCCAGTGCGTGCAGCAGTGGCTCACCTATGGCCCGGACGGGATCGTGTTCCGGCCCGACCCAGCCTGCCTGCCGATCATTGCCATGGTCGGCGCCGTGCCCGCGATCGCGATGATCACCATGGTCCGCCGCGGCGCCCCGTTCACGCCGCGCCTGACGGCGTTCTTGGGCGCGTTGGCGGCGGCGGCGCTGGCCTACGTCGGGCTTCGCCTCGTTCATCCGCAGGACGCGGCGTTCATGGTGCTGGTCTGGCAGTTCGGCTCCGTCGCCGTGTTCGCAACCGTGCTCGGAGCGGCGGGCCGCTGGCTTCTCGCCTGGCGCAACGCCGCTGCCGTCTGAGACGACACTGTATCATTGGAGAGCCTGATCCTTTCCCGAAACGGAGAAACGAAGATGCCCCGACTTCCCCACTCGATGCTCGCCTTTGCGCTGGTCGCCGGAGCGATCGTTTTCATGGCTCCGGCCGCACCGGTCGCCGCCGAGACCAAGCCGCTCGTCGCCACGGCCAGCGCGCACGACGTCCCGACCACCGTGCAGCGGCTCCAGGAGGCGGTTGCGGCGCGGGGCGCGAAGGTGGCCGCGACCGTTGATCACGCCGCCGCCGCGAAGGCGGAAGGGCTTTCCTTGCGGCCGACGGTGCTGATCATGTTCGGCAACCCGAAGCTGGGGACGCCGCTGATGCAGAGCGCGCAAACGGCCGGCCTCGATCTGCCGCTCCGCGTGCTGGTATGGGAGGACGCCTCCGGCGCGACGCAGATCGGGTACCTGCCGCCGGCCGTCCTTGCCGCCCGCCACGGCATCAGCGACCGGGACGAGATCGTCGAGAAGATGACGGCCGCCCTTGCCGCGGTTACCGCGGAGGCGGCGGCGCGCTGACGCCACGCCGCCGCTGCCCGCCGCCCGCGGGGTCCGCTCAAATCTACAGGCGGATGCCGATGCGCTTGCCGACGAGGTGATCCAGCGCCCAGGTGCCGGGTCCGCGGGCGACGATGAGCAGCAGCAGAGCGCTCCACAGACCGTGCACGACCCAGGCCTCGGGATAGACGAACACCTGGATCACGAACGTCATGGCGAGGAGGCCGAGGGCGGCGAAGCGGGTCGCCAGGCCGACGACCAGAAGAACCGGCAGCGCATGCTCCATGAACGTGGCCATGTATGCTGCGAGTTCCGGCGGGATCACCGGCAGGGCGTACTCGTAGCGGAACAGGTCGAACGTCGTGTCCTTGATGGTCAGGCCGTCGACCTTGGTCTGGCCGGAGAACCAGAAGACCGGAGCGATGGCCAGCCGGGCGCAGAGCTGCAAAACCGCCTGCGGGATGCGTTCGAGCTCGCCGAGGCCGGCGGCGAGAAGCTTCACGGCTCCGTTCGTGGATCCCGGCTCGCGGGTGTCGGCGGTGGTCTCGGCGGCCGGCGCCGAACGGGTCGGTGTCATTGGTCACTGCCTCCTTCGGGTTGCGTCTCGATCTTCGTGAACAGGCCGGCCGCGACCAGCGCCCGCAGCTCTTCGAGATGTTCGGCGCGGCCGAGATCCAGGCTGGCGTCGCCGAAGCGGGTGCCGGTTGCCAAGCGGACGAGCGCGGTGTGGACCGGCTCCGGGATGCGGACGACGACAACCTCCGCGAACGGGCGGAAAACGGCGAGACACGCCGGTCCGTCCGCCGGCGGCGCCGTTTCCCGGGTGCCGCCGCTCCGGTAATGCTGCCAGACGCGCTCGACGGCGTGGTCCGAGCGCCGTAGCCGCAGCGATGGATGAAGGTGGACCCGGGCGCCGACCAGTTGCGCCGGCGTCAGCGCCGCGAGCGCCGCCGGCGGCAACGGCGACGCCTCGGGCGCGTGATAGGCCTCGAGCCAGGCGTACTCGAGGCGCGCCAGGTCGGCCAGGGATGGCGCGCCGACGGTGCTGGCAGCGTCCAAAGCATCGGGGAACGAGGACCCGTACCACATCAGCAGCTCGTCCCGGGCCAGCGGGTTGGCCCGCACGTAGCCGACCGCGATGGCCACGAACGCTGCTTCACCGAGGGCGCCGCGGACCGCCGGGAACGTGTCGCCGAGCGCCGAGATCAGCGCGTGCATCCAGTTGTTGGCGTAGACCCTGAACCCGAGGCTGCGGCGGTCGCTTTCGCCTGCGAACGAAGAGGACACGGCCGCCCAGTTGCCGAAGCGAAGCGCGTCGAGCATCCTCGTCTGGTAGTCGAGCAGCGTCGTCGTCATGGTGTCCCCTCGAGGGCTTGCCAATGACGAAGGACTGCCGCGGCCTTGGCCGCCTCACTGGCGAGCGCGGCGAAGGGCGGGATCTGCGTGTCCCACTCGACGAGGGTCGGCCGCGGGCCAGCCCTGGCGACGAACCGCTCGAACAGCCTCCAGACGTCGTCCGGAACGCGAGAGCCGTGATCGTCGATGAGCAGGTCGCCGCTCGCGTGGCGCTCCCGGGCGTGGCCGGCGAGGTGGATCTCGCCGACCAGCCGCGCATCGACGGCGCTGAGGTAGTCCTCCGGATCGAAGCCCAGGTTGGTCGCCGAGACGTAGACGTTGTTGATGTCGAGCAGCCAGCCGCACCCCGTCCGCCGGCAAAGCGCGGCGATGAACTCAGGCTCGGGAATGTCGCTGCCCTCCGGCGTGAGATAGAGCGACGGGTTCTCGATCAGGATCGTCCGCTTCAGGGACGTCTGAACGCGCTCGATGCCGTCGGCGAACCGCTCCAGGCTCTCGGCGTTCAGCGGGGCCGGCAGCAGGTCGGGGAGGAGGACCTGGCCGATGCCGCTCCAGGACAGATGCTCGGACAGGAGCTGCGGCTGGTAGCGCTCGACGAGCGCCTTCAGGCGGGCGAGGTGCCGCTCGCCGGGTCCGTCCGCGGATCCCAGGGACAGGCCGACGCCGTGCATGGAGAGCGGATGATCCCGGCGGATCGCTTCCAGGTAGCGGTGCGGCGGGCCGCCGGCGCCCATGTAGTTTTCCGGGTGGATTTCGAACCACAGGGTTGGCCCGTGTCCGGCGAGGACGTCCGCGTAATGCTCGGGCTTCAGCCCCACCCCGGCGGACGCCGGGGTGGGGTGAGCGGCGCGGCCCAGCGGCGGGAGAGCGTGGGCCATCGCCGTCTACGACGCCTGCGGAACCGGCGCGGCGTTGCCTTCGCGCTCCGTCAGGCTGCCGCCGGTCTTGAGGCAGCTGCCGGCGTCCACCAGCTTCCAGGCGTTGCCCTGGTAGTCGACGGTGGACGTTCCGGCGCAGCTCGTCCCGGCGCCGGCCTTGCAGTCGTTCTGACCCTTCAGCGCCACGCCGTAGCACTTCTCCTTGCCGGCCATGTCGGCGGCCTGCGCGGTGCCGGCGAGCGACGTGGCGGCGATGAGGGCGCCGGCGAAAGTCAGCGCGGCGCGCTGTCTGTTGGTGGTGGCCATGATGGCGATCCTTTCGGTTGCTGCCGTCTTGACGAGGCTCGCAGGCGGGCAGCCCGCGATCTCGAGAGCCAGTTCGGCTGCGTCCGGGCGAAGGTTACCCGTCGGCGCCGTCAGCGGCGGGAGCTCGCGCGTTCGTGATCGGGCGCGATCGCGGCACGGCCCCTCGGGCGCGTGCTCGGGGCGATCTTTGGCGGGCCGTCGTGCCGCCTGTTTGACAGCGCGGCCGGCGCTCTTGTAGAAGCGTTAAGTTCGAGGGGCGCATACTCGCGCCTGCGGATGGGTGGCCGAGTGGTCGAAGGCGCTCCCCTGCTAAGGGAGTATGGGTCAAAAGCCCATCGTGGGTTCGAATCCCACCCCATCCGCCAGTTCTTCTAGAGAATCAGGTATTTGGCCTCGATTATCCGGAACTGGTCGCGGCGATACCCACGATCATGACGCCGCAGCACGGCCGGAGCACGATGTCTTGGCAGGCGCTCTGCCCCTTCCGCCTGCTCGGCATGGATGACGGAGTGGGCCTCGATGCGCCACGAACGTCAGTACACCCGGCGCGGCGGACCAGACATGTTCCTGAGCTGCCCGTTTCGGCTCATCGCGCGCGCGGCGTCGGCGGCGTGGAGCAGGGCGCCCAGAAACGCGAGCGCCCCTGCCGTAGATGCACTGGGGGCTCCGGTGAGCCACGACCGCGTCGGCCCGCTGGGCGGGAACTCGCGGGCCGCACGAGTGTCATCCATGACCAACTCGTGGGAGACCGTCGTGCGATGCAGACGACCAGGCAGAGGTACAGCCCCGCCCGCCAGACCAGGATGGTCGCCTCGCGGTTGACCCGCTGGGCGGGCGCGAAGCCCGACGTGACGCCGAGCCCGGCGTTTCCGGCCGAGGTGCCGAACGTTCCCGAGGTTCCGCCCGTGACGCCGCAGCAGCCGGAGATTCCGCCGGACATCTCGCCGGAGCCCGAACTTCCGCCCGATGTTCCGCCGGACCCGGAGATCCCGCCCGGCGTGCCGCCGGACCCGGAGATCCCGCCCGAGATCCCGCCCGCGGCTCGATCCGGGCGTGGACCCGAGGGCCTCGCCTGCGCCTGAGCTTCGCCGCCCTTGCGCGGGCCGTCGAGGCATTGGCCCCGGATCCGGCCTACGGCCCTGCGTTAGCGTCCGTCCCGGCGCGTCGCCAGGCGCTCGCTGCGCCGCCGCAGCGCCTCCATCGCTGCCAGCAGCGCCGTGGCCAGGATGATCAGGATGGTGGCCACCGCGGTGATCGCCGGGGTCACGTGCTCGCGGATGCCGTCGAAGATCTCCCTGGGCAGGGTCCGCTCGCCGGGGCCGCCCAGGAACAGCACGACGATCACCTCGTCGAAGGAGGTGGCGAAGGCGAACAGGCCGCCGGCGATCAGCCCCGGCGCGATCAGCGGCATCACCACCCGGAAGAACACGACCATCGGCGGCGCGCCCAGGCTGGCGGCGGCGCGGACCAGGCTGGTGTCGAAGGTGGCGAGCGTCGCCGAGACGGTGACGAAGACGAAGGGCGCGCCGAGCGCGGCGTGCGCCAGGATCAGGCCGGGGAAGCTGTTCACCAACCCCAGCGGGGCGAAGAAGAAGTACATGCCGACGGCGGCGATGATCGTCGGCACGATCATCGGCGAGATCAGGAGCCCGGTGATCACCGCCTTGCCCCGGATCCGCGCCTGCGCGAGGCCGACGGCGGCAAACGTCCCCAGCACCAGCGCCAGCGCCGTCGCCGGGACGGCGATGATCAGGCTGTTGCCGAGCGCCCGGAGCCACCGCTCGGTCGTCAGCACCTCCGCGTACCAGCGGAGCGACAGGCCGTCGAGCGGATAGGTGAGGAAGGAGCCGGCGTTGAACGACAGCGGCACGATGGCCAGGATCGGCGCCACCAGGAAGGCGAGGACCAGCGCCGCGTAGGCCAGGAGCAGCAGCCGGGGCCAGAGCCGGCGCATCAGCCGAGGCGCACGCCGGCGGTGCCGGCGATCCGGGCGTAGACGGCGTAGAGCACCGCGGTGGCGGCCAGCAGCAGCGTCGCCAGCGCGGCGGCCAAACCCCAGTTGACCGTGCGGTTGGTGTAGAAGGCGATGAAGTAGCTGACCATCTGGTCGTTGGCGCCGCCGACCAGCGCGGGCGTGATGTAGTAGCCGATGGCCAGGATGAAGACGAGCAGGCCGCCCGCGCCGATCCCGGGCAGGCTCTGCGGCAAGTAGACCCGGCGAAAGGCGGTGGACGGCGGCGCGCCGAGGGAGGTTGCGGCGCGCAGGGTCGAGGGGTCGATGGTCTTCATGACGCTGTAGAGCGGCAGGATCATGAACGGCAGCAGCACGTGGGTCATCGCCACGTAGACGCCGAAGCGGTTGAAGATCATCTGCACCGGCTGGTCGACGACGCCCGAGCCGAGCAGCAGGCCGTTGACGATCCCCTCGTTCTGCAACAGGACCACCCAGGCGCTGGTGCGGACCAGCAGCGACGTCCAGAACGGCAGCAGGATCAGGATCATCAGCAGGTTGCCGGTGCGCGCCTGCGCGGTGGCGACGACGTAGGCCAGCGGGTAGCCCAGCGCCAGGCAGATCAGGGTGACCGCGCCCGCGATCTTCAGCGTCCGGCCGAGGATGGCGACGAACACGGCTTCCTCCGCCGGCACGCCGGTGACCCAGCCGTGCTCGTTGCGGCGAAGGTCGAGCGCCGAGAGCAGGTAGAAGTCGGTGATGGTGAAGGCGGCGCGGCGGAGCGCCGCCCAGTGCATCGGATCCTCCCAGCGGGGATCGACCGAAACCAGCGCCGCCCGCGGATCGGCCGGCGCCGAGGGCGCCGCCGCCAGCGTCCGCCCGGTCGACAGCAGCAGGCTGCGGAAGCCGGAGATCTCGTGGTTCAGCCGCTGGGCGACGGCGGCGAGGCGGCGCTCGGCGAAGGCGTCCGGCAGTTCGCGGACCAGCGCCCGAAGCAGGTCCTCCGGCGGCGCGCCAATCCCGTCCCAGGCTTGAAGCGCCGCGGCGCTGTCCGGCAGGGCCTCCGACAGGATCGGGTCGTGGACGGCCCGAAACAGCATCTGGCCGATGGGGGCGAAGAAGGTGAAGAGCAGGAAGAGCGCGAGCGGCGCGACCAGGGCGAGGGCGCGCAGCGTGCGCCCGCGCTCGGCCCGGCGCAGCCGCGCCTTCAGTGCCGGTGCGGCGGCGTCGGCCACGCGGTCCGCCCGCCCTTTGGGCGCGCCCGGGCCGGGCCTACTGCGCCGCCCAGGCGGTGAAGCGCTTGTTCAACTCGTCGATGCGGTCGGTCCAGAAGCCGACGTCGAGGGCCACCGCCACCTCCAGGTTCTGCGGCGCGCTCGGCAGGTTGGCCAGCTGCTCCGCCGGGATGCTCTCCATGGCCGCCTTGTGGGTCACGCCGTAGGAGATGAACTCGGGCAGCTTCGCCTGCCGCTCGGGCTCGCTCATGAACCGTATCAGCTTCATGCCCTGCTCGGCGTTGGGGCTGCCGGTGAGCACCACCCAGGAGTCGGTCGCGTAGATGCTCCCGGGCCAGACGATGCGGAAGTCCTTGCCCTCGCGCCGCGGCGCGTCGAGCCGGCCGTTGTAGACCGAGGTCATCACCACCTCGCCCGAGGCCAGCAACTGCGGCGGCTGGGCGCCGGCCTCCCACCAGATCAGGTGCGGCTTGATCTCGTCGAGCTTGGCGAACGCCCGGTCGACGCCCTCCTT
>Ga0209573_1003729_pt1 | contig 16151 bp, 10 predicted proteins | sample TNRBio252014_DNA_FD_185870 | JGI IMG/M metagenome (GOLD analysis project Ga0209573, IMG submission 185870) | Wastewater treatment Type I Accumulibacter community from EBPR Bioreactor in Madison, WI, USA - TNR Reactor_6/25/2014_ DNA (SPAdes)... | ecosystem: Engineered > Bioreactor > EBPR >...
CCCACTCCGGAATGCCCGGGGCTCCCAGCGGGCCGGCGTTCTGAAGCACAATCACATGGTCTTTGGTTAATTGAAGAGCCGGATCGTCGATACGGGCCTTCAGGTCCGAATAGTCACGAAAGACGGCCGCCGGGCCGGTGTGTTTCAGCAACTGTGACTCGGCAGCAGCAGGCTTGATCACACAGCCATCCGGCGCCAGATTTCCTCGCAGCACGGCCAGACTTCCCGTTGAACATACGGGATTCGCACGACGACGAATGACGTCCTCATTCCAGATCGGCGCATCAATCAGTGATTCGGCCAGGGTCGTTCCCGCCACGGTCTGTGCATCCAGATGCAGCAGATCGCGAATTTCCGCCAGCAGCGCATTCAGTCCTCCGGCGTCGAAGAAGTCGGCCATCACATATTGACCGGTTGGCCGCAGATTGGCCAGGACCGGAGTGTGCTGCGAGATTCGATCAAAGTCTTCCAGCGTCAGTTCCACTCCCGCACGTCCGGCCATCGCCATCAGATGCACAATGGCGTTAGTGGATCCTCCAATGGCCATCAGAGTGGTCACTGCGTTCTCGAATGCCGCTCGCGTCATCACGTCACGCGGAGCGACGCCAAACCAGGCCAGTTCCACCGCCTGACGGCCCGTCACGGCCGCCATCCGAGCGTGTCCGGAATGAGTGGCTGGCAGAGAACTGGATCCCGGCAGAGCCATTCCCATGACTTCGGCCAGCGCCGTCATGGTGGAGGCCGTTCCCATCGTCATGCAGTGACCGGGCGATGCGGCGATGTGATCCTCAAGCTGACACCACGCTTCGCAGCTCAGCCGCCCAGCGCCGCGTTCCGCCCAGAATCGCCACACGTCCGTGCCACTGGCCAGTTGCTCGCCGTGCCATGATGTGCGATTCATCGGACCGCCGGGCATCACGATGCTTGGCACATTCGCGCTGAGGGCTCCCATCAGCAATGCGGGAGTTGTCTTGTCGCATCCCACCATCAGCACAGCCGCATCGATGGGGTACGTCCGCAGCACTTCTTCCGCCTCCATGGCCAGAAAGTTGCGGTAGTACATCGAAGTGGGCTTCATGAAAGTTTCACTGAGCCCCATCACCGGGATCTCAACCGGAAAACCGCCAGCCTGCCAGACACCTCGTTTGATGTCTTCAGCTCGCTGTCGAAAATGAGCGTGGCACGAAATCAGATCGTTCCACGTGTTCAGAATTCCGATGACCGGCTTGCCAGAAAAATCCTCGGTCGCAAATCCCGCCTGTTTCTGACGGGAACGATGTCCGAATGAACGCAGGTCGTCCGGACCCAGATATCGATGGCTTCGAAGCTGATTTGGTGAAAGCTTTGGACGCGAAAACATGGCAGAAGCGATTCGGGGTTGAAATGAAGAAACGAGCAGATTCCCGAGTAAATCATTTCGAATCACTGAGCCCTTGTCGAATCAGATGTTCGATCACAGCCAGCCTTTTGCCCTTCTCGGTTTAGGGATGCTCAGTGTCCGGCTTGATTGTCGGGTCACAGGTTCTGGTCAATCATCGGTGGATTCACAGATAACAGTCCTGTCAGACGCTGTGTGGGAAATGACTGTTGACGACAGTCAATGGACTCTGAAAGATCCCCTCTGAAGTTACGCATGCTGAACGTCTCCGGAGTCATGGATTCAGCAGCTGCGTTTCCAGATTCGCTGAGGATGTGGCATGATCGCGGAAACTCTTCGCGACTGCAGTTTTTGAGTTCAGGGAGGGATTTCGTTCATGTTGCTTCCGTTGAAATGGTGCCGTGTGACCTTGTCGGTGCTGTTCGTTGCGGCGTTTTCGTTATTGCCAGCGGCATCGAACGCTCAGGACCGCGGGCCCCGCATCGCGCGGGTGCTTTGGCAGGATCGCGAAAAGGGCACCCTGATGTGGGGTGAAGTGCACGGTGGTCAGAAGTGGGTTGTCTCGGCGTCTCCGGTCAAAGGATTTCCCCGGCTGGATACGGAAAAGCAACGCTTTGTGCAGATGGAACACGCAGCTGGCATGTTGCTGATGGGAGTTCGGGACACTGACGGTGGCAAATACCAAAGTGGCTGGATCGCAGTCGATACCGGCGTACGCGAGCAGCCACATGGCGATCACTCGCACTGGAACTTTGTGTCATCGCCGGTTGTGAAGAGCAGTCGACTTGATACTGAGCAGGGAAACCCGTCCCATTTGTATGTCTATGGTGGAATGTTCTATCTGGCAAATGACACCAGAAATGGATTCACTCAGCTGGCGCCACAGGACATTGCCACCAAACCGGCATCCCAGTGCGGGGTCTTCTTTTCAGGTGGCGGAAATCACATCACTCTCGCAGCGGTCGATAATCAGGTGTGCTATTCGACCTGGATTGACAGCGAAGGAGATCAGGCCGGACGAGTCGATGTGGTGAAGCTCAGCACGACTACAGGACGCCCGGATGGCTACTCGTTCAAACTGCCCACCGGCGGGATTCATGGTGCCACCACAAATTCCGGGAAGGTCTTCTTCGCTCCGGCTGATGGAATCTGCTGGGTGAATGCTGACAGGACACTGGCTCTGTCTGCGGACAAAGTGCAGGTCAACCACATTTCCCTGGGTCAGGAAGAGGGAGCTGAGAAGCCCAATCGCACCGGAGCCTTTGTGAATCAGAGAAACTGGGTGCTGTTCACATCGGGCAGCGGGGAAGGAACATCGTCTCTGTGTCTGCTGGATTCCCAGGCGAACCCACCGAACCTGATCAAGCTTCCGATTCCCATTGCGGATGGACTGAAACTGACATCTCCGAAAGTTGTGCTGGCATCGGGCGGAAAACGCTATGCCTTTCTGTTTCATGACCGGACAGAAAGCGACGTTCAGGAGCAATTGACGATTGTGGACCTGGATCCCAATGGCGACCGCAACTTTGCGGATGCCCGAATAGCAAAGACGCTGCCTGTGGGCGCCAGTAAGGTGGATGGCCATGATGGTCACCACTCCGTCGCTTTCGATTCTGAAGGCCGCATTGCCTGCCTGACGAATCCAGGTGATGGAACCCTGTGGGTGATGTCGCTGCGGGACCTGGTGATTCGAGCGAAGTCGGTGGTGGGTGGAACCCCGGGAGACATCGTGGCTCTCGGTGCTCCGGAACACAAACACTGAGCGAACCTGGCGACCGTCAGTCAATCGCCCGGGCGCGGAACCGCGAACGCCCGGCATTGGTCACTGGGTATTCGTCATAGGTGATTTCCCAGCCTGCCGGGTGGTCTCTCGGGAATCATCTCCAGATCCGGCTCTCGCGGAGTGTTAAGGCGGAATCGTTACAACCGGAATCACTTGCCGAACGCGATGTGTTCCCCGGACTGTTGCATTTTGGCAGCATCGCCTGAACGCTCAATCCGGAATCCCAGGGTATGTACTCCACAGGTTGCAATATCGCGTCATCGTTCTTCAGTCTGCGCAATCAGAAAAATCGGCATCGTTGCTTTCAGCGTTGGCTCCGTCAGCTCTGATCTCGACTGAGTCGTATCGCGAAGTCTCGAAGTCTGATGAAAGCCGGGTGACGCTGCGGTCACGATCACCGATGCAACCTGTCGGAGATCACAATGCCAGTCGACGTCAGACATTCCGTTCGCCCGAATCTCAGGGTGCAGTACCCTGCGCTGATTCCTCTGTACAAAACCCGCACCGGGACATGGAAACTGGAGCAGGAGGGCGAGTATGTCTGTGGATCTGCACCTGACTGTGATCTTGTCGTCAGTCTGGAAGGCGTTGCTGGCCATCACTGTCACCTGAAACATCAGTGCGGACAACTGATTGTCATTCGCGGCAGCAATCGAATCTGGGTCAACGATCTGCCGGTTCCGGTGGAACACGAACTTGAGTCAGGTGACGTCCTGGCCATCGGGCCAGCAACATTTCGAGTCGAGTTTCTGGAGTCGATCCCGGAAACCAATACCACTCCGGCTATCGAGTCTTTCCGCAACATCATCCATCCATCGCATGACGTTGCCAGCAGCTCGCCTTTACCCACAGTATCTGCCGCACTACCGGTCGTGACGACTGTGAGCCAGTTGCGTTCGGATGATCGCGACAAAGCGCTGGCCCGGCGAGAACAGCAGCTGGAAGAACTCTCGCGACTGCTGAAGGAACGAGAAGCCTCATTTGCCGAGCGACAGCAGATTCTGAACGAACGCGCTGCGTTCTTTCAGGATCAGAAGGTTGAACTCGATCGATTTCAGAGCAGTCGACTGGACGAGTTGCGTTCACGAGAAGCGGACCTTGCCGCCCGGCAGGTCGAACTTGCAGGCCTGGCTCGTCAGCTTCAGGAAAGCCAGAATCAGATCACACGCACGGCAGACGACTATGCCAGACGCTGCCGGGATCTGGAAACACGGGAATCCGAGATTCCTCGTCGGTTGAATGAACTGCAGAAACTGGAACAGACGCAGCAGAACTTTCGTCTGGAACTGGAAGCACTGAGGGAATCAATCCTTCAGAAGGAATCGCTGGTTGGACAGCGGGTGGCAGCGCTGGAAAGCGATGCTGCCGTCATTGGCAGCAGGCAGGCGCAACTGGCTGAGCTGGAATCTCGCGTCGCTCAGCAGGAACGCGAAGTGAACGCGCGAATTGCTGAGCAGGAACTGCATGCACAGGACATAAGACTGCAGCAGCAGCGACTCGAACAGACTCGCATGGAACTGCTGAATGAACGCACCGAGCTGGAACGCCAGCGAGCGGAATCTGCTGAGCAGCTTGCAGCTTCATGGGCCAGGGAAACGGAATCCACTCAGCGTTTGCGCGACGAGTTGCAGTCGGAACGCGAAGAGATCGAGCGTCAGCGGGCAGAGATTTCCCAGCAACTGACCACGTTGAAAGTTCGCGAGGCAGAATTCGTTCAACAGGTCGCGAAAGAAGCCGCACGCTCCGAGATTACATCGTCAAAGGTGGAGGATTCGCGAAGTGTTGAGCAGCTCTCCAGAATAGTGGCCGAGCGTGAGAACACGGTGCGGGCACGCCAGGAGGCCGCGGCATACCGGGCCGAGCTTCAGGAAGCTCAGGCCGAGCTGCAGAGACTGAAAGCAGAGCTGCAGGACCAGAGGCGTCACGAGGCCGAACAGGACAGCAGTGCCGTTGATCAGATCACTCAGCAAATTCAGGAACGCGAGTCGGCGCTTGAACTTCGCGAGACGCAGCTGAAGGAACTTCAGGCGGCAGCGTTGTCTGAGAAGCACGCCGCCGAGGAAGAACGCGAGATCCTGGAGAATTCCCGCAGGGACCTGCTGTGCGAACGCAATGCGCTTCTGCAGCGCAGTCAGGATCTGAGCGCTCGAGAGGGTCGTCTGACGGAGCGGGAACGAACCGTGGCCCAGCGGACGGAAGAACTGCAGGCGCGGTATGACGCTCTGTCACGACAAACGAATGACCTGGCGAAGCGAGACTCCGAACTGGATTCTCGCGGCGCTGAACTGCATAACCGGATTCTGCAGTTTCGTTCTGAGAGAAAAGCGGCTGCGGCAGAAATGCCTGCGACTCCGGATGCAGCAGAGTCATCATCACAGGCGGCGATCGAAGTCGAACGCCTGCGGGTAACTCTGCAGCAGGTGACTGAAGAACGCGATGCCATCGCCGCGGAACGAGAAGCATTGCTGCAGGCAGTCAGGGATCTGCAGAAGACACTGAACGATGTCCGCGGTGACCTTGAAGAATCCGGCCGGATCCGTACCGAACTGGCGCGGCAGGAACAGGTAATCGGGCAGTTGTATGGCACCATCGAAGATCGCAGCGGCAAGCTGCAGGTGGCGGAATCCCGACTGAATGCAACTCTGCAGCAGCTTGAAGAGCTGAAGGAACAGCTGCGACATGCAGAAGCTTCCGCCGCGTCTGCAACGCATTCCAACGAATCTTCGAAGGGTCCATCCGAACAGGAATTCGAACTGCTGGATCAGATCGACGCTTTAAGGCATGAGCTGACAGCGTCTGCCCAGGCCAGTGACGCTCAGTCAGAACTTCGGAATACTCTGGAGACGCAGGAGCGGCGAATTGAGGAGCTTCTGAATGAGATCGCGGCTCTGCAGCGTCAACTGACGGAAAACTCCGATGTGGTCGTGCCATCGGTCGTCGAGGTTGTGGATTCTCAGGAGATCAGCGATCTGCGAGCACAGCTGGAGCGAGTGGATGCCAGCCTGCTGGAACGCGACGATCTGATTCGTGAGTTGAAATCACGACTGGTGGACCAGAACGCCGCAGACGTCATTGCCCATGTTCCGCCACGAGAAGCACTTCAGAACGAAGCGAAGGAACTGGATCGTCGGGCGGTTCGGCTGGATGAACGTGATGAAGAACTGCGCGAACGCGAACGTCGCATCAACCAGCACGAAGAGGAAGTGGAATCGCAGCGTCGTCAGTTGCTGGATGCAAGGCAGCAACTGGAGATTGCCCGCGCCGAAATTCAGGTTGCCATGAAGCAGCATGGGCAGGCAGCAGCCCCTTCGGCTCATGACAATTCCATGACTGGCAGCGACAACAAGACGCGGATTATCGGAAGCGGTGTTGCGACAGATCTGAATCTTCCGGCTGATGACGAGCATCGAAAATCCGGCAACGTCGCTGTGGAAGTTGCCAATGACATTCGGTCGGAACTGGTCAACCTGTTTGGTCTGAAGAAATCATCGGCTCCTGCGGCGGTTGCAGCAGCACCTGCCGAGTTCATCGATCTGTCGGAGGCGGCAGGACCATCCGGCGTCATCGCGCTGAAATTTGGCGAGGACGCATCTGCGATTGTGGAAGAATGTCCGCCGGTTCCGGAAATTGCTCCGGCGCCTGATGCGGCCCCGGAAGAAAGTTCCGATGGATTTGTGCGGGACTATATGGAGCAGTTGCTGGCCCGCAGCCGAAAAACTGCCGGTAATGCTCTTCCGACCGAGCTGAAGCACAGCGGCGAGAAGCCTGTCGAACCAGCACCTGTGAAACCCGCTGCGCAAAGGGCCAAAAAGCAGGCAGCACCAGCGGCTCCGGCAGGTCGACCCAAGGTCAAATCGTTTATTGAAGAGTACCTCGCCGGAGGATTTGCCGATCTGTCTGACGATTCGCCCGGGGGCCGTCCGACGGTGACTGCCAGCAGCGTACCTGAGGACGAACAGGAGTTCGAGGACGAGACAGAGGCATCCACTCCTTTGGTGCCACGGCAGCCCTTAACGAAGGCTGATCTGCAGAAGATGCGTGAGAATCTCGATTCCTTCCGCACGCTGTCCACTCAGTCCGTTGAAAAAGCACTTGTGGATCATGCGATGCGGAAGGAACGGCATGCGATGACCGGTCGGCTGATGCTGACAGTCGTGCTGCTGTTGATGAGTGTGTTTCTCTTCATTGCGGAACTTCAGGGAGTGATCAATCAACCCATCGTGCTGTGGGGAACAGCAGCCACGGCCATCGCGGCCGCGTTTGAATTTGTGCGGAAGCTGTCCAGCGTCAAGGCTCGCACGAAAGCCATGCTGATGCCGGAGGAGACTGCAGCACGGAGCGACAGCGGCGAGGACAGGCCAGGGCTGAATGATGGTACCGCAGTGAATTCCTTGTTGGCGCCAGGACTTGCTGGCGGCCCCAACGAAGAACCCTTTGACGTGAATGATGAACTTCCATTGCGAGAACCTGAGGAATATCCCGAGATCGCCCACCTGCCGAAATCCGAGACACCCGATCGGTACTTTGAACTTTGATCACAGGAGACGCCGATCCCTGAGTCGGCCAGAACACAGCGGCATCATTTTTCGTTTTACGGATCGAACCGGCGACCTGCCCTTCACCATGCAGCAAAGGGTTCAGGGATGATCGGACAGTTTGACACTAATTGTCTGACGTTCGCTCTGTCCAGAACGACGTGAACTGTCGGTCAACACTTCGCCAGCGACAAAAGGAACTGATGGCCGCGTCGATCCAGTCGAGGTCTGCTTCGGGCTCGTCGTTCTCAGGCACTTTTCCGACACCCGGCATCGATTCCGCAAACTGAAGCCAACGCGAAGTCCAGTCGTCTGAATCGTCCGGAGTCCGGATCTGCTCGACCAGCAGGATGCGATTCAGGATACTGCGGAGAATCTCGGGCAGGACCAGAGTCTGAAACTCGGGCGATTCGACCAGCTGTTTTTTCGGAACCACTCGCGGGTTCACCAGCAGCAAGGGCTCATCAGTAAAATCCAGACGCCAGACTTCTCGTCCCAGATCCTGAGACCTCACAGCCAGCAGGGGAACTCGCAGCAGGGACTGCTGATGTTCGTGACGCGGAGCAATGCGATCGGCCACCGCCAGCAACCGACCTTTCGGCTCGTCGGTCGAAACCACTTTGACTCGAAACCTCAACCCCTCTGTCGTACCGAATTCAGAAAGTCGCAGGACTGCTGGCGGAGCCAGTTGTCCGACGGTGCCGAATTCAAATCGCAGCAGCTCCAGTTGTCGGTAGGCTTCAATGATGACGGCTGCGGATTCCGGGAAGCCATACTCGGAAAGGTGCAGGTCGGCCGTAAACGTTTCGATGCCACCAATTCCCGTGACGGTGATCGTCACATGCTGACGGGAAATCTTTCTGCGTCCGGTGAAATTCAGTCGCGGCATGTCGCGTCAGACATCCTCACAGAATGGAAGACCCACACCGGCCTGTCGCAACCACGATCCAGGTGGTGGCGCAGTGGTGCTTCAGATTCTCAGGTTGCAACGTGCGCGACATCCGGAGGCGGATCCGAATCCGTCTGAATCACGTATTCTTCACCATCCACTTCCACTCGATCTCCGGAACGCAGCTTCCGCCCTCGACGAGTTTCCACCACCCCATTGACTCGGATGTCTCCCGATCGAATGCGTTGTTTGGCTTCACCACCGGACTGCACCACACTGGCCAGTTTCAGAAACTGCTGCAGTTCAATGGTTTCCTCATCAGGTGAACTCCCCTGAGAGTCTGAAGAGACATCCTGATCGGTCACGACAACACGAATCCTTAACCCCGGCCCTGCACCAGCAGACAACATAGAAACCGATTATCTGATCGGTAATGGAGTTCGGAAGACCTTAGCTGTTCACGGCCTCGACTTCAAAGCCGCTGCGGTAGGACTTCGTCAGCAGCTTTGTCGCATTGGGGTGGTTTCGGAACGTCATCTGTTCCGTATCCCATTGCAGTTTCTGACCGGGAAGCCGTGCCGCAATATTTCCGAGCTGCACGGTTTCCGACAGCGGCCCGGCATACTCAAAACCGTCCGTCGTTTTCTTTCCGGCGATGACAGCATCCACCCAGTCATGCCAGTGGCTGGATCCTGGCACCGTTGGCAGAGTCACGTCCCGGAACTTGTCTGCCGGATAAACGGTCGGCATCCTGTAATGCGGCAGAATCAGGACTCCCTCTTCGCCGATAAACAGCGATCCTCCGGACGGAAGTTCGACACCTTGCGGAAGCTGAGCCAGTTCCCGAGGTGGCTTCAATCCGCCGTCACGCCACACCAGCTTCATGGTTGCCCCGGCGATTCGTTCGTTGCCCGGAAATTCAAAGGTCACAGTTTCTGGGCCCGGCCAGACTTCCTTTGTCGTTCCGTCGTTCACTGCGTGCACCGAAAGCGGTGCCTTGATGCCGAGTGCTGTGAAGACCGGGTCAAGAATGTGGCAGCCAAAGTCTCCCAGCGCGCCGGAACCAAAATCCTGCCAGTCTCGCCATTTGAAGGGATGATACACGTCGGCCGCGAAAGGACGTTCTGGCGCCGCGCCCAGCCAGAGATCCCAATGGACTCCGGCCGGCACCTCAGCCGACGCCGGTCGATCCGTGCGATTGCAGTACTGACGTCCCTGAACCCCGATCCATGAGTGAACTTCTTTGATCTTGCCGATCACACCGTTCTGAATGGCACGCACCCCGGAACGGTACTCAGTGGCCGAATGAATCTGATTTCCCATCTGAGTGGTCAGATTCAGCTTCTCGGCCATTAATCGCATCTGCCGTGATTCCCAGACGGTATGCGTCAATGGCTTCTGACAATAGACATGCTTTCCCATCTTCATGGCCATCATTGCGATGGGAGCGTGCATGTGATCCGGAGTGGAAACAATGACGGCATCGACTTTGTCGCCCAGTTCCGTCAGCATCACGCGATAGTCATGAAAATGCGGTACGCCCGGGAATGCCTGATCGGCCTTATCAAAACGACTGTCATCGATATCGCAGAACCCCACAAACTTCACTTTGGAATGTGACCCGATACTGGACAGGTCGGCCCAGCCCATTCCATTCACGCCGATCGCGGCAACATGCAGTTCCTTCTCGATTGTGGATGCTTTGACGACAGCCGGGGCAAGGAAGACAGCCGAAGCCGCGGCAGCCGATTGAGCCATCATGCCGCGTCGAGTTGTCAGGATCTGTTTCATTCGGGGTTGATTCATGGGAAAGGCTCCTGAGCCGCTGTGGCGTGGACTTCTATAGAATTAGATTCTGACTCAATTTCATGCTCGCATGTTTCAATAGCGAACAGCGTGAGCGGACCATTTTCGAGGAGCCGTCAGGCTCCTTTGGGTCAAGGGGCTCTCAGCCCTTTGTTGGGGCAGGAAGAACGGAAGAGATCTCGAAGGCGGTGGGCCGGAATTGACCCAGGGAAATGCTAACAACCATGCATCTGATTCAGAAGTGTTCCGATTCCGGACCTGCTGCAAAGGGAGCCCTGCGTTGCAGGATCCGGAGACTTCGGAGCACGCACTTCAGGCCGCCAGACTGAACACGAGTCATCGGCACTCCGGACTGCAGAATCAGGAGAGAGCAAACTGATCGGCGAGCCGGGGAGATTCCATCGTACCGAGCCTGGGCCTTCGCGAGTCCTTTCTGTCAGCCGCCTTGTCCGATAAAGTCCGGCCTGAGTCGTCCGTTGTGATCTGACACGGAGGCTCGACACCCTTCCGTCAGGAATCGCTGTATGGGACGCCCCACAACCATTGACGAGTACCTGGAACGCCTCCGCGATGATCAGCAGGTCGCTCTGCAGCGAGTGCGGGACATCATTCGCAAAGCCGCTCCGCAGGCAGATGAATGCATCAGTTACGGCATCGCTGCGTTTCGCCAGTCGGGAATGCTGGTGGGATTTGGAGCCACCGCAAAACACTGTGCACTGTACACGTTCAGCGGCACTTCTCTCGATGCGTTCTCAAAGGACCTGCAGTCGTTTGAAACCAGCAAGGGCACCATTCGATTCACTCCGGATGCTCCGCTGCCCGCCGCATTGATCAAAAGAATTGTGCAGGCCCGCGTGAAGGAAAACACCGGCGTCAGGACTGCACCGAAGACGACCGCCAGAAAGACACAGAGCAAAAAGACTCAAGGCAAAAAAACTCAGCGCAGGACGTCCTCGACGGGGCGAAAAGCGACATGAAACAGCGACTGATTTTCTGCGGAACTGGTGGCTATCACCCGAATGAACGACGCCACACGGCCAGTCTGCTTTTGCCGGACTGCGGAGTTGCTCTGGATGCAGGAACAGGGTTTTTCCGCGTTCCCGAGCGACTGAAAGGTCCTCAGCTGGATGTCTTTCTAACTCATGCGCATCTGGATCATGTGTGCGGACTGACATTCATTCTGGTCCCCATGATTCGGGAACAGATCACCCGGGTCCGCGTGTTTGGAACCTCTGCCACTCTGGAAACCGTCAGAACTCATCTGCTGGCGAATGCCTTGTTTCCCGTTATGCCGGACTTTGAATGGCACGTACTCGAAGGCCCCGTCATGCTGGAAGATGGCGGCCAGCTTTCCTGGAAACCCCTTGAACACCCAGGCGGCTCGGTCGGATATCGGATCGACTGGGACGGTCGTTCCATGGCCTACATCACCGACACGACTGCTCCCGGGCAATACACCGACTTCATCCGGAATGTCGATCTGCTGATTCACGAATGTTATTTCGCAGACGACATGCATGAATGGGCCGTAAAGACGGGCCACAGTTCATCGACTCCGGTGGCAGAACTGGCACGCAGCGCGGGAGTGGGACGTCTGGTTCTGGTTCACATGGATCCGGAAACCGATCAGGAAGATCCTGTCGGCCTGAATCAGATTCGCCAAATCTTTCCTCGTTCAGATCTGGCGACCGATCTGATGGAACTGCAGTTCTGATTGGTCGTTCCTGGTTGAGCAGTTCACGATTCAGAATGCAGCTCAATGCTGATCTCTGGTCGAGTCGTTTGATCCGCGCAGAAAAAAAGCCGAGCAGACTTCCGTCAGGATGTCCGTCGGCTTCGCAGATGCTCAGGATTGGTTCTGATCAGCCCAGAGTAAAGTCGGGTAGTCGCACAATTTCTCCGCCTCGCAGCGCTGATTCGTGGGCACAGATGCCGACACACGTCCAGTTGGCGGACGTGACTGCGTTCGGTCGCGGATCACGATCTTCCAGCAGCGCGCTGATCATTTCGTGAGCCAGGTGGGGATGCGATCCACCATGGCCACCGCCCTGCAGAAACGACAGATGTTCGGAATCGTGAATTTCCGAAGGCAGTGTGAATCGGCGGATGGCTTCCGGCAGCAGATGAGCGAAGTCCGGAACGGTGACTTTTTCCGGAATCTCCGGTTCAGGCTTTTTCGCTGTGTGGATGATGTGCGGCTCGTGCTCGACCAAAGTCCATTCAAAGCTTTTCTTCGTCCCGTACACATCAAAGCTCTCGCGGTACTGGCGAGCCACGTCATACAGGAATCGCCAGATGTGGGCCGTCAGATCCGAATTACGAATCTTGATGTGACACGTCTCCACAGCAAACCTGTTGCCGGACTTCTGAGCGATGTCATCCCGGACAGTGCCTGAGCCGAAACAACTGACGTATTCGGCCAGCCCATCGACCAGTCCCAGACAGGGGCTGACCACATGAGTGGCATAGTGCATGGGAATCATCTTCTCCCAGTAGCTGGGCCAGCCGTCCATGTCCTGAGGATGTGAGGCTGCCAGATGCTGAATCTTCCCGAGTTCCCCTTTCTGATACATGTCTTTGATGAACAGGAATTCGCGGCTGTACACCACGGTTTCAGCCATCATGTACTTCAGTCCGGTCTTCTTCACCTTCTCGACAATCTGGCGGCATTCGTCGATCGTCGTGGCCATCGGCACTGTGCACATCACGTGTTTGCCGGCGTCCAGGGCCTTCAGGGACATCCACGCGTGATCCGGGATCGGGCTGTTGATGTGGACGAAGTCAATGTCTTTGTCAGCCAGAACGTCGTCGTAACTGGTATACCGCTTTTCGATGCCGAACTGATCGCCGCACTTCTTTAGTTCTGCAGGATCGCGACGGCAGATTGCCGCAACATGGGCGTTCGGATGCGCCTGATAGATCGGGATGAACTCGGCACCGAAACCCAGGCCAATCATGGCGATGTTTAACTGTTTCGTCATCATCTGCTCCGTGTCGTTGACTGTTCGCGATTCTGCGTAAGGTGCGGTCTCACTTCGTCCGGGGACTCGTCTGTACCCCATGCTTCTGCCGCGGATCGCTGCCGATCAGTCGCTGGCAATGCACCGCTCGGGCAGAATACCGATCTTCCGCGATACCGCAATTGTTCGGGCCGGGAATGAACCCGAAGCTTTGATCGTGGCCATCCGCCAGGAAATCATGGTTCCAGCCAACGAGCTGTCAGGCTCCGTTGGTCAGAGGGATCTCATCCCCTGTCAGGAAACTGGCGGGCGCACAATCAGCAGATTGGCGTCATACGTCAGGATGCCCAGCAGGATCGAACACACAACTCGATCCAGTGAGATTTCATACTTGTAGTTCAGCGACAGCGGGTTGGGATGAAACGGATCAGCCACCAGTACCGAACGTTCCACCGAATCGTATCCGCACAGCACGACAAAATGTCCGCTCGGCAGACCGGCAACGTCGTCCGGCTGACAGGTTGACTGAATCTCGCGACTGTCGCGGTACAGATAGGTCGAACTCAGTCCTGTCAGCACCGGAACCGACTGCTTCAGGTAACGGCGAATCAGATTGCCGGTCAGATCTTCCATCCGAATGCGACCGCCCAGCTGCAGGAACTCAATGTAGCTCTCACAGGCTCGCTGCAGTCGCTCCTTAGGCTTCACTTCCATTTGCGCGCGAAGTTTCGCTTCCAGATTGACGTCTTCGCAGACATGGCCATCGGCCTGAAACCAGGTCGGATCGAAGACCCGCAGATTGAACGTAAAGATTCGCACGTCATAGCCGCGCCGCAGTGCGTGGCAGCCCAGCATCACGGCCAGTGTCCCGCCTTCTTCAAATGCGGGGACCTCCTGAATCACCTGTGTCAGCGGCAGTCGGTCCGCGTAATAGTTGTAGACAGCATGCAGACACGTTGGACCGCACGTGGTGTTGTCAGGTTGCTTCAGAAACTCAAACTGAAGACGAGTATCCATCTCTGAACTCCGAAAAATGGACACCGCTTCTCAGGCGGCGAATTCTCAACAGCAGACTTAGAACCCCTAACAAAACCTGCGTGAGTCGCGGAGGTTTTTTTAGGGGTTCTTAATGCTCAGGATGCATCGAAAAGCCCAGACGGCGCCTGGACTCCATCGCCGCCGCCTGTGCTTCCTCGGCACTGGAACCAAGGCACGTGATATGACCCATTTTTCGTCCGATTCGAGCTTCGGACTTCCCATACATATGCACAAATGTCTGCGGAAGTTCAAAGACGGACCGCCATCGCTCGGCTGTCGCCTGCAGAAGATGGTCGCCCAGCAGATTAATCATGGCAGCCGGTGCCAGGGGGCGAACATCGCCGGAAGGCAATCCACAGACCGCTCGAAACTGCTGTTCAAACTGGCTGCTGCGGCACGCATTGATCGTCAGATGCCCGCTGTTGTGAGGCCGTGGAGCAATCTCGTTCACCAGCACATGGCCGTCTCTGGTTGCGAAGAATTCAACGCACAGCACACCAATCACCTGAAAGTGCTCAAGAATGGCCCGGGCGATCTCAACCGCTTCGTCAGCCTGCCGAGTTGAAATCGCGGGTGACGGGGACACCGACAGATCCAGAATGTGATTGACATGCTGGTTCAGCACTGGCGGGTAGAACGCACAGGTTCCATCTCCAAACCGCGATGCCACAATTGACAGTTCGAAGTCAAAATCCACCACACGCTCGGCAATCGCCTCCTGAACTCCCAGACCTGCCCAGATGGCTTCGACGTCAGATGTTGTCCTGACCCTCGCCTGTCCTTTGCCATCGTAACCCAGTGTCACCGTTTTCAGAATGGCTTCACCTCCAAAACCTCTGATTGCTTCTTCCGCCTGGGCCGCAGACGTCACACCGACAAAATCAGCCGTGGGAATGCCGATCTTTCGAAGGCTGTTCTTTTCCAGCAGGCGATGCTGCGAAGCTCGCAGCAGTTCAACTCCGGGATACACATTCACGTGACTTCGCAGAAACTCAACGGTGCTGACAGGAATGTTCTCCTGTTCGTAGGTCACGACATTCACAGACTGCGCAAATCTCAGCAACGCGTCCTGATCATCAAACGGATTGGCAAAACTTCGGTCGGCAACCTGACCGGCTGGCGAATCGGACGGGTCACCAAAGACCATCACCCGATAACCGCATTGCCGCGCCGCGATGGCAAACATGCGGCCCAGTTGACCGCCGCCGAGCATTCCAAGAGTTGATCCGGGTCCAAGCACTCGCGGTGAAGTCGTCATAAGAACAACATCTGAAGGGAAGAATGTGTGATGCCGAATGACAGGGGTTGTGTGGTTCCAAAACCGTGAGCCGCACGGCGCTGGCCGCGGGGAATTCGCCAACCGAGTCGGCGGTCAGCGCCTGTCCGTTCCGTCACGAAAGTTGCGATCCATTCGGAAGGAATGAATCCTGCAGCACGGATTCAGTCTGCTGTCGTTGAAATGCATGCAATCGTTCAGTCAGTGATGCGTCACTTGTTGCCAGAATACGGACAGCCAGAAGTCCCGCATTCCTGGCTCCTGCCGTGCCGATCGCCAAAGTCGCCACCGGAATCCCACCGGGCATCTGGACAATCGACAGCAGGGAATCCAGACCGTTCAGTGCTTTGCTCTGCACCGGAACTCCCAGCACCGGCAACACTGTCTGCGAAGCAATCATGCCCGGCAGATGCGCGGCGCCGCCGGCTCCGGCAATGATGATTTTCAGGCCTCGGGCTTCCGCCGTCGTTGCATATTCGGCCATCC
>Ga0209573_1003730_pt1 | contig 16146 bp, 13 predicted proteins | sample TNRBio252014_DNA_FD_185870 | JGI IMG/M metagenome (GOLD analysis project Ga0209573, IMG submission 185870) | Wastewater treatment Type I Accumulibacter community from EBPR Bioreactor in Madison, WI, USA - TNR Reactor_6/25/2014_ DNA (SPAdes)... | ecosystem: Engineered > Bioreactor > EBPR >...
TTCCATCCAGCTGCCTCGGAAAGCGGGCGAGCCGTTTGTCGGTCCAGAGCCGACCAGTTTCCATTGCCCGCCGTGGGACAACATCCTCAGGACGCACCGAATGTGTCAGGGCATTCCGCGCGTCATCGAGCCAGCAGACGGTCGAGGCCGTCGAGATTCTGACGAAGGCTTTCTTCTGCATCCAGTTCTTCACGATGATCGATGATTCCAATCGGTCCCTGATATTCCGATTCCTGAATGATCTTCAGCAACGCCGCATCGTGCTTTCCCTGTCCCAGGGGAAGAATTTTGGGCATCGCATTGTCATTCATTCCATTCAGGTTCAGGCACAGTAACCAGGGTTTCAGCAATGCCAGCTGATCGGCAAAATCCTGAATGTGATCATGTCCATGGTGCAGGTTGTAGACGATTCCCACATGATCGGCATCGTGGTGGGTTTTCAGATACTCGCAGACAGCCACCATGTTCGCCGGTTCCCCGCTCCAGCCACCGTGATTGTATAAGCCCAGCTTCAGACCCAGCCGACGTGTTCGTTCGACGTGCCCCAGCAGAGACATCGCAGCCTGTTTGACCTTCTCGTCCTGCGTCGTCGCGGCGGGTTCGCCAAACATCATCCAGATCTGCGGATGAATTCCATGCTTCTGGATCAGCGGTTCCATGGCATCGTGCCAGCTCCAGAACGCAAAGAACTCGACACCATGCTTCTTGTACTGAAGGATCTCTTCTTCGAACGACGCCACATGATTCTCCCGCCAGTCGTAGGCGATTCGCGTCATGCCGAGGCCTCGCACCATTTTGCTTCGCTGTTCCGGATTTCGCTGTTTGGCATCAAACGGAACGATGCACCATGCGACAAGACGATCCCGCTGAAGATTTTCCGAGATTGGAGATGGTTCGTCAGCGCCTGTCGGTGAGTTGATTCCCAGCAGGATCAGACCCATCACCGTGACGCAGGTTGGGCAGAAGAACATGTTCATGATTTGTCTTCGCGGGTAGGTTTGGGATTTGAATCAGTCGGCAGGAGGCTGGCCACGAGAAGCCGGGATGCAACATCCGCGGGTCGCGCAGCACAACCAGTACGTCGGGAGACTTCCCGCACGTCATTCACCCGGTGTTTTCGATTCAGTGGGCTCGCTTGATTCCACTGGCGCTTCACCGGGTGATTCACCGGGTTCTGACAGGGGAACCGAGAGTTCGGGGCCACTTTGTCCATCTGAGAAGACCGGAGCCGCTGGTGGGGCAGGGACAGCGTCGGCGGGACTGGGTGCAGACTCATTTCCACAACCGGGTCCGATGATCAGAGCAGTCAGACTGATGACTGTCAGGAATGGTTTCATTGGTTTTCCCGCAAACAGAACTTTGTTTTGAATATTCAAATAAGGAGTGATGCCACGGTCAGGCGTCTGATCTCAGCCGGTCATTTCAGCAGTCCATCGTAATTATCAAGGCTGTGAGCGGAAACATGGTCAATCACATACTTCCAGACTTCGTCAATCAGGCTGCCGACGATCAGCCCCTGAATGGCCTTTGATCCGATGCTTCCAAGAAACTGTGCCAGGCTGGTCATGGGATCGCTGCCCAGCAATCGTTCTGTCTGGACATGAGCAAACTCGTTGGCAACCAGGCTTAAACCGGGCAGCCGTGGAACCGGATCTTTGCCGTTCACATAGCGCGAAATCTGTCCGGCAAACTCACGATCAATGGCATCACAGGCCCGCTGATTGCCTATCATCGGAGCACCGTAGGTGTAAATCTGATGGACGGCAATGAACCTGCGTTTCAGCAGCCATGCCGCCAGCAACGCCAGCGCGCCTCCCAGACTGTGTCCGGTGATCCAGAGCGGGCGATCCAGCCGTTTGAACTGAGCCTCGACTTCCTGAAACAGGGGCTCATGGATTTCCGCGATGGCATTCACAAAGCCCTTGTGGAATTTCGCTCCTGCGCCGGCCGCCGCCAGATCATGTCCCAGGCGGCCTTCCGGAACGATCAGCAGATTCATGGCATCGGTCAGCAGCCAGTCTTTTAGTCCGTCGATGCTGGTGGGCGATTCGGTACCTCGAAACGCAATAATGATGTGATCATCATTTTCCGCGACATAGGCCTGAGTATTGTCGATGCTGAACAGTTTTGCAGACATTCCAAAGTGCCTGCGAAACCCGTCCGTGCCCTCGTTTTCCGGCAGATAGGCCAACTGACAGGCCATGCACATGGCTCGGGAATTCTTCGGATCACCAACCGCATCTTCAATCAGTTCGATCACCATTTCTTGCCTCGGTAAACTGTTGCTCAGAGCACGGGGGAGGATAGAAACGACGGTGTGATTCCGGAAGTGTTCGCTGATCGACCAACCTGTTGGAATCACCTCGCATGGTCCGTCCACGTCCGGCGTGGACGTCCACGTACGCCATCGAAATGTCTGCAGGTATCCTCGAATTGGACAAATCCTCGCGAAGTTGCAACGATGCCGCACCAGCGACCAGCTACGGACAAGGTCAGGAAGCACCCTGCCTGAGATTTGAGGTTAGCAGGTTGAAATGACGTTGCGCTCTGACAGTCCGTGCGGCTGGAGTCGCAAAGAGTCGCAAAGTGGTGTCTGTCTGTGCGACCATGAATTCTGAATGCGGTGATGAGAGAACGAGTCGAAGACGGCTCAATCAGGAGACGAGGCGATGCTGAGTTTCGAAATGATGCTTCAACTGGCTCAGGCCGATACAGGAGTGACCTTCACACAGGTCCTGATGTATTGCTTCGTGGGCTTCTCCGTTTTCTGTCTGATCATTCTGTTCGGGCTGTTCGCATCGGTCTTCTCGCTGTGGTTCCGGGCACTGATGTCCGGGGCGTGGATTTCCTGGCTGAACCTGATTGTGATGAAACTGAAGAAGGTGAATCCCAATCTGATTGTCGATTGCCGGATCATGTCGGTGCAGGCCGGGCTGAACACAATTACGACGAACGCGATGGAATCGCACTTCCTGGCGGGAGGAGATGTCGCATTGGTGGTGAAGGCCCTGATTGCCGCCCATCGAGCCCGGATTCCACTCGACTGGAACACGGCTGCGGCCATTAATCTGGCGGGTCGAAACGTCCTTGAGGCTGTTCAGACCAGTGTGAAGACAAAGGTGATCGATTGCCCGGATCCCGGACGGACAGGTCGTCCGACGCTGGATGGAATTGCAAAAAACGGAATTCAGCTGAAAGCAAAAGCTCGCGTCACCGTTCGCACCAATATCACGCAGCTGATTGGAGGGGCCACAGAAGAAACCGTCATTGCACGCGTCGGTGAGGGGATTGTTTCTGCAATCGGATCGTGTGAAAGCCATAAGGAAGTGATGGCGAATCCGGCGCTGATCACCAAGGCCGTACTGGCCAAAGGGCTGGATTCGCAGACTGCGTATGAGATTGTCTCGATTGATATCGCTGATATCGATATCGGGGACAACGTCGGAGCGCGACTTCAGGCAGATCAGGCCGAAGCCGATATGCGTATCGCTCGTGCCCATGCGGAAGAACGACGAGCGGCGGCAGTGGCCGTCGAACAGGAAATGAAGGCACTGACGATGGAGAATCAGGCCCAGGTGGTGCTGTCCGAATCGGAAGTTCCCAGGGCGATGGCAGAAGCATTCCGACAGGGCAATTTGCGAGTCGAACGGACAGGCTGAGATGCCAATTGTTCTGGACATGAAGCGAGTGGGACGAACCTTTGATTCGTCGGCCGGTCCCCTGGAAATCCTGAAGGATTTTTCGCTGCAGGTTACGTCCGGCGAAGCCATTGCCATTCGCGGGCCCTCGGGCTGTGGCAAAAGCACGCTGCTGTATCTTGCCGGAACGCTCGATCAACCCACTTCGGGCACCATCGAAATCCTGGGTGAGAATCCCTGGACACTCACCGCTGCGCGACTGGCTGCATTTCGGAATCAGCATATTGGATTCATCTTTCAGGATCATCAGCTTTTGCCCCAATGCAGCGTGCTGGAAAATGTCCTGCTGCCCACGCTGGCGGGCTTTGGTACCGACGACAATGTGAAGAAGCGAGCCCGAGTGCTGCTGGATCGCGTCGGATTGTCTCATCGCCTGAATCAACGACCAGGACGACTGTCCGGAGGTGAACGACAGCGAGCTGCCGTCTGCCGAGCACTGATTAATCATCCGTCACTGCTGCTGGCGGACGAGCCCACCGGAAATCTGGACCCTCAGACCGCTGCCGAGGTGGGATCGCTGCTGCTGGAAGTGGCCAAAGAGAACAATTCGGCTCTGCTGTGTGTCACTCACAGTGATTCTCTGGCTGCGAGGTTTCCGGGAACTGTCGTTCTCCAGCAGGGGCGGCGCTGAGTATGATGACGGCAGCACTCACCGAGCCCGCTTTCTCCCGGTCGTCCGCTGCACCCGGAATCAGCATGTTATTCTGGTAAGACTCCTTCAAAGTTCTCTATGCGCACGTTTGTTAAAGTGATTCTAATCCTGGTTGTACTGGGTGGACTGGGATACTGGGGATTTACCCAGGGACAGAAATGGCTGGCAGAACGCAATAAGCCTCGGTATCGGACGGCCGCCCTTGAGATGGGTGACCTGCGTTTGTCCGTCAATGCTTCGGGCGAGGTGAATCCCGTCTTATCGGTGAAGATTGGAAGCTTCGTTTCGGGACCCATCTCAAAGCTGTATGTCGACTTCAACGAAGAAGTCACAAAGGGTCAGCTTCTTGCGGAAATCGACACGCAGATTTACGACGCAGCCGTCGCGCGCGATCAGGCGGCTTTGGCAGTTCGGGCAGCCGATGTCGTCCGAGTCCAGGCAGAGCTGCAGCGGGCCGTGAATGATGAAAAACGATCACAGAATCTGAAGGAACAGAATCCGGACTTCATTTCACAAACTGAACTGGATCAATACCGGTTTGCTCGGCTGGCTCTGGAAGCTCAGGTGAAAGTGGCTGAGGCTGGCGTCGCACAGGCGCAGGCCAACCTGGAGAACTCGCTGGCGAACATTGGATACACCAAGATTCTTTCCCCCGTCGACGGTATCGTGATTGATCGCAAGATTGATCCGGGACAGACACTGGCGGCTCAGTTTCAGACGCCCGAACTGTTTGTTGTTGCCCCGGACCTCCGCAAAAAGGTGCACATTTTCGCGTCTGTGGATGAAGCTGATATCGGACTGATTCGAACGGCCAGGGAACAGAATCAGCCTGTCTACTTCACGGTCGATGCTTATCCCACCGAAGTGTTTAACAAGGGTTACATCGAACAGATTCGCCTGAGTTCCAAAGTGACACAGAACGTCGTGACCTATCCCGTCATCGTGGCGACGGAGAATCCCGATCTGAAACTTCTCCCTGGCATGACCGCCATGATTACGTTTCAGATCAGCGAGCTGAAGAACGTGCTGAAGATTCCAAACTCGGCCCTGCGTTACTATCCGGATAAGGAACTTGTTCGCCTGCAGGACCAGAAACTGCTCGAACTGAACCTGTCACCAGAGGCGGACGAAGGACGTGCGACATCATCGCAGGAGCCTCCGGTCGACGACGCAGCACGTGCGGCAGAATCCGCTTCGCGAAGAATCGTCTGGGTTCAGGAGACCGCAGCCGAAGCTGCTGCCACAGCAGCGGAAGAATCAGCAAATGACCCGACCGGCTCAGCTAAAGCAACGGCTGCCCAGGGGGCAGGTTTCACAGGAAAGCTCCGCGGCGTAGAAGTGATCATCGGCGAGAGCGATTATCAGTTTACGCATGTGATCAAAAGCGATCTGAAGGCGGGAGATATCGTTGTCGTGGGCATCAAACCGCCGGAGGCCCCGTGAGTTTTCTGCTGACGATCAGTGTCGCCATCCGCGCGCTGTTGCGAAACAAAATGCGGGCGACGCTGACAGTTCTGGGAATCGTGATCGGTATCTCAGCCGTGACCACGATGGTTTCCGTGGGAACCAGTGCCGGGCAATTGCTGCAGAATCAACTGCAGTCCATCGGTACCAATTTCATTGTCGTTCAGCCGACGTTTGAAAAGCGACGCGGAGTTCAGACGGGCGGATTGCCCAGCCTGACCGATGAGGATGCCAAAGCCATTGGTCGCGAATGCGAATCCGTGCTGGCCTATTCGCCACTGGTGATCGGAACAAAGCCGGTGGTGCGCGGAAACACGAACATGCAGCCTCGCGAAATGTGGGGTGTAGGAGTCGATTACCTGCTGGTTGGCACGTGGACCATTGAAGCCGGAGGATTCTTTACCGAACGCGACGAACGAGCCGGCAACTGTGTGTGTGTCATCGGTTACACGGTTCTGCGCGAGCTGTTCCCGGCCGACAACCCGATTGGTCAGCAGGTTCGGATTGGAAATATCCCATTCACGGTGGTGGGAGTCCTTGGGAAGAAAGGAGCATCGCTGACGGGAGACGATCAGGATAACGTCATGCTGATGCCATACACCACGGTCAAAAAGCGGTTGCAGGGGTCTTCCTTTAACGATGTGAACGCCATTCTTGTGGGCGCCAAAGGGCCGGATCGCATTGAATCGGCCAAGATTGAAATTCAGCAGCTGCTGATGGATCGCCATCAGATCGCCAATGGCCAGAAGCCGGATTTCGAAGTCGTCACCAGTGCACAGTTATCGCAGTTGTTTGGAACCATCACGGGCATCATGACCGCTCTGCTGGCATCCATCGCCGGCATTTCGCTGCTGGTGGGTGGCGTGGGCATTATGAACATCATGCTGGTGTCCGTGACCGAACGAACGCGGGAAATCGGGATTCGCATGGCCGTCGGAGCTCGTGGCCGCGACATCATGGTGCAGTTCCTGATTGAATCGGTGGTACTGAGCTGTTTTGGGGGCGCTATTGGACTGGCTTTGGGCATCGGCGCCTCAGTGGGAATCACCAAAGGCATCAATGCCATCAGTCCCGGGGCGGACTGGCCGGTCGTGGTGTCGTTTCCGGCCGGCGTGATTGCCATGGTTTTTGCGGCTGTCGTGGGGTTGGTGTTTGGCCTGTATCCTGCCTGGCGCGCCAGTCGGCTCGATCCCATCGACGCGCTCCGTTACGAATAGTTTCATCATCAGCCAATCTGCGACGGCCCTCGATCGCATCCCCGAAATCGGAATCTCTTGCGTCACCCGGCGATTCCCGCGACAGTGCAACGGATCAGATGAATTGCTGTGGAGTGTTGATCGCACGGAATGCCAGGGAATGAAGGTTATGGGATTGCTGGTTCGCGTACTGAGGATCTGGATCTGTGGTGTATTGCTGGCATCCTCGTCGGGATTTGCTCAGTCTCCACCCGTCGTGCAGAATGACCCGCGAGTTGGAAAGAAGATTCTGATTATCCGAGCCGGGGCTGAAATGAAGACCCCGCAGGCGACAGTGTGGAAGGCTTATCTGGGCGAAGTGTTTACGATCACGCTGACAAACGGCGAATGGTTGTGGATCGATGAAAAAGGCGGCTGGCTCTGGGAAAAGGAAGCCTTGCTGCTCGACACGGCCATTGAAGAGATGAATCGTCGAGTTGCCGTTGCGGCGACTCCGGAGAACATGCATCTGCGGGGCATCGCCTGTCTGGCTCATCGCCAGTATGACAAAGCAATCGCGGACTTCACCTCCTGCCTGCAAAAGGCGCCCAGAAATGCAGGAGCCCTGAATAATCGCGGACAGGCCAGGTACCTGAAGGGCGATTTTCTGGCCGCCACTCAGGACTTCAGCGCTGCCATCGCGGTGGATCCAAAGAACTTTCTGGCGATGAACAATCGGGCTTTGACCTACATCGAACAGGAACAGTATCCCCAGGCGCTGGCCGATCTGCAGTCGGCCCTGCAGTTGGTTCCCGAGTATCCGGAAGCTCTGAATAATCGTGGCATCGTCCATCAGAAACTGGGTAAGGTCGATGAGGCGATCGCAGATTTTTCTGCGGCGCTGAAGATTGATCAGAAGTACGTCGATGCCCTGGGCAACCGCGCGTTTTCGTATCAGCAGAAGAAGGAATTCAGGAAATCGGTTGCGGACCTGGAACTGGCCATCAAAATCAGTCCTGCAACATTTGAAGCGATCAATGACCTGTCCTGGCAGTTATCGACGTGTCCGGATGATTCCATTCGCAATGGTCCGAAAGCTCTGGATCTGGCCAAACAAGCCTGTGGAATTGCCGGATACGATCAATGGAACCTGCTGGATACTCTGGCGGCCGCCCATGCGGAAAGTGGTCAGTTTCCGGAAGCGCAGCAGTGGCTGTCGGCTGCCCTCGCCATTGCTCCGGAAAAGGAAAAGCCCAGGCTGCAGAAGCACCTGGAACTGGTGACCGCTCAGATGCCGATTCGTGAATAAACTCAAACAGCCCCCACTGCGAAACCGCCCATGAAACGACTTCGGCTGGGTGCCGGAATTCTGAATCAGACTCCGCTGGACTGGGACGGAAACGCACAGCGAATTATCTCCGCCATCCGGAGAGCTCGTGAACGGCATGTCCAGATCCTGTGCCTGCCGGAACTATGCATCACGGGCTACGGCTGCGAAGACATGTTTCTGGCACCGCATGTGTGGAAAACATCCTGGGACATGCTGCAGTCCCTCCTTCCGGAAACGGACGGGATGCTGGTGTCAGTCGGCCTGCCGCTGTTCGTCACGAACGGCGTCTACAACGCCGTATGCGTGATTTCCGACAGACGGATTCATGGATTCGTAGCCAAGCAGCACCTGGCAGGTGACGGACTGCATTATGAACCTCGCTGGTTTCGCGCGTGGCCATCGGAAACTCGCAGCGAGTACTCAGGGGATGGTCAGAGCTGGCCACTGGGAGATCTGTTGTTCGACTACGACGGAGTGCGGATCGGCTTTGAAATCTGCGAAGACGCGTGGGTGGCGGGACGTCCGGGAAACCGCATGGCGGAATGCGGCGTCGATATCATTCTGAACCCCAGCGCCAGTCATTTTGCGTTTGGCAAACATGAAATTCGTAAACGGTTTGTGCTGGAAGGCTCGCGATCCTTCGGTGTCAGTTACGTGTACGCCAACCTGTGCGGCAACGAAGCCGGACGAGCGATCTACGATGGCGGCGCCCTGATTGCTGCCGGCGGTGATCTGATCGCAGCCGGACCTCGCTTTGGATTTGCTGATGTGCAGCTCACAACGGCGGATATCGATGTGGAATTGTCTCGCGGTCGCCGAGCGGCTGTGCATTCCATGCCGGTGGATGTGTCTGATCGAATTCTGGATCGACTTGTTTTGGTCGACGGCAGCCCTCAACCCATCCGTTCGGCTGCAGAAGTCCACAAAGATGTTCCCGCGATTGCTCGCTTCGAAGAATTCACTCAGGCCATCGCCCTCGCGCTGTTCGATTATCTGAGGAAAAGTCGATCCCACGGTTTTGTGATCAGCATGAGTGGGGGAGCGGATTCGTCGGCGTGTGCCGTGCTCATCCGCAGTATGGTGGAACTTGGCGTCGCCGATCTGGGTCGGGACACGTTTCGCGAACAGCTGAACTACATCCCGGGCGTCTCAAAGGCCAACAGTGCGGATGCCCTGATGGGTATTCTGTTTGCCGGTGTCTACCAGTCGACTCGCAACAGTTCTCAGGTGACACGAAATGCGGCCGAAGCCGTGACAAAGGGAGTTGGCGGGACATGGTTTCAGATTGATGTGGATACGATCGTTCAACAATACACGCAGGCGATTGAATCGGCCATCGGGCGTCCGTTGTCCTGGCAGTCGGACGACATTGCGTTGCAGAATATCCAGGCAAGAACGCGTTCTCCCGGCGTCTGGCTGCTGACAAACCTGCGTAACGCCCTCTTGCTTTCGACCAGCAATCGTTCAGAAGCCGCCGTCGGTTATGCGACGATGGACGGTGATACGTCGGGCGGCCTGAGCCCCATTGCCGGCATCGACAAGGCGTTCCTGCGGGAATGGCTGAAGCAGCTGGAAACTCAGGGATCGGCCGGAGTTGCTCCAGTTGCCGCCCTGAAACTTGTCAACGAACAACAGCCGACAGCCGAGCTTCGTCCCGCCGAGTTCGAGCAAACAGATGAAGGCGACCTGATGCCGTATCCGTTGCTGGATCACATCGAACGCCTGGCAATTCGCGACAAGCTCAGTCCTGGCGAAATCCTGGAACTGCTGCCTCAGAGATTTCCACAGTACTCGCAGCAGCAGTTATTGCTGTGGATACGCCGCTTCTTCACGCTGTGGTCGCGGAATCAGTGGAAGCGAGAACGCTACGCGCCGTCATTTCACGTTGATGACAAAAACCTGGATCCCAAAACCTGGTGCCGATTCCCGATTCTTTCCGGAGGATTTCAACGCGAACTGCGACAATTGCCACCCAGCTCCTGACGCGAGTTAATGGCTGTCAAACTTTCCCCGGTCTGAAACGCGTCTCATTCCGCAGCAAAAGAAGTTGCTGACTTTCGAGTCCGCAGGCCCTGAGGTCTTGTGATGAAACGAAACAAGTCCGTCGAAGAGTTTCTGGAATCAGCGCCGCGGTGGAAAAGCGAGCTGACACAGTTGCGAGCATTGTTGAGTTCCATGGGGATGGACGAGACCATCAAATGGGGAACTCCCGTGTATTGCCATCAGGGAAAGAACGTGGTCGGTCTGGGAGCGTTCAAAAGCTATTTTGGGCTGTGGTTCTTCCAGGGCGCTTTGCTCGCCGATCCGCAGGGGCTTCTGACAAATGCCCAGGAAGGAACCACAAAATCCCAGCGACAGATGCGATTTCAGTCCGCAAAGGAAATTCGTCCCAAACTGATTCGGGAATATGTTCTGGAAGCCATGCGTCTGGTCGACGACGGCAAACAGATCAAACCCAATCGGGATAAGCCGCTTGAAATTCCGCAGGAACTGACAAATGCACTGCGACAGAATTCGGCAGCTCGAAAATCCTTTGAATCGATGAGCAAGAGTTGTCGCCGGGAATACGCGGAATACATCTCGTCTGCAAAAAAGGAAGAGACGCGTCAGCGTCGCATCGAAAAAATTCTGCCCATGATCAAAGGCGGTGGCGGCCTGAACGACAAGTACCGATAAGGCAAAACCCCGACATGGCGATATTCAAAGCAGACGTCGCTCAGGAACCAGTTCCCCGAAGCTTGAAATACAGCCGCTGCACTTCCTTCAGACAACATTGCCCATCGACAGCCAACGTCTGACACTTTGCATCGGGCGATCTGGACTTTGCCACCAGTTCGCGAATCCTGAGCGGCTCAGATGCGACGGAATCCTGATCCACGTCGTCGTATGTCAGTCCAAAACACGGACAGATTGGTGCGTTCAGATCATAAGGATACACGGACTTCTGAAGTTCGCTGACCACAACACACTGTTCGAAGGCATCAAAGTAAACGACGGAACATTCCGCGTTCGTACAGCACCAGGCGGAATCCCCAAAACGGGCTCGATGGTCTGCACGAATGTGAGAGTTCAACGGGCCGCTTCCCACGGCCGTACCGAGGCTGCCGCAGCGAGGGCAAAGGAGTCTGGCATCAGCGTCAGGTTCGCGAACAAACGCTTTGTTCATAAAGGGATCACGCAGGCAGCCGATGGGCGTTCACCCAACGCCGTTAAACATTTGTGTAGCCGAATTCTCACGAATTCGGGGATTGGGATACGGTGGTCGGACGTCTCACGCCTTCCGCTACAAAAAAAACGGCGTCATGATCCTGGAGAAAATCCTTAAGAGCCCTGGGGCTTCACCCCTCCACCGGCGGAATCATCCAGCAGGAATCGTGCGGAATCATACCAATGTGAGGATAGTAGCTCCTGGCCAGTGGGGCAGAAATCAGAATCAAACGGGTATGCAGGCCAGCGGCTTTGTGGGTTTCTGCGATCAGACGGCGACCAATTCCCCGTCGCTGCCAGGCTTTGTCGACAGCCAGATCAGACAGGTACGTGCAGTAGCTGAAATCCGTGATCGCTCGACTGACTCCCACCAGCAGGGTGTTTACTCGAGCCGTCACGATCACCTGAGCGTTCCGCAGCATCTGTTCAATTCGAGTCACATCGTGAACCGGACGTCGCTCAGCCAGCGTCGACCGGTTCAGTACGTCAATGAATTCAGCCGACGACAGCAGAGGCTCACGCTGATACTGAATGTCCATGCAGGCGCTCAAGATCTGATCGAGGGGCAATGAGGAATCCCTTTATGTTCACAGTTCCGCCTTCAGGCGGAAGGCGGAGTAATACTCCGTACAGATTCCGCCTGAAGGCGGGACTACGAACGATGGCGTTAGGCTGATATGACTGCAGAACTCGACAATGTTTTCAGAACCTGGTTCTATCCAGCCCACGTCAATTGATGACACAGGCCAGTTCCCGAAGGTTGGCTTCCAGCACCGGCTGCGGACACGACCAGACCAGAAAGAACATGCTTTCGCGTACGGCGCGTTCAGCTGGATGTCCGGCCAGAAACCCAGCTCCTTTGGTGGCGGCCAGCCAGGCCTGCGCAGATCGCAGCACCATGGAATTTGCTCGCTGCCGAATCACTTCAGCCGAACAGACGGCCGGCCCACTGGTTCCGGTGGCGGCCAGACGCAGTTGATAGATCAACTCAGTGGCTTCGTGTTCCAGTGGAGTCAGGAATTCTGCCAGCTCTGGTCGCTGATCGACTTCCTCAGCAAACATTTTGAGTGTTCCCTGAGCCGTCCCGATGGCTACAGCCGATGTGCCCGGCGAACCGGCGCCACCTCCGCTGCCGGCTGACATCACTCGGTCCACCGGGCCGTGCAAAATCTCTTCATAGCTGACCAGAACGTCTTTTAACTCAACAGCCGATGTCTGTGATGAACTCAGTCCCATCAGCGAAAGCGGCTTATCAACCACGACGCCGTCTCGGTTCATTGGGATCGCCGCCAGAAGCTGAGAGCCGTCGTTCAGTGTTCCGCCCGACACAAGAATGTCTGCCTGAGCGGCTCCCGTCGCCCAGGGAATCAGTCCGTTCAACCGGTAACCTCGATCTTCCGGAACTTCGGTGACTAAAACCACGGGCGACTGAACATGCTGCCGCGATGTGGTCAGGTGCGAAATCCCCACGGTGGCAAACAGTTCGCCGGAACACAGTGCCGGCAGAAGTCGCGCTGCCAGAGCGCGATTGGCTGACGTCTCAATTCGCTGGCAGGCTGCGTTTCGCTGCGTCAGAATGAAAGTCGTCAACAGACTGCCGGCCGCCAGTTCGCGATAAATCTCCAGCATTTCCACGGCGTCAACATCCTGTCCGCCAAAGGCACGGGGGATGTTCCAGCGCAGGCCACCGGCCTCCGCCAGCAGATCCATCTGCGCAGACGGCCATTCCGATGCGCTGTCAGGCTCGGGAATCTCATGCAGAGTTCGGACGAGCGTCTGAAAGGCATCATGATCGACAACCAGTGACATAGGTACCTCAACAGATCGATTCAAAAACGAAGCCAGTCGATTATCGTCGGGGACGACATTGGCAGGCTGACTGTTCACAAAGCCCAGACATCGCACATCAAAACTGCGATTGAAGGGCCACTGTTCCCACATCAAGGGCCATCGTAAAACACGGCCAGCCAGATGGTCTGCTCAGTCGGACTGGTCCAGTCGACTCGATGCTTCTGATGTGCCGGGATATGGACAAAGTCGCCAGACTTCATTTCCAGATGACGATCCTCGAATTGCAGTCGTGCCGCACCGTGGAGAAGTAAAACCCATTCATGCTGATTCTGATCGTACCAGAAGTCTGCGGGTGATGTGTGGCCCTGCGAGACAATCCGTTCCACTCGGATGTGTTGGCCGGTCAACAGTGAAGTCATCAGCTCGTCAGGCAGATGCTCGGGAACTCCCTGGAAAACGTTGCCTGTGCCGTCGCCGGATGAATGCCTGTCGAATGTATTGCTGTCTGAACGAATCGAGGAAGGAGCATGGCTCTCATGGAATTCCGCCGCAGGTTCTGTCATCTGATGAGTCATCGCTGTCGTGGTAGTGGTTTCACCGCACCGCTGATCTGCAGCTTCAGATCGCCTTTGCATTTGGCTGTCATCGGCACATTGACTCGCAGATACAACTGACCGCTCTTCTTCGGAGTGTGTTCCAGAGTGCCGTTCACGGGAAACGGATCGCCTGGTTTGCCGTCGGTCAGCACCAATCCGATCAAAGCTCCAAAGGGTGCCGCGGCGATGTGGTCCTGTCGTGGATCACTTGTGGGCAGACCAATCACCGGCACCGTGGTTGCGAGATCCAGTTTGTATTCGCCTGAAGCCTGCAGGCGAAATGGACGCCCCTCTTCCACTTCGCAGATGGGAGTCCAGCTTTTTGAGACGTCCAGCTCTGCCCGAATCCCGTTATCCTGCAGCAATTCTTCGTTGATGGAACTGATTCGTTCCTTGATCCCGGGGAGTTTCGGATCAATGACAGCAACCCGCTGCAGAACTTCCACGGCCGCTTCCCGGTCACCCTGCTTGTAGTATTCGTCGACGACCGTCAGGTATTCTTTCAGCAGGGCCTCTTCGGCTTTGGTGATTCGAGTTGCCAGTTGTTGAGTCGACGAATCATCACGTCGGGTTTTCTCGCGGTTCTGCTGAGCCTCAGCAGCGGCCGACATCAACAGCAATGCCAGCGTGATCAGCAGAGATCTCTGCCAATGGTATTCAGTTCTGCTGTCCACGCAATCCGTTTGATGCTCAGCACATTCGGCAGTCGTTTCCGGACCAGAGAAATCCCGTCGGTACATCATGATTGGCTTTCTGAACACTGATGAAACTGAAACCGGCTGAACCGATCGAAGTGCAACCTTCAGAATGAGTGACAACAGAAGCGATCGGTGTCTGTCCCATTTTGCGACAGCACCACCCCTAATCACGATCTGGCAAATGACTTACAGCGACCCCTGAAACTCAGGTGGCTCGGCCTCGCTGGCGCTTCGGGTTCGTATTTTCCCTTTCTGTTTCGGGCTGAACAGAACACAAAGTCACACGTGGGCAACGTAAAAATGCCCGATGCATGCTGAACGGCATGACAAATCCAACCCCCATCACCACTCAAATTCCATCCGCAGGGTGGCAGAATTCCAGCAGCTTACGAAACCCGGACTTGAACCGTCCACCTCGAAGACTTCCCGACACCACCAGATCAGCGCCAGCCAGATGCTGAACACCGGAAGTCACTCCGTCGCCATCTGTGGGTTCATGCCATCTTCCGCCGGTCAGTACTGCGTCATCGAGCAGAATTCCCGGACGGCGATCGACACGGCATGGTACTGCCAGTTCCCACAGAATTGCGACGGACATGGAATTCCGCAGGGCGATCAATCGACTGGAATTTGTGCTTCCGGATCGAAGTCCCACCAGCCAGGTTTCCGGCAACGTTGTCACAGTATCGCCAACTCGCGACTGCAGATCACCATACACCAGCATCACTCGCTCATCGGTACGGCGAATCTCAAAAATTCCCCGAGCCAGCTCACTGGGCAGAGTCTCGGCCTCAAGCTCCGGACTCAGTTCACACAGCCGCAACTTCCATGCCGCCTGAATGGCAGTGCGTGCCTCCAGTGACGAGCGGCGGAAGTAGGTCCACGTTTCGATCATCAATTGCTCGATATTTGACTCAGGGAGATCCGTACGAACGCCGCAATCCGTCAGATCCTTCAGCCAAAGATCCGTCAGATCGGCCGCTGGATCCAGTTCCGGAGGTTCAAAGACAGGAAGTTGGTCGGGCCCTGAAGCAATGCGTTTCTCGATCTCGGATCGCTGTTCCGGAGTGAGCTGTGAAACGATCCGCAGCCGTGGCCAAAAGACGGCAACGTCGGATCTATCAGGCAGGACAAGGTGTCCCAGAAACGATGCCAGTGATTTCGCCGCGGATTCCAGTTGCTGGGCTCGGGATGACGTCGAATCAATCGAATGGCCTTCCAGGTTCAGACGCAGATCCAGGCGGGACTCCGCCGCGTCACGCCATTTCTGAATGGTCGCCGGTTTTGTGCCGTGAATCGATTTGGCAAAGAACTGTTCGAGAGTCCGGGCAATCGCTTCGCGATTTTCTCGATTGAGTGTGGCTGGTTCGGACAGATGCAGGCCCGCCGATCTGTGTTCGGCCAGACAACGATACAGATAGATGCGGTCATACTCGCTTCGCAGGGGCAGAGCTGTGATCTGCCGCAGACCGTGACGCAGACTATCGCCCGACGGAGGAAAGCTGCGAATCAGTTCCACCAGCTCAGTTCCCAGA
>Ga0209573_1003731_pt1 | contig 16136 bp, 11 predicted proteins | sample TNRBio252014_DNA_FD_185870 | JGI IMG/M metagenome (GOLD analysis project Ga0209573, IMG submission 185870) | Wastewater treatment Type I Accumulibacter community from EBPR Bioreactor in Madison, WI, USA - TNR Reactor_6/25/2014_ DNA (SPAdes)... | ecosystem: Engineered > Bioreactor > EBPR >...
AACCCTGCCCGACCCCGAATCGGCGGCGGAGCGGCTCGCGGTCCTGAAGGAGCTGCACGAGATCACCCGCGAGAAGGGCGAGGCCATTGTTGTGCTCACGGCCGAGTCGCTTTCCGAGAGCGCCCCGCCTCCGGGATCGCTGACGCGCCAGGCGGAAACCCTGAAGCCGGGCGACAAGCTCGATCTCGATTCCTTCGCCGCTCGACTCGAGGCGGCGGGTTATGAAGGCGAAGCCCAGGTCTATCAGCGCGGCCAGTTCGCCCTGCGCGGCGGGATCATCGATGTCTTTTCATGGCAGGCGCTCCATCCGACCCGGATCGAGCTCTTCGACAACGAGATCGAGTCGATGCGCGAGTTCGACATCGACCTGCAGACCTCGATCGGGAAGGTCGCCTCATGCGAGATCCTTTTCAGCGAGGCGAACCTCGAGCAATCGGGCCGCATCGCCGACTACCTCGGGGAAAAGGATCTCGTCATCGCGGTCGATTGCGAAAGCGAATACGCCCACGTCCGCATCGTCACGGAGCCGGCCGATCTGATCGAGGGTCCCGAAGACCACGACGGCGCCTGCTACGACAATCCCCTCGGCGAATTCGGGGCGGGCGACTTCATCCTCCAGGAGGCGCGGCGCGAGGAATTCTTCCGTCAGATCGCCGATTGGAAAAAGGAGAAATGGACCGTGCTGATGGCCTTCCACTCGGACGGGGAGAAGGAGCGCTTCACCGAACTGATTTTCGAAAAGGCCTGGAAGGACGGCTTTCTCAAACCGGTGATCGGCTCGCTCAGCCGCGGCTTCACCATTCCCGATGCGAAGCTCGCGGTGCTGAGCGATGCGGAGATCTTCGGCCGTTATCAGAATCAACGCGGTCATCGCCGCTACCGACTCGCCCGCGAGTTGCAGTCGAGCAAGCAGGTCGCGAGCCTTCGGGAATACAACTACGGCGACCTCGTCGTGCACATCGATTACGGGATCGGGAAGTTCAAGGGCATCCGCACCCGCGAGACGCCCGAGGGCGGGCAGGAAGTGCTCGAGATCGAATACGACGAATCGGCCCGGCTCTTCGTGCCGCTCGACCAGGCCCACCTCGTCTCGCGCTACATCGGCACCGGCAAAGGAGCTCCGAAGCTCTCGCGCCTCGGCGACAAACGCTGGTCGCGGCTGCGCAAGGACGCGGAGAACTCGATTATGGATTACGCGGGGCGGCTCCTCTCGATCCAGGCCGAGCGACAATCCCACCGCGGCTTCGCCCATCCGCCCGACAACAAGTGGCAGTGGGAATTCGAGCACGCCTTCATTTACAAAGAGACGCCCGACCAGCTCCGCGCCATCGGCGATGCGAAACTCGACATGGAGAGCCCGAAGCCGATGGACCGCCTCATCTGCGGCGACGTCGGTTTCGGCAAGACCGAGGTGGCGATCCGCGCGGCTTTCAAGGCAGTGATGTCGGGCAAGCAGGTCGCGATCCTCGCCCCCACAACCGTCCTGGCGGAACAACATTACCGGAACTTCCGCGAGCGCATGTCGGACTTCCCCGTGAAGATCGAGATCCTCAGCCGCTACCGCAGCCCGGCCGAGCAACGCGTGACCCTGACCAATCTCCTCTCCGGCGCGGCCGACATCGTCGTGGGAACGCACCGCGTCATTTCGAAGGACGTGCAGTTCAAGAACCTCGGCCTCGTCGTCGTCGATGAAGAGCAACGCTTCGGGGTGCAGCACAAGGAGCGCTTCAAGGAAATGTGGCGCTTCGTCGATGTCCTCACCCTTTCGGCCACGCCGATCCCGCGGACGCTCTACCTTTCGATGATGGGCGTGCGCGAGATGTCGGTGATCGACACGCCGCCGCCGAACCGGCGTCCCGTCGCCACGACCGTCTGTCCCTACGACGAGCGCATCATCCGCTCGGCCATCGAGAAGGAGCTGGCGAGGCAGGGCCAGGTCTTTTTCCTCCACAACCGGGTCAAGTCGATCGAGGGAATGAAACGCCGCATCCAGGATCTCGTGCCCGGCGCCCGAGTCGAGGTCGGGCACGGGCAGATGGAGAGCGACCAGCTCGAGGATGTGATGAGCCGCTTCATCCGTCACGAGTTCGACGTGCTCGTCTGCACCACGATCATCGAGAGCGGCGTCGACATCCCGAACGCGAACACGATCATGATCGACCGGGCCGACCGCTTCGGTCTCGCCGATCTCTACCAGATCCGCGGACGCGTCGGACGCGCCGACCGCCGTGCCTACGCCTACCTCCTCCTCCCGCCCGACATGCTCACGGTGGGTGACGCGCGCAAACGCATCAACGCGATCAAGCAGTATTCCTCCCTCGGGGCCGGCTTCAAGATCGCGATGCGCGACCTCGAGATCCGCGGCGCGGGGAATTTGTTAGGGACGCAACAGAGCGGTCACATCGCCGCGATCGGATTCGATCTTTATTGCCAGCTCCTCAAGCAATCCGTTTCCAAGCTGAAAGGCGAACCCGCCGCCGACCGTGTCGAGATCTCGATGCACATCGATTTCCTCCGCACGAACGAGGCGGCCTGGCTGAAGAATCCCGAAGAAGGCCTCCCCGCCTTCATCCCCGCCGCCTACATGCCCGAGGCGCGGCTCCGCATCACCGCCTACCGCGAACTCGCCGAGGCTGCCCAGACCGAGGACCTCGATGTCCTCCGCGAAAACTGGACCGATCGCTTCGGCCATCTCCCGCCCCCGACGGTGCATCTCCTCACCGCCACCGAGATCCGAATCCGTGCGGCGCGGAAGGGATGCAGCATTCTGGAAATTCAGGAAGGGAAGCTGAAGCTGACCAAAAACGGCAAGTACCTTCAAATAAACGGCAAATTCCCGCGTTTAATCGGGGACAACGAGGAAGAATGGCTCGAGTCGGCCCTCGACTGGGTCCTCGACCTGTGAGACAGTGTCCCTCACGCGAAACCCCGACCATGATGATGAAACAACAGACCCTCCCGGCGTTGCTTGCCCTCGCAGTATGGGTGACGCAGAGCCCCTCGAGCTGTGGCGCAGCGCCGGTCGAGCTGAACCGCATCAAGGCCGTCGTCAACGGCGAGCCGATCACCCAGACGATGGTGGACGCGGCCGTGCAGACCCAGGTGCAGGTCTGGCTGATGGGGAACAAGGGCATGGTGAGCGAGGCCGAAGCCGTGCGCGAAATCAGACGCATGGAGGTCAGTGCCCTCGACGACCTCATCGACCGCAATCTCATCCTCAGTGAATTCAAAAAACTCGGCGGCCAGATCAAGGATCAATACGTCGACGAGTCGATCAACCGCTTCGTCACCGAACGTTTCAAGGGCGACAAGGACCAGTTCATCGCCGAGCTCAAGAAGTCGGGCATGACGATCGCGCAGTTCCGCGAGATCCAGCGCGATCAGATCGCGATCCAAGCCCTGCGCTCGAAGCACGGTGGAGAGGAAAACGTCCCCAACACCCCTTGGGAAAAGCGGGCGAAATACAACGAAATCAAAGGCGAGTTCGCCTCGGCGGGCCAGCCCAAGGTGCGCATCATCTCGATCCCAAAGCAGACCTCGACGAGCAATCTCGAGGCGCAGAAGAAGGTGCTCGAAGAAGTGCTCGGCAAACTCCGCAGTGGCGGTGATTTCGGTGAGATCGCCAAGAAATATTCGGCCGACAGCTTCGCGAGCAAGGGCGGCTACGTCGGCGTGCTCGGCAAAGACGTCCTCAACGAGGGCCTCACCAAAGCCGCCTATAGCCTTCCCGTCGGCCAGCTCAGCCAGCCGCTCGACAGCGGGATCAACTGGCACGTGCTGAAGGTCGACGAACGGGTCGGGCAGAAGACGCCCTCCTTTGAAGAGCTCGAGGAAGAGATCGACAAGCGCCTCACCATCGAGAAGCGCCAGAAGAACCTCGAAGGCTGGCTGAAAACGCTGCGCCGCGACGCCAACGTGCGCGTCTACGAGGATTGATCGGGCCTTTTTTGCCCGGATCGAGGGAAGTTCTTGCGAAACGGTCGAACCCGGAGTTCGTCAGCGGGACCATACCCTCTCGCCATGTCGACCTCACCCTCTCAAGTCCTCGGCGTGATCCCCGCTCGCTGGGGATCGACGCGTTTCCCGGGCAAACCTCTGCATCTCATCGCGGGCAAGCCGCTCGTCCAGTACGTCTGGGACCGTTGCCGGGAGTGCTCGAATCTCGCCTTTCTCACCGTCGCGACCGACGACGACCGCATCGCCGAGGCGGTCAAGGCCTGGGGCGGCCATGTCACGATGACGCGCGACGACCATCCCAGCGGCACCGATCGCGCCGCGGAAGTCGCCTCCGCCTTTCCGGAGATGACGCACATCCTCAACATCCAGGGTGACGAGCCGCTTATCGATCCAGGCCTGATCGACGCCCTCGCCGCCGCCCTGATCGCCGATCCCGGCCTGCCCATGATCACCGCGGCCAACCCGGTCGCGGCTTCCGATCCCGTCCTCGCCGATCCAAACGTGGTGAAGGTCGTGATCGATCGCGACGGCCACGCCCTTTATTTTTCGCGGAGCCAGATCCCGCATCCGAGAAGCGTCCCCGAAGACCTCGTCTGCTACCGCCACAAGGGCCTCTACGGATTCCGCCGGGATTTTCTCTTCGACTTCGTGGCGTGGCCGCCGTCGCTCCTCGAGCGCACCGAAGGGCTTGAGCAACTCCGCGCTCTTGAGAATGGAGCGCGCATCCGGGTGGTTTTGACCGACGATACCTCCCCCGGCGTTGACACTCCCGAACAGGCGGCGATACTCCACGATTCGTTGTCCCGATGAAGTACATTTTTGTTACAGGTGGTGTGGTCAGTTCACTCGGCAAGGGGCTCGCGGCAGCGGCTCTCGGCACCCTGCTGGAGCGGCGTGGGCTGCGCGTCCTCATGCAGAAATTCGACCCGTATCTGAACGTCGATCCCGGGACGATGAGCCCCTTCCAGCACGGCGAGGTCTACGTCCTCGACGACGGGGCCGAGACCGACCTCGATCTGGGGCATTACGAGCGATTCACGAGCGGCCGCCTTTCCCGCCTCAACAACATCACGAGCGGCCAGGTCTATGAGACCGTGATCAAGAACGAGCGCGAGGGCCTTTACCTCGGTGCGACCGTGCAGGTCATTCCCCACGTCACCGATGTGATCAAAGGCCGCATCTACGAAGTCGCGAAACGCGACGACGTCGACGTGATCATCACCGAGATCGGCGGCACGACCGGTGACATCGAGGGCCTGCCTTTCCTCGAAGCCCTTCGTCAGTTCAAGGACGAGGTCGGCCATGAGAATGTCGCCTTCATCCACGCCACCCTCGTGCCTTACATCAAGGCGGCCGAGGAGCTGAAGACCAAACCAACCCAGCAGAGCGTCGCGAAGCTTCGCGAGATCGGGATCGCTCCCGATGTGATCCTCTGCCGCTCCGAGCATCCCATCGACCAGGACGTGCGGAAAAAAATCTCGATGTTCTGCAACGTGCGTCCCGAGGCGGTGATCCCCTTCCTCGACGTGATGGGTACGATCTACCGGGCCCCGCTGAATCTGCACGACCAGCACCTCGACGACATCATCTGCGCCCGGCTCGGCCTCGTTACCCCGGATCCCGAATTGCTTGAGTGGCGCAACATGGTCGACCGCATCGTCAATCCGAGCCACAGCGTGAAGATCGGCGTCGTCGGCAAATACATCGACCTGAAAGACGCCTACAAATCGATCTACGAGAGCCTCACCCATGCCGGTGCGGCGAACGACGCCCTCGTCGATGTCGTGCGGATCGACTCGAGCGACATCGAGGAATTCGGTGCCGCGAAGTACCTCGAAAACGTCTCCGGCATCCTCATTCCAGGTGGCTTCGGCGACCGCGGCATCGAGGGAAAGATCCTTGCCGCCCAATACGCCCGGGAGAACGGCATTCCCTACTTCGGCATCTGTCTCGGCATGCAGATCGCGACGATTGAATTCGCCCGACACGCCTGCGGACTCGAGCGCGCCCACAGCACCGAATTCGACGAAGGCACTCCGCACCCCGTCATCTGCCTCCTCGAGGATCAGAAGGACGTGCAGGACAAGGGAGGCACGATGCGTCTCGGAACCTGGGAGACGAAAATGCGTCCCGACAGCAAGTCGGCCGCGCTCTACGGCAAAAGTTCGGTGAACGAGCGGCACCGCCATCGCTACGAGCTGAACCAGAATTACCTCAGCCTTTTCGAAGAAAAAGGCCTGCGCCTCGCGGGCACCTCGCCCGATGGCAAACTCGGCGAGATCGTCGAGATCCCCTCGCACCCTTTCTTCATCGCGGTGCAGTTCCACCCCGAGTTCCAGAGCAAGCCGACCGCCCCGCATCCCCTCTTCAAGGGATTCGTGGCTGCGGCACTGGAAAAACGCGGATAACAGGCCGGCGACTTCAGCCGACTGCCATTCCGTTCCGCTCGAGCAAAGCGTTGAGCTCGGGATCGCGCCCCATGAAGTCGCGGAATAGCTCGGCGGCCTGGGCGGAGTTGCCGCGGCTGAGGATCTTGTCGCGGAATTCACGTCCGACTTCGGGACTGATGACCCCCGCTCCGGCGAAGCGGGTGAAGGCGTCGGCATCGAGGACTTCGGCCCACTTGTAGGAGTAGTAGCCGGCCGCATAACCCGTCGCGCTCGCGAAGAGGTGGGTGAAACGCCGCGCCATCGTCGGCGGATGGATCGCGAGGTTCATGAGGTAGCCATCGAGGATCTCGCGCACGACGCGGTCAAGGTCGCCGTCTTCGGGCTTTTGATAGTGCCTGATGTGGAGGTCGAGGTCCATCTTGCCGAAAGCAAGCTGCCGCATCTGGGCCATGGCCGACTGGAAGTTGCGGGCCCCGAGCATTTTCTGGAAGAGGCTTTCGGGAATTGGCTCGCCGGTCTCGTAGTGCTTCGCGAAGAAATCGAGGCTGACGCGCGACCAGCAGAAGTTCTCCATGATCTGCGAAGGCAGCTCGACGAAGTCCCACACGACCTTGACGCCGTTGAGCGACTTGATCTCGACTTCGCCGAGGAGGTGATGGAGGAGGTGCCCGAACTCGTGGAAGACGGTCTCGACCTCGCGATGGGTGAGGAGGGCCGGTTTGTCCTTCGACGAGGGGGTGAGGTTGCCACAGATAAGGCCGAGGTGCGGCTCGCGCGGTTTCTCTTCGACGGGCGGGAGCCCGGTTCGGAGGTAATTCATCCACGCGCCGCCCCGTTTTTCCTCACGCGGATGCCAGTCGGCGTAGAAGGAACCGAGCAAGTCGCCGCTGCGGGCATCGTGGAGGTCGTAGAAGCGCACCTCGGGATGCCAGACCTCGACTCCGTCGCCGTCCGGTTTCCCGCCGGGCTTGGCGTAGGCGGTCTGACGCTCGGTGATCTTGAACCCGAAGACCTGCTCGGTGAGACGGAACATGCCCTCGATGACCTGACCGATCGCGAAGTAGGGGCGCACTTCCTCCTCATCGAAATCGTAGTTTTCCTTGCGCAGTTTCTCCGACCAATAGGCCACGTCCCAAGGCTGGAAAAGGCCGTCCCAAGCGGGCTCGTGGCGGCGGCGGAAATTCGTCAACTCGTCGATGTCGCGGGCGAAGTAGGGTTGGGTGCGGGTCGCGAGATCTTCGACGAACTTCAGCGCAGCTTCCCCGCTGCCGGCCATGCGTTCCTCGAGGACCTGATCGGCGAAGTGGGCGTGACCGAGGAGTTCGGCGCGCTCGTGGCGCAGGGCGAGGATCTCCCAGATGAGGCTGCTGTTGTCGTATTCCCCCGAATGTCCCACGGTGATGCTGCCGCGCCAGACCTGCTCGCGCAGGCACGCGTCGTCGGCGTATTCGAGCACGGGGAAATAGACGGGAGCCTTGAGGGTGATGCGGTAAACGGGCGCTTCGTCCGTGCCGAGACCTTTCGCCGCCGCTTCGGCACGCAGGACACCACGGGCCGTTTCCGGCAGACCGCCGAGGCGCGAATCGTCTTCGAGGACGAGTTCCCAGGCATTGGTGGAGTCGAGGACGTTCTCGGAGAATTTCTGGGTGATGCGGGCGAGTTCGGACTGCACCTCCTCGAGCCGCTGTTTCTCCGCCTCGGGCAGGTCGGCACCGCTGCTGATGAAGTCGCGCACCGTTTCCTCGAGGAAACGCTTTTGTACGCCTGTCAGGGTCGCCGCCTCCGGCGAATCGGCATAGGCCTTGATCCGCTTCCACAAGCCAGCGTTCAGCGGGATGCGGGAATAGAACTGGGTCACGTCTGGCAGCACCGCGTTGTGGGCGGCGCGCAGGGCCTCGCTGTTGCGCACGGAATCGAGATGCCCGACCCGGCCCCAGGCCATCGAGAGATCCTCGGTGGCACGTTCGAGTTCGAGGAGGGTGTTCTCAAAGGTCAGCGCCGACGGATCGAAGTCACCCGAAAGGGCGTCTATGCCCTTCTGGGCTCGGCCCAGCGCTTCGCGGATGTCGGGCTCGATCGCCTCGGGAATGAGACGCGACCAGCGCAGGTGAAAATCGTGTTCGAGGAAGGGGTGAGCCGATTCAGACATGCACGACTGTAAATCGGGGAAGGTCCGCGTAAAGGACGCGTCGGCGTTTGGAGCGCAATTTCCTCAGCGTGCCACCCCGGCGGCGGGAACCGCGAGCGGACGGCGGAAGACCACGTAAACGAGGCCGGCAAGCGCACACCAGAGCGTGTCGGCGATGAGGGAATTCTTCAGGAAAACCCAGGCCTGCGGCGAATACTCGGGCAAACCGGTCGTCTGGCTCAGCCACCAGCCGGCGAGAGTCTTCTCGTAGCCGGGCCAGGCCAGCCAAGTGTAGGTGTTCCCGACTGCGTAGAAGAGGATGCTGCAGAGAAGCGTGCCACACCACATCATCGGCCAGATTTTCAGGGAACGAGCCGCGCGGGCCCCCACAAAAGCGACAAAACCATAAACGAGGGCCGAAATCAGGGTGTATCCCGCTACGCCCTCGGCGGGATTCCTGAGTCCGAGAAGCAGATCACCGGCAACCAACACCGCCACCGGCACCCACCAGAAACGCGCTCCGAGCAGCATCGATCCGCCGAAGGCCATGGCCATGAGCGGAGCCGAATTCCACGGCAGGTCGAAGACCGGAACGGCGAGACGATAGCCGGCCCCGAGAAGAAGCAGGAAAAGAATCCAGGCGAAGGAGAGCGTGCCACTCTGCTCTGATCGGGGCGAAGTCACGGGATGGAGTCAGGTAAACGACGCTCAGGCGAGCGAGGTCAGCTTTTGAATGATCGCATCCTTCATCATGATGCCGGTCTTGGTCTCCTTGACCTCCCCGCCCTTCATGAAAATGAGGGTCGGCACGGCGCGGATGCCGAATTTCATCGCGAGATCGCGGTTGGCCATGACGTCGACCTTCGTCACCTTGGCTTGATCGCCCACCTCGGCCGCGACCTCGTCGAGGACGGGCGAGAGCATCTTGCAGGGCCCGCAATGCTCGGACCAGAAATCGATCACGACTGGAACGGTCGACTGCTCGGCTTCGTTCGCGAAGTTTTCACCGGTGAGATTGACGATGGAGGGGTGGGCCATAGGAATGGGGATCGAAGGGATTGAGCGGATTGGGATCGTGGAATCGGCCAGTCTTGTAAGACCGGGCTAAGGCGTGACACCTTATGGCACCTCGCGCCAGTTTCAAGGCGAAGGAGATGTCCGGACAAGCAAAAACGACCGGAGTGGCCCACCGGACGTTTTGCTAAAGAGATGAAACCCGCGGGGGTCTCAGCTCCCGGCACCCATCTTCGTGACCAGCTCGATGGCCAGCACGGCGAGGGCAAGGATGAGGACGATGATGGCGAAGGGCATGAGTCCGGATTCTTCGTATTCTTCTTCCCACTCTTCCTCGACCTCCTCGGCCGTGGATTGGATGTTGGGAGATTTGGGGATGGATTTCGTCGGCGCACCGGGCGTACCCATGGGTTGGGTTTGGCCCATTTTGACGGTGGCTTGGGGAAGGGGTTTGGCACCACCGGGCTGAAGCGGCGTTGTCACTTTGCCGACCGGACCGGGACCGGCGCTGCCGGGGGCTTTGGCCAATGGAATGGTCTTGGCTCCCACCGGCGAGGCGGCCGCCGGGAGCGCCGCCACGGGCGCTGCCGGCATTCCGCCGGGAGCGGTCGGGACGGGACGGGTGGGGCCGAGCGGATCAGGCCCCTTGGCAAGAGGAATCGTTTTCGCCCCGGAAGGTGCGGGCGGAGCCACCGGAGGGCCGGCCGGAGGAGCCGGGGCGCCTGGAGCGACCGCGCGAGGAGCGGATGGAGGCGCCGGGACGCCGGGAGGAGTCGGAGCCATCGGGCGCGGAGCCACGGGAGGAGCCGACGGGGCATTCGGAGAAGTGGGAGCAGAGGCACCACCAATGGGAGCCGTCGTCGGACCACCCACCGGAATTGGCGCGGTCCCACCGATGGGATCGGTCGAGGCCGAGGGAGCGATAGGGCCGGTCGGAGGAATGCCCACCACCGGAGCAGTCGTCGGACCGCCCGAAGGGATGGGAGCCGTGGAACCCTTGGGGGCCACCGGACCGGAGTCTTCTGTCTGTGCCCGGAGGCTGATGCGAACCGTCTCCTTTTTCAGGGGCACCGTGGAGGTGCTGACAGACGGCTTGGGATCTTGATCACTCATACAACGAAAGAATAACTTTTAAAAAGTTCCGAGCGTGATTAAGGACTCGGAACGCACTCCATGTCAAACGCATAATCAAAACCGGAGAGGGAATCCAGCTTTTTCGCGTTTTTGTTTTCCGGACTGACAGATGCTCTGACGATTATGACCTTTCCCGATTCGCCAGTCGACCTGCTCAGGAAGCTGATCCGCATCCCGAGCGTCAATCCCGACAGTGCCCCTGGGCAGGGTGCCACGGGGGAGGCGGATTGCGCCGAAGCCGTCGGAGATCTCCTCAAGACACTCGGGGCCAACGTCACCTTCGAGGAAGTCCTCCCCGGTCGTCCCAATGTCATCGGGCGATTCCCCGGAGCCGAAAGCAAACCAGGGCTCCTTTTCGCCCCCCATCTCGATACCGTCAGTGTCGCGGGCATGACGATCGACCCATTCGCTGGCGAAGTCTCGGGGGGACGGATTCACGGACGCGGGGCTTCGGATACCAAGGGCACGATGGCCGCGATGCTCTGGGCCCTGAACGAGATGCGGGATGATCTCTCCAGGCTCCCCGTGCGGGTGGCATTCGTCGGCCTGATGGGGGAAGAGGCGGGTCAACCCGGCTCGATTCATTTCGCCCGTCACCACGGAGACGAGTTTTCCTTCGCCGTCGTCGGTGAACCCACCTCGCTGGAGGTCGTCCACGCCCACAAAGGCTGCCTCTGGCACCGCCTCTCGACGAAGGGAATCTCCTGCCATGGCTCGACCCCCGAACGCGGCGAAAACGCCATCCGCAAGCTTCTCCCGGCGCTTCAGGCCCTCCTCCTCCATCTCGAAGAAAAGTTGCCGGAATTCGCCGACGCCGTGCTCGGGTGTCCCACCGTTAGCCTCGGGACCCTCCATGGCGGCAGCAGCCCGAACATCGTTCCGGCCACCTGCGAGGCCTTTCTCGACATCAGGGAGACACCCACCCTCTACGATGCGGGCGGCAGCGCGAAACTGATCCACGATTTTCTCAAAGATCGCGGCTGGGCCGACCTCGTTTCCGTCGATTCGCGGGGAGATTCCAAACCACTCCTCACCGATCCGCAGACCGATGGCGTGCAGCGACTCCTTTCGATCGGATCCCGCCTCACCACCGCCCCCTGGTATTGCGATGCCGGCCGCCTCGCCGAAGGCGGGATCGCGTCAGTCGCCTGCGGTCCCGGTAGCATCGCGCAGGCCCACACCAAGGACGAGTTTCTCGCCGTCGCCGACCTCGAGGCCGGCTGTGATTTCTACCGCCGCTTCCTCGAAACCTACCGGAACTGAATCAGATTCGACCGTTTCACCCAAAAAAAAGCCGCCCGGAGGCGGCTTTTTCGTGAAGATTGAGGGTCGGGCGAGGATCACCAGCTGCGACCGCGGGTGTATCCCGTCGTGGTCAGGAAACCGATCTGAGGCGGAAATTCCTCGTAACCGTGGGTCGGGAGGTAATTGATGCTCGGCATCGGGGGACGATAGCTGTCCTTGTAGAGCGGGCGCTGGAAGTTGATCACCTCGTAGAACCCGTATTTGAGGCGGGCACCGGCACGTTGAACACCCTGAAGGAAGCCAGCCGTGACGATTCCGGTGGATTGTTCGGTGTGAAGTTCCTGCCAGCGGGCCATCGTCATCGGGACCTCGGTCCAACCATAGACAATGTTCGAAATGCCGCGACCAAGCTTGCGGGCCTTGGTGTAGCGGGCCTTGGGGGGTTCGTGGATGTCGGCGACGGAGGCGGAAACGACGCCGAAAATCAAAAGGGCTGCCAAAAGGATTCTCATATCTGGGGTCGAAGATTAGACAGGCGTCAGATTATTGGCAACCAAAATTTTTTTTCGCTTGGCTCGGGCCTCCTTCTTTCTATGTTGAGGGACAATGCATCCTGATCTCGAAAAGCTGGTCCAGCGCGAAAAAATAGACCGGGCCACGGCCCAGCAACTGGAACTCCTCCCTCCCGGAACCTTCTGCCATCACAAGAGTTGGGGGGTCGGCAAGATCGTGGACTGGGACCGGCTCGGCGTGAAAGTCGTCGTCGACTTCGAGACCAAGCAGGGTCACGAGCTCGGAATGAAGTTCGCGGCGATGTCCCTCACCCCCATTTCCGAAGACTCCTTTCTCGGAAAACGCTTCACCGCCACCGACGAACTCAAGGCCCTCGCCAACAACGATCCCGTCGCCCTCGTGAAGCTCGCCCTGAGCAGCAGCGGCGACCGCCTCTCCCTCGATCAGCTTGAGGAAATGCTGAAGGGCTACGTCATCCCCGAAGGCAAATACAAGAGCTGGTGGGAATCGACCAAGAAAAAGCTGCGCGAGAACATGCAGTTCATCGTGCCGGCCAAGCGGACCGATCCGCTCGAGCTGCGCGAAGACGACTTCGATCCCTCGCAGGGTCTCATCGAGCAGTTTCGCGCCGCCCGCGACCTCCGCGCCAAGGTGAAGGCCGTCGAGGCCATCATCAAGGAGATCAACGCCTTCAAGGACCACCAGGACAACCTCATCGAACTCGTCGCCGAGATCAGCGAGATCGCCCGCAAGGGGGTGAAGCTGCAATACGCGCCCGCCGTCGAGCTCATCCTCATCCGCGAGGAACTACAGACGAAAATCAAGGGCTTCGACTCCGACAACGGCCAGATCTCCACCGCCGAGATCCTCGCCGCCGACGAGAGCGCCATCCCGGGCCTTTTCGAGGAGCTTTCCCTGACCCGTCTGCGCCAGGCCCTCAAGAGTTTCCCCGATGCCTTCGGCGAAGCCGAGTGGGTCGAGAAAATGCTCGGCCTCATTCCGGCCTGCAACCTCCGCTCCATCGCCGAGATTGCGAGCTGCCTCGATTCCGCCGAGAAGAAAGACGCCCTCATCGCCTACATGGAGAACGGTCTCCAGCAGCGCACGATCACCTCCGACGCCCTCGCCTGGATCTGCCGCGAGCGCAAGAGCCTCGCCGCCTCGGTCTTCACCCCGACGCTCTGTCTCTCCGTAATGAGCTCGCTCGAGGCCGACCAGCTCAACGAGGAAGGTTCCGTGCGCTCCGCCAACCGTCTCCGCGACCTCGTCGCCGATGATTCCGGCCTCATCCCCGACTTCATCAACAACGCGAACATTAACACGATCCGCAATTTCGCGGGCCGTCTCGTCGGTTCCGCCTCGTTCGATGAACTCACCCGCAAGTCGCTCATGGCGCGCATCATCAAGCTGCATCCCGAGATCCAGGATCTCATGAGCGGCCGCGAGAAGGAGCAGGAGGAAACCCTTATCGTCTCCGAGACGAGCTACACCGAGAAGAAGGCCGCCTACGACCGCCTCATCAAGGAAGAGATCCCGCAGAACCGCGAGGACATCAAGATCGCCCGCTCCTACGGCGACCTTCGCGAGAACTTCGAATACAAGTCGGCCAAGGAGTACCAGCGCGTCCTCATGAAGCGCCAGGGCGACTGGGAACGCGATTTGAAACTCGCCCAGCCCACCGATTTCGCGAATCCCGACACCTCGAAGGTCTCCATCGGCACCGTCGTCAGCCTTGAGCCCGTCGGCCCCGGTTCACCGCTGACCTACACCGTCCTCGGCGCGTGGGATTCCGATCCCGACAACGGCATCATCGCCTATCTCTCCGAGCGCGGCCTCGCCATCCTCGACAAGAAGATCGGCGACGAAGTCGAATTCCCCCTCGGAACCGGCGGCACCGAGCGCTACCGGATCACCGGGGTGCGGGCGTGGAAGAGCTGATCGGGTCTGCGACAACGGCTGCTCAGAGCCGCTGCAATTTGACACCCCGGAGCGATCCGGGGTGTTTTTTTTGCTTCGAAAGAGTCCGACCGAGAGGACTCCACAATCTCCCTCCCCCCTTCCCTACCGTGGACCGAAGTCGAAGGTCAGCCGCAGGTTCGTGCCATCACTGCTCTCCATCAAGCCGATCTGGTGGTTTGCCTTCATTCCCTTCCAGAGCATTTCCCATTCAGCCAGGAGTTCGCGCTCTTCTTCCTTCGTTCGTGAAGGCAGGGGACCATCCGGATTCTCCTGATAAAGCCTCGAGGCTTTCGCCTTCAAGATGGCATTCATGGTCCGGTTCCCGATGCCGCCCAGGGAATCGACGCCCTTTCCAAGAAATGGATTCTGAAAGCGCTTTCGCAGCAGGTTGTATTTGGTGACGATGTCCGTCGCGCTCACCAGGAAATATCCCTCCTTGGAATGCCGGAGCGCTTCGAATTGACCCGCGTATTCGTAGGGAAACTGGATCATCACGGCGATTTCGAATTCACCGGGCAGAGCCTGATCGTGATCCACCGCCACCCCGCTGGTCGCCAGAGTCGAGAGGTATCGATCCCCATGGTAGACGTCGAGACGACAATGCAACTCCTGGGTTCCCGGCGGCACCTTCACGGGGAAACGCCAATTGGTGAGGTTGAGGGCGGCCTCGAGCTGCTTCTCCGTGAGAGGATCGCCACCTACGCCGGAGCTGGTCGCACCTCCCCGGATCTCGAATCCGGAATCGGACGGGACCTGTCGAAGTTTCGGATCGACCTGCGGCAAAGCCGGAGCGGCGATCGGCGGATCTTCACAACCCGGCAGAAACGCGGAAAGGCAGATCAGTGCGGCACTCCGAAGGAGGTTCGTGGGGAGCATCACGCATGTTGTGATGGAACGATCCGGAGTGTCAAGCGCCCCGTCCTCACCCAAAGCGCAAGCCCGCCACGGCTCCCCCGCCTTCGCGGTTTTCGAGGGTGGCGGTGCCGTCGTGGAGGTCCATCGCCGCCTTCACGAAACTGAGGCCGATGCCCGAACCCTTGCGACCCGTGAGATCGTTTTTCAGCGAGTAGAAACGGTCGAAGACGCGGTCCTTTGCGTAGTCGGGCAATCCGGGACCGCTGTCGGAGACGCGCAGCTCTGCGACGCCTCCTTTACCGACTGACAACTCGACCTCGACGCGCCCCTCGGTCGGCGAAAAGTCGATCGCATTCTGCAGCACGTTGCGCAGGGCGATACGGAGCATCAGCAGATCCCCGGTGATCGTCACGGGCTCCTCCACTCCTGACAAAACCACCTCGACTCCGCGCGTCGTCGCCGAGGGGGCGAGTTCGGCTACTTCTTCGCGGACGAGGGCGGCAAGGTCGACACGTTCGCGCGCGGCGAGGTCGGTGCGGCTCTCGAGCGCGGCGAGTTGGACGAGACGGCGCACCATGTCTTCGCTCCGGGTCGTCTCGGCGAGGATGAGATCGAGAAAACGCCGCCGCTTTTCCTCGGGCATGTGTTCATCGACGAGCTCGGCGGCTCCGCGGATCGCGGCGAGCGGGCTTTTCAACTCGTGGGTGAGGGCGCGCACGTAGTTCTCGACGTAGTGGCGCCCCTCGAGCTCGGCGCGCATTTTCTCGAGGGCCCGGCTGAGAGAGCGCAGCTCGGCGACACCGGTCTCGGGCACCGTGGTCTGCTCGCCACCGGCGATGTTGAGCGCGTGCCGGGTGAGGCTGCGGATGGGATGGAGGACGAGGTAGGCCCACAAGGCCGCCACGAGAAAGACGAGAACTCCCGTGCGGATACTCCAGCGG
>Ga0209573_1003732_pt1 | contig 16129 bp, 20 predicted proteins | sample TNRBio252014_DNA_FD_185870 | JGI IMG/M metagenome (GOLD analysis project Ga0209573, IMG submission 185870) | Wastewater treatment Type I Accumulibacter community from EBPR Bioreactor in Madison, WI, USA - TNR Reactor_6/25/2014_ DNA (SPAdes)... | ecosystem: Engineered > Bioreactor > EBPR >...
TCTATCGTAACGTCCAGCCACATCAATAACTGGGCCAACAGCAGTTTCTAACCCATGTGGCTTCTATCTTAAATGACCCGTTCTGTGGTCTTGACTGAGGGGTCCACTATAGTATGAGGTGGAGTTCCGGTTGAAGGAGTGCCGGCTGTAAATTCTCCAATCCTCCGACTGAGCATCATGGCGAACTCTCAAAAGGCTTTCGGTAATCCGGCCTGCTTCAACACGCCATTCGCGGTAATGCCGTGACTTAATCGCATGGTCCACTGGAAAATGGCGTTTCGTGAGAGGGCTGTACCAGATGTCGTGATCGCCCTTTCCCGAACGGAACAGCGAACAGCCAGCCTCGGCCAGCAATTTCTTCACCAGCGGCGTATAGCTATCCATCACGCGGCCTGGGCCAGCGCGGTGCGTTCCGCCACGATGTGAAAGGAGAACACGCCCGTCATCCCGCAATTCAGTTCCATCAACTCCGGGATGAGCGTTTCCAGCTTCGCCATCAAAGATTCTAGGGTAGCCGCTTCGGCGATCAGCCCTGGAACATCATCGCTGTCCGCCACCCAGACGTTGGCCTCGTCATCCCAGACAGCGCGGATCTCAAGTGTGGTCATGTTGCACCCCTTCAGCCTCCTCAGTGAAACCCGGCACAATGCTGGGAAAGGCGATGCGCCAAAATCTTCACCGTGGGCAGTTTCCTCACGGCATTGACGGCTTTAATCAGGGTTTCTCTCTCAGGGCGCGCCACCGAGTCCAGATCGCCGCCCGCAAAGTACACCAACGCCTTAAGGCTTTCACTCGGCTGAAAGTTGTGGCCGTACATCGCCCGGGCCGCCGCAAGCCCTCTTTCGAGACTGACACCGGCTTTGATCAGCGCCGCAATATCTTGATAATCCTTGGCTTCGACGCGCTGGAGCAACACTTTGAGCTTGGTGGCCATCAAATCGTCCGGGGAGGCCACCTGTAATACGCGGTCGTGAGTCCATTCCGGCTCGCCGACCCGCCCAAAGCCAAGAGCGCCGAAAAATGAGATTTTGACCGGATGATCGCGGGAGTCGCCGCAAGGCGCCGCGACCGTAAACGTGTCAGGCTGATCTTGCAGCACCAGGGACCGATCAAGAAAAGGGAAAGCAGTGTGGATGGCGATCCGGTCCAGGGGCTGGTCGGTGAAAAAGTCGAAATCCACGGACGAGCGATGTCCGAGACGCAAGGCGATGGCGGTTCCACCGTAAAGAACCAAACCGAGTTGGAGCGTGGGGCGCAATTCGGGCCAGAGCCGCCGTTGCGCTTCCGGTAAAATCTCCAGGTGGGCTTGAAAGGTGCTGCTCATCCCAATCGCCGTTTCGGCAGAGCAGGCACGGTCTGGTCAGGCCGCGCCAGACCCAGGCGATAGTGCCAATAGGTCCACGAACGCTCGTTGAACTGGCCGATTTCGGCCTGAGTCAGCACGCGGCGCAAGTCGTCTTCGCCCATCTGCTCGACCAGTTCCAGCACATCCTCGTAGTCGCCGATGTTCATGACTTGCGCGATGACTCGCTCGGGTTGACGCAGGGCTTCGTCCGGTGTTTTCCACCAGACATATTTCGCGGCAAACCGCTCGAGCAGGGGGTGATCAGACGGGTCCATGACATCCTGCTATTTGTCGATATTTTCTCAGTTGTCAGTTTTGCAGGCTGGAATCCAGTGTAGCGCAATCCCAGCGGGAACGGGCAAGGCAGGCACTGGGTTTCAGCGCCTGCGCCCTACCCTTCATCCTGGAAACAGGGAACAGTAACGACTGTGGCGCGTTCAATGTCAAGGGTCATTCGGATCATTCAGCAAGGTCCGCATGGCGCCTACCACCCGTGCTGTCGTCGCGTCCGCCGGCGTTTCCCGCCCGACCATGTAGCTCATCAGCAACGGGTCTTGCAGTTCCAGCAAATCCGCAAACGCCTGCCGATCTTCCGCCGAAGCGCCGGGATAATGCCGCTCCAGATAGCCCAACGTCAGCAGATCCAGTTCCTTCATGCCGCGTCGGCAGCGCCAGCGCAATTTGCCTATCTGTTCTTCCACCGTCCGGTCCTCCTAAAAAAACGCCCCTCGCCCGTAAACGGGAAAGGGGCCGGGAGTGAAGTGAAGTTAGCGTTTACCGCCGTTCCACCATCAGCTTCTTGATTTCCGCAATCGCCTTGGCGGGGTTCAATCCCTTCGGGCAGGTCTTGGTGCAATTCATGATGGTGTGGCAACGATACAACCGGAACGGGTCTTCCAGATTATCCAGCCGCTCGCCGGTAAACTCATCACGGCTATCCACGATCCAGCGATAAGCCTGCAACAGGATCGAGGGGCCGAGGTAGCGTTCGCCATTCCACCAATAACTCGGGCAACTGGTCGAGCAGCAGGCGCACAGGATGCACTCATACAGTCCGTCCAGCTTGGCGCGGTCTTCCTTGGATTGCAGCCGCTCGCGCTCCGGAGCCGGCGTAGCCGACTGCAACCAGGGCTTGATCGACGTGTACTGGGCATAGAAATGCGTTAAATCCGGCACCAGATCCTTGACCACCGACATATGCGGCAGCGGATAAATCTTAACCTCGCCCTTGACGTCGCTGATCGCCTTGGTGCAAGCCAGGGTATTCGTACCGTCGATGTTCATCGCGCAGGAACCGCACACACCCTCGCGGCAGGAACGCCGGAAGGTCAGGGTGGGGTCCATCTCGTTCTTGATCTTGAGCAGGGCATCCAACACCATCGGCCCGCAGGCCGCTAAATCGACTTCGTAGGTGTCCATGCGCGGATTTTCGCCGCTGTCCGGGTCCCAGCGATAAATCTGGAAGCGCCTGACGTTTTTGGCGCCCGTCCCGGCATAGTAGGTTTTACCCTTGCCGATAACGGAATTGGGGGGAAGATTGAATTGAGCCATGGCGTCATTCTCTCTCAGTAGGTGCGCTTCTTGGGCGGAATGTAGTCCACCTCATTAGTCAACGTGTAGGTGTGGACCGGCCGGTAGTCAATCGTGACCCCGCCCTTCGCATCCAGCCACGCCAAGGTGTGCTTCATCCACTGGTCATCATTACGATCCGGATAATCTTCACGGGCGTGCGCGCCGCGACTTTCGGGCCGGTTGATCGCGGATTTGATGGAGACCATCGCACAACCCAGCAGGTTGTCCAGCTCCAGCGTCTCCACCAGATCGGAATTCCACACCATACTCCGGTCACTGACGCCGATGTGCTCAAAGCCGGCGAATACCTCTTCCAGTAGCTTAATACCTTCAGCCATCGACTCGCCGGTGCGGAACACCGCCGCGTGATTCTGCATGGTGCGCTGCATCCGCATCCGCAGGCTGGCGGTCGGGTTCTCGCCCCGCGCATTCCGCAAACCGTCAAAGCGGGCCACGATCTTGTCGACGGCGGCTTGCGGCAAAGCGCCATGCGGGCTATTGGGCTGGACCAGTTCGGCGCAGCGAATGGCGGCGGCGCGGCCAAACACCACGATGTCGAGCAGCGAGTTGGAGCCAAGGCGGTTGGCGCCATGCACCGACACGCAGGCGGCTTCGCCAATCGCCATCAGGCCGGGGACGATGTGATCAGGGTTGCCGTCCTTGAGGATGACGACCTCGCCACGGTAATTGGTCGGAATGCCGCCCATGTTGTAGTGCACAGTCGGCAACACCGGCGCCGGTTCCTTGGTCACATCCACGCCGGCAAAGATGCGGGCGGTCTCGGCGATGCCGGGCAACCGCTCGTTGATGACGTCAGCGCCCAGATGCTCCAGATGCAGGTAGATGTGATCCTTGTGCTCGCCGACGCCGCGGCCTTCGCGGATTTCGATGGTCATGGAGCGGCTGACCACGTCGCGGGACGCGAGGTCCTTGGCGTTCGGCGCATAACGCTCCATGAAACGCTCGCCATTGGAATTGGTCAGGTAGCCGCCTTCGCCACGGCAGCCTTCGGTCATCAGACAGCCGGAACCATAGATGCCGGTGGGATGGAACTGGGTGAATTCCATGTCCTGCAACGGCAGTCCGGCGCGCAGCACCATGCCGTTGCCGTCGCCGGTACAGGTATGGGCGGAAGTTGCCGAGAAATAGGCGCGGCCATAACCACCGGTCGCCAGCACGGTCTGATGGGCGCGGAAGACATGCAGCGTGCCATCGGCCAGGTCCCAGGCCACCACGCCCCGGCACACACCGTCGTCATCCATGATCAAATCGAGCGCGAAATATTCGATGAAGAATTCAGCGTCGTGCTTGAGCGCCTGCTGATACAGGGTATGCAGAATGGCGTGGCCGGTGCGGTCAGCAGCGGCGCAGGTGCGCTGGGCGGTGCCTTCGCCATAGTTGGTGGTCATGCCGCCAAACGGCCGCTGATAGATTTTGCCTTCCTCTGTCCGGGAGAACGGCACGCCGTAATGTTCAAGTTCGATAACCGCCGGGACCGCCTCGCGGCACATGTATTCAATGGCATCCTGGTCGCCGAGCCAGTCCGATCCCTTAACCGTGTCGTACATATGCCACTGCCACAGGTCTTTGCCCATGTTGCCGAGCGCCGCCGACATGCCGCCCTGGGCCGCTACCGTGTGGCTGCGGGTGGGAAATACTTTGGTCAGACAGGCCGTTTTGAGACCTTTTTGCGCCATGCCAAACGTGGCGCGCAACCCGGCGCCGCCAGCGCCGACCACCACCACGTCATAATTGTGATGAATGAGTTTGTATGTATTGGACATGAAACCTCAGCCTCTAGTAGTGGGCGTCAGGCCAGTGCGATCTTGAGCACGGCGACGATGGAAATAGCGCCCAGCACGAATAACACGAACTGTGTAGCCAGCACGGCGATAAATTTTTTGCATTCCGGGCGAACGTAGTCTTCGTAAATGACCTGCATCCCCAGATTTGCGTGATAGAACATGGCCGCCAGCAGCGCCACCATCAGCCCGGCGTTGACCGGATGACTCATCCAGTGCTGGAAAGCGGCGTAATCGACGCGCGAGACCGACAACAGGGAAATGACAAACCAAATAACCAGCGGGACCAGGGCGACCGAGGTCACGCGCTGCATCCACCAGTGATGGGTGCCGTCCTGAGCGGAACCCAGGCCGCGAACAAAGCCAAGCGGGGTGCGAATACTCATAGAATCTCTCTCCTCAGGGCGCGGCGATCAGCCAGCACAGGAAGGTCAGGATGATGGATGACCAGATGACCCACCAGCCGGATTTAGTCGCTTCATCGAGTTCGAAGCCGAGTCCAGCGTCCCAAAACAAGTGCCGAATGCCGTTGGCCAGGTGATAGAACAGCGCCCAAGTCCACAGGAACAGAAACAGTTGACCGAGCATCGAACCCAGCACAGCTTGGGCATGTTTGTAGGCTTCCGGGCCGAGCGCGGCGGACGCCAGCCAGTAAACCAGGAGTAAAGTGCCGACCACCAGCCCGGCGCCGGTCGCGCGGTGGGTGATGGACAGAATCGAGGTCATTTGGGGCTTGTAGTAAGGGCCGATCATGAACGGCGACAGCGGCCGTTTATTAGCGGACATATTTTTCTCCTCGTTACGCAGTGGCGAACAGATATAAATCTTCGTTTTGTGCAGTGCCAAGCATACCAAATGCCGCACGAATTTTCGGGAAATCTGACAACGGGTAAAGCCGGGGATCAGGAACCGAAACTCGGACGGCGCTGGCGGGTGGGGATCAGAAGTCGATGCAGCGTCCGGCCTTTTCCCAATCACCGTAGCGGGTGGGTTCGGGGCCTTTCGGGCCGCCGTATTCCCTGGGTTTCTGGGAAGGGGTTGCATCCTGGGGAGGAATTGGAGTCACAGACGGCTGCGGGGGCCGCGTCGGTTCATCATTCTTGTTCATGGCAACTCGCTATGGGTTAAAGGATGGCGGTGGCTGACCATCCTGGCCCCATTTATTGATGGTATTGATGGGACCGCCGGAGGGTTTTAGGCAGAACACCATGACAACGACTTGCCTGCTCCGGTCACTACATTTTGTTGGGTTATTATGCCGCTCAAGGCTCCTGAACGCAACGAACCCGGAAACCGCCAGGAGTTTTTCGTAGAGACAGCAACTCAGCAGCACCTTGGTCAAAAATTCACGGAGTTCAAGACAATGATTGAAAAATGGAGCGCTTTTCTCGAACCATCCGGCGGACAGGTCAGCAACAGTCAGGCGATACGCCGTAGTCAGGCGGCGTTGCACGACGGCGCGATCTGTAGCGATCTGTCACCGCGGGGTCTGATTGCGGCGCACGATTCTGACGCCGATCTGTTCCTGCAAGGTCAGTTGACGTGCGATGTGCAACAGGTCGCGCTCGATCAAAGCATTCTCGGCGCGTTCTGCTCGCCCAAGGGCCGGGCGCTGGCCTGTTTCCGGCTGTTCCGGCGCGAGGATGCGATCTATCTGGAATTGCCGCGGGAACTGGTGGAAGCAACACTCACCCGGCTGCGCAAATATGTGCTGCGCGCCAAGGTCACGCTCGAAGACGCCAGTCACCGGCTGGTAAGGTTTGGCGTCGCTGGCCCCCATGCTGAGGCTGTGTTAACCAACCAATTCGGCGCGATTCCCGAAGCGATCAACAGCGTCATTCACACCACCGGCGATTGGCCGGACATCACAGTGATCCGTTTGCCGGGAATCACGCCGCGTTTTGAACTGCACGGTCCCCTGCCTGTCATGCAGGCGCTGTGGAAAGCACTGGATTTGAACGTGACCTTCACTGACGCGGAACCGTGGCGATTGCTGGACATTCTCGCCGGCCTGCCGACGATTTACCCAGAAACGGTAGAAGCGTTCGTGCCGCAGATGATCAATCTCGACGCACTGGACGGGATCAGCTTTCAGAAGGGCTGCTACACCGGGCAGGAAGTCGTCGCCCGTATGCACTATCTCGGCAAGTTGAAACGGCGCATGGTGCTGGCGCGAGTGGACAGCGCGCAACCTCCCCGGCCCGGCGACGCGCTGTTTTCGCCGCAAGCCGACGCCAGCCAAAGCGCCGGGCGGATTGTAGACGCTGCGCCACATCCTGACGGAGGTTATGTGCTGCTGGCAGTCGCGCTGATTGAATACGCGAAACCGGGCGCATTGCAGTTGGGCGACGCCAGCGGGCCGGCGCTCTATCTGGAGCCTCTCCCCTACCTGCTCACGGCGCCGGATTGATCAATCATCCGCCGGCGCCCAGCCGCCCAAGTCCTTCCAGCGATTGACGATCTGGCAAAACAGTTCGGCAGTGCGCTCGGCGTCGTAAATCGCCGAGTGCGCCTCGCGCTCATTCCACGGAATGCCCGCCGCCTGGAGCGCCCGCGCCAGAACGGTCTGACCATACGCCAGACCGGCCAGCGACACCGTATCGAAATTGCTGAACGGGTGAAACGGGCTGCGTTTGATTTTGGTGCGGGCCACCGCCGCGTTCAGAAAGGCCAGATCGAAAAAGGCGTTATGGCCGACCAGAATGGCGCGATGGCAACCGGTATCGCGCACTTCCCGGCGCACTTCGCGGAAAATGTCGCTTAACGCTTCGCTTTCCGACACAGCGAAACGGAAGGGATGATCGGGATCGATGCCATTCACCGCCATCGATGCGGGGTCCAGCCGCGCGCCGGGAAACGCCTGGACATGATGCGCCAGTGTGCCGGCCGGGCGCAAATTCCCCTGCCAATCCATGCGCACGATGACCGCGGCGATTTCCAGCAAGGCGTCGGTGGCGGCGTTGAGGCCGCCGGTTTCGACATCAATGATGACCGGCAGAAACCCACGGAAACGGCGGGCGATAAGGACGTTGGGAGCAGGTTCGTTCATGGATGCAGCATACCGGATCATCCACTGGAACGCACCCAACCGCGCTTTCGACCTGGGCCGCCTATACTTGCGAGACGCCTTCTTCTTGGAAACCCGGTTATGCGCCCCATCACCCGCGACCTGCTGACCCGCGAGGTCATCGACTGGCATCAACAGGGTCTGATCAGTCAATCCCTGCGGGACGCCCTCCTGCCGCGCTACGAAACGCGCGGGCGTTTTCTGGCGGCGTTGCTGAAATGGCTGGGCCTGTTTGCCCTGTTCCAGCTTGGATTAGCGGTACTCGCGTTCATCGCCCTGATGACCGAATCCGCCGGGGTCGCCGCGCTGTTGCTGGCGCTGACGGGTGCGGGATTATGGTTTTGGGGGGTGCGCATGGCGACCGACCCGCAGCAACGTCATCCTTTCACCGGCGCGGTGCTGGTCACCGCCAGTCTGGCCGCCGCCTTCGGGGTGCTAATGCTGCTGTATCTGGCTGCCGGCGGCGACCGTGAAGATCAGGCGATTCCGATTCTGATGTTGTTGACCGGGCTGCTGGCGGGCTTGACGGCGTATCGCTACCGGCTGCGTTGGCCGTTGTTGCTGGCGCTGCTGCTGTTTTTCCACGGTCTCGGCGCATGGCACGCCTACGCCGGGCGCGGTGCGTATCTCGCTCATATTCAGGACGAACGTCTGATGGCGGTCATCGCGCTAGCGGCTATTTTTCTGGGTCTCTGGCACGAGCGCCGGCTGGAAATCGGTCCCTTGCAGCGATGCGCCGGCTTTGGTGCGCTCTATCTGATCTTCGGCCTGTTGTATCTGAACCTGTCGCTGTGGTTTCTGACCCTGTTCGGCCAGCCGCTGCACTGGGTGTTGATTTTCACTGCTGCCGGCGTCGCCCAGATCGTCGTGGGCGCACGGCTACACGATGCGCGCTTCACCGGGTTTGGCATCGTGTTTCTGGCGATTAATCTGTACACGCGCTTTTTTGAACACTTCTGGGATCGGCTGTCGCTCGGCGTCTTTTTCCTGGTCGGCGGAGCGCTGGCGATGGCGTTGGGTTTCGCCTGCGAACGCTGGGGCCGGACTGCCGGGGAGTTGCGGCCATGAATCCGACCTCCCGCAATCGCCGGGTTCGCCGGGAATTGGATGAGTTGCTGCGCCAAGGGTTGATCGACGAAACGCTTCACGCGCAGTTGAGCGAGCGCTATCCGACCGAGGGTTGGGACTGGCGTTCGCTGGGCCGCTGGTTCCTGATTTTCGGCGCAGTCAGCGTCATGGCCGGGTTGGTCATTCTGGGCCGCACGCTGTTTGAGTTCACTTTGGAAAAGCTGGCGGCGCTGCTCGGCACCGCTTTACTCGCCAGTTTCGGCGGCGGGCGCTGGTTGAAAAGCACCCGCCCCCATTTAATCTGGAGCGCGTTGAGTCTGGAATTGCTCGGCGGATTGTTGCTGATCGGCCTGACCTTCACCCTGGGGATGATCTATTCCAGCGGCTCCGGCAACTGGCCGGCGCTGTTGCTGATTGATCTGATCGCGCTGCTCGGCCTGAGCTACGCGCTGCGCAATGCGTTGTTGCTCATTCTCAGCGCCGTGGTGTTTTTCTGCTGGTTCGGCGGCTTCACCGGCTACGCCTCCGGCTGGGGCGCTTACTGGTTCGGCATGAATTACCCGCTGCGCTTTCTGATGGCCGCCCTGGTGATGATTGTAGTCGCGGTGATTCACCAACAGAGCGAAAGCGGACCGCTGGCGCAGTATCGGGGATTCTGCAAAATCTGGCTGTCGAGCGGGCTGTTCTTTGCGGAAATGGCGCTGTGGTTGTTGGCGCTGTTTGGCAATTTCGATCTGGACAGTGCGGGATGGCGTCAGGCCCATGCGGCGGAACTGCTGCTGTTCAATGGATTATGGGCGGGTTTGAATGTGGCGCTGATCGGGTTGGGGGCGCGATGGGCGATGCGCATGTTGACCGGTTATGGCGCTACTTTTTTGATCATTCAGATTTACACGCTGTTTTTCGCCCACCTCGCCGAGCATCTCGGTTTGCTGCTGAGTCTGCTGATTGCCGGCGGCGGGGCGCTGGCGCTGACTTTCTGGCTGGAACGGCGGCGACGCGCACTCTGAACCGCTCGCTTCGGCTCGGCGCAATGAAAAAACCACGTTCATAGCTCGCGGTCCTTCTTTTCGCGCTCGAAGGGCAGATCGACGCCTTTGAGAATCCCATAAAATGATTCAATCGGCATCACCGGCACCAGTTCGATCCGTCCATCGTAGGTCAGCACCTGAAATTTCTGGCCGGCTTTCAGTTGCAACTTTTCCCGCACGGCCTGGGGAATCACGATTTGGTACTTGGGAGACAGGGTGACGACTTCCATCAGCGGCTCCTTGAAACCTGTGAAACTCACTGTTATCCAGCAGATCGTTCATTGTTTGGCAAGTCTTTAAGCGGATTGATCCCTGCCTTGCCCTGCTCAGGGGCGATCAATCTTGCAATTCGGGCATGAGACGCCAAAATTGCGCGGATATTTTTTCCAGAACCTGCGGCATTCGACGCACGCGACAGCGGAATTCTCTCCCATGCGCTTGACTCAACAACAATTAGAGGCCCACCTGTGGGGCGCGGCCAACATCCTGCGCGGCAAGACCGCCGGCCAGGATTACAAGAATTACATCCTGTCGCTGATGTTCTACAAGCGCCTGTGTGACCAGTGGGAGAACGAAGCGGATGAGGCCATCGCCGTGCTGGAACAGCAGCAGGGCCGGGCATTCACCGAGGCGCAGAAAGCCATCTTCCGGGCGCGTGGCGAACACCGGTTCAACATCCCCGACGGCAGCCGGTGGGGCGATGTGCTGGCGGTTGCGGAGAATATCGGCCAGAAGCTCACCGAAGCCATGCGCGTCGTCGCCAGCGCCAATGAGGAACTGCGCGGCGTGTTCACCGTGGACTGGAACCAGCCCGCGCCTGACGCCAGCGGTAAGAAGCTGATCCCCAATGAGGTGGTTCATGCGCTGATCCAGCATTTCGACGAGCATGATCTGTCCAATCGCAGCGTGCCGCCGGACATTCTGGGCCGCGCCTATGAATACCTGATCAAGCAGTTCGCCGACGATGCGGGGGCCAAGGCGGGCGAGTTCTTCACCCCGCCCGAAGTGGTGGATACCCTGGTGCGCATTCTCGAACCGCGCCCCGGCGACACGATCTATGACCCGACTGCCGGCAGCGGCGGGATGTTAGTGCATTCCGCCGATTACCTGCGCGAACAGGGCTATCACGCCATATCCGCCCGCTACTTCGCTCAGGAAATGAATTGGGGCAACGCCGCTATCGGCAAGATCAATTCGGTGTTGCACGGCCTGGAGGCCCATATCGAAGCAGGCGCCAGCACGATCACCGATCCGGCGTTTCTCGAAGCGGGCCTGTTGAAAAAATTCTCGCTGGTGCTGGCCAATTTCCCATTTTCAGATGAATTCTGGTGGCTGAAACCGGAACAGCAGACCGACGACAAGAAGAAAAAAGACAAGCTCAAGAAAGAGGTCTTCAGCAAGGAGGGCTACAAAGACTTGTTCGGGCGGTTCGGGCGCGGCACCGCGTTCCGAGCGCCGCCCGCCGGTTATGGTGACTATGCCTTTATCCTGCATATTCTGGCGTCACTGACCGACAACGGTCGCGCCGGGATCGTCTGCCCGCAAGGGGTGTTGTTTCGCGGGCAGCCGGAGGTGGAAGAGGAAACCGGCGAATTTGACGATGATGGCAACCCGATCATCAAGCGTCGCAAAGCCGACGACGAGCATTTGATCCGCCAGGCGCTGCTGCAAGCGCGGTTGATTGATGCGGTGATTTCCCTGCCGCTGAATGTATTTTATGGCGCGGGCGTCCCGGCCTGTCTGCTGATTTTGCGCAAGCAGCGGCCACCGGAGCGGCATGATCAGGTATTGCTGGTCTATGCCGCCCGCCATTACCGCGAATTGTCCAACCAGAACCAACTGCGCCCACAGGATGTGATGCGAATGTTGGTGCATGTCCAGGCTTACGGCGATGCGGCGAAAGTGCCGGTGCTGGTTGCGCAACACAGCCAGCGCATCCGCGAGCAGATCAACCAGCGCGAGCAGGAAGAAATCGAACGGCTGGAGGCGGAATATGCCGGGTTCGCCGAACGCCTCGCCCAATTCGATACCACGATTGCGGAAGCGCGGGCCGGGCTGGCGCGCTTGCGGACCCAGACTGAGAAAGCCAAGGCGGAAACGGCGTTGCGTAAGCTGGAAAGCCAGCGCGCCAAGCCTGCTGCGAAGGTGGCGGAACGGGATGAACGCATCGCCGAGACCCGCCGCCGCGCTGAGGATGACCGGCGCGAGGTGGATCAGGTTGGCAGCGAACTGGGAGCGTTGTACGGCGATCCCGATGAATTACTGAAACATGCGCGAGTGGTCGGTTTGGATGAAATCGCGGAAAACGAATTCAATCTTAATATCCCGCGCTATGTAGATACGTTTGAGCCAGAGCCACGGGTGGAAGTGAAAGAGGCGCTGAGGGCGTTGGTTGATGCCGATTGCAGCTTGCGGCAGGCAGAAAAAGAACTGGCTAGACTTCTTATGGAGATTGGATATGCGCCATCTAACTCCAATTGACCGCGCCGTTGCTGGCTATTGCCGGAGTTGGCGAATCGCCAAGGCCACAGAGCCAGATGTTGCAGTTGTGAATCCTGAAACCTTGGAAGAATCAACTCTGGGCGATTTCCAATTTCGCTATATCGACATCAGTAGCGTGAGTCATGGCCGTGTTGTTTGGGATTCTGTTCAAAACATCCGGTTTGCCGATTCACCAAGCCGTGCTCGCCGCGTTGTTCGTCCTGGAGATACGCTTATCTGCATGGTACGACCGCTTCTTGACTCGCATACATCGGCTGATTGGATAGAGCAAGATAGCTATGTTTGCTCAACGGGGTTCGCGGTTTTTAGAAGTGCAGGAGGATTATATCCGCGCTTCCTAAAATGCCTCCCTTTCACTGAACAGGTTAAGCGGCAGTTAGTAGCATGGCAGTGCGGTACGAACTACCCAGCCGTGAATGAACGCGACATTCGGATGTTGCGTGTTCCTGTTCCACCACCCCACGAACAAGCCGCCATCGCTCGCATTCTTGATGCTGTAGATACCACGATTGAGCGGACGCGGGAGGCAGTGGAACGGGCGCGAATCCTCGATCACTCGCTGTTGCACGATTTACTCGAACGCGGCTTGGGTAAACAAAGGAGCAATAAGCGTCCTGCATACTGGACAATCAAGCGGGTGAGTGAAGTTGCGGAGGTTGGCTCCGGCGTCACTCTGGGCAAGGATGTCTCCGGTTTCAAATCTGTGGAATTGCCCTATCTTCGCGTGGCAAACGTACAGGACGGTCATCTGGACTTGAACACGGTAAAAACGGTCAGGATTCGATGCGACGAAGTAGATCGTTACCGTTTGGAGGCCGGGGACGTGCTGATGACGGAAGGTGGCGATTTAGACAAGTTGGGGCGCGGTACACTGTGGGAGGGGCAAATTCCAGATTGCTTACACCAAAACCACATCTTTCGTGTTCGGGCCAATCGCACGGTACTCGATCCTCGTTTCTTCTCCTACGTGGTGGAGTCGGATATTGCCAAACGCTATTTCATGCGGGTCGCCAAACGAACAACCAATCTCGCCTCAACGAATAAAACCCAAGTACGCGCTTTTCGTTTTCCGGTGCCGCCTTTGTCCGAACAGGAGCAAATCATCACTATTGTTGCCGCTGCTAAAGCCAAGCTCAACGGATTGATACAAAAGGATTCTGTGTTGCAGCAACTCAAAAAATCCCTCATGCACGACTTGCTCACCGGTAAGGTGCGGGTTGATCTTTCTCAGGGCGGTTTCCAAGTACCCGCGAGCTTTTTTGAGCCACTGCCGGATGACCTTCTGGATGCGTTCGAGGGCAAGCAGTGAAGCTATTATTCAATATCCGGTCAGCACGATTTGGTGATTGGCTTCCTCCCAGGCATCATTTTCCACTGTTGATAAAGGTCAATATCCCATGCAAGCCATAGAATTTGAAACCCATCTTAAAGACGGTGTAATTCAATTACCCCTGTCTTATCAGCATTGGCAGGAAGGCCAGCACGTCAAGGTGATTGTGTTGGCTGCCGACAATGAAGCGCCGAAAGGGAAAAACATTAACCGCCATGCGGGTAAAATTATCCTGACTCAAGACCCCTTGGAGTTCCAAAACGCGATACGGGATGAATGGGCATGAATGTGGTATTGGATACTAACGCGGTCTTGTATTTTCTCGGTGGCCGTCTGGCCCAAGCTTTGCCACAGGCGGATTTTTACGTTTCCGTGATCACGGAAATGGAATTATTATCCTATCCGTTGTTGAAGTCCGATGAAGAAACGGAAATCTACAGCTTTTTAAGCGATGTAAGCATCGTTAATTTAAATCAGGAAATCAAGCAATCCGCTATCGCCTTGCGTCGCCAATACCAGGTCAAGTTACCTGACGCGGTGGTCGCGGCAACCGCACAGCACTTAAAGGCGGAGCTTTTTACCAATGACTTCAAAATATTGAGCATACCGCTTCTATCAGCCAAGGCTTTGACTCTTAAACCATAACAGGCTGATAGTTTATAATGATCTTAAAATGGATTCATTGGAGAAAATAATTATGCCAACAATTACCTCGCACGATGTTCCGGATGACCTCCATCAACACTTAAAGCAACAGGCCAAGACCCACCATCGTTCTGTCAACAGAGAAGTGATCGTCCTGTTGGAAACACTTCTTGGAAAACCGGTTAATCCGACCGAACCGACCCCTGAAGAACGACTGTCCGCGATGATGGAAATCAGCCGGTACTGCGCTTCATTACCAGAACTCGACCCGCGAAGCGCGAACGAGATCATCGGCTATGACGAAAACGGTTTTCCCGTATGAGCGAAGCCGGTTACGTCGAACTGCCGATTCTGGCCCGGCTCTCCGGTCATGGCAGCCACACCCCCGGTGATAAGGGCCTGGGTTGGACCTACCGCGATGAAGCGGTGATGGCCGGGTTCAACCGGCCGCTGACCGATCCGCTGGTCGAACCACCGCTGATTGAGGCCCTTCTGCGCATCAATGACGACGTACACACCGCCGCGCAAGCCCAACTCGCCGTCAATGCCCTGCGCAAAACCCTGACCCAGCCGGACCGGCTGACCGCCAACCGCGCCACCCTGGATTTACTGCGCGACGGCGCGACCGTGGTCTTGACGCCCGGCGAACCAGCCAAAACCGTGCGCTTCATCGAATTCGACCCCGCCCGGCAATGCCTCAACGACTTCACCGCCACGAATCAATACCGCGTCCAAGGCGTCAAACAGTGCCGGGCCGATACAGCGTTGCTAGTCAACGGCATCCCGCTGGTGATCGCCGAATACAAAAGCTATCTCGCCGGCGGCAAGGACTGGACTGAAGCCGTCCAGCAACTCCACCGCTACCAGCGTCAGGCCCCGCTGCTGCTCGCGCCCAACGTGTTTTGCGTCGCGGCGGACGAGCAGGAATTTCGCTACGGCACCGTGCTGTTCCACGACGCCAACCAGAACGACATCGCCCAACATCTCGATACCTGGGGGCCGTGGCGGTCCCGCTACCCCGAACAAAAAGGCTGGTGGAACGAACCGGACGCCGATGACCCCGATGACCCGCTGGACATCCCGGTCAGCAACCTGCTGCGCCTCAAACCCTGCCACCTGCTCGACTTCCTGCAAAACTTCATCGTATTCGAGACCAAACGCGGCAAAACCATCAAGAAAATCGCCCGCTACCAGCAATTCGAGGCGGTCAACGACATTGTGGATCGCACTCTGGCGCTAATCGGCCAACCCGTCACCGCCCAAGATCGCACCGGCCTGATCTGGCACACCCAAGGCTCCGGGAAATCGCTGACCATGATCTTCGCCGCCTATAAATTACGGCGACAACCGGCGCTGAAAAACCCCACAGTCATCATCGTGGTGGATCGCCGCGACCTGAAAACCCAAATCGCCGACGATTTCGAGGCCTGCGATTATCCGAACGTAGAAAAGGCGCTGGGCGTCGAGGACCTGAAGCGCAAGCTCAAAACCGTCTGGCGCGGCGCTCTGGTCACCACCGTGCAATCCTTCCAGAAAATGGCCGATCTGCACCCGCTGACTGACGACAACCTCATTACCCTGGTGGACGAATGCCACCGCTCGCAGAAAGGCCACAGCGCCGACAGCTACGCGATGACGATGCGGGTGAAGCTGCCGAACGCCTTCCGCTTCGGTCTTACCGGCACCCCGATAGACCGGACGATGACCAACACCCATCGCGATTTCGGCCCAATCAAAGACGGCCAGCAGGAACGCTATCTCAGCTAC
>Ga0209573_1003733_pt1 | contig 16127 bp, 15 predicted proteins | sample TNRBio252014_DNA_FD_185870 | JGI IMG/M metagenome (GOLD analysis project Ga0209573, IMG submission 185870) | Wastewater treatment Type I Accumulibacter community from EBPR Bioreactor in Madison, WI, USA - TNR Reactor_6/25/2014_ DNA (SPAdes)... | ecosystem: Engineered > Bioreactor > EBPR >...
CCGATAATTTATTGCGACTCATTTTACTGAGTTTCTCAGATAAATCTTTAAATCTTGAACCTTTCCAAAACAAAGTTAAAAACATACCCAAAAACATGAGAAAATACCCAATATAAGTAATGAGAGTTCCCCAATAATCGTGATTGACAGAAAGAACAGTTCCCTTTTCATCTAGGTCATAACTGGATTGGAAAAAACGGTAACCTTTATAATCTAAAACATGGTTCATAAAGATACGATAATCTAATGTTTGCTTGGCATCTAACACCGTTACTTCAGAAGCATAGGATGAAGCCGAATTAGTTCCTGGATATCTCTCCATTTGAAAATCTCTCAATTTGACAGCAAATGGTGTTTTAATTTCCTTGGATCCGTACCCAATCTTAAAATTCAAACCATTTACTTTGATTTCTTGAGGTTCAGAAATCTCATTTTTAGACCCGTAAAGCTCCAAACTTTTCTTTTCACTTCCCGATTCAACATCCAGAAACAAGGCATCAAAAGGGTATTTTTCCCAATCTGATTTGTGTGCTGCAATGCGTTTTTTGAAACCTTTTTGAATGGGCTCTGTTAAAATGAAATGCAAATCATTAAAACTGTATAAGTTCATTAAAACAACTTTGTAAATACTGTCTTTGACCAATGAAACCGGCTTTTGGGTTTTCATATCCATAACTGTACCATCAGCAGGTGCTTGAAAAGTGAGCACTTCATCAGATTGTAAAAAATTTACAGCTCCTTTAGTTTGTTTATTTAAACTAAACGTATGTTTACCCACTTGAACTGATTCTTCAATGGGGACATACAAATCTTCACGTGTTCCCATACCTGATACAACAACATGCATATGTTCCTTACCCTGATTAGAAACTTCAAAAACAGTTTTTACATGTGGTATAAACCGAGTTGTTTTGATACTAAATTTTGAATCCCCGACATGATCATGGATAGAATATGTTTTTTTACCAATAATCCCAAATAAAACATCTTTAGAAATGGCTTTGGATTCAACCTCATTATCAACCGTTACTTGAAGATACGTTTTATCCGAAAGGATGGTTTCAGACATTTCTCCTTCTCTAATTGCCATGACTCCTTCAAATCCGAAATATCGAGAAACAAATGCACCCAATAAAGTAATAATAAATGCCAAATGAAAGACAAAAACAGGCCATTTTTCCTTTCGATATAAACGATATCTAAAAATATTTCCAACAAAATTTAGCATCAACATGAGCATAATAAGCTCGAACCACCAAGCATTATATATTAATGATTTGGCACTTTGCGTTCCAAAATCATTTTCCACAAAAGTTGCTACTCCCATGGCAATTGCAAATAGCAAAATCAACACACTCATCAATCGAGTAGAAAACAAAACATTTATGAGATTTTTCATTCTAAAAGTTTAGGTAGTAAAAAATACTATGAATAATAAAAAATTAAAAAAAAGAATAAAATATAACTCAAATTTGAACTATATTTTCTATATAAATAGTAGTGTAAAAATACCCAACAAAAATAAGACTTTATTCAGAATAAAAATTGGAAAATGACTGATAAATTGGATAAAAAAAGAAAAAAATACACCTATTTTCAAGAAGAAATAAATGGAACGCTAATTCGATAACAACAACAAAAAAAAGTCTCCTTTTTTTAATTGTCATTGAGGATCTATAATATTTCTTAAAAATATTTTATTCCAAAAATACTGAAAAAGATAATAGAATAGAAACCCCAAAAAGATTCCTAATATACTCCCACAAAGTACATCAAGAGGATAATGCACACCCAAATATATCCGACTATACGCAAACAATAACGGCCAAATGAATATCATATATACTAGTTTGAAATGAGATTTCAAACCGAGAATTATAAATGTGGAAACAGCAAAAGAATTGGCTGCATGTCCCGATAAAAAACTGTAACCTCCTGATTTTTTCACCAATCTCATGAATGCTTGAATGGATTCATCATGAAAGGGTCTAACTCTTTGAAAAGTAATTTTTATCAAATTAACCAGTTGATCCGTAAAAGTAATTAACAAAGCCAATATAAAAAGGACGAAAAGAGTCTTTTTCAAACCATAATTTTTAAACAACAAGTATAGTATATAACCGTAAAGTGGAAACCAATAATATTTATTAGTGACACTAATCCAAAACAAATCCCAAGACTCATTTCCCAATGAATTGAGGTATAAAAAAAGTTCTCTATCGTATTGTAGAATTTTGGAAAACAAATTTAAAATTTAGTAGTTCGCTTAACGGGACCAGTGTATTCTTCCACATTCTCTTTGAGCTTATCAATTTCAGCTTTGATATCTTTACTGATATTTCCAACCGATGCATCGATATCCTTTTTATATGCCGACTGATTGATTTCTCGTTTTACTTCATTGGTAGCATCTCTTAATTGACGCATACCTTTACCTAATCCTCTTGCCAATTCGGGGATTTTATCTGCCCCAAATAACATCACTACGATTAAAAGAATGAAAATAATTTCTGAACCACCCATGATTTTATAAAATTACAAATCAAAAAAATAAAATTCCAAGCAACAAACATTTACTTCAATATGGTTAATTGCTGAATTGAAACCGTATTTCAAGACTTTAGATTAACAAAAGCGAAATTACAAACAAATTTCAAAAAAAAAGCCACAATACCACTTTCATTTTTAAAAAGTGGCTTTGTGACTTCGAATTATAAGTAAATTAATAATACAAATATTTTTAATTTGTCTTTGGCGCGCTTTCCATCAACTTGATAAATTCATCGAGTTTAGGAAGAATAATGACTTCTGTTCTACGATTGATGCTTCTACCTTCTTCCGTGTCATTTGAAGCTTTAGGAACATATTCACTTCTAGCTCCGGCAGTAATTCTACTTGGATTGATACCCATGCTATTTTGGAAATAGCGAGCAATCGTATTGGCTCTCATGGCACTTAAATCCCAATTGTCTTTCACACAAGCATTGGTAATAGGTACATTATCGGTGTGACCTTCAATCAAAATATCATAATCCTTATAGTCATTTAAAATAACCGATAGTTTGTTCAAAACTTCGCCAGCTTTATCTGAAATCACATAACTTCCCGATTTAAATAACATTTTATCTGATAATGACACAAATACGACTCCTTTTAACACTTTGACATTGACATCCTCGTCTTCCAAGTTATCCAATGAACGTTTGATTTTGTTACTCAACGCCAAATTCATAGAATCTTTCTTACGGTTGATTTCTGTCAATTGGCGGATGTACACATTTGACGAATTGATTTCATCCAATAATTTACTAATATTGACATTACCTTGCTCGTTCATGTTGACACATTTGTTCAACGCTTCTTGCAATTGAGCAATATTCTCTTTATGTGTCAAAATCTGTTCATTCAAAAAATCGATTTTTGATTTGGAGGCGTCATCTTCGGTTCTGCATTTCATCAGATTTGCTTTGCAATCCGTCAAAGATTGTTCGCTGTCCTTGAATTTATTTTCCAGCTCCAAATACTGTTTTTTACTCACACAAGAACTCAAGCTTACCGCTACAAGGGTAATTATTAAAAATAGTTTTCTCATAATTATTGATATTTAATTAACTTTGCTAAATTACTACAAAAACGATGAATATCAATGGATATTGCATCAAAATATTGTTAATACTATAACCTATTTTTACATGTTCCGATCTCCGTATTTTCTAATCTCAATTGTATTAATAACTTTGCTAGGTCAATGCAAATCGAATCAAATCAAATTTAAAGAAAAACCTGATTTCCAAATAATTAATTCATTCTACCAAGATTTTATAGGTGGACAACCGGGTAATTCTGGGACACTTGTTTTTTTAACGGTAACTACTTCTACCGAGCTTATTCCCGATTCACTTTATTTTCAAAATAGGGTAGCAGTGATTCAATCCCAAACGAAAGAGAATCAAAAACTATGGACCGCGAGATTTCAAAAGACAACCCGAAACGAAATCAACCTAAAAGAGAATCAAAATACAAACCTTTCGGCAGAAGTTCCAGAGATGGATGCATTTCCCTTTAAACTACAAAATGATGAAGCGATATTGCTTTACCACCAAAACAATACCGCTTATTATTATAAACTTAAGGGATTAAAACAGAAAGAAACCATCTTTTTTGCTTTGAATAATCCTAAAAATTGATTAAAAATTCAGGGCAATTCCAACCGCACCATTATTACCTGCTTCCACAAAAATTGAAAAAGTATCTGACAAAGCATATCTAGCCCCCAAATGTCCACCTAAACCCAATTCACCATCGCCTACTAATCCTAGTTCAAGACCTAAATAAGTATCCCATTGTTCGGGTAAATTAATGGGTTCGGCAAAGTGATAATCTGCACGACCAAATACAAAAAACTTAGCATTATAATCTCCAGAATTGTAAAACACGCCTCCTACCCCAATTGAAAATTGATCTCCCAATCCATAATCATAAGTAGCTTTAATCCCGGTACCATGACCATAAAAATTAAAACCAGCTTGTAACTTTTGGTCGCCACTTCCTGAAAAATTTTGAGCACTCATACTTAATGCTCCTACTATAAAAATAACTAAAAGAATTGATTTTTTCATTTGATTTAAAATTTGAAAATTATAATTAGTAACGTAAAGATGCCCATTTTGTTGCAATAACCGTTCCTTAAAAAAAAGTAAGCAATGAAAAAGTAAAATTTGGAAAAAAAAAACAACATTTTAAAATCAAAGAATTTAAAAAAAATCGAAAACGGCATGAACTTTGAATGGAGCTAACTAATTCTTAAAAAACAATTTAAAACGTCGGATTATGAAAACAACTTTACGCTTTATTGGAATGATTTTATTGGGAATCAGTATGAATTCCTGCATTATTGAAACGAATGGATATTATAATGAAGTATCATTGGAGCAAGTGATGACAGATTACGACATTTGGTATGTAGATTATAATCAAACAACCGGAACTGGAAATATACCATTTGTATCTAAAGCCTTCACCCTATCTTTTATAAATGGACGTATGTATGCCAATAATAATATTGTAGGAATCGGTTTTACAGGGAATGGTTATGGGGTTCAAAAAGGCACTTACAATACCCATTCAGGCTATTTGAGAATCAATCACAACACAGATGGAATGTATGAATTTGAAGTTATAGCCGATTCTCCTAGTCATATTCGTTTGTATAATGCCTATTATAACGTCACGTATTATTTAAATGGTTATCATAAGAACTACTTTGATTTTGACCAAGTATTTTATGACAATATCGAATATTTCTTGCAAGAATATTTTGCATGGGAAAAAACATATACAAGTGTAGCTGGTGCTCCAAATGTTTTTGATAATGAAAATTATTTGGCCTTTACACCAGAGAACAATACAACTTTTTATTCCTCAATTGATCAAACCGGCTTGCCACTCAACTCCATTTATTGGGATTATACAGGCACTTACGAGGTCTATGATGTAAACGGATATGATAATTTAAAAATTTTGTCACTGTATTACAGTCCTACCGGATATGAAGAATTTGAATTGGTGATATTAAACGACGGCAAGATTGAATTATATCACATTGATTCAGGTACAACATATGAATTTGATGGTTTGGGCTTTATTCAATATCGAATGGGTGCAAATTCTAAAAAAGCACAAGATTTTGGTGAAAGACCACGAACAAAAATCATCAGAAAATCTGTTGAAAGAAATCCAAAAGCAATTGAGTTAAAAAAAACCCATCAAACTTTGAAATAAGCTCAAAGAAACCAAATCACAATAAAATTATCCCGGACCAATGTTCGGGATTTTTTTTACCTTTACCACAACAAAACTTCTTTAATAAAGTGATTAACAAGCGCCTACTCATCAGGAATTTACTAGCATATCATGGAGAAAATTCGTTTTATGACAAAAAAGAATCACTAGATTTATATTCGCGACCATCCAAAGCTAAGTTTTTAAAACACATTTGCGCCTTGGCCAATGCCAATCCACAAAACAAAGCATACATTGTAGTCGGAATAGACGATCGTTCCAATGAACTCAAAGGAGTAGATTTTTTTGATGATTCTCGCATTCAGAATTTGATTGATGCCTATATTGAAAATGCACCACAGGTTCAGTATGAAAATGTACCCTTTCCGGAATTACAAAGACATAAAGTAATCGGATTGGTTACCGTAGCATCTTCTGGTAAAATTGCCAAACTCAAACGAAGCATTTGGAATTATAACTCGGGTAATATTTTTTTGAGAATTGGAAGTACTTCAAGAAACGTTGATGCATTGGTTTTGGAAAATTTCAACTCCCAAACAGTATTAAATATAGAAAAACAATCTACAAACAATATTGAATTAACCCTCAAGGGTGTATTTGATTTCTTAAACCATCACCGAGACGTAAGTGAAGCTCAATATTTGGTTTTCAATGAACAATTCGTTTTGTGTTGGGCTGGACAAAAGAAAACTGTCGGTGAAAAAGTTTTTTACAGTCGGGTTGATATTGAATTGGTTAACGAACAGGTAAGATTGTTTTATTCCTATATGGATGAAGTCAAAATCGAGTTTTCAAAAAAGGCATTTATCACTACCGAATACGTTCCGCTTTTCATGAATGGTGCATATGAATACTTTGCATTGGAAAAAAACATCATCCATTTTAAAGAAAATGGCACGTATCATTTAGCCTCCGAAATACTATTCAAACGACCGGTATTGGAAGCTGGCAGCATTCAAAAAATCTTCAATCGAAGTAATACCTATTTTAATCAATTATCTGAAAACAAAACATTTACTCAGCTTCAATTGAAACATTTACATCAATTACCCGATCAATATCTCATTTGCTATCTCAATGGGGTTGAAACAGCCTTAGAACGATTTGAGGAATTGGGGCCCTTATTAAAACAACTGGAAGATAAAAAAGCATATATGAAATACAAAGAAGTGAAAAGAGTATTTCGAAAAGTGAATGGGAAGTAGATTCTTTTAAAAGTACAGCCAACTCAATATCCCGATTGTAACTAAAAAATACAATACAGTCAATGGAATTCCGACGCGCAAATAGTCTTTAAATTTGTAATTTCCAGGTCCATAAACCATCAAATTGGTTTGATAACCCATGGGTGTCATAAAATTAGCTGATGCTGCAAATGCTACGGTCAACACAAAGGGAATGTGGTTTACATGTAAGGTAAGCGCCATCGTCATTGCAATCGGAAAAATGATTGCAGATGAAGCTCTAACACTAATCACTGCCGAAAGAATAGATGTCAGCAAGTAAATTCCGGCTAAAACAGCTACTTTCCCCAATGGTTTTAAAACACTCAGTAGGCCATTGGCAAAAATCTCTGCTACTCCCGATTTCAACATGGCCGTACCAAGAGATAATGCCAAAGCAATAATTAATACCAATTGAAAATCGATGCTTTTGATGATGCTTTTTGGATTAACAACTTTAAAAATTACCAAGGCACTGAGCAACATCAACAATCCATTGAAAAATTTTACAATGCCAAAAGAAGCTAAGACAACTACAGCCATAAAGCCAATGTAGAGATAAATGCTTTTGGATGCTTTGATTTTGTCCTTCTTTTTGTTTCCCGAAACTAAAATAAATTCGGTTACATCCTTGGTGCGTTGTTCAAAATAACTACCGGTTAATAAAAGCAAGGCATCACCTGCTCTCAAGGGTTCGGAATTGATTTGGTTTACAATTGCTTCACCATTTCTAAACAACGCCATTACGGATGCATCATATTGCGCTCTGAATTTGATCTCTTTAAGTGATTTTCCAATTAATGGTGAATTATAGGCAATAACAATTTCATACATCTTAGCATCTTCTTTTCTAGAGAACATACCCAATGAAGGCAATTCGAAACCATTGTAATTTTTTACAAAATCTTCAATAGAATTAGTGTCACCTGTGAAAAGTAAAATATCCTCTTCCATCAGTAACATGTCTTGAGGAACCGCTGTAATTCGCATATTTTCACGCAAGACTTCTACAACCGTTAATCCTTGCAAATTTTTTAAGCCCGCTTCAGAAATTGTTTTTCCTATCAAATGACTTCCTGTTTTCAATCGAGCTTCTACTACATAATTTCTGTGCAAAGATGGAATACTATCCATTATATTTTCGTGTGAAGGCAACTTCTTTACACCCCAAAAAACCATATAAATGGTTCCCAATACAGCCATAGTAAGACCTACCGGTGTAAAATCAAAAAAATGAAGAATTTCGGCATTTGGGATTATTTTTTGTTCAGCCAACATCCCATTGACAATCAAATTAGTAGAAGTTCCAATCAAAGTAATATTACCGCCGATGATGGCAGCAAAAGAAAGTGGAATTAAGATTTTGGAAAGAGGAAATTGGAACTTTTTGGCATTGGTATGCACAATAGGCATCATCACGGCAACCAATGGTGTATTGTTGATAAATGCCGAAATAGGAAAAACCATAAACATCATCCTTGCAACAAAATTCTTGACGTTCTTGGTGTTTTGAAATATTTTTCCAAAAAAACCTTCCATAGTAGAAACTTTTCTAAAAATATCTCCTAAGACCAATAACATGACGATAATAGCCAATTGCTCATTGGCAAATCCATGTATCACTTCGGCGGGTTCCAAAATTTGGAAAATTCCCAAAACAACAACTGCAATCACAAAAGTCATGGCAGGGCCAACCCATTCCTTGTATAATGAAAGAATGATAAAAACAATTACCAAAATCACTATGATGGCTTGAAAAGTCAAATTAGGTTGGTTGACTCCCGATAAATATTGGTAAAAATTATTGATTAATTTCCCGAAAACTATCGGAATGGGTTATTATAATAATGAATTTTAGAATTTAACTTATTGGTTTTTAAACATTTATTTATATCTAAACAATCATACCGGCTCCCATGGTTTCATTGGTCACTTCGTCAACCAATATAAAACTACCGGTTCGACGATTGCGTTCATAAGAATCAAAAAACAGAGGTTGAGCTGTTCTTACTACTATTTTAGCAATATCATTCATTTTAACTTGAGTATCTTCCCTATTTTCTTCTAGTGAATTGATATCCATTTTATAAGGAACTTCTTTTACAACACATTTTACTTCATTGGTGTTGTGTTTCAATAAGTATTTGCCTCCATGAATCAATGGACGCGGATTAAACCAGCACATCATAGCAGTTATATCTTGACTCTGCAAAGGTACATTATCCGATTTTACCAACATATTACCACGACTGATATCATAATCATCTTTAAGGGTAATAGATACGGACTGTGGTGCAAAAGCAGTTTGAAGGCTTTCTCCAAATGTATCAATACTCACAATTTCGGTTTCATAACCTGAAGGCATCACTTTCACTTGATCACCTACATTGAAAATGCCTCCATCAATGCGCCCTGCATATCCACGATAATCGTGAAATTCATCGGTTTGCGGACGTATGACGTATTGAATAGGGAATCTAGGATCCTCATGATTCAGATCACCAGAGATATAAATATTTTCCAACAAATCCAGCAATGTTGTTCCTTTATACCAATCCATATTTACAGATCTGTCCACTACATTATCTCCATTTAAGGCACTGATAGGAATAAAATGTATGTCTTTTACATTGAATTTTGGAGCAAATTGGAGATAGTGTTTTTTAACTTGTTCATATCGTTCTTCACTAAATTTCACTAAATCCATTTTATTGACACACACAACGAGATGCGGAATTTGAAGCAAAGATGCAATATAAGAATGTCTTAAAGTCTGCTCGATGACTCCATTTCGAGCATCGATTAATATTAAAGCAACATTGGCAGTTGAGGCACCGGTTACCATATTTCGGGTGTATTGTATATGTCCCGGTGTATCGGCAATTATAAACTTACGTTTGGGTGTTGCAAAATATCGATAAGCTACGTCGATGGTAATCCCTTGTTCGCGTTCGGCTTTTAATCCATCGGTAAGTAGTGCCAAATCGGCAACCTCCTTGCCTTTATTTTTACTAGCCTTTTCTATGGCATCAATTTGATCTTGAAAAATGGATTTACTGTCGTAAAGAAGTCTGCCTATCAAGGTGCTTTTTCCGTCATCTACGCTACCAGCAGTGGTAAAGCGGAGTAATTCCATATTGAGGTAACCATCTGATGCTAATTTTTCTTGATTCATTATCTATCTCTATTTGTTTAAATCAATTTTGTTGTTTACAGAAATTCTGAATTCTAAATTCTGATCCCGACAGCTAACGGGACTGAATTAAAAATACCCTTCTTTTTTTCGGTCTTCCATAGCCGTTTCAGAACGTTTGTCGTCAAAACGCATACCTCTTTCCGTGGTTCTTTCGGCGGCGATTTCGTCTATAATATCTTTGAGATTATCGGCTTTGGATTGTGTTAAACCTGTATTGGTAATATCTCCAATGGTGCGGCAACGGACATCTAAAACCTCCATTTTTTCAGTTGGTTTTAATTGCATAAAAGGAGCTGTTGCCAATAGAACACCGTCTCGTAAAAAGCATTCTCGTCTATGGGTATAATACAAACTTGGAATTTCAATGTTTTCCATAAAAATATACTGCCACACGTCCAATTCCGTCCAATTACTCAAAGGAAATACTCTGAAATGTTCTCCCATTTTTTTTCTGCCGTTGAATAAATTCCACAGCTCCGGTCTTTGATTTTTGGGATCCCATTGTCCAAATTCATCGCGGTGCGAAAAAAATCTCTCCTTGGCTCTGGCTTTTTCTTCATCCCGACGGCCACCACCTACAGCACAATCAAATTTATGTGTTTCAATAGCATCTAACAAGGTTGTTGTTTGCAACACATTGCGACTGGCATTAAAGCCGGTTTCTTCTAAAACTTTTCCTTCATCAATAGTTTGCTGAACAGATCCTACGTAGAGTTTGACCCCATTTTTTTGAACCAAATTATCGCGAAATTCAATTGTTTCTTCAAAGTTGTGTCCGGTGTCAATGTGTAAAAGCGGAATAGGTACCCGAGCCGGATAAAAAGCTTTTCGAGCGAGATGGAACATCACAATACTGTCTTTTCCCCCGGAAAAAAGGATGACCGGATTTTGAAATTGAGCGGCAACTTCTCTAAAAATAAAGATGGATTCTGATTCGAGTTCTTTTAAATGGGTTAAATTAAATGGATTCATTTTATATATATCGTAATGATTTAGCCAAAATCACCAAATCAAAGGCTTTAAAATTTTAATAAAAGTTATTCTTGATCTATCACTTTATTTTTCCAATGTTTAGAATCGGCTTTTGAGGTTCCACATGTAAACCACATTCTTTTTTATCTTTACTTTCCCACCACCATCTTCCGGCTCTTATATCTTCTCCGTCTTGAATGGCTCTAGTACAAGGGGCACATCCAATACTGATAAAACCTTTGTCGTGTAAGGTGTTGTAGGGTACTGTTTGTTCACGCAAATAAGTTAAAACTTCTTCTAATGACCAGTTTAATAATGGATTGAATTTGATACAATTGAATGCCGTACTTTCTTCCAAGAGATGAAGATTGGTTCTCGTTACGGATTGTTCTGCTCTTAAACCGGTAATCCATACCTCGACATCTTTCAGTGCTCTTTTTAATGGAAATACTTTTCTGATATCACAACATTCTTTTCTATTTTCCAAGGAGTCATAAAAACTATAGATTCCTTTCTCTTCAACCATTTTTTCGGTTTCCAAAGTATCGGGGTAATAGGCTTTAATGTGTTTGCCGTATTTCTTTTGGGTTTCGTGCCATACTTGATAGGTTTCTTCAAACATTCTACCGGTATCAAGTGTAAAAATCTCAATCGGTAAATCATGGGAAGAAATGAGATCAGTTATCACTTGATCTTCTTGTCCAAAACTGGTGGAAAAAGCTATTTTACCCTTAAACTTCTCCGATAAATACCGAAGTTGTTCAACTACGTGTTTATCTTTTAGGGCTTCAGATACTATTGTAATCATTGGTGTGGAGTCATTTTTACATTTGCTTCAATAAAGGTATATCACAATCCTATTTCAGGAGTTTTGATTAACTAAGCAACCGGCAAAATTATAGGAGACATCTGACTTTTATACTGACAAAAATCATTTATAAGGAATTGTATTCAAAAAAAAACTGTCTGAAAGTATCATTTGACAAACATTTCAGACAGTTGAATTATCTATAATAAATTTTTAAATATCAAACTTAATCCCTTGAGCTAAAGGTAATTGAGCTCCATAATTAATGGTATTGGTTTGACGTCTCATGTAAATCTTCCATGCGTCTGAACCTGATTCACGTCCACCACCGGTTTCTTTCTCGCCACCAAATGCGCCACCTATTTCAGCCCCTGAAGTTCCCAGATTGACATTGGCAATGCCACAATCGGAACCGGTTTGAGAAACAAAGGTTTCGGCTTCTCTAACATTGAGTGTAAAAATAGCAGAAGACAATCCTTGTGGCACATCATTTTGAATATCAATAGCATTTTGAACATCACCGCTATATTTGATAAAATAAACAATAGGTGCAAAAGTTTCTTCTTGTACGATGTGATAATGATTTTCAGCTTCTGCAATACAAGGAACTACATAATTTCCGGATTCGTAACCCGGACCTGTCAAATGTTGACCTCCGAATAAGATTTTACCACCTTCTTCCTGAACTTTTTTAACGGCATCCAAAAAGGCATTGACGGCATGAATATCAATAACAGGACCAACTAAATTTCCATCTGTTAAAGGATTTCCAATTTTTTGACCAATCTTTTCATAAGGACCCAAGAAAGCATCTTTTACTTTATCGTAAATGGAATCGTGAATAATGACTCGACGTGTGGTTGTACAACGTTGTCCGGCAGTACCAACAGTTCCAAATACGGTGGACATAACGGCCATTTGAATATCGGCATTGGGAGTTATTATTACGGCATTGTTTCCACCCAATTCAAGTAAAGTTCTACCCAATCTGCGTCCTACGATTTCGGCAGCTCTCTTCCCAACAGAGGTTGATCCTGTAATCGAAAAAAGCGGAATTCGTTTATCGGCTAGGAAATTATCACCCATCACAGAAGAACGACCTACGACAAGGTTGAAAACTCCTTCCGGAACATTATTGTCAATCAATACTTGACGAATAATTTTTTGGGTGGCTACAGCAGTCAAAGGAGTTTTGGAAGATGGTTTCCAGATGACCACATCACCGGCTATGGCAGCCAAAGCTGAATTCCAAGCCCATACAGCAACCGGAAAGTTATAGGAAGTGACAATCCCCACAATTCCTAGTGGATGGTATTGTTCGGATAAACGGTGCAAGGGTCTTTCTGATTGTAGGGCAATACCGTTGATCAAACGGGCTTGTCCAACCGCAAAATCGCAAATATCAATCATCTCTTGTACTTCTCCCAAACCTTCTTGGTAAACTTTACCCATTTCATAAGAAACCAAAGCTCCTAAATCGGCTTTATAAATACGCAAGGCATTTCCGATTTGTCTCACGATTTCTCCCCGAACAGGTGCAGGAACCAAACGCCATTTTTGGAAAGCTTCTTGTGCTTTTTGTACTACTTTTTCGTAATCTTCCAGCGTAGCGGTTTTAACTTGTGCTATTTCCTTCCCATCAATGGGTGAAGAGGAAGAATCGGTTTTACCGGTTGTATCAAACCATTCTGTTCCGGTTGAAACACCTAAATTAACAGCATCAATCCCTAGATTTTGAAGCGTTTTTTGAATATCTATCATTGTATTTACGATTTAAGAATTTTATATGTAAACTGTGTGTAATTAACTGAATTTAAAGATTTTTTACAATTGATTTAAATTGTTGAGTTCATTGAGCTCCCTGACAAAGATTTCGATTTGGGTTTCACCAAAACCTTTCTCGACACAGGCTTCTTCCAATGTCCCCCAAATAGGTTCCCCGCATTTGATACATCTAATTCCCTTTTCAGACAAATAAGTTACGGCAAAAGGATAATCATCTACCAAGTCTTCAATGGTGATTTTTTTATCAATCATATCTTAAAAAAAATATTTTTTTATTGGATTGGCAAATTTAGGAAATTAACCTCATTAAACAGAAATTTAAAGTGATAATATAGGAATTCCATAAAACCTAATCTGATTACTTGACATAAAGAGACTTTTCCACAAAATTTAGACTTTTTCACTTTGCAGAAATGGATTTATATGAAATAATAGCACCAAAACCCATTATCAAACTCTGATGCTATCTAAAGACAAACTGACCTCAATGATTATTGAGTCTAATCAACCTCATTTTATACAAGAATATTTAAACTTACCTAAAAATGTTACTATTTGGATTTTTTAGTTTCCAGCAACGTAAAGTTTGATTCTTCTGTTTTTTATCTGAATGCAAACTCGCGTCAAAACTAAAATCTTCTCGGATGCAATTTTCACTGCGTTTTCCTCTGCGTAAGTAATGATGTAAATCAGTTCTTTTTCCAATTCTTGGCATTCAGAGTAATTAAACATCGCATCATCCAAAACATACATTTGACTTGCATAATTTAACGCGTTTTTCTCAGCAAACTCTTGAAGTTTTAAGACAATATTCTCATCAATTTCAATTGAATTTTCTTGAATCAATCTCCCATCGTGTAGACCAATTTGTACGGTTGGGTTATCCATATTGTTTTTTTAAATTGGGTTATTGAGGTGTGCATTAATCTTTTGGCGCAACATCTGGATTTGGAAATGCGAATTGCTTAAGTATCACAATAGTATAGTTTTTCTTAATCTTTAAATCTTATTTTTTTCTGAATTGTTATTGATAGATATTGAGAAAACCCGTTTTTCTAACCTATTCTTGACGCACTCAATGTAACCGAAATGTTGTGATCACATGCTTGTCTTCATTAGGGTTGTTTTCATGATTGGGATTAGTTAATCATTTCATTTCTATTACAGTATTTATTAATATACTGTTCTACATTGTATTCACCCAATTCTTTTGCTTTTTTAAAATCTTCGCAAGCTTGGCCCATATTACCTAACTCAATATTAAAAATTCCGCGATAGATATAAACATTATTTCTATCTATTTTTAATGTTATTGCTTTTGATAAATCATTGATGGCTTTTTGGTATTCTTTCTTTTGTCCATAGAAAATACCTCTAAAATAATACCCATTGGCAAAATCATTCTTATTTTTAATAATTGAAGACATATCTTCAATTGCACCATCCGAATCACCTTGATTATTTTTAAATGAAGCTCTTTGGAATAATGCAAAATTGAAATCGGGTTTTAATTCAAGAGTTTTATCCATATCTTTTAATCCTCCAATATTATCACCATTGAATGATTTAGTTAATCCTCTAGAATAATAAGCAAAAGTATAATTTGGATTTAATTCAATTGCTTTATTGTAGTTTTCAATTGCTTTTTTTGAGTCATCCAACAAAAAATAGATTTGTCCTAAATTATAATAAATGGTAGCATTATTTGGATCTATCTTTTTAGCTTTTTCAATTTCTTCTAATGCTTTTTCGAAATCACATGATATTAAATAATCATTTGCTTTATTCATATTTGAATAAAACAACGTTTTAGAATTTTCCTTACAAGAAAAAATGAAGTAAAATGAAATTAAAATTATTAGTTGATATGTTTTCAATTTTAGAATTTTTTAAATTATTACACAAGTAAGTTACACTCTCTAAAAGCTGGTTAAATTAATCAAAAATACAAATTTCAAGACACATAACAAATCCAAAGTGAGTATTTTTCAAGAGGATACTTGTATTAGACTCCTGCCGAAACGATAAGCAATTTACATAACCCGAAATGTACTCCTTAAGGCTTCCAGCCTTTAAAGGCTGGAAGCCTTATATAGTCATTCCCATCTTTAATGATAACTTAATCAAAAATCTGTGAAAATTTGTGTAATCTGTGACAAAAAACCTTTTGAACGCAGCGAAAAAGCATTCGTGTTCATTTTACAGTTCCATTTTCCAATTCACTTCTTCACAGAAGATTTAGTGTTCATTAGTGAATTCATGGCAAAACCCCTTTTGAGTGCAGCGAAAAGAACGTTCCATAATTTCTTAACCCTATCTTAATGCCTTAATGGTTCAAAAA
>Ga0209573_1003734_pt1 | contig 16126 bp, 9 predicted proteins | sample TNRBio252014_DNA_FD_185870 | JGI IMG/M metagenome (GOLD analysis project Ga0209573, IMG submission 185870) | Wastewater treatment Type I Accumulibacter community from EBPR Bioreactor in Madison, WI, USA - TNR Reactor_6/25/2014_ DNA (SPAdes)... | ecosystem: Engineered > Bioreactor > EBPR >...
AATCAGAATGATGGACAGCGGCAGTGACCAGCTTTCGTACTGCGCTGACAACACCAGGAACACGAACAAAACTCCCAGCGGAAATGCCAGTTTTGTTAACAGATCCTTTGACGCCAGAATCTGCTGATAGGTCAGTTCCGTCCATTCAAAACCCATCGTCGAAGGCAGTGCCGTGGCACCGATGGAATCCATCATCGTGATGGCCTGACCGGAACTGATGCCGGGTGCCGTTGCACCATTCAGTTCGGCCGACGGATAAAGGTTATAGTGATTGACGACTGGTGGACCGCTGGTGTTGCGAATCTTCAGCAAAGTGCCCAGAGGGACTCGAACGCCCTTCGCGTTGCGGACTTCCAGTTTGCCGATGTCTTCCGTGCGCATTCTGAAGCGGGGATCGGCCTGGACATTGACCTGCCAGTTGCGGTTCTGAAATGAAAAGTCATTCACATACGCAGATCCCAGGTAGGTCTGCAGCGTCGAATGAATGTCATCCAGGGAAACACTCTGAGCCTTCGCTTTTTCGCGATCGATGTCAGCATACAACTGCGGCTGTGCGACGCTGAACGTGGAGAAAACTCCCACCAGCCCCGGCTGACTTCGAGATTCATCGGCAAAGTTCTGTACAGCTCCCTGCAGCGCGGGAAGTCCTCCGCCGCGGCGATCCTGCACCTGCAGCTTGAATCCCCCGGTACTTCCCAGACCTTCGACAGGTGGCGCACCAAAGACGGCGATCTGAGCCTCCTGGAACTCTGAAAACTTTTGCCGAAGCTTTGCGATGACGGCTGGTGCGCCGAGTTCCGGATTACCGGCACGTTCTTCAAACGGGGCCAGAATGATAAACATCCCTCCCACATTGGAAATGTTGGTACTGAGAATGGTCGAGTACCCAGGCAGGTCGATTGTGTGCGCAACCCCTTCAGTGTTTCTGGCCACATCGCTGAGTTTTCGAATCAGCGCATCGGTGCGATCCAGATTTGCCCCATCGGGCAGCTGAGCGTTGACGACCAGGTAACCCTTGTCCTGTTCGGGAATGAATCCGACGGGAACGACGCCGGCGACATACCACGTCAGCAACATCAGGCCGCCATAGACCGGCAGCACAATGATTGACAGCTTGATCAGCAGGCTGACGATGCCGCCGTAACCGGCAATCGTCACATCAAAAAACCAGTTGAAGGCGTCAAAGAACTTGCTCAGGCCCCAGTTTACCGGACGACTTGCCAGCCATCCGGCAATCGCGCCCAGAACAAAAAGCGTGATCCGCAGCCACATGGGAGCGGCAACGCCATGACCACCCGCTTCGGCTGCGTGTGCTTCTCCACCAATCAGACCAGCCGCAAAGCCGGAAAGAAATACATAAGCCATCAGCCCGCCCAGAATCGCAATCCCCAGCGGAGGCAGCGCTTCCCGAACCCCACCTCCATGGCCCTTTTCGCCGCCTGTGTGCCCTTCGCCGCCAGCGGCATGCCCTTCACCGCCATGTCCGTGCGACTTCAGCAGCAACGCACACAGAGCCGGACTGAGCGTCAGTGAGTTGAATGCGGAAATGACCGTCGAGGCGGCAATTGTCAGTGCAAACTGTTTGAAGAATTCGCCACTGATCCCGGCCATAAACGCCGTGGGCACAAACACCGAACATAACACCAGCGAAATCGCAATGACCGGAGCGGTCACTTCATCCATCGCCTTGCGACTGGCTTCGCGTGGCGAAAGCCCCATTGCCATCAGGCGTTCGACGTTTTCGACCACGACGATTGCGTCGTCAACCACAATCCCAATAGCCAGTACCAGTCCAAACAGCGACAGGTTATTCAGCGAGAACCCAAACATGGCCATGAAGGCAAACGTGCCGATCAGCGAAACCGGAACCGCGATCATGGGAACAATCGTGGCTCGCCAGTTCTGCAGAAACACCAGCACTACGATGAACACCAGCACGAATGCTTCAATCAGTGTGTGATAGACACTGGCGATCGATTCGCTGACAAATACGGTCGTGTCATATTCGATGCGATATTCCACACCTTCGGGAAACCGAGCTGTCAGTTCCTCCATCTTGGTACGAATGGCTTCAGCCGTACTTAGCGCGTTTGAACCTGGCAGCTGGAAGACGGCCAGCGTCACGGAAGGCTGTCCGTCAAGATAACTGTTCACGTCATAGTTCTTCGCGCCCAGTTCGATCCCTTTTTCTGTCACTCGCCCGGCCTCGTCGACGACGGGTTCGCGGACCAGATCCTTCAGAAATACGACCTGCCCATCGTCACCGCGTTTGACGATAATGTCTTCAAACTGCTTTTCACTGTTCAGACGCCCCTGAACGTTCAGCGGCAGTTGAAATGGCACATTGGTACCACTCGGGATCGGTGGCTGACCAATTCGACCGGCCGCCACCTGAACATTCTGTTCCTTGATCGCCTTGATCACATCGCTGGCCGTCATTTCCAGCGAAGCGAGTTTTCCCGGATCCAGCCAGATTCGCATGCTGTAGTCGCGAGGCCCCAGGAAGGCCACATCCCCCACACCCTTGATGCGGGCCAGGTCATCCTTAACGCTTAAGAGCGCGAAGTTACTCAGATACAACTGGTCATAGCGACCATCCGGGGAAATCAGATTGACGCACATCAGAATGCTGGGAGACTTCTTCTTGGTCGTCACGCCGATGCGCTTCACTTCTTCGGGAAGCTTGGCCTCAGCAACGGCAACGCGGTTCTGGACCAGGACCTGAGCGGTGTCCAGGTTGGTTCCCAGCTCAAACGTGACATCCAGCATCATCTGGCCGTCGTTGGTGCACTTCGAGCATTCGCTCCACACCGTTGACTTCCTGTTCGATTGGTGTGGCGACGGTTTCAGCGACGGTGACCGCATTAGCGCCCGGGTATGTGGCCGTGACCTGAACGGTAGGAGGAGCGACATCGGGGTACTGAGCAATCGGCAGCTGCGAAAGTGCTACCACACCCAGAATCACGATCACGATCGACAGAACGGTCGCAAAGATCGGGCGATCAATGAAGAAACGGGAGATCATGCGAACGATTCCTGCTGCGGTGCATCCACCACAATGGGCAGCTCACCGAGCTGTCAGAGGGTCATCACTGCTGTCTGACGATTCAGGCAGCAGTCGGGATTCGAACTCCCGGGTTTCACTTCCGAACGCTCGCGGAATGCGGGCGAGTTTCAAACTGCCGGAACGGTCCTGAACAACAGAATGCCTGTCGGGGAACAGTCATTGCTTTTCCGTTTTACTTTCTGGGGCGGGAGCAGAAGCATCGGCGGCGGGAGTAGAAGCATCAACCGGGTCAACCGGGTAATTGATTCGTGCGCGCTGCAGGCCCTCCACGATGATTCGATGGCTCGGAGTCAGTGCTTCGGCATTGCCGGAACCGGCAAGCACAACTCGCATGCCGTCGTCCAGCAGACGACCTGGAGTGATATCGCGGCGTGAGACCACATTCTTGTCATCCAGCACCAAGACGTAGCGCTTGTCCTGATCACTCAGGATGGCTGAGTCCGGAACGACGACTGCCTTGTAAGGCTCCCCGATGGGCACACGAATCCGGATTCGAGATCCTGGGACAAACGCAGCCGATTTGTTATCGACCTTACCGCGAATCTGAATCGTGCCCGTTTCCTGGTCCACTTGGTTGTCCGCAAAGTCCAGAGCACCCGAATGGGGATACCCGGTATCCGAATCCAGGCCAAACAGGAACACCATCTCACGTTCACTGAGTGTTTTCTTTGCTCCGCCATCGCCTTCGCGATGTCGTTTCATGATTCGCTGAAGCGTTCGTTCATCGACTGAAAAATAGGCATTGATGGGATCGATGGCCACGATGGTTGTCAGCAGCGGATCACTGCCACCGGCATTCACCAGGTTTCCGCGTGACAATAGCGTTCGACTGATGCGCCCTGCCAAAGGGGCCGTGATGCGCGAGAATTCCAGATCCAGTTCGTACTGCCGAACCTGTTCCTTCATGGCATTGATCTGTGCGTCATATGAAGCGGCATCGGCGATCGCTTTTTCCAGTTGCTGCTGACTGGCACCTCCGGATTTCACAAGCTCAGTAAATCGAGCCACGTCTTTTTCGGCGGCGGTTTTCTGAGCGACGTAGGCCGTGGTCTGCGCCTCGGCCTGATCAATGGCTACCTGAAAGGGTCTCGGATCCAGCTCGTATAGAAGCTGTCCATTTTCCACGATCTGACCATCCGTAAAGTGAATCTCCTGAATGTGGCCCTTGACGCGCGATCGCACTTCCACAGTTGCAGAAGCCTGCAGGAAGCCAGTGAATTCCTCTTCATCTGTCAGCTCGCGCTCGACAGGATTACTGACGGTAACTTTGGGAGGCGGGGGCGGAGCCGATTCGCTCACAGCCGAATCACAGCCTGACAACGTCAAAACAGCGATCCCGGTCAGCAGGATGGCGTTTGCCGACAATACGGATCGTTGCAAAGTTTCCCTGATCGACATAACCCCACCACTCCTGCTGAAGATGTGCGGGCTGCCTGCCCGCCCGGAAGATCCCGATCATCACGTACAACCGGCCCCGCGTGAGTAATCCGAGTGTCGTGTATTCGCAATGTGTCGAGGGAATCGTTTGCAAGTGTCGACGATATTGGAAAATTCTCTTCTGTCAAGCAGCTAAAGGGCCAACACGGATGTCGGTCTCAACGAAAGCGTCACGGATGAATCCCCGGTGGCCATACCTGTTATGTGCAGCTGTATTGACCATCAACTGCTCTGGATGCAGCCTTAAGGAGTGGTTTCACAACGGCTTCAAAGTCGGCCCGAACTACTGTCCCCCGGTCGAGCCGGTAGCTTCGACCTGGATCGATTACTCAGATGAAAGAATCGTGCAGGGCCCCGCTGACCTGTCAGCCTGGTGGAACACGTTCAATGATCCGGTACTGAACAACCTGATCCAGACGGCACGATTTCAGAACTTGAGCCTCCGCGAAGCGGGTGCACGAATTCTGGAATATCGCGCCAGACTGCAGTATGCCGAAGGCAATATGTTCCCTCAGGTTCAGGAAGGTGTGGGAACCTTCTTCGACCAGCGCCTTTCGGAAAAGGTTGCAAATGCCGCTCCGGATTCAAAATTTGGGACCTGGGATGTCGGTCTGAACGCGACCTGGGAACTGGATTTCTGGGGACGTTTCCGTCGCAGCATTGAAGAGGCGGAAGCGGAACTGGATGCCTCCGTCGAAAACTATGACGACGTGATGGTGCTGCTGCTGGCAGAAGTCGCGAGGGCATACACGAATCTGCGCACAGCACAGGAGCGGATGCGTTATGCCCAGGCAAATGTCATAGCTCAGGAAGGTTCGCTGAAGATCGCCGAGGATCGTTTTCGTCTGGGGGCTTCGACCGAACGCGATGTGGCGCAGGCAAAGGCTGTCCTGGAAACTACGCGTTCATTTATTCCCGCATTTGAAGCTGGCGTCAGGCTGGCGAATAACCAGCTGTGTGTGCTGCTGGGCACACCCCCGCGCGACATGACGGCCGAGCTGGGCGAAGCATCCATTCCGACGTCGACTCCTGAAGTCACTGTCGGCATTCCGGCAAATCTCGTTCGTCGCCGCCCCGATGTTCGTCGAGCGGAACGAGAATTGGCCGCGCAAAGTGCGCGCATTGGTATTGCCACAACGAATCTCTATCCGCACTTCGGCCTGAATGGCTCAATCGGTGTCACAGCTCAGGACTTTGATGATCTGTTCGATGGTTCGCAGAGTGCCTCTGGAGGATTTGGTCCTTACTTTCGCTGGGATCTGCTGAATTACGGACGATTGAAGAGTCTGATTGAAGTTGAAGACGCTCAGTTCGAACAACTGTTGTGGGCCTATCAGCAGCAAGTCCTCATTGCAGGCCGAGAAGCGGAAGATGGTCTGGTCTCCTATCTGCGAGGGCAGGAACGCGTCTCCAATCTTGCTGCAAGCGTCGTTGCCGGTGAACGAGCTCTGGAGATTACCCTCGAACAGTATCGACAGGGCGCTGTGGACTTCACTCCGGTCTACATTGCATCCGGGACTCTGGCAACGCAGCAGGATCTGTTCGCAACGGCTCGGGGAGCCACCACCCAAAGTCTGATTGATCTGTATCGGGCACTGGGAGGAGGCTGGGAGATCCGGCTGAATCAGGGCGTCAGGATTACTCGAGTCATCAATCGCGACGATGTTGGTGACAATCAGCAGGTTCCGCCCGCAGTTCCGCAGGACAACGAGGAACTGGTCTCTCCCATTCCATCCACGGATAGTCAGCAATAATCGCAGGCATCGGCAGTACAGGAAAATGAGTCATTCCGTAGGTTTTGGGGTCCTCTGATGTTGAGCAAATTCGCGCTTCTGGGTGTTGCAATATCGCTGACACTGATGCAGTCAGCCTCTGCCGGAGATCTGCTGGAACTGTTGCGCTCAAAATGTACGCATGACTGCCGGTGCTGCGAATACCCTGTCCCGGTGCGACCTGACGATCATTGCAGTAAGAGAGTTCCGTGTCTTTCAGGATGTCAGGGTTGTCGCCGGTGCGACGACTACTGCAGCAAGGGAATCCCCTGCCTTCCCTGCCAGTCGGTTGCTTTCCGCTGCAACGACTACTGCCGCAAACCCCTGCCACCACTCTGCGGCATCCGAAAGCTCTGCGCCCGCACAACGCAGTCCTGCACCACAGCAGTCCCCGCCCCGAAACGTGTCTGCGCTGAAGAATAAGTGCTTCTTCGAGTGTATCCGCTCAAGGGTGGTCAATGGCCGGGTTGACAATCGCCTCCGTTCGTAGCCGAGTTCGTGAGAACTCGGAATTCTCACAAATCCGCTACTCAAAGGGAGCGACGACCGACCTGCGGATGCATTCGTCCCAATCGCCGCCCGCCTGAATCGTTTTGCGTTCTCATCAGTCCCCCTTAAGCTGTTTGCTCTCATTTCCCGAACAGCCTGGCCCTGACTGAGTGAACCCCGAACGCAATGAACGCAGACGACTTCATTTCCCGGTGGCAGCGGAGTGGTGGGGCGGAGCTGGCGAATAGTCAGTCGTTTTTGAAGGAACTCTGCCAGTTGCTGGGAGTTCCGGAACCGGAACCGACGCAGGCCGATGAATCGCAGAACGTCTATGTGTTCGAAAAGGCCGTCAGCCTGAACAACGGGGACGGGACTTCGTCGACCGGGCGGGTTGACCTGTACCGGCAGAAGACGTTCGTTCTGGAATCCAAACAGGGGGCCGAACGGCGAGCGAACGAACTGGCCGAAGCCCTGGCGACGGTGACCCAGCAGAGGAAACACCGGAAGGGCACAGCACAGCGAGGAACGGCCCAATGGGCGCAGGCGATGCGGTCAGCGTACCAACAGGCCAAACGCTACGCGGAAGCCCTGCCGGAGTGGCCACCGTTTCTGATTGTCTGCGACGTGGGGTATTGCTTCGACGTCTACGCGGACTTCAGTTGTTCGGGCAAGAACTATGAACTGTTCCCCGATCCTCGAAGTTCTCGAATCCCGTTGCAGGATTTGAGCAAACCGGAAGTTCAGGCATTCCTGAAAGCCATCTGGCTGGATCCTCATTCGCTGGATCCCTCGAAGAAATCCGCCAAGGTGACCCGGGAACTGGCCGACCGACTTGCCAAACTCGCCAAGAGTCTGGAAGCCAGCGCAACAGACAAAGCAACGCAGACGGCGGACGAAGCCCACCAGCGAGCCCACCAGGTGGCTCAGTTCCTGATGCGGTGTCTGTTCACGATGTTTGCCGAAGACGTGGAGCTGATTCCCAAGGGTTCGTTCGTGGGGCTTCTGGAAAGTCTGAAAGAGACGCCTGGCGATTTCGTTCCGATGGTGGAATCACTCTGGCAGGACATGGACAAAGGGGGCTTCAGTCCGATCCTGCGAAAGAAGATTGCCCAATTCAACGGGGGACTGTTTGCCGATTGTTCGGCCCTGCCGTTGAACCGGGATCAGTTGGAACTGTTGCTGGAAGCGGCCAAAGCGAATTGGGCGGGAGTGGAACCGGCGATTTTCGGAACGTTGCTGGAACGCGCTCTGGATCCCGTGGAACGGCACAAGCTGGGAGCCCACTACACGCCACGGGCATACGTGGAACGGTTGGTGATTCCGACCATCATGGAACCACTTCGGGAAGAGTGGGACGACGTCTACGCCACGGCCACGGCGCTTTACAACTCAGGCAAGACATCCGACGCACAAAAGAGCGTCCGGGACTTCCACGAGAAACTCTGTCACATCCGAGTTCTGGACCCTGCCTGCGGTTCTGGCAACTTCCTTTACGTCGCCCTTGAACTGATGAAGAAACTGGAAGGTGAAGTGACCAAAGCGATGGCCGACTTTGGCGACCGTCAGCAGATTCTCACGACGATTGATCCCCACCAGTTCCTCGGGATTGAAGTCAACCCCCGAGCTGCAGCAATTGCGGACCTCGTGTTGTGGATTGGTTACCTTCAATGGCACATCAAAGCGCGAGGAAAGGAAACCATTGCGGAACCGATCATCCGGAAGTTCGACAACATCGAAAACCGGGACGCTGTTCTGGCGTGGGATTCGATTGAACCTCTGTTTGATGCTGATGGGAAACCGGTAACACGGTGGGATGGCCGGACGACGAAGCGGCACCCGGTGACGGGGGAAGATGTGCCAGATGAAACTGCAACAGTCCAGGAACTGCGTTACATCAAAGCGAGAAAAGCTGAATGGCCGCAGACCGACTACATCGTGGGCAACCCGCCGTTCATTGGCAACTTCAAGATGCGCGAAGCGTTGGGGGACGGCTACGCAAAGGTGATTCGACAAACGTATTCCGAGTTACCGGAGTCATGCGATTTCGTGATGTACTGGTGGCACAAGGCCGCCGATTTGGTTCGAAATTCAAAGTCCATACGATTCGGTTTCATCGCCACGAACAGTCTCAGGCAAACATTTAACAGGCGGGTGATTGATCTCCACCTGAGCGGCAATCCTCCGCTATCGCTGCAGTTTGCCATTCCCGACCATCCGTGGGTTGATAGCGCTGACGGTGCGGCCGTTCGAATATCGATGACGGTCGGAATTGGTGGAAAAATCCCCGGACATCTTCACGTTGTTCATGCCGAAACGGACGACGGCGACTTCGGCGCGTCGATCCAGTTTCGCTCAAGATTTGGACTGATTCATTCCAATCTCCGAATTGGGGCCGATGTTGGAGGAGCTGAACCGCTGGAGGCGAATCTGAACCTCAGTTGTCCAGGTGTCAAATTGCATGGATCCGGATTCATTGTCACTCCTGCAGAAGCGGCAACCCTTGGGCTGGGGCGAATTAGTGGATTAGAACGGCATATTCGCGGATACCTTAATGGCCGAGATGTAACCCAGTCGCCACGGGCTGTGTTGGTGATCGACCTGTTTGGACTTTCAATAGCCGCAGTTCGTGAACGATTCCCCGAGGTCTATCAGTGGGTTGCAGAACGGGTGAAGCCAGAGCGGGACCAGAACAACCGAGCATACTACCGCGATAACTGGTGGATTTTTGGAGAACCCCGCAAAGCTTTTCGGCCAGCGCTCGCCGGAATCAAGCGATTTATTTCAACGACCGAGACTGCGAAGCATCGCTTCTTTGTTTTACTCGATCACCAAGTTCTTCCGGACAATATGCTCATCAATATCGCCGTTGACGACGCTGCGTTTCTCGGAACACTTTCGAGTCGAGTTCATGTCGTATGGGCGTTGGCGACTGGTGGCACGCTTGAGGACCGTCCGCGTTACAACAAAACAAAGTGCTTCGAAACCTTTCCTTTCCCTGCGACCACGAACGAAACGGCGGCGAGAATTCGTACGCTTGCGGAACAACTAGACGAACATCGCAAGCGACAACAGGCACTGCATTCAGACCTGACAATCACGGGCATGTACAACGTTCTCGAAAAGCTGCGTTCCGGGGAAGAACTGACAGCCAAAGAGAAACAGATTCACGAAAAGGGCCTGGTCAGCGTTCTGAAACAGATTCACGATGAACTGGACGCGGCCGTGTTTGATGCCTACGGCTGGCCGCATGATTTGACGGACGAAGAAATCCTCGAGCGACTGGTGGAACTGAACCACGAACGAGCGGAGGAAGAAAAACAGGGGCTCATTCGTTGGCTGCGTCCGGAGTTCCAGAATCCTGCCAGTGGCAAACAGGCAGTTCAAACAGAACTGGAACTGGAAGCGGACGACGAAGATTCTGACGACGAATCCGAGTCACCAAAAACCAAAGGTGGGAAGTCGAAGGCCAAAGGCAAGGCCCCCGCAAAAGCTGCATGGCCGAAGAAACTGCGGGAACAAATCACCGTTGTCCGTCAGTCTCTGCAGGACCACAAAGGCCCCACCAGTTCCGAAGCCATCGCCAAGCGATTCAAAAGCGTCAAAGCCAATGACGTCGAAGAATTGCTCGACACCCTGGCTTCCATCGGACAGGCTCGACTGTTGCCCGATGGCCGGTATGCCATTTGAGTGCAGGCCCGAAAAAGACAAACTCCAGCCCCGCTTCGGCCTTTTGAAGTTGTGAATGGTTCGTCTGCATTGCATTGACTGGTCCCCATAGCAGCTCTCCCCCAGTTCGTTTGTGGCATAGCAGATACGGATGACAAAGCCGTGTGACCGCAAACGAGGTTAGGCGTGCTGTCTGACCAGAGGCCCCCGTCAGCAACTCCAGACCGCGAACGATTGAGTCGATGCGGAACAGGGTGACGGGAGCGTCGATCGGGTTCAGCGGAAGAGTCTTATCGAAGTGCTTCCAGAAAGCGGTAGTCGTAAAATGCGTCTTCCCCGCTGAGGTCGCTCAAAACTGCGATTCGACCGGAAGTCTGAAATGCCAGTTTGAAGATTTCCCATTGAGCGTCGCTGATGTCGCCCTGCTGTGAGGAGACTCCGCCGCCTTCCCACGCAATGGAAACGCTCCGACCGCCGGCAATTTCAAAATGCCCAAGTCCTGTTACGCGACCAAAGTGCCATTCAAAATTGGAGCCAGCCTTCTTTGCGTGTGCTGCCTCAAGGGCATCTTCACCAATCTCATGAATCTGATGTTTTGTCTTGACTGATTTCTGTTTCGCCATAGGTTCGCCTGCTTCTGTAGGTCCAGTCGGGATCGCGATACCTGTCCGCAGCCTCGCTGTATTGGAGATTTCAGGTATCCGTCCACGTTAAAGCATCAGGAGTGTACCTCAATTCCATCCGGATAGCGATCAGCGCTATCTTTGACTTCAGATGTGAAATAGTTTGCTGCGACGTTTATCTCTCAGTCGGCTCACCTTCTTCACCCTTTCTGGAAATGATCTCGCACGGCAGCGGCGATTTGAGGATCGGTCAGGCGATCAGTTTTCTGCAGGTGAATGGGGGCTCGTAAGCTCGATGCAGATTCGATGCGTTTTCGCAGTTCAGCGGGTGCTTCGCCGGGTCCCATGATCAGGATCGCCGTGGCGTCTTTCAGCTGAGTGCTGATTTCGTCGTAATAATCATTCAGGCTCGCCTGGAATTTTCGCTGCTGTGTATCGTCAGCGACAACGTCCTGGGGTTCGAAGGTTCCGCCTGTCCGATCTCCCGCACGTCGCAACTGCTTCTCCGCATCAGAATCCACGGTGACGATCTCCTCGCCGTTGCCATTCAGTCGCACGACAACAGCTCGACGATGATCCACCCAAACGCCCATTTCTTTTTTCATTGGTTTCTTCCCCGCTGCTTTTGTCAGGATTGCAAAGAGCGCTGCGACTTCTCGTTGTGTCGCCACTATAGATGCGCTTCGTTTGGCACAACAGCGTGAAAGCAGTGGGTGCAATGACTGTTCCAGTGCGGAACACGTTCGATTCGCTCGGAATTCGTTAGGGCATTGTCACAGATTGTGTCGTGAAGTTCGCCAACAACGTGCATTTCCGCACATCGCGCACCGCAAAAGGGACGCTTCTGTGTGATGAGTATTTGAGCTTTCGCATCCAAACTCGCAGTGCGATCGCAGATCCGCAACGCGGTTCCCAACACAAATGACCTCACGAAATCACAGGCACCTGGCAAGGGACTCTTCTCGACGGAGCGAGGCAGCGACTTTGAATGAAGGTGGAGATTTGAATCCAGACCTGGATCCAGTTGTCTCGTATCTGTTGTGGGATTTCGTCGAGTGCGCACATTGCGAACAGGACCGACATCGATCTCGTATGCGGTCGCTCATTTGGAACATCGTACTTCGATTGCAGCCAGTCCCATTCGCTCCATGTATCGTGCACGATCCAGGCTGGTCAGCCTTTTCCTGCAGCGTTCGTCTCCCGAATCCTTACGGTCCCGATCATGCATGCAGACTGAACGACATGAGGGTCAGGGTTGAGCCCGGCAGACAGTGAAAGCTGGCCGGTAAGCTGGCTGTTTTCCTCGCCCGGTCACCCAACGGGAGCGGCCAGTTCAAGCGTTATCAGGAGATCGCAATCTTCTCCGTGGTGGCCCCGCGGAACTTCTGATAGCGGACCCAGATCTCGTTGCCGGCAGGATCTTCCTTGCCGTTTGTCCGCATCGAAACTTCCAGCGAGTCCATATCGCGAGGCGGTACTTCGTTGGTTTTTGCGCCGTCCAGTGAGAATGAACTGGTGTGGCAGGGGCAGAAAAAGTCGTTCTGAGCTCGGCGGTAATCCACAGAGCATCCCAGGTGGGGGCAGATGGAATTGAACACCAGGATGGGGCCATCTCCGATTTTTCGCAGCCAGATGCTGCCGACGGGAACATCGCGAAACTGGTTCCAGGCGTCCGACAAATCATCGGTGACTGTGAAGCTGACAGGCGTGCCATCCGCGGGGATGACGTCACGCGTGACATTCAGGCGAATGAAACCCTCGGCGTCCTTCCGGCCTACACTGTCCCCTCGCTTTGCGGCCTTGCGTCGGCGCATGATCGGGTCGAGAAAGAACAGTCCGCCGAGTGTTGCGGGAACGGTCACCAGGACAATACTGATCACGGCCGTGACAAACTGAACCAGTATTCCTCGACGCGGAAGGGACTCGGGTTGCGCCGTGTCCTGATTGCCGGAAGCCGTAGATAACGATTTCTCTGCCATTCCTGAATGTCCTTGAAAACAGGGGCTCGGCCGGAATGTTCCCGCTGATCCCAAATCGTCTATCGTCTGTCGAGTCGTCCGCGAAGCCTCATCTTTCGTGAGCCGCAAGGCGCTAGCCGCGGGTCGATTGCCAACACAACCCGCCGCCAGCGCCTTGCGGCTCAGGATCCTGGAGTATCAGCACTGCTTCTCAGACGTTCTTAACCTGTTAACCAGTCTTCCCGCGATGCCAGTCGTGTCCGCATGAAGACAGCAAAGTAGCCAGAGGCGGGACGAGAAACAATTCAGGCCTCTGGGGGTTTCCAATTCCCGGATTGTTGTGACTTCTGACCATCCCGGAAATCAGGGTGCAGCAGTTGTCGGGTTTCCGGATCCTTTCCAATGCTGCATCACAGCGGTAGACTCGAATTCGAATACTCGCCTCATTCGATCCCGCCACCTCCTTCTGGAGCACTCTGATGTCCCGAATTGCTCGCCGTGGTTTTCTGAAATCCACTACTGCTGGTACCGGTTTGCTGCTGCTGGGAACTCGCGCGTCGGGCCAGATCAAGGGCGCCAATGAGCGACTGCGGATCGCGGTGGCCGGAGTGAATGGTCGCGGGCAAAGCCATCTGAGTGGCTGGATGGATCAGGAAAACGTCGAGATCGCTTATCTGATCGATCCGGACAAGAAAGTGCTCAGTTCGTCGATGAACGGATTGGAGAGCCGATTGAAGGAGAAGTTCCGGGCGAAAGGCGTGGCCGATCTGAGGGAGGCACTGGAAGACAAGTCGCTGGATGCCATTTCTGTTGCAACGCCGAACCACTGGCATTCGCTGATCACCATCTGGGCTGCTCAGGCCGGGAAGCACGTCTACGTCGAAAAGCCGATGAGTCACGATGTGGGCGAGGGGCGGATTTGTGTGGAAGCTCAGGAAAAATACGGAGTCGTCATTCAGCACGGCACGCAGAGTCGCAGTGATGCAAAGATTGCCGGGCTGCATGAAGCCATTCAGTCGGGCCAGTTCGGGAAACTGAAAATCTCGTACGGCTATTGCTGCAAGGAGCGTGATTCGATCGGGCACAAGCCGATTTCCGATCCGCCGGCGAATCTGGACTGGAATCTGTGGAGAGGACCAGCCGTCATCGATCAATACCATGGCAACTATGTGCATTACAACTGGCATTGGTTCTGGAAGACTGGCAACGGCGATCTGAACAACCAGGGAACTCATCAGCTGGATATCGCTCGCTGGGCATTGGACAAAGACCTGACTCATCCCGTTCGCGTGATGGCGATTGGCGGGCGCTTCAAGTGGGATGATCAGGGCGAGACTCCGAACACGATGATGGCCATCGCCGAATATCCCAACGGACAGCAGGTGTTCTTCAACGTGCGAAACGTGAACTACAAGGGCTACCAGAAGCAGGTCGAGAACGAGTATTACTTTGAGGACGGTGGAAAGGTTGTTCGAGGAATGTATTACCCTGCTGGAAGTACAACGGGTGAAAAAGTGCAGGTGGAACCAGGCAAGGTGACACCCGGAGGAAACTGGAAGGCCTTCATCACCGCCTGCCGCGCTGGGAAGCCCGAACTCGCGAACGGCAACGTTTACGATGCCCATTACGGCTGCGTGCTGGGACATCTGATGAACAATTCGTGGCGACTGGGCCAGCCCGTTCCGTTCAACGCTAAGGCCGGCCGCTTTGGGGACAACAAAGACGCGGCCGAACACTTCCTGAAGCTGCATGAAATCATGCGGGATGGAGTGGGAATTCCGGAAGACGGAGCACAATACATTGTGGGCCCGTGGTTAACGTTTGATCCAAAGACCGAACAGCACACGGGCGAGTTCTCATCAGAAGCCAACAGGCTGCTGAAAGATCCCAACCGACCGGGATTTGAGATTCCAGCGCCAGGCAGGGTCTGACGGTCCGCGCGATCGCATTGACAGCGGGCAGGCGTCCGGACACGAACAGGCAGTTCACGGTGTCGGACATTCCTCCTGAAGTAATTCGTACGCTTCCGCGTGCTGGTATCGCCGTGTTTTCAGATCCGTTGGATGACCGTTTTTGACGTGTGTTCCTGTGCGTAATGATGAAGTGGCAGGCGTTTGAGTGAGGCAATTCCCGTTGCAATTTGTGGCGTGCCTGATCGTGGTCCTGACTGCGGAGGTGACCTGTGGGCAGGAACTAAGAGTTCCCGCGTTCACAGCTTACATACTTCCGTCACCTGTCGGTGCGCGCGTGTCAGAACCGGAAGGAGTCACACGCTGGAATGATCCGACTCAGACGGTGAACTGGTATGGCCGCTTTGCGAATTCCGGGAGTGTCAATCTGAAAGTGGAGCTTCAGCCAGGATCCGGTGCCGGGACGCGATATCGATTGACGGTGAATGGAAAATCCAGAGAAGCGGTGATTGCAGCTGGCAGCAGCGATCAGGCAGTTGCGAACTTTGGTGACTTCGAAATTGCATCGCCGGGATATCATCGCATCGTACTGGAATCGCTCGGAACTCCCGGCGAATCTCAGGGGACCGTGCAGACGCTGATTGTGAGCGGTGCCGCGGCTGCGGGGGCTCAGTTCAATCTGAAAGAGCGACGAAATGCGGCATCCGTCCATCTGATGTATCCGCTTCCTGGCCCATTGAGCGTCGATGCGTTTTATTGTGAGGTGACGGCCGTTGAAGACCCGGTGACCACGTTCTACATGGCTTGTGGCTGGCATCGCGGTTACTTCGGCATGCAGGTCAACAGTGAAACGGAACGTCGCATCATTTTCAGTGTGTGGGACAGTGGGGATGAAGCGGTTGACCGCGCGAAGGTGGCGGATGAAAACCGCGTGACACTGCTGGGCAAGGGCGAAGGTGTTTTTACCGGAGACTTCGGCAATGAAGGCACCGGAGGCCACAGTCACCTGAAAGTGAAATGGAAGACGGGCGAAAAACAGCGATTTGTCGTAACGGCCGTGCCGCTGGACGCAACACATACGGTGTTCTCGGGATATTGGTTTCATCCGGTGGATCAGGCGTGGATGCTGATCTCATCCTGGAAGGCTCCCAAAGAAGGTGGCACTCTGAGAGGCCTGCATAGTTTCAGCGAAAACTTCGTCGGG
>Ga0209573_1003735_pt1 | contig 16126 bp, 7 predicted proteins | sample TNRBio252014_DNA_FD_185870 | JGI IMG/M metagenome (GOLD analysis project Ga0209573, IMG submission 185870) | Wastewater treatment Type I Accumulibacter community from EBPR Bioreactor in Madison, WI, USA - TNR Reactor_6/25/2014_ DNA (SPAdes)... | ecosystem: Engineered > Bioreactor > EBPR >...
CCTGGCCGTCGCCGGGATACTCTCGCGCCTTGTTCGGGGCCATGCCTCGATCTGCGTTGTCTCGCGATTCTGATTCGTTGTCGTCGCGTCTTTCTTCGTCCTCGCTTTCTGTCGTCGTCACCATCATGGTTCAGATCAATCAGCATTTTCTGAAGCTCAAGGCCGGTTACCTTTTTCCCGAGATTGCCCGGCGTGTCACAGCGTTTTCGCAGGCCAATCCGGATGCAGAAATCATTCGGCTGGGGATTGGCGACGTCACCGAACCGCTGCCATCATCCATCATCCGGGCGATGCACGAAGCCGTTGAGGAACTGGCTCGACGCGACACGTTTCGTGGATACGGTCCGGAGCAGGGTTATTCGTTTCTGCGGGATGCGATTGCGCAGCAGGATTTTCAGTCGCGTGGCGTCGACATCAGTGCGGATGAGATATTCGTCTCTGATGGTTCAAAATGTGATACGGGAAACATTCTGGACATCTTCGGGGATGGCAATCGCATTGCGATCTCTGACCCGGTCTATCCGGTCTACGTGGATACAAACGTAATGGCCGGGCATACGGGGCCGGCGGATGCATCAGGTCGATTTGAAGGGCTTGTGTACCTGCCCGGAAACGAAGCCAACGGTTTTGTTCCGGACCTGCCAAAGGAACGAGTGGACCTGATCTACCTGTGCTATCCGAACAATCCGACTGGAACAGTGGCTTCTGCTGACACGTTAAAAAAGTGGGTTGAATACGCGCACAACAATCAGTCACTCATTCTGTTCGACGCAGCCTATGAAGCGTTCATATCTGATCCGTCAATCCCGCACAGCATTTTCGAAATTGATGGGGCGCGGGATGTGGCCATTGAGTTCCGCAGTTTCAGCAAGAACATTGGTTTTACGGGAGTTCGATGTGCGTTTACGGTCGTCCCCAAACAGCTGATGGGAATGACACCTTCGGGCGAGAAAGTCTCGATCCATCAGCTCTGGAATCGTCGACAGTCCACCAAGTTCAACGGGGCATCATACGTTGTTCAGAAAGGAGCTGCCGCGGCCTACTCGGCTGAGGGTCGCGCAGAGATGCGTGCACTGATCGACTTCTACATGACAAACGCCAGGCTCCTGCGTGACGGACTGGCAAAGGTTGGCATTCAAGTGTTCGGTGGCGTCAACGCGCCATACGTCTGGCTGAAGACTCCGAAACAGCTGGGAAGCTGGGAGTTCTTTGATCTGTTGCTGCAGCAGGCCCATGTGGTCGGCACCCCTGGCAGCGGCTTTGGTGCGGCCGGCGAAGGGTATTTCCGACTGAGTGCCTTCAACAGCCGCCAGAATGTCGAAGAAGCGCTGGTACGCATCGAGAAGGTTCTGGGCTGAGGAATTACAGCAGTTCGACATCCGCCTCATCGACCAGGATCGACGCGCCCTTCTGCATGAAATTCACGATCACCGTCAGACGGTGCTGATCGTGCACTTTGGTGATCGTCCCCTTCAGCCCCGTCATGGCGCCTCGCTTCACCATCGCAGTGCGTCCGAGCAGCGGTTTGGGTTCTGGCCGAACATCCTGACCACCCTGGACCAACTGATGGATTCGGCGAAGGTCGTCCGCCAGTTGCTCGATCTCCTTCACCAGCAGACATCGAGAGACGCAGCCGGTAGAAACGGCCTGATAACGGGCTTCATTATCGCCGCGAATGAACACGTAGCCGGAGAACAGCGGCACATAGCTCGTACGAATCCGTCCCTGAGGCGATCGCTTTCTCTGCGGGATCAACGGCCCGTAATGTGCAATGTTCAGCGGGCGCAGTTTTCTCATCAGCTCCTTCTCGTGCCGCGCGATTGTGTACATCGCGTACCACGACTCGTCGCCCTGAGGAAGTGGCTTTTCGAGCAGATTTGCCGGATAGATGTCGGGCTCTTTGGTCAGAATTGGCATGGAAGCGATCAGCAGCAGGCAATCTTGATAGGACAGAGGGGTTACCCCCTGTGTCGCCAGAATAGACAAAGAATCACAACTCGAAAATCCTTCTCGCCTGAATTTTGACCTGTTGATAAAGTGGTGAACCTGCAGTTGATTCAGATGGAATTGCCGGAACGGGCCGGAAACAGCCGATTCGCTCAAACGGAGCCGTTCCGCTGATCGTTTGATGATATTGGCCAGGTCGACTGGCTGGACTTCCGGAATGGAACTCCGGAAGAAATCTCGGGCACTGGAACGCACACATGATTTTATTGCTTGGCGGACGTGGGTTTATTGGTTCTGCGATCCAGAATTCGCTGATAGGCCATCGGGTTCCATTTGAATCGATTTCCCGCAGCGAGGTGGATTACACGCAATTGGATGCCCTGGTTCGATTGATTCGAGATCGACGTCCGGAGTTTCTGATCAATGCGGCGGGATTCACAGGCCGCCCCAATGTGGATGCCTGCGAAGTGCATCGAACAGAATGCCTGGCAGGAAATGCGGTTCTGCCTGGCGTGATCCGGATGGCGTGCGAGCGAACAGAGACGCCTTGGGGCCACGTGTCTTCGGGATGCATCTACACGGGGAAACGCCCCGATGGCGGTGGCTTTACAGAATCGGATCTCCCGAATTTCTCTTTCCGTCAAAACAACTGCAGCTTTTACTCGGGCTGCAAAGCGCTGGGTGAAGAGGTTCTGGAAGGTGCCGCAGAATGCTTTCTCTGGCGGCTGCGAATTCCCTTTTCTCCGATCGACAGTCCCCGAAATTACATCAGCAAACTGATGCGGTATGATCGGCTGCTGGATGCGGAAAACAGCCTGTCGTCACTTGATCAATTTGCGGACGCCGTGGTTTGCAGCTGGACAGACCGTATTCCGTTTGGAACTTACAATCTGACGAACCCGGGCTCAGTCACCACTCGTGACGTCGTGCGGATGATTCGCAGGGCCGGTTTGAGTGACAAAAATTTTGAGTTCTTTGCCTCAGAAGGACAGTTCATGGATGTGGCAGCAAAGGCGCCGCGATCCAACTGCGTACTGGACGTCCGCAAAGCTCTGAATGCCGGTCTGCAGTTGACTCCCATCGACGAGGCACTCGACAGAGCTATGAAGAACTGGTGCTGGTCTCACGAATCGCGCCGAGCTTCCGCGTGAAAGAATTCCGTGTCCGGGTTGAGTCACTGGGCGACAGCGCCGCGATCATTTATGGCAGTGCTGCTGGCGAGTGGGCAGATCCGCAGGTCCGCGCCGCAGATGCCCGGCAGTTGATCTCTCAACGGATTTCCGGAGTGACAGAAGTAGCGACAGCCTTTGAGTCGCTCAGCATTTATTACGACTGTCATCGGGTTTCCTTTCAGGAAGTACAGGCATGGATCCTTGCTGTCCTTTCGCGCCATCAGTCGTCCGGTGATATGTCGAACAGCACGAAGCGAATTGAGATTCCGGTTTGCTACGATGAGAGATCTGGACTCGACCTGCAGAGTCTGAGTGAGTTCCTGCAGATGTCACAGGCAGAAATCATCGAACGGCATTCGAATGCTGAGTACCGCGTACAGATGATTGGATTTTCACCGGGATTTCCGTATCTGTCCGGGTTGCCTGAGGAACTGCACATCCCCAGACGGTCCACTCCCAGAATGCGTGTCCCTGCCGGTTCCGTCGCAATCGCTGGTAATCAGGCGGGGATCTATCCGAATGACTCGCCCGGAGGATGGCATATCGTGGGTCGCACCAATCTCCCACTGTTTGACGTTTCGCGAACGCCACCCTGCCTTCTTCAGGCTGGCGACGTTGTCAGATTCGTGCCGATCACAAGCCATCAATTCGAAACTCTTTCAAACGCCCCGGAGACCGCGCAGTGGCCGGAATCCACATCCTGAGAACAGGCCTTCAGACGACCATTCAGGATCGTGGCCGGTTTGGATATCGAGGGCTCGGTGTGTCCGTCTGTGGAGCTTTGGACAGGCTTTCTCACGACCTTGCAAATGCCCTTGTTGGCAATTTGCCTGAGGCAGCGAGTCTTGAGATGACACTCGTGGGCGATGATCTGAAGTTCTCTGAGCCGGCCGTAATCGCTTTAACCGGGGCGAAAGTGTCAGCGATGGTTCACACTGAAGACGGTGAACTGAGGGCACTGGAAATGAACAGACCCTGCAGAGTTCCCGCACGAGCCGTGATTCGGACAGGAGCCATACGCGAAGGCGCCCGCACGTATCTGGCTGTGTCTGGTGGGATCAATGTCCCGATTGTGCTGGGAAGCCGCTCGACCGATCTGCGATCCGGCTTTGGAGGATTCGGTGGTCAGATGCTGCAGCAGGGATGGGAATTGGCTGTGGGCGATGCGGTCCATCCGCAGTTCCGCAGCGCGATCAGTGAGCTGAAGAACTGCGACAGCGTTTCTCAGTCTGGTTGGTTTTCCCGACCCGCTTCATTGTGCCACGAAACTCCGGCGGTCGTTCGTGTCGTCGCCGGCCAGCGTTTTGGATTTCTGACCTCAGATTCACAAAAATTATTCTTAGGCGAACGGTTCACCGTTTCGTCTCAATCCAACCGAATGGGTTATCGACTGGACGGACCGGAACTAAAACTGACTCGGACTGAATCGCTCGTGTCTGAGGGAGTTGCCATCGGCACGATTCAGTTGCCGCCCGATGGCCATCCGATTCTGCTGATGCATGATTGCGCGCCGACGGGCGGATATCCTCGTATCGCCCACGTCATCACGGCCGACCTGCCATTGGCCGCTCAGGTTTGCCCGGGCGAGGCTCTTCAATTTCGGCTGACCAGTTCATCCGAAGCAGTTCAGGCCTGCCGCGAGCAACAGGTCGCCGTCAACCGAACTCGCCAGATGATTCGGCTCAAACTGGCCTCGGACTTCTACTGACGATTTTCTCTGCCGAGCGCTGCCCCTCCGCTCCGAATGTCTGCACAACATCCAATGGGCCCGGACCGATTTGCGATGTTGCTTTGTGAAAACAGGGCCCTCCGCAGGGAGTAACGGCGCCCAGTGGTTTCAGCGGGTGTCAACGGCAAAATCGGATAATCGGCAAATGGGAATCTGTTCGGCCCGCGATTCGTCACTCCATGCTTGACTGCATCCTGCCAACGAATAGCCTGCACAAAATACCAACCTCTCAGGGTCCGGCAGAATCCTCTTCTGTCTCCAATGAATCATCCTGAGACCACAGATCCATCAATCTGACATGATGTCAGACATCCCTGCCTTCAGGAGTCATCGCATGAACATTGTCCGGCTCGGCGCTACCGCATGGACGCTTCTGATCGCGTGCTCATTGTCTGGCCCGCAGGTCTCTGCCGAAGTTGTTCACCTTGAAATCACCCCGCTGAGTGATGGTGAAACGGTTTCCATTCGAAGTCGAGACACTCGACAGCAGCTTATTGTTACTGCAGTCCACGCGGATGGAACCCTCACCGACGTAACTCGCGACGTCGCGTGGACGATCTCCGATCCAAACGTTCTGGCCGTAGACAGCACGGGCCTGGCAGTTCCCACGGCGGACGGAAACATCTCGGTGACAGCCACTCTGGGAGAGAGATCCGTCGCGGCAAAGGTGAATGTGAGCGGTTTCGCCACTCCACTGCCGATCAACTTCAGGAATCAGATTGTTCCGGTGTTCACAAAGCTGGGCTGTAATGGCGGCGGGTGTCACGGAAAGTCCGGGGGACAGAACGGATTCCGTTTGTCACTGCTGGGCTTCGTGCCGGAAGACGACTACGAATTTCTTCGGAAGGAATCTCGTGGACGTCGGATCTTCCCGGCAGTGCCCGGAGAAAGTCTGCTCATCCGGAAGGCCATCGGACGCAGCCCTCATGGCGGTGGCAAGCGGATGGAGGATGGCAGCTATGAATATAACCTGATGGTGCAGTGGATTGAGCAGGGGATGCCGTACGGTGCAGAATCGGATCCGTATGTGACGGGAATTCGATGTGTTCCTGAAACCCGCACGATGAAGAGAAATTCCCAGCAGCAGATCGCGGTGATCGCAACTTACAGTGACGGATCCACAGAAGATGTCACCCGCATGGCGCTGTTTGAGCCGAACGAAGCAGAGTTGGCAGAGTCTTCAGCAACGGGTCTGGTGAGCACTCTGGATCTCAGTGGTGAGGTTGCCATCATGGCTCGGTATCAGGGTCAGGTCGCCACCTTCCGTGCGACCATTCCTCTTGGTGCTGACACATCAAAGATGCCTGAGCCACTCAATCTGGTGGATCGGGCCGTGTTTGGAAAACTCAAACAGCTCGGCATCCCTGCCTCGGAACTCTGCGATGATGCTACCTTTCTTCGTCGCGTTTCACTCGATATCACCGGGTCACTCCCGACGGAAGACGAGGTACGCGGGTTTCTGGCAGATTCATCGCCCGACAAACGGAATCAGCTGATCGATCGCCTTCTGGACAGTACTGCCTATGCCGATCACTTTGCCAACAAGTGGAATTTTGTGCTTCGCAACAAGAAGGAAAATGGCGAAGACGGACCGGGAACGATGCTGTTCCATCAATGGCTCTGGGGAAAGATTTACGACAACGTTCCTTATGACCAGTTTGTGCGGGACATTGTGACAGCTTCGGGTGACCCTCAAACCAATCCGGCTGTCGTGTGGTATCGCGATGTGGACAGCACGGAAGAGCAGGTGGAAGATACCGCACAGTTGTTTCTGGGACTCAGAATTCAGTGTGCCCGCTGCCATCATCATCCCTTCGAAAAATGGAGTCAGGATGACTACTACGGAATGGCGGCTTTCTTTGGGCGTGTGGGAAAGAAAGTCATCCCCAATGCGTCCGGAAACATGCGTGATCGCCGCGTGTTTCACAATGAAGGAGTTGCAACCGCCAGCAACCCGCGAACCGGAAAGGCATTGAAGCCCACAGGACTGGGAACAGCTCCCTACGAGATTCCGGCGGACAGCGATCCTCGCGTGCGACTGGCCGACTGGATGTCGCAACCGGAAAACCCATTCTTTGCGAAGTCCCTGGTGAACCGCTACTGGAAGCATTTCTTCAGCCGCGGCATTGTTGAGCCGGAAGACGACATGCGAGAAACAAATCCTCCGGCGAACCCGGAACTGCTGAATGCGCTGGCGGATCACTTCGTCCACTCGGGTTTTGATCTGAAGGAACTGATCCGCACGATCTGCAGCTCCAGGACCTATCAGCTGAGCGCGATGCCGAATGAGCACAACGCCAGCGACAAGCAGAATTTCTCGCGGTATTACCCGCGGCGACTCAGCGCGGAAGTTCTTTACGATGCCTTCCATCAGATCACGGACACCAGTGAGAATTTTGGTGGTATGCCGGCAGGAACTCGTGCCATGCAACTGGCCGATGCATCCAATGCCACTTACTTCCTGCAGGTGTTTGGACAGCCCAAAGGTGATACTGCATGTGAATGCGAACGAAGCACGGATGCAAACCTGGCTCAAAGCCTGCATCTGCTGAATGGTCGTGAGATTCAGGAAAAGATTGCTCGCGACGGAGCCCGGACCGCTCGCCTGGCGACGGATACCGCAAAACCAAATGAAGATCGCATTCGCGAGCTGTATCGATGGGTATTCGCGCGAGAACCCAGCGCTGAAGAACTTTCTATTGCGGTTGGGTATCTCCAGAAACATGCTGACAACCCGCGCCGCGGTTATGAAGATGTCGTCTGGGCTCTGATCAACACAAAAGAGTTCCAGTTCAATCACTGACCATTGATCGAAGATGACGGTAACAACCGCTCGAATCTCGAAACATTCCACTGAGACGTTCTGGCTTCTGACCCTCCCAATCTGCCTGCCTGAATTTTCTCGCCGCTTTCTCCGGGACTTTCCCTTATGACCGGAATCCGTAGTGTTTGCGCAGCATTGTTTTGCGGCGTGATTACGTTCCCCGCCTTCGGGCAGCTGCCGCAGACGCGAATCACGTCTGTTTTCCCACCGGGAGCCCAGGTCGGTACCGCGGTGGATATTACAGTCGGTGGAGGAACCGACCTTGATGAACTGGAGCAGATGGTTTTCAGCCATCCAGGCATTACGGCTGTTCCAAAGACCGATGCAAATGGCAATGTGGTGACAAATGTCTTTACGCTGACAGTCACTCCGGAAGTGCCCCCGGGACTTTACGATGTGCGTGTCCGAGGGCTTTTCGGTGTCAGCAATCCCCGCGCACTTCGCGTCGACACTCTGCCTGAATCGGTTGAAGTCGAACCGAATAATGCGAAGGCACAGGCCACGCTGGTCTCATTCGGTTCCGCTGTGTACGGCCGTGCTAACGCCGCCACGGACGTGGATTTTTTTCGCATTCCAGTCACTGCCGGCCAGACACTCGTGGTGCGTTCTGAAACGGCGAAACTGGATTCTCCCATGCAGCCCCTGCTGCAGTTGTTTGATTCTCGCGGCCGCAGACTGACCGAATCCCGACGGGTCTTTTCTCAGGAAGCCAGTCTCGTCTGGAAGGCCGATCAGAATGATGAATTGTTGCTCCGGGTCCAGGACGCAGTCTACAGCGGAGGGGATCAATTCGTTTATCGGCTAAGCTTCGATACTCGCCCTTTAGCCGACTGGATCAGCCCAACGTTTGTGCAGTCAGATGTCCCATCGACCATCACCATTTATGGTCGGCACCTGCCGCCGGGCGAACGGACCGACAAGACACTGAACGGCCAGGCGATTTACCGTCAGCAGGTTACAGTTCCTGCGTTGGTCGCAACGGCTTCTGTTGGCGCGAGTGCGACGTCGGCTTTTGCGGATTCATTCTGGTGGAATGGAATCGACGGAAATCTGATCCGTGTCGGACGCACTTCCCTGCCGGCCGTTTCCGAAGCGGCTGATGCCCCCGAACAGAACGTCACTCTTCCGTTCGAGGCAACCGGATCGTTTGGGGAACGATCCGATGAGGACTCGTTCCGCTTCGACGCAAAAAAGGGTGAAGCCTGGGTTATTGAGGTCTTTTCGCAACGACAGGGTTCTTTAGCAGATCCTGTGTTGCTGGTTGAACGCATCGTGACGGCGGCTGATGGAAAGGTCACAGTCAGCCGACTGGCAACTGAGGACGATGACCGGCAGAATCCCGGTGGCGCAGATCTGCCAACGCTGGGCGATGATCCCTCATTTCGGCTTGATGTTCCTGAAGATGGAACCTATCGGATTCGGCTTAAAGATCGTTATGCCGACACGCGTGGCGATCCGCGACTGGGGTATCGACTTTCTGTTCGTCGACCGCAACCGCAATTCCATCTGGTGGCATTTGAGGCATTTCCCTCAGCCGATGGGAAAGCTCCGGTAACGCAGGGAGCTGTCAGCCTCCGAAAAGGTGGCAGTTTTGAACTGACGGTCTACGCATATCGCCGCGACGGACATAACGATGCCATCACCGTTTCTGCGGAAAATCTTCCCGCCGGAATAAGTTCACGTCCTTCTGTCATCGGCCCCGGACAGAACTCAGCGCGGCTGGTGCTGACGGCCGCAGAAGATGTTGCCGAACAATTAGCTCCGATTCGAGTGGTGGGGCGGAGCGGACCTGCGGATGCACTGATCGAACGCGACGCCCGAGTTGCCACACTGATTCATGACGCGGTCAATGGGCTCCCGCGCACTGCCAGGCTCTCTGATGCTCTGATGGCCGGGGTGATGAAGGACCCGCAGCCATTTTCCATTGTGGTCAATCCGCCGATGGCAGATCTCAGCCAGGATCAGCTGCTGCTGGTTCCCATTCAGGTCATCAAACGCAATGGCTTCGACGGCAAAGTGGATCTGAGTTTCTATGGCCTTCCCGGAGAGATTGATGCGCCAGCCGTTGCCGTGGAGCCCGGACAGACCGCTGTGGTGGCAAAAATGTACGTGAAGGAAAAGGCTCCGGTCAGCACCAGCACCATTCTGGTGCAGGGCACTTCGACAGTCGCCTATCGACGCAATCCCTGGCTTTCTGAACGAGCACAGGCACGGGTCAAAGGAGCAGAGGCTGCTGTTGCAGCTCAGCAGGAAGCCGTCACGAAGGCAGACCTTGCCCTGAAGACGGCACAGCAGACCGTGGTGACCGTCAACGAACAGATCAAAAAGCTGACTGATGAAATCGCCGCCTACGCCGCACAGAATCAAAAACTCCGCGACGAATTCTCGAAAGCGGTGACTGACCAGAAAGCGTCTGTCGATCAATTGATCAGTCTGCAGGGACAGCTTGCCGCAGTTAAAGCGGACGCCAACAGTTCAACCGAGCAGCTGAACAGCGCCGTGAAAGTCGCCGCAGAAGCAACAGCCGGAGTCGAAGAGTCGACTCGAAAACTGGAACAATTGAATGCCTCCGCCGGCGAACTGGCACGGCAGATGGCCGCTGTCAAAGAAATGGAAGCGGCAAAGCTTCGCGAGAAGACGGCCGCCGAAGCCGATGTGACCAAACGAATGAAAGAAGTAGAAACGGCTCAATCCGGCCTTGTGGCGGCTCAGAAAGAAGTTGAAGCCGCTAATGCGGCTAAGGCGGCGGCCGATGAGAATCTGAAAAAGGCCGAGGAATCGTCGAAACCCAACAATGTCAATGTGCGTGCGATCTCCGAACCCATCGTCGTTTCCATCCACGCCGCGCCGGCAAAAGTTGCGGCGGCAGTCCCGGATGGCGGTGCGGTGAAGAAAGGTGGTTCCATACCGGTCAAGGTTACGATCACACGAAAGAACAATTTCGCAGGCGCGATGACAGTGAATCTGGTGGTTCCGGATGGAGTCTCCGGGATCAAGGCCGACGTCGTTGAAGTTCCGGCGGATCAGACCGAGGGAACAATTACGATTTCGGCATCTGCAGACGCGGCGGTCGGAGACATCTCCAACGTCGTTCTGCGAGCCACGGGAGATTTCAACGGTCGAGCTTCCTCCACAGATTTTCCGATTGCCATCAAGATTACTGAATAAGTAATCCGGCTGTTCGGATCGGCAGTTCCCCATCCGAACAGAATCCGGTTCATACCCCGGCCACTTTTGGCCTCCCGGGTCGCGCTCGCGACCTGAATCAGCTACAGAGACCCGCCATGTTCCACGCCCGCCTTATTGCAGTTACCTCAATCGGACTTTTTGTCTCCGCATCCGGATTTGCAGTGTCCGATGACCTGAAAGCCATCGTTCATGAAGATCCGGCTCTGGGACGACCGGTTGATTTCGAACGCGATGTGTATCCGATTCTGGAAGCAAACTGTGTCGCCTGTCACAATAAGAGCCTGGCGGAAGGCGAATTGAACCTTGAAAACCTTGAGTCCATTCTGAAAGGGGGCAGCAATGGTCCGGCGGTCGTAGCTGAAAAGGCCGATGAAAGCCTGATTTTTCGACTGGCACGACGCGGTGAAGAACCCGTCATGCCACCAATGCCAAACGATCGGCAGGCCAAAGAACTGACTCCTGCCCAGCTGGGAATACTGCGACAATGGATTACCGAAGGCGCGAAGGGACCCGCGGCAGGGAAATCCAAAAGCATGAACTGGCAGCCGATCAACGCCAGACTGCAGGGCGTTTACTCTCTGGATGTTGATGGCCCCGGACGATTCATTGCCGCTGGACGTGGAAATCATGTGTCCGTCTATGATCTGTCGCGACCGGACGGTGTGTCGACTCTCGTCGATCCTGGCATCATTTCTTCGGCCACGCAGGGGCCCTCCGGTGCCGCTCATCTGGATTATGTGCATGCCATCGCTTTTCATCCCACCGAACAGATCATCGCGACATCCGGCTACCGAAATGTGAAACTCTGGAAGCGCGATCGTACGGCAATTGGCACTGTGATACCGCTCCCGAGTGATCAGCAGGCCTGGACGACCAGCGCTGATGGCACTGAGATCTTCATCGCCTCGGCCGGAAAAGGTCTGCAGGCCATGAACGCAGCCAGTGGAGCCGAGCGGGCCGTCATCGCATTGGATGGCCAGGCGGTTACTGCAATCACAGCGTTCTCTTCCCAGCCCGGCTGGATTGTCGCAGGCATTGCAGACGCGAAAGTTGTGGTCGTACGCAGTTCGGACTTCCAGATTGCCCATCGATCCGAATCATTTCCTGCACCCATCGTTTCTGTCAGTGAGGAATTGGACGGCAGTCGCGTGGCCGTCCTGCTGGCAGATGGAATCGTGCGAATGGCAGGAATCGCTGCCGATTCAGGCGTTACTTCCATCGTGACTGAAATCAAAACCGACGCGGGTCCAATCCAGAAAATCGGCGGACAGGGGTCTGCTCTGGTGACGATCGCCAATGAACGAACCGTCCAGATCTGGAAGACTGAAGACGGTGCCCAGCTGCATCGATTTGATCTCCCGATCCCGGTAACTGCCCTGGATCTGGACTCGGCAAACGATCGCGCGGTATTTGTTCTGAATGACGGTCAGGTGCTGCTGTGGTCTCTGAAGGAAGCAAAACAAATCGCTGCACTTTCGGGAGATCTGGCAGCTCAGCAGAAGCTGAAGAAGTCCGAACAAAACAAGGCGGTCCTTGATTCTCGCGTAGCGGTTGTCAAAGCACAGATCGACGAAGCCGAAAAGGAAGTGGCCGCACAAAAGGAAGCTGAAACCAAAGCCAAAGCTGAAGTCGAAAAGCAGACGCCCCTGCAGGCAGACGCCAAAGGCAAATACGACGCCGCGGTCGCAGCGACTGCTGAAGCCCGGAAAGCTCTGGAAGCGAAAGCAGATGACGAAGCCCTGAAGAAGGCCGTTATGGAAGCAGAAAAGGCGGAGGCGGCCGCTAAAGACGTATTCACGAAAGCAGATTCCGAACTCTCGATCGCAAAGAAGTCGCTCGACTTTGCCACTGCCGCCATTGGTCGGGCCGAAAAACGAGTTGTGGAAAGAAAACAGCAGCACGACGCAGCCACTCAGGAAGCGGCAGCCGCTGCTGCGGTTGTGGAAGAACGTAAGGGACCGGCAGCGGCTTCTGTGACCGCGCTGACAGCCCGCTTCATTGGAAATGGTCGCTTTCTGGCGACGACCGATGCAACCGGAACGGTCCGGATCTGGAATGCTTCCACTGGAGTGGCGATAGATGTTCTGTCAGGCGAAAAGGTGGGGACCGCACCTGTCGCCGGTGCTCAGGGAACTTCTGATTCGGTTCTTCTTCAGACGACTGACGGTCGCATTGTCACTCGACCGGCGTTTCCGGGATGGCAACTTTCAGCGTCGCTGGGAGGATCAGAAAACGGCGGGGAATCCGTGTTTGTCGATCGCGTACTTGCATTGACATTTTCGCCGGATGGATCGCTTCTTGCCGCAGGTGGCGGAGAAGCCTCTCGTTCCGGTCAGCTGACACTCTGGAATCCCGCCGACGGGACACTGGTGCATGAGTTTCCGGACGCGCACAGTGATACGGTGTATGGAATCGAGTTTTCTGCGGATGGCAAACTGCTGGCATCAGCGGCGGCCGACAAGTTCATCAAAGTATTTGATGTCCAGTCGAAACAGTTTGTGCGGGCATTTGAAGGTCATACTCATCATGTGATGGATGTGGCGTGGAAATCGGACCGAACGACTCTGGCCAGTGCCGGGGCCGATAACGCCATCAAAATCTGGAATGTGGAAACTGGCGAGCAGGCCAGAACCATTTCGACGTATTCCCGACAGGTCACGTCGATCCAGTTCGTTGGTCTTCAGGACATGATTGTCAGCAGCAGCGGCGACAAGCGGGTGTTCTTCCATAACCCTGCGAATGGCAGCCCGGCACGCGAGTTCAAGGGCAACCCGGATTATGTCTATCGCGCGGCAACGAACACCGACGGAACGATCGTGGTGGCCGGAGGAGAAGACGGTGTGGTCCGGGTCTGGAACGCTGCCGACGCGGCCGAGCTGTCCAAATTTAATCCTCCGGCGCCTTGAGTCCTGCTGAACGTCATCACAAACTGGCACAGGATCGGACGGCATTACTGTCCGGCCGCTCGGTTCTGTTTCTGGCTTTGACGTTGTGATTCCGAACAGGCGAATTCGCTGGAATGGTCCGGGTGACCGCGTGAACGGCCGCGTCTGAACGTGCATTCGTTGCTAACGTCAGACGTGATAACAGCGAATTTCCGCAAAAATCCCACATTCCGCACGAAGCCGTATTCTCGAATTTGCTCAATGTTCCGGATTCGCATCATCTGCTGCCGTCCGTCAACTTTTCTCGTCGCACTGTGGAATCGCGGACTAGGCTTCCGCTGTATTGGATCGATCGTCCCGGAGAAGCCCACTGGGCTGAAATCGGCCAATACGGATCGATTTCCGAACACCCTCAAGTGTCTCAACAGAGCAGGCGTCAATCCGACACCAGAATCGCGGCCGTTCGAAGTCCTTCAACAGACTGGACTGCTGCTGAAAGTTCTGTGGTTGCCTGATAACAGAGCCTGACGATTCCCCAGGAAATCCTGTGACACAGTTGACTGCACAATCTGAATTACCTGCAACGGATTCAGCTCTTGCGCAGTCGGCAGACATTTCTGGTGACACACGCCCGGTTGTGCTGGTCGTTGATGACGAGCGTACCAATCGCGAAATCCTGTCCAGAATGCTGGTGCGAAGTGGCTACGATGTCCTCACTTCTGACAACGGCGAATCGGCACTCGAACGAATTGAAGAGCAGTTGCCGGATCTGATTCTGCTGGATGTCAACATGCCTGGCATCAGCGGCTTTGACGTTCTGGATTCCATCAGGGCCCGATATCGCGATACCGAACTCCCTGTAATCATGGTGACCGCAGATACAGAACGGGACAGCGTCATCAATGCGTTCCGCGCCGGTGCCAACGACTACATCACAAAGCCACTTGATCAGCAGATCACAATCGCCCGTGTCTCACTGCAGATGCGACTCCGCGGGGCTCAGATCGAACTGAAGCGCAGTCAGGAACGCTATGCCCTGGCGGCCCAGGGATCTCGAATCGGACTCTGGGACTGGGACATTCCACGTCGGCAGATCTTTCTTTCTGCACGATGGAAGGAAATGCTGGGATACTCAGACAATGAACTGCCCTCAACCGTCGATGTCTGGTTTGAACGTATCCATTCCGAGGATCGTGAATCGTTTACAGAACTTCTGACAAATCCCGGCACACTGGAGCTGGGGCGATTTGAATCTGAAATCCGCATGAAACATCGGGACGGATCCTATCGATGGATGCTGTGCAGCGGTGTTGTGCAGACGAACAGTCTGAGGACTCCCGTGCGGCTGGCGGGGTCACTGGCCGATGTTACAGAAGGAAAAGTCCGTGATGTTCTGACCGGACTTCCCAATCGACTGCTGTTCGAGGAACAACTCAGCCAGGTTGTCCAGATCGATCCGACCGTCGGTGGCCTGTGCGCTGTCCTGTTTCTGGATCTCGACAATTTCAAACTGGTGAATGACAGTCTGGGACATGACGCGGGAGATCTGCTGCTGTGCAGCGTTGCTCGTAAGCTCGAAGGATGCCTGCGAACTTCGGATGTGATTTCAAGAAACAAATCCGCCTGGTCCGTCGCTCGACATGGCGGCGACGAATTCACGGTCCTGCTGCACCGGCTGAACGATCGTCGCGATGCAGAACAGGTGGCCGAACGAATCATTGCGGCTCTGTCCGAACCCGTGCTGATCGGAACTCGGGAACTCCTGGTTGGTGTCAGCGTGGGCATCGCGTTTGGGGGGCATAAATCAGCCGCCGACGCCATCCGCGAAGCCGACACAGCCATGTATTACGCCAAAACGGCCGGTCGTCGACAGTACCGAATCTTCAGCCCGGAAATGCAGTCCGAAGCCGCGGCACGACTGGCGCTGGAATGTGACCTGAGAAATGCGATTCGCAATCAGGAATTCTACCTGGCCTATCAACCTATTGTTCGAATCGCCACCGGAATCGTGGATGGATTCGAGGCCTTGTGCCGCTGGCATCATCCCAGTGGCAAAGATGTTGGTCCCAATTCATTCATTCCGGTCATTGAATCACAGGGCATGATCGGCAAACTGGGACGAATGGTCCTGGAAATGGCCAGTACCCAGATGATGGAATGGAACGAATGTCGGCTGAACGACGGCCGCGGAATCAGTGTGACGGTGAACTGTTCGTCCGGGGAATTCAGTCTGCCGCACTTCAAGAACGACCTGCTGCTGACGCTGGCGCGAATCGGAGCGGATCCGCGACTGCTCCGGATCGAAGTGACCGAAAGCACGCTGATGAAAAATCCGGAGCATGTACGCCGGATCATTCACGACCTGCGTGAGACCGGCATT
>Ga0209573_1003736_pt1 | contig 16125 bp, 15 predicted proteins | sample TNRBio252014_DNA_FD_185870 | JGI IMG/M metagenome (GOLD analysis project Ga0209573, IMG submission 185870) | Wastewater treatment Type I Accumulibacter community from EBPR Bioreactor in Madison, WI, USA - TNR Reactor_6/25/2014_ DNA (SPAdes)... | ecosystem: Engineered > Bioreactor > EBPR >...
TTAGTGGAATGATGGGTTTCAACATAATGAATGTTATCAATATGATTTTCAATCTACTCAATATTTCACACAAACAAGTCTCATGGACGCTTCAAACAGAATTACTATATGCTGTACTAAGTGTTTTGCTCTTTGTGTTTGTTTTTCTAAGTGTTGATATTCTGCCCAAGCGTTTTGTTGTAAAATTAGCAAAAGAACATCCTGAATATCAATTGGTTTAATTTACAACACCCAATTAAAAAAATACCCCAAAAACATAATACACAAGGTAACGACCCCAAAGAAAATGGCAATCAACTTTACAGTCATTACTTTTTTGAGCAACATCGCTTCAGGAAAAGATAAACCTACCACTGCCATCATAAAGGCAATGGCTGTTCCAATGGGAATGCCTTTGGCTACCAATACTTGAACAATGGGTAAAATGCCTGCAGCATTAGCATAAAGCGGTACAGCAAGTAGCGTTGCCATAGGTATGGCAAATGGATTATCACGATGCATATATTTTTCAAAAAAACCATCGGGAACAAACCCATGCATCAACCCACCGATGGCGATGCCAATGAGAACATAAGGGATGATGCCTTTCAATATTTTTTTTACTTCCTCCCAGATATAAGGCAATCTATCTTTCAAGGGTGTTTTTTCTGATTCAAAGGCATTTTGTTCTCTTAAAGCTTGTGCCAAAACGTCTTTTACCCAAGGAGTTAGCAGTGGTTCCAATTTCATCTTTTGTAAGATAAATCCTGAGGACATTCCCAATAAAATACCACTCACTACATAAATGATGGTGATTTTTACCCCAAACATACCTAGAAACATCCCAATTGCCACCTCGTTGACCAAAGGAGAAGTGACCAAAAATGCAAAGGTTACCCCAAGCGGAATGCCGCCTTTTACAAAGCCTATAAATAGGGGTACGGAGGAACAAGAACAAAAAGGGGTAACCACGCCAAATAAACTCGCCATCAAATATTCTGCACCATACAATTTTTTGCGTGACAGAAAATTACGCACCTTTTCCACAGGAAAATACGAATTGACAATACCCATCAAAAAGATAATTACAAATAGTAAAATGATTATTTTGATACTGTCGTAGATAAAGAAATTGAGTGCTTCTGCCCAATGTGAAGTTGATGCTATTTGAAAGACATCATATATGAGCCAGTCAGCGAAATGTTGGGTCCAGGTGAACATCTATTTTAGCAAATATTTTTGATTGAAAGTGAAAAAATCTCTCAAAATTTCATTTCTGATTTTTCTAAATTTATTGATTATTTGTTCTTCATCACCAATTGCTTTGGTAGGATCTTCAAACCCAATATGCTGTCTGTTTACAACATTTCCAGTAAAAATTGGACACGATTCGTTGGCTTCTTGGCAAACTGTTATCACGTAATCAAAAGAGGTATTTAGATAATTATCAACCGATTTAGGATAAAACTCTTTAATATCTACGCCTAATTCTTGCATAACCTGTATGGCAAAAGGATGTACATGATCAGCAGGAACAGTTCCAGCCGAAAAAACATCAATATTTTGATTTAAAGATTGAAGTATAGCTTGAGCCATTTGACTTCTGCAAGAATTACCAGTGCAGAGAATTAAAACATTTATTGTTTTCATAATCTTAAATTGTTTAATCCTATTTTGTACTAGGGTCGTAATAAATCCTTGATTTCTTGTATCGATGGAACTCTACCTTTTATCTTGACAACTTCATCCACTACTACGGCAGGAGTGGACATGACATCGTATTTCATGATGTCTAAAATATTTTCTACTTTTTCGATGGTGGCATCAACTTTCAATTCAGCTACGGCTTCTTTAACAATTAATTCAGTTCTTTTGCAGTTGGGACAACCGGTTCCTAGGATTTTAATGATCATGTTATGGAAATTAGAAATTAGAAATTAGAAATCAATGTCGTTTGTTAAGGTAATTTTTTTGTTGAAACCGCTTACTAGCCCATCTCCTTTGGAAACCCGAAGGGTTCGCCGTTTCCAATAGTAAAAGAATAATACTTCAAACGGCAAAGGAGTTGGGGTGAGGAAAAATTTGAAGTGGCTTGACTAAACGACATTGAATTAAAAATAAGTCCCGATAGCTGTCAGGTTCAGAATTTTAATATCGTAAAAATACGATGAAAAAAGGTAAAAAAATCAAATTAGGTGGAACATGCTCTGGAAACATCCGACATTTGATTGAAAAACTCGTTGAACAACTTTTGTGCTCTACGCCAATTCACCTGATCTATGCAGTACTTTACTTTGGGTGGATTCACTTCGCCTTGAATCAAACCGGCCTCTTTCAATTCTTTGAGATGTTGTGAGATTGTAGATTGTGCCAATGGAAATACTTCGACAATTTCTCCTGTAAAACAACAAGCTTGGCTTTCCAAGAATTGTAAAATTTCTATTCTAACCGGATGTCCTAAGGCCTTGGCAAAGCGAGCCATTTCGGTTGCTTCGACATTATATGGATTAAATTTTACAGTATGCTTCATATCATCGCAAATATACGATGAATAATTTAATACCATAAAATTTTATTGTAAATTGTTGTGAAAGTATGCAAATATTTTTTCTGCTCTGCTTTTTCCTACCGCTTCAATCAATTGTTCCAAGGTAGCTTCCTTGACTCGTTTGACTGATTTGAAGTATTTAATCAAAATCAACACGGTTTGCTCGCCAATTCCGGGTATGAGTTCCAATTCAGTCGTGATGGCGGCTTTACTTCTTTTTTCTCTGTGAAAGGTTATCCCAAATCGATGGGCTTCATTGCGTAAATGTTGGATGACTTTCAGGGTTTCGGATGATTTATCCAAGTACAGAGGAATTGGATCATCGGGATAATAAATTTCTTCCAAACGTTTGGCGATACCTATAATGGCAATTTTGCCTCTTAATTCCAATTTGTCCAAACTCTTCAACGCAGCACCCAATTGTCCCTTGCCACCATCAATGACAATGAGTTGCGGCAAGTCGGCTTTTTCCTCCAACAAACGACTGTATCTCCGATAGATAATTTCTTCCATGGAAGCAAAATCGTTGGGTCCTTCTACTGTTTTGATATTGAATTTTCGATAATCTTGTTTGCTTGGTTTGGTGTTCTTAAAAACCACACACGCTGCTACCGGGTTTGTTCCTTGTATGTTGGAGTTGTCAAAACATTCAATATGTATGGGTTCCGAAGGCAATCGCAAATCTTTTTGCATTTGTGCCAAAATACGTTTGCTATGCCTTTCCGGATCTACTATTTTTTGTTGCTTCCATTGTTCTTGGCGGTAATATTTGGCATTGCGCAACGATAAATCTAAAATGTGTTTTTTATCCCCGATTTTGGGAATGGTTACCGTCAGATTTTCCACAACATCGACCTCAAAAGGTACGTATATCTCTTTGGATTGAGAATGAAATTTGTCTCTGATTTCCAATATACTCAGTTCCAATATTTCCCGATCGGTTTCATCCAATTTTTTCTTGATTTCCGTCGTATGCGATTGAATGATAGCCCCATTCATGATTTTAAAAAAATTGACATACGCATAAGTCTCATCCGAAATAATGCTAAACACATCCACATTGCTTATAGAAGGATTAACAACTGTAGATCGAGCCTGATAATGCGACAAATGTTCAATCTTTTCTTTGATTTTTTGAGCCTCTTCAAATTGTAATAAACCGGCGTATTCTTCCATCAATTCCTGAAATTGAACCAAAGCTGATTTGAAATTACCTTTGATGATGTTCCTGATTTCGCTGATGTCTTTCAAATATTCGGCATTTGATTGCAAACCTTCGCATCCGCCTTTGCAATTTCCGATATGATATTCCAAGCAAATTTTGTACTTATTTTTTTCCACTTTCGTCGGACTCAAATCCAAGGCACATGTCCTGATAGGGTACAAAGCCTTGATTAAATCCATCAAGGCATGCGCCATACGTCCCGATGCATAAGGTCCATAATATTCCGATCCGTCTTTGATGACATTGCGGGTGAGAAAAACACGCGGAAAAGCTTCGTTTTTGATGCAAATCCATGGATAGGTTTTGTCATCCTTGAGCATGATGTTGTATTGCGGCTGGTATTTTTTGATCAGCGAATTTTCCAACAACAAAGCATCCGTTTCGGTATTGACCACGATATGCTTGATTTCTACAATCTTTTTGACCAACAAATGCGTTTTGGCATTGTCGTGATTTTTGGTAAAATAGGAGGAAACCCTTTTCTTGAGGTCTTTGGCCTTGCCTACATACAAAATTTTGCCCTCTTTGTCATAATACTGATATACTCCCGGTTTGTTTGGGAGAGATTGAATAACGGGTTTGAGAGCTTCGTGTTTCATAATCGATTTACAAAATAACGATTTTTTAGAAGAATACAAAAGAGAAAATCACTAACGATTCGTCAATCTATCAATTATTTTATTGAAAACAATCTATTTTCTCTTCTCTCTTTTCTCTTTTCTTAAAAAAAACTGTAATTTTGCACCTCCTTAAAATTCAACAGAATGAACATTACCAAACAAGATATTGACGCATTGAATGCAGTGGTTACGATTGCTATTGACAAAACCGATTTTCAACCCAAAGTTGACAAAGTACTCACCGATTATAAAAAGAAAGCCAGTATACCCGGTTTCCGCAAAGGATTTGTACCGATGTCGTTGATTAAAAAACAATATGAGAAATCTGTTGTGATTGACGAAGTAAACAAATTATTACAAGATAGTTTGAATAATTTTATCGTAGCTGAAAAAATGGACATCTTAGGGAATCCCATTCCAAAAGCCAATCCTGATTTTTCTTGGGACAACGAAAATTTTACCTTTGATTTTGAAATAGGATTAGCTCCTGTTTTTGAAATAAACATGGACGCCAAATCAAATGTAACTTTGTTTAAAATCAATGCCGACGAAGCTTTTATCCAAGAAGAAATGACCCATATTCAAAAACAATATGGCAAATTGATTACCGAATCTGAAGTTACTGAAAATGGAAGAATGATTGGTACATTACAATTTGAATATAAAGGTGAAGCCAAAGAAAAAACGGCGACTATCGAGGTGTCTCAAATCAATGGCAAAACCAATCAAAAGAAATTTTTAGGTAAAAAAGTAGGTGATGTCATAACCGTTAAAACCAAAGGTTTGTTCAATGATGATCACGATTTGATGCATGCTCTTTCTTTGGATCACGAGGATGCTCATAGTTTTGATGCTGAAGTAACATTTACCATTACGGAAATCAGTAATTATGAATTGGCCGAATTGAACCAAGAGTTGTTTGATAAGTTTTTTGGAGAAGGCGTAGTTCATTCAGTTGATGAATTGAAAGCCGAAATCAAAACGACTGCCGAAAAACAAATGCAAGGTCAAGCCGACCAAAAATTCTTAAATGATGCCACCGATTATTTGATCAAAAACACCAAATTTGACTTACCGGCTGAATTCTTGAAACGTTGGTTGCAAATGACTTCCGAAAAAGAAATGAGTTTTGACGAAGCAGTGGTAGAATATGAACGTTCAGAAAAAGGTTTGCGTTATCAATTGATTGAAGGCCAATTAGCCAAAGACAACAACATCCAAGTGACTTTTGATGATTTGCGCACGTTTGCCAAAAACTTATTGAAAATTCAATACGCACAATATGGACAAGAACTCATGAATGACGAATTTTTGGACGGTGTAGCCGACAGAGTTTTACAAAATCAAGATGAAGTCAAACGTTTGTCCGAACAAGTGATGACACAAAAACTCATGAATTTATACAAAGAGAAAATGCAATACAAGACCAAAGAAGTTACTTACAAAGAATTCGTAGAAGAATCTTATAAGTAAAAAATAATATTGAGTTGAAAAAGCGAAATCGAAAGGTTTCGCTTTTTTTATTTGTAAATTTTCTTCAAAAAAAAACCGAGTACATGATATACTCGGTTTCTATTCAAAATTTCAATGATATTATTTGCCACTCATAGACATTAAAAACTCCTCATTGGATTGAGTGTATTTGATTTTATCGTCAATAAACTGCATGGCTTCAATCGGGTTCATATCAGCTAGATACTTGCGTAAAATCCACATGCGTTGGAGTGTTTTTGTATCGAGAAGCAAGTCGTCTCTACGGGTACTGGATTTAACGAGATCAATAGCGGGGAATATACGTCGGTTGGAAATGTTACGATCCAATTGCAATTCCATATTACCGGTTCCTTTGAATTCTTCAAAAATAACCTCATCCATTTTAGATCCGGTTTCTGTCAAAGCTGTTGCCACAATAGTCAACGATCCTCCGCCTTCAATGTTTCGGGCAGCTCCAAAGAAACGTTTGGGTTTGTGTAAGGCATTGGCATCGATACCTCCCGATAATATTTTACCGGAAGCAGGAGCCACAGTATTGTATGCTCTGGCCAAACGCGTGATGGAATCCAATAAGATAACCACATCGTGACCGGTTTCTACCAAACGTTTGGCTTTTTCCAAAACGATGTTGGCTACCCGTACGTGTTTTTCCGCCGGTTCGTCGAAAGTAGAGGCAATCACCTCGGCTCTTACACTGCGTTGCATGTCAGTAACCTCTTCGGGACGTTCGTCAATCAACAAAACAATTTGATAAACTTCTGGATGATTTTCGGCAATAGAATTGGCAATATCTTTCAGCAACATGGTTTTACCCGTTTTGGGTTGCGCCACGATCATACCTCTTTGTCCTTTCCCGATGGGAGCAAACATATCTATAATTCGACTGGAAATACTGGTTTTACCTTGAGCCAAATTGAATTTTTCTTCAGGAAAAAGTGGTGTCAAATGTTCAAATGAAATGCGATCTCTTACTTGACTCGGATGTTTCCCGTTGATTTTGGAAACTTTGATCAAAGGAAAATATTTTTCACCGGTTTTGGGTGGTCTTACCATTCCTTTGACGGTATCTCCGGTTTTCAATCCAAATAATTTAATCTGAGATTGAGATACATAAATATCATCAGGAGAAGATAAATAATTGTAATCTGAGGAACGTAAAAATGCATATCCATCGGGCATCATTTCCAAAACGCCTTCACTTTCGATGATTCCATCAAATTCGTATTCAGGATCTTTCTGTTTGTGTGGTTTGTCAAAAACATTCCCATTTTTTCCACCCTGATTTTGATTCTTCCCATTTTGATTTTGATTTTTATTGGGATTGTTGGGTTGGAAGTTTTTCTGTGGATTTTTTGGGGCGATAAATTCTTGAACTTTCGGAGTTTCAGGAGTAAAATTTACCTTTGCTTCCTCAGTAGATTCGATTTTTTCGGTTTGAGTTGTTTCAAATGGAGATGGAGCATCTTCCTTTCCGATTCTCTTTCTCTTTTGTTTGATCAATCTAGGAGCTTCTTCAACCATATTTTCCATACGTTCTTCCTCAGATTCTATTATTTCAGGAGCATCGGGTTCAACAAAAATTTCGGGAAGAATATGAGCTGTTGCTTTTTTTGAAGGCCCCTTTTTGCCTTTAACTTTTTCTTTGACTTCTTCTTTAACTGCTTCTTTTATGACTCCTTTTTCTTCTTTGCCTTGCTCTTCTGCTTGCGCTTTAAATTCCATGATCTTATAAATAAGGTCAACTTTGTTTAATGCGGTATGTTTAGGAATAGCAAGTGCTTTAGCCAATTGTTTTAAATCTGCAAGGCTCATCGCCTTCAGTTCAGAAATTTCTAACATAAATATATAGGTAAATTAATATAGATACGACAATATAAATGATTAATTGTCAATAAATTCAAAAATGTGATTTGTTAAAATGAATTGAAAAGTAACAATTGCTATCAGTGTAGTATTGGATAGCACGCGACAAATGTACAAAATCAGAATGAATATGCAATTTTTTTTAACTTTTTTTAAATGGTTCAATCAGATTCATACCAGCATTGGATACTATAAATCTTTTCAACCCGAATGTTTGACTTCTTCCAAATAGGTTTCCTTCAATAAATCGTAAAGTGATTTTCTTTCTACCAGATAGGCAATGGCACTTGACACGACTGCAGCAAACATTAAAAAGAAAATTGCAGAATGCCTATCGGTCATTTCGATGACTACGATAGCTGATGTAAATGGCGAACGGGTAATACCTGTTAAGAAAGCCGTCATACCTACTACAATGAGTAAATTGGCATTATTACCGGTCAATTCCAATAAACCTGAAGTTACCGCTCCAATACTTGCGCCTATACTCAAGGATGGAGCAAATATGCCACCGGCACCACCCATGCTAAACGAACTGATTAAACCTCCCATCCGTACCAAGGGGATGTACCAAGCAACCGTCTTATCACCCGTAAATAAGGTGCGTTCCATAATTTCCTTACCCGAACCCATAGCGTCGGTTCCTAGAAAATAAATGGATGTCGATACTAAAATAGAAGCGAGTAGCACTACAAAAATTTGTTGCGAATTCTTTTTTTTACTTTTTAAATAATGTACGACTTTCCATATCAAAGCCCCGATTTTAGCTCCAAAAAAACCGGAAAGAATGGATACAATCAAGACCCCTAGATAGACCATCCAACCCGAATGAACCAATTTGGGGTAACCCAAGTACAAATAAGACCCACCCAAGGTTTGAGCGACCAACCCAGCAATAACTACTGCGACAAAAAGAGAAGATTTATAGGCTTTTACGTGAAATTTGGACAATTCTTCAATGGCAAATATGATACCTCCCAATGGGGTATTAAATGCTGCAGCCAAACCAGAGGCGGCTCCGGCAACTAAAATATTTTTTTGGGAAATTGGTTTCCACCAAGTAGGTAAGTATTTGTAAACCACTTGAAAAACCGAACTGGAAATCTGAATAGTCGGACCTTCTCGACCCACAATACCACCACCCAAAACTTTAAAAGCACTTGAAACAACTTTGATTAGAATAATTTTTAGGCTGAGTAATTTATCTACCAATCCTTTACTACTGGGTTTTGAAATTTCAATGGCAGCCATGACCTGAGGAATGCCGCTTCCTTTGGCAAAAGGGGCAAACCTGCGCACCAACCACCATGAAATAAAAAATGAAACCGGTGTGAGAATAAAAATACTCCAGCGATAATCTTCCACCAAATGTAGTGAGAGCTTCTCGGTATATCGAAAAATAAAATAGTATAAATAAGCAAATAATCCACTGAAGGCTGAGGCAATCCAAAAAGGAATGGATTGGAAAAGCTGACTACTCAACTTGGAATTGGCATCATTCCAAAGTTCAAGTCTACGATTCAGAAATGGTTTTAATTTTCTGACCAGATAGGTATTCTTTAACCTGACCAAGTATCTTAATATGGTGAATTTTGAAACCAAGTTTCTGATTGTATTAGCTGAAGTATGAGTAGCAGTTGGCTCTAGTAAAAATAATTTTAAAACCTCCGGAATTATTAATTTTCAACGTTTTTCTTTAGTCGTATTTTTGGTAAGATTTTTCTTCAATCAAATTGGAACCGGTCAAGTCGTTGATTTTGCGTTTGACTTCACTGCGACGATCATTGGTGAAATATACAGCACGAGCAGTTTGAACAAAAGCCTCCCCAAAATCTTTATCGCGTTCCAAATCGCGAATGGTATCTTCAATGTCCCATAACTCTTGATTGATTTTTAAAAGTTCCAAATATAATGCATGGTCTTTTGCAATAATTTGAGAAACAGCCCGATCCAAAACATCAAATTCGGTCTGTAGATTTTTACGTTTATTGTCGTCTTGAATGTGTTTGAGTTTGATTTCGATAATAGTGAGTTTGTCTACTATTTCACCGTTGGAAACTTCTATTTGCATATAAATAAATTAAAATGGCAAAAGTATTAAAAAGAAAGTTATCTATTTTAGATTTTAGATTTTAGATTTTAGATTTTAGATTTTAGAATTTAGATTTTAGAATTTTGTCTCAAAAACAATTGGAAATGGTTATTTAACTCAAGTTTCGCAAGTAATGTTACTTGTTGAATTACTTATAATTATTAAATATAAGATATTAAACTTAATTTGATTATCAGTAATTTAACATTCCTTGATCGATTTTGCAAAAATCTTTGTGTATCTCTGTGTATTCTCAGTGTATCTTTGGGAAATAGCATTTTTAACTATAACACAAAAAGCACAAAGAAGCCACAAAATTACACAAAGTTTAAAAAGTATTATATTGTATATCAGTGTTATATATATTAATATTTTAACTTGCGAAACTTGAGTTATTTAATTAATTCCAAATTATAATGTTCTCAAACGATTGGTTTTTTCCATAAATGCGGCTACTTTTTCATAATTTAAAGCATTAGCCCAATGACCCTTTTCTTTAAAGTAGGAGCCAACGATCATGGCATCGGATAGGGGTAAATAGGTTTCCAAATTTTCTAAAGTAACACCGGAGCCTACCAAAATTGGAATGTGAACCGATCTTTTTACAGCTTCCAGTTCTTTGACATCAGCACTGACACCGGTTTGTTTTCCGGTGATAATCAAACCGTCGCTTAGGAAAAATTCAGCGGCGTGTGCCGTATCGACCAAATCTACGTCGGCTGTGATGCTGTGGGCGCTGTGCTTCTTTTTGATGTCAGTTAATACAGCAATGGATTCGGCTCCTATCATTTTTCTGTATCGCAAGAGTTCGGCTGCTTGACTGTCTATATAGCCTTCATCGGCTACGTGACCGAAGACAAATCCTTCGGCTCTTATAAAGTCCAATCCTGCGGCATGCGCAACTGCCAAAGCGGTTTGATTGGCACCAGCCAAAATTTGTATACCCATCGTTAATCCGGTTTCTTTCTTTACGATTTGGGCTACCAAAGTCATGACACTACATATTTCGGGACCAACATGAATTTTGGTGTAAGGAACATCGTGCATGTTTTCCAACATAATGGCGTCAATTCCGGCTTTTTTGTAAATCAATGCTTCTTCCGTAGCTACATCTATTATTTGTTGAACACTTCCCTTATACAATGGTGTACCTGGCAGTGCCAAAACGTGAATCATACCAATTATAGCGTGTTTTTTTCGAAAAATTTGATCAAATTTGCGCATAAATTATTCCAAAAGAAATTATCTCGTAAATTTATAAAAATTTTACAAGCCCAAGCATGAATCAAGAACCATCGGTTAAAGTTGCTGTTTTCGGAGCGTCCAATGTTGATATTATGGGATTTCCCCATCAACCCTTGCTATATGGCGATGCCAATGTTGGGACTTCTGTGACGATGCCGGGTGGTGTAGGACGCAATATTGCCGAAAATCTGACTCGACTCGGATTGCAAGTGGAGTTATTCAGTTTTTTTGGAACGGATCCGTTGAGTGATTATTTAAAAAACTCTTGTACAGCTTTGGGAATTTCGATTGGACATTGTACCACTATTCCTCACGCCACAACAGCTACTTTTTTGGCGGTGATGGACCATCAAAATGACTTGGCTTTGGGTATTTCTGCCATGGATTTATATGAAAATCTCAAACCTGAGGATTTAAATCCGTTTTGGAATCATTTTCCGGATTTTGATTACATCGTTTTGGAAACCAATTTTCATTCGGAAATATTACAAGAAATTGTACGACACAAAGGCAAAGCCAAATTGGTATTGGATACGGTTTCCGGCAAAAAGGCCATGCGAGCCGAAGCGGTTTTATCCGATTTATACCTTTTGAAAACCAATTTGCTCGAAGCTAAAATGTTGCTGCATAAGTCACCGGATGATAACTTGCCACCGGCTTCTTTGGTGCAACAATTTTTGGATAAAGGCGTGGAACATGTATGCATCACTTTGGGTAAAGAAGGCGTTGTTTTTGGGAACAGCCAACAAATCGCACAATTGGCACCAATTCCCTCCAAAATAGTCAATACCGTAGGGGCAGGAGATTCCTTTGTTGCCGGTTTGATTTATGCGGATGCATTGGGCATGAATCTCGCCGACCTCGCTCGATACGGAATGGCAGCTGCAGCAATTACCGTGCAACATCATGGAGCTGTTTCACCCCAAATGCAGGTTGAAAATCTGAATAAAATATTAGAAACAACCTGATTTTATACGGGCAATCTATCACTTTTCACCTCTACAAATCAATATTCAAAACATGAACTATCTAGAAATTCACCCCGAAGTCAAAGAAGCACTCCAAAACAACAAGCCTATAGTCGCTTTGGAATCTACCATCATTTCGCATGGAATGCCTTTTCCTCAAAATATGGAAACTGCTTTGATGTTGGAACATGAAGTGCGTAAATATGGAGCTATTCCGGCTACGATAGCTTTAATAAGCGGCGTTATTAAAATAGGTTTAACCGAAGGTGAAATCGAGTTTCTTGCCCGTGAAGGATTAAAAGTGCACAAGACGAGTCGAAGAGATTTGGCTTTTGTTTTGTCTCAAAAATTGACAGGAGCCACGACGGTTGCAGCTACCATGATTGCTGCAAAAATGGCAGGTATTCGGGTGTTTGCCACGGGAGGCATTGGAGGTGTTCATCGCGATGCTACTGAGACTTTTGATATTTCAGCCGATTTATTGGAGTTGTCTCAAACACCTGTGGCTGTAGTTTGTGCCGGAGTAAAGTCCATTTTGGACATAGGTCTTACTTTGGAATATTTGGAAACCATGGGCGTACCGGTATTGGGTTATCAAAGTGATGATATGCCGGCATTTTATACCAGTAAAAGTGGTTTTAAAGTGGATTTCAATATGCAAACTACCGCAGAAATTGCCCATTTTATACACCTTCAAAATGAAATGAGTTTGAAAAACGGCATATTGATTACCCAAGCTATTCCGAAAGCTTATGATATGGATCCGTTTATCATAGATGTGGCCATTGAAAAAGCCTTAACCCTTCAAAAAGAATTGGGTATCAAAGGCAAAAATACCACACCGTTTTTATTGGCGAAAGTCAAGGAGTTTACAGGAGGAGAGAGTTTGATATCCAACATTGCATTGGTGCAAAACAATGCACGTTTGGCTGCTGAAATTGCGGTTTCACTTTCAAAAGTCAATCTTACATCATCGAATTAGGACAACAAAATGCTATTTACTTCAAGAAATAAATGGTTGATTGGGTTTATAGTTTATTCTATAATTGCTTTTTCTTTTCTACTAATTGCCAATGACAATCCCATATTCGTATTAATCAAAATTCCATCTTTCAAAACAGATGTTTTTTTTGCATTATTGACTACTTATTTTACAGGATATTACTTGTCATACATTTCCAATCGATTGGATGATATATATAGAAATGGTGAAATTGCATTGAGAATAAGACGACAATTTATAGAAGGATTGATGCTTCCGTTATTACTCGTTTTTATATTGGAATCCATTTATCTATCTTATATCCATATACCCATTACAACCAGTTCAATATGGAATCTTGAATTGCCACTAGTTTTTCTTTATTTGACCATCATCAATGGTTTTTATTTGGTGCGGTATATTCTCAACCATAAGCATGATTCAGATGTAGTTGAACTCAAAAAAGATAATACAACTGAATTTGTAATCGTGCAAAAAGGCTTTGTAGAAGAGAAAATTGAAATTTCCAAATGTGCCTATATAAGTAGCAACAATAAGTTGCTTTGGATGAAAACATTAGATGGAAATGAGTATAGAGTTGAAGGAACTTTAAAAGAATGGGAACCAAAATTACCATCTTATTTTTTTAAAGTAAATCGACAATATATTGTTTCCTCAAAAGCCATAAAATCCATAGAATTGACTTTAACTAGAAAATTGAAAATTAATTTCATCATCAATCAACCCAAGGAAATTTTTGTTTCAAAAGAAAATGCAACTTCATTTAGGAAATGGTGGAATGAGGTTAGTCCGCATTAGTCCTGTTTTTGTCCGTTTGAGTAAAATAATTAAATAATGACCAAATGATAAGTTGAGCAAACTTCTATTTTTGCCTCAAAACTTATTCATTATGCATAGATTTTTATTTACGATTGTACTTTTATTATTTACTTTTTATTCGGTAGCTCAAACAGAAAAAATACCGATAAACTTATCTATTTTCAACGAATCCACCAGCATACCCTTTACCCGATTTTTCACAACTCCAATTCATCCCGGAATCCAAGTTGGAACAGAGTTGAATTATCATGCAACAGATCGTAATCGGCTTTTTCAGACACTTAATTTATCTTATTTTTATCATGGGCATTTGAATCAAGGCATTGCCCTTCATACGGAATTCGGTTATGAACATAGATTGTCAAATGGTTTGTCATTTTCCGGACTTTTAGGGGTCGGTTATATGCGTACCTATGCAGTAAGTGAAGAATTCGTTTTTGAAAATGATCAATACATCCAAAAAGAAGATACCGGCAATTCGCGATTTTTTCCTTCCTTGTCAGTTGATACTGGTTATTATCTCAAAAAGCAAGAAAAAGACAGTCCCAGAATTTTTATCCGCTACCAAGCTTGGGCAGAATATCCCTATTCACCTGATTTTATACCCATCATGTCACATGTAAATTTACATGTAGGAGTCAAATTTTTTATCAAACGAAATACAACAGAAACTCATGAATAAATATATCATACTCTCAATCCTTTTTGCACTATTCATAACTTGTCAAAAAGGTGAAGATATCGCACCCGATTATTACAATTGTCAGTTCAATTTTAATGATTCCAGTGCCACCCATCCCAAGAATCTTGACTATCAAAATCTGTTACATTCCATGACTTCAAAAGGAGTTGTAGGTGTTTCGATGTCCGTATTTCATAATGAAACAGGTATGTGGCTTGGGAGTAGTGGTAAAGCAGATTTACATAACGATATGGATCTAAAATCATGTAATAAATTTAGATTTGGATCTACGGTCAAAATGTTTACCGCTACAGTTGTTTTAAAACTGCAAGAAGAAGGTAAACTCGATATTGATGATCAAATTTCGGATTACTTACAAGGTGATTATATGAATCATATTGAGAATGCCAATCAGGCAAGCATACGTCAATTGTTACAACACTCAAGTGGCATTTATAATTATATTCAGAACCCCAAATTTCAAACGGCTTCCTTAAATAATTTAATTGAAGAATGGACTGCAGCTGAACTTTTAAAATATGCGTATCATAAAAGTGCCTATTTTGAACCGGGTGAAGATGTCATTTATTCCAATACCAATTATATTTTATTGGGATTACTCATTGAAAAAATTGAAGACAAACCGATTTATCAAGTGTTTAACGAAAAAATTATTAATCCGCTAGGATTGACATCCACTAGTTTTGCCGGTGAAAACCCTATTCCCGATGGAACCGTTAGGGGCTATATAGATTTGTACAGTAATTTGAATGTCATAGAAAGTACTTATTACAGCGGTTGGGATTACTATACTGCCGATGGTGGCCTTATTTCAAATCCGTATGACATGAATGTTTTTTTTCGAGCTTTAATGAACGGACAAATCATTCAAAATGCTAGTCTGAATCAAATGTTGGATTGGAAGACCCCACAAGATCCGGATGAAGATTTCTTCCCAATCAGTTATGGTTTAGGCATATTTAAAATTGAAACTGATTTTGGGATTGCCTATATGCATAGTGGTGATGCCATTGGATATTTTGCCACAATGCTATATTTTCCGAGTAATCAAAGGACAATTGTTTATGCGGCAAACAGTAATTATGGAAAAATAGACTCGTTTATCTCAACAAAAGAAGCCATTCATCATGTGCTAACTGAAACGCAATAATCCTATTTTAATATCGTTACTTTTGTAATTTAGTAGATTATCTTAGACAGTTCAACTGATTTGGAACGCTTTTGAGTAATTGAAAAAGCTGTTGTTAAATATTTGTAAATCAAAACAATTGTATGAGATTTGTGGTTTTCATTTTTATCTTGATTACAGTTGGTTGTCAAAATAAGGGCAACAATGAACTATTAGGAACTTTTCTCGGGGTGACCCCATCGGAAAAAAGGCTTATAAAACCTGAAGGTAACACAGTCAAGACCAGAATTGATGTTCCAGATGAATATAGGCGTTTGTCTGTAAAGAATGGAACTTTCGGAGCGTATTTGCAAAATTTTCCATTGAAACCGGATGGGAGCAAAGTCTTATTGTACAACGGAATGGAAAAAACCAATCAGGATGTACACGTGGCAGTA
>Ga0209573_1003738_pt1 | contig 16119 bp, 13 predicted proteins | sample TNRBio252014_DNA_FD_185870 | JGI IMG/M metagenome (GOLD analysis project Ga0209573, IMG submission 185870) | Wastewater treatment Type I Accumulibacter community from EBPR Bioreactor in Madison, WI, USA - TNR Reactor_6/25/2014_ DNA (SPAdes)... | ecosystem: Engineered > Bioreactor > EBPR >...
GGACAGGCAACCCGCAAACGATTGTCGGAACAAAGCGGGATTCCCTACGATACGGTCGGACAGATTTTGCAAAAATTAGTGAAGATGGGCAAAGTAGAGAAACGCGGTTCGACCAGAGGGACGGTTTATGTGATGATCTAAAAAAGCATCCGGAAACCGGACGCTAATATTCATCGGCAAACAGGATGGTAAAATAGTTGTACTCCCGTTTTTGGGTTTCAGTGTAGCCTTCGCCCTTCAACATTTCGGATGAGAGATTATCGATGACAAAGATTTTTTGTCCCGATTCCGAATGGATAAAGACTTGTAAATAATCTGCTCCGTCATTTTCGGCGATCATTTGCCGGATTTGGCTTATCATGTTTTCCAAATAGGTTTCATGGACGGCTTCCTTCACGGCTTTAGTAACATAACATCTGCCTTCAAACCGATACGTACCGGACTGTTCGGGCGGTTGGATTTCCCATTTTCCCTGATTTTGAGGGACAAACTCAACGGTGTTCAACATGACCGCGACCCGCAAGGGCAGGATTGCTTTCTGATAGCGGTCGAAGAAATTTCTGCAACAGATCATCTCTTGGTTTTCAGATGCCTTATGGCAGACAAAATATTGATCTTCTCTTAAGCAGGTTTGAATGATCTCTGCTGCCCGTTTGTCGGAAACGATTCGGGAAGGACTGAACAGGCATTGGTTGCAAGGGGTTTGATAGACTTTCATAAATGGTAAAAAATGAATGTGGGACACCATATGCAAGTACGGATGGGAAAGCAAGCGAAAAATGAACTTGCATTCAACCCTCAGAAATCTATGTTGCGAACACTCAAATAATGTATCATGGAACAAGAAAACAATGCCGACCGTCGGTTCACGTCCTTTTTACAGGCGTTGGAGCGTTTAAGCGAACGTTACGGAGTGCTCATTCAAAGTAAAAAACTAATTAAATTACATACATAAATTATTTTATATTAAGTAAAAATACTGCCTATATTCTCCTAAAATATTCTAATTTAATTAAAAAAGCGGACAAATCCTAATTCCTACCTGAATTTTTGCTGTTTTTTGTAAATACTTTGAGTTTTTAATCCGAGCTAATCATGGAAGCATTAGATCATTCAGACCAAAATAATGCGGAACTTATCAAGTTTCAAAAATACCAATATCGTTGGAATCTTTTTGCCGATATTGTTAAATGGTTTCTTGGAACTTTTTTATTAGCATACATCGCACTGCTTATTGATTCATCTATTAAAGAAAGAAGTCAGGGACTTCAGGAAATTCAGCAATATGACAAATATGTGATGTCCTTGATTATTAATGCAGACGGAGCGGGACAAAGACGGTTATTGGCACAGTATTATGCGAAGGTTACGCCTTCAGAACCCCTTCGGAAGGGGTGGGAAAAATATTATGCCGTTGTGGATAGCGAATACAAGGCTCATTTGAAGCAGGAAAAATCACTTCAGGCCAATGTGATTCAACTTGAAAAGGAAATCACACAAACTCCTGTTAAGGATTCAATGAAAAAAAATGAATTAATTAACAGATTACTGGAGCTGAATCAGAAACAAAGTGAGGTGGCTAAGCAAACGGAACTTAAAATTAAGGAAGTCCAACCGGGCCGGTCATGGATTATTGTAGCCGGTGCAGATAAGACTTTGTCGGAGTCTCAATTTGAAGCAAAGAAATTCAAGAATACCCAAATTTATAAACAAGGGCTACTGTATAGAACCATTGTTGGACCCTATGCCACCAAGAAAGAGGCGGAAGATGCTTTAGTACCGGTAAAACAGCAGATAAATATCAACGCTTATGTAACAACATTTGAGGATTGGTGTTCGAATCCGGTACCTCTTGTTGAGGGAGTGCTGGAGTGTAAATAAAACCATTGGTAAGGGCGGTAGCTGGTGCTTAGAGTGATTTTAGTTGTTCAATCCTGTTAGTTTAATTATAAACAGATTTATTTTCACTAATTAGAATATCGCATATGAAAACCCGATTCTTCTTGATTTTGATTATCGGATTTACTTTTTCATACTGTCCTGTTTATTCGCAGACGGTTAGAAAAAATCTTCAACCCAAAGAGGGGGCCGTACTTCAACCGGCCAGCGATACCTTGAAACGTGGGCGATTAGTTTATGATTTAGCCATTTATGGTTATAAAACCAAATCGGCTTTGGCTTTGACTCAAGCCGCGGAACTGGTCATTAGTTTTGGCGGAAAATTTCAGACATTAGAACCTTCTCAAACGGAAAAAGGTAAGGGTGTTTCTGATACTATCAAGATAAAACATTTACCGGTAGTTGAAGCGAATCAACTCTTAAAGGATGCGCGTCGATTTGCAAATGGTAATGTAAACATTATTGCAATTATAGATAAGCTTGAAGAAGATTTAGTAAAACTACAAGCTAAGCCGGTAACCAAAGGAGGGTTGCATGGTCAGTTACGGTTGGAGGGACGGGTTTATGGCAAAAGCAATAATACCTATCATCTCACGATGATCGGCAAAGAAGTGGCAGAGATTGCTCTGGTAGGAGACGGGGATACTGACCTTGATCTTTATATGTATGACGAATACGGGAATCTTATTATTGCCGATGAAGATAATTCGGACAGATGTTATGTTTCCTTTACCCCGGCCTGGACAGGAACGTTTAAGGTAGTCGTTAAGAATAGGGGGAATTTTACAAACGACTATGTTCTTATGACGAATTAGATTGTAATACAAATTTATTTACGATCTCTTTTTCTTTCAAAGAAAAACTCAGCATTTGAATGGGTTCCAAAATTACCTTTCATGGGGCCAACTTTTTCTGGTTTACCTTTACATTGCCCCTCAGTGTAGGGTCTTTTATCAGGAGGCATTTTATCAATTTCAACCCAGATTTTCGAAAAGGTAAGAATACTATCCGTGTTTTGATTAAGGGCCTTTAATAAAGTTAGCATAAATACAGAGAAACTCTTTTTATCATTTCCCGAATGATCAAAAACCGTTTCAATTCCTCCACTTGTAAGAAATAATCTATTATCATATTTATGGCATAGTTTTTCTTGGAGAGTGTTGGGATGAACTTCTAACGGAATGATAGGCTTGTCAGAAGAATTACCTTTTGAACGTTCCGGAATAAAGAAATAAGGGTCAATCAAACCACTATGACAGGCATCTACGACTAATAAAACATTTTTACGTTTTGCTAATTTGAATTTATCTAAAAGAGTCTTAAAACTAAAGTAGCTACCCATATCTAAATCTGCAGTTTTATCAGAACTTTTCGAATCAGACATTGCGAGATAACCTTCCGAGCAATATTGATCTATAACCCCGTGACCGCTAATAAAAATAAATAATTGATTATATTCATTTAAGAAAGACTCTTTTTCAACTCCTTCCCCTTCTTCTTGTGTCCACAAATTAATTTTTCGGATGAATAGGGCACGCGTTAAATTATGATAGCTTATTACCTCAAATCCATACATTTGATTAAGAATTTTACCAAGGCTATCTCCATCCCGTTTAGGGTTTCCTAAAACTTGCAAACTAGGAGTTGCAAAGGAATCAAAGGTAAAAATAAGTGCGTAATTTTTTCGTAGCAAGAAAGGATCATCCGGCTTTTTGTAGAAGATACTGCGAGTTTCTTTAGATATAAGTCCAGAAGAATCTAAAGCAGTGAACACAAAAGTATTGATTCCGGGTGTTAAGATGGTGGAAAGCGTGAAGAAATTATTCCTACGGAGATTGATTGTGTCTCCTTTAAAAGTAAACAAAGTTATCTTTCTATCACCGATTACATTCCCCAGTATATGAAGCACACTATCCGATGTTTCTGTTATGATTTCGGGAACAAAGTTAATTTTAGGTGGAATATTGTTTTTTATTGTAGTTGAAAATTTCTGTAGAACATTAATGATTTCTTCACCGAGGTTATTTGAGTAAGCGAGAGATATAGGTGTTTGTCCATTATATTTTTTTGCATTTGGATTCAGACCTTTTTCAACTAAGAATTTTATTATTTCTAATCTGTTTGCTAGTTCCTTTTTTTGGTCATAATATTGGCAAGCTTTATGAAGTAGTGTTTCCTCATCTAAATTTTTGGCAGTGATATCTGCACCTTTTTGCACAAGGTATTGGAATAAATTAAAATTGCCACTAATACATGCTTCCATCAAAGCTGTCCCACCACGGTTAGCTTTTGCATTAATATCTGCACCTTTTTCTACAAAATATTTTACAATTTCAAAGTGTCCATGATAACATGCTTCCATTAAAGCAGTCTCTCCATCGGAAGTTGTTTTTATATTGACATCTGCACCCTTTTCTATAAGGTATTTTATTAAATCTAATTTCCCATGATAACATGCTGTCATTAAAACCGTCTTCGAAATATGATTTTTAGCATTGACATCTGCACCTTTTTCTATAAGATATTCTGCTATAAGGAAATGTCCGTAATAGCAGGCTTTTATCAAAGCTGACTCTTCGTAATCAGATTTCACATTAATATCCGCCCCTTTTTTTATCAAATACTTTACAATTTCAAAGTGTCCAATTTCACATGCTTTCACTAAGGCAGTCGCTTTATCATTATCTTTAGCATTAATATTTGCTCCTGCTTGTATTAAAAATTCAATCAAACCAATGTTTTCCCGGTAGCAAGCCCAATGAAGCGGAGTTCCATTAACTGAGTCTAAATCTGATTTAGACATCGTATTGATATTAGCTCTTTTTTCGACTAAATACTTTACGATTTCAAAGTGTCCGAATTGAACCGCTACGTGTAAAGGAGCTACATTGTTAGTAAAACGGTAACCTACTGTTTGTTCTATACTTGCCCCTTTTTCAATCAAAAATTTCACAGTTTCAAAGTGTCCAGATTGAACTGCAATATGTAAAGGTGTTACATCTGTAGTATCTGAGTAATCAACTGTTGAATTAATATTTGCCCCTTTTTCTATTAAAAATTTCACGGTTTCAAAGTGTCCGGATTGGACTGCGATGTGTAAAGGGGAAATAATGCTAACACGGAATGGATCAACTGTTGAATTAATATTTGCCCCTTTTTCTATTAAAAATTTCACGGTTTGAAAGTTTTTGTTTTGAATAGCAGAGGTTAAGGGACTACCAGTAGTACTTATTGCATTTACATTGGCTCCTTTTTCTATTAAAAATCTCACGACTTCTAAGTTTCCAATGGAATTTTCCAAAATAGAATGATCAAACATACCCAGTGCATTTACATTGGCTCCTCTTTCTATTAAATATTTTAATATTTCTACTTCACCTTTTAAAGCAACCAAATGGATTAAGGGTATAGGACTTTGCCCAGTCAAAGCATTAACATCCGCACCGTTATCTACTAAAAATTTAACAGTTTCAAATTTCGCCTCTTTTACCTCCTTATCTGTTAGTATAGATAAATCTTTAAATTGTGGTAGGAATTGACCATTATAAAATTCAATAACCGAGATTAATGGAGTATTACCCACCATATCTCTAACATTTATTTTTGCACCTTTTGATAACAAATATTTTGCCGTTCCTATTTGTCCAAACACAACAGCATAATGAAATGGAGTAATCCCTAAAGAATCAATAGTGTCTACATCAGTTCCCTTCTCAACTAATTTTTTCACACAGGCCAAGTCTCCCTCAGAGGCACACTTAAAAATATCTTGTGCCTGAATTTGAAAATTGATCAAAGAAAAAATAAAGGTAAGGCAGAAAAAACAATTTTTCATTGTAGCATATCTTTTGTTTGCAAATTTATTGTTCAATCGTCAAATAAACAAATAGAATTTAACAGGTACACGTAGAGATTAGATAGCAGTTTTATTAATGCTCAAACGATCTATTCATTATGTAATTAAATGGGATGTTTTAGTACTACGAACGATAAGCTGTTCTAACACACAATCAAATGGTTTTTGATGCAGGACACTATAGTTTAGTCAATAAAAATTAGGCTATTATTGATTTATAATTTTTTCCAGTGTATTAGCGAATATTTTATACATTTCTACATAGTCAGTACGTCGTCTCCCTATTTTTATTATTTTTTTATCCGGTGTAAGAACAAAACAACTTTGATCTCTGTAATAATCGTGCAATAAAACTCCTCCTTGTTCATATAATTTTTTGATATTCTTTTCGATATTCGGACTCAGATTGCCGTCAGGTTTTCTGCACAAAGAATTCAAAGCTTGTTGATCCTCAGCATCAAAGGAATTGTAGCTTGTTTTATCTCGTATTGCGGTAGGCTTTTGAGACACTATATTCATAATTGATTGTATACTTGGTAAGTTATTCAATCTTTCTTTATTGAACTTTTCAAAATCCTTGGGTGATGTATTATATTCCTTAATAGCCATCTTAATATTAAATTCAGCAGTTTCAATATTTGCCAAAAATTCGGCTATTATGTTATCATAGCTTGAATTTCCTTTTTCTATGTGATTTTCTTTCGGAATCCATAATTCTTGTTTATGTATTGTTTTTAGTGGTTCAGGGATGTTATAGCTGGCAAGATAATGATTCATATCTTCGTCATAGCTATATACTTTTTCTATGTTAATCGTACATTTCAAATCCTTAAGTTTTTGCAATCCTGAAAAAATTTCTTTTTCTCTACATCTTAATTCAAATTCTTTTATAGCAAGAGGATCTTTAGTTATGAGTATATCGTTGAGAAGTTTTTCTATTTCTTCAGGATTGTTCTCTTTTTGATTAAGTGCATGATCTAAAAATGCATCTGCATCCTCTTGCTCAAAATCAAAGGATTGTCCCTGCTCTCTCGGATAATAGGATGTAATCGGGGTATCAACTGTTTTCTTTTTAGATAGCTCCAAGTTATTTTCAGAGCGAGTTTCAATATTCATGTAAATATGGGTAAGAAATAAAAATATTAATACATGAATTATACTTTTATTTTTAAATCTGTCAATTTTTTGTAATTTTTTTTGCCATCCAACTGGATAATAATACCAAATTGATTAGTCAATTATACCGCTTATCAGAAAAAATGCTTTTCAGAAACAAATTGGGCAATTAGTGGTTTAATTTGGTATAGCAATAAAATATAAATAGATACGGGTATTGAGAATTTATTTGAATCCATTTCTAAGCAAGCCAAAAAACAACTTGCTTTCAACCCTCAGAAATCTATGTTGCGAACACTCAAATAATGTATCATGGAACAAGCAAACAATGCCGACCGTCGGTTCACGTCCTTTTTACAGGCCTTGGAACGGATCAGCGAACGTTACGGAGTGTTAATTCAAAGCATCGGCGGGGTAAGCATCTTAAATGATGAGGAGTTAGAGCGTTTATGTCGGGTCTTTTATATCGATGATCCGACCTCCGGTGATTTGTTGTATCGTATTGGTTATTGGGAAGAAATCCCCTGAATATCAACCTTCGGCAAGAATATGCCGGAGGTTTTTTCGACTTGCAATCTGTTCGGAGATAAACAAGACACCAGTCGCGGAACAAATTTCCGCACCGATTTTATGCAAGATTATGAAGGACTGTATGTACGGGCGAAAGCATCCGGGCTGTTGCCGGTGTGGGTCAGCATCGCCACTCCGGAAGCCCGAGCGTCCCTGATGACCCTGTCCGATTGGGAAAGCGTGTTGAAACTGACCCGAAAAAAGGAAGATTTGTATCCGATCGTCTTAAAGGGTATGCTGGAAGCCTTTTCGGACTTCGGTCAGGGGGCGGCTTTGTGGCGGAATTTTGAATTCGCCCCGAATGTCCGGGAAGCCATTAGCGAAAAATGGCTGACGTTGGCGGAAACGCCGGTGCAATTGCGGGAACTGATCGACCGTTTGTGCTATTTTCCGGCCTTGAAAAGTCGGGCGATTGACCGCTGGTTGTCGTTGAACGTGAGCGAAGAAAGGGCCTGGCTCGCTTTTGCGCAGACGGTCGGAACGCATCCGGCAGCGGCGGCGCAAGTGCAGGAACTGCCCCGAACACCGGATTTAGCCTTGGTTTTGTGGTTGATGGGTGATGCTATACAACAGGAACAGGCGTTGATGTGGTTACGGGAACAAGTGAAAGATTTTAAGACTTGGGAACGGCTCGTGGCTTACGTGACGGACACAGCAGCGCAATTCCGTTGGTATGAACCCATGCTGGAATTAGTTTCGACCGGGGAGGAATGCCGGCGGTTGTTTGCTTTGGCGAAACGGCGGTGGTCGCGGAAACTCTTGCGGAAGTTAGCGGAACATTTGGACACGGTAGCGGATGTTTGTTTTTTATGGGAACATACCACGCTTGATTCCAATTTACATCAATTAGCGGAATCGCAGTTGTTGACCCGGCCGGAGACGCTCGCAGACTGGCAACTCGTGGCGGAAACCATGGGTCATCAGCCGGAGTGGCGGGCGGAAGTCTTGGCGCGCATCGAACCCCTGTTGTCAAAAGCTGCTGATTATCAATGGTTGGTGCAGTATTCGCGTTACGGCGAAGTCGATCGGGAAGCCTTGACGACCCGAGCCGGCGAGTTGGCAACGACGTTTAAGGAAGCGGAATGGGTGTACTTCCGTACCAACGACGAGACATTAAGGGAACGGATGATCAGGCTGATGGCGGAAACGGCGACCACGCCGGATGCACAATTACGGACGTGGCACCTCCTGCCCGCCTTCAGCGTCGCTGCCCAAGCCCTCGCGCTGGCCCTGTTGAAGCCGTAAATGGATATTCCCGTCCGGGTTGCCGGGCGGGATTTTTTGAAAAACGACTTGCAATCGGTTCGGGGAAAGGCAAGACACGAGTCGCGGAACTAATTTCCGTGTTGATGTGATGCAAGATTATGAACGCCTGTATGAACGGGCGAAAGCTGAAAATTTGATGACCCTCTTTGCGAGCCTTTGCCCTGAACCGAAACGTTCGGAACTGATGGATTTAAGCGATTTTGAAGCGGCTTTGACGAGTAGCGGCTTCTGCGAACCCTTATGCGGGGAAATTCTGGAGGCTTGGAAACCGAAAATCACGGATTATCCGACGGGTTTACGTTTGTTGGAAACCTATGCCAAACACACGGACATTAAGATATCCGTGTGTGAACGTTTGTTGGAAATCTTAGATGACCCCTCGGAATTACTTGATTTGAACAAACTCGTTCCCTTTGAACTGAAGGAAAAAATCGTCCTGAAAGTGCTGAAAATCAACCCGACTGAAGGCGCGATTTGGGTACAATTATCGGACATGTGTCGTGATAATTGGGAACTATGGGCGGAAGTCGCAGACTTTTTGGAAAGCAACTGCCCGACGATCGGCCATGCGATTGCACTCTTTCGTTTGGGCAATGATCGCCAAAAGGCAAAAGCTGAACAAGCGTTGGAAAAGCTGAATGCCGGTTTTTCGGCTTGGTGGGAAGCCTGTTTATGGGAAAAGGAGTTGCCTTTTGATCGCTTGTTTGACTTAGCGACGACGGTGGCCGATTATCGTATGCTGGCGGAAAAAAGTACCGGACAGGAACGCTTAAACGTATTAAACAAAATTGTTCAACACCTCCAAACCACCGAAGACGGTTGTTGGCTCTATCGACAGGTCGAGTCCGGCAGTCCGATCAGCACGGCGGCTATCACCTTTCTTCGCCTGCAACCCAACAACGTAGCCAAATGGAAAGCCGTGTTGAATGTTGCCCGGGAAGGAAGCCTGCTCCGGCAGGAAGCGGTCGAACGGTTGCAGGTTTTGAGCACGACCTTTGCAGATTGGCGGTGGTTGTATGAACAAGAACCCGGGTTGCGCAACGAACTGTTACGTCGCTTACTGGCAACGGCGGAAACCTTTTTTGATTTACAATGGGTGTACGAGCGTTGTTCCGGTAACCGCCTATTATCGGAACAGGTGTTGGAACGACTCGTCGGTTTAGCCGTAACGAAAGAGGAATGTTTATACGTTTGGGAACGCTTTCCCACCGACCATGAAACCGCGAAAAATCTGGCCTTCCGATGTTTAACGTCTTAAATGATGATCCCGTTCGGCTTTCCGGCGGGATTTTTTGGTTGCCGAAAGGACTTGCTTTGAGATTCGGAAGCCGTAAGGTGCGACCACCTTTTTATTTGCTGATGAAAAGAAAAAATGGACATGCCTAAAATTTATGTACATGATTTAATTAATGAATTGAGTGAGCAAGATTTAGAATGTTTGGGAGGCCGACTTTTTGAAAAACGTGATCAGGGCAAGAACATACGTTTCAGTTTGCTATTGTTAACCGCAATCTACTATAGTAGAACAAAAAGACGATTGAACTACAAAACAGATGCCCGTTTCTTAGTCTTTCGTCCTCCGGAAGGGCTACCCGTCTTTCGGGCGGACGAAAAGGAAGACGTGCGAGAGCGATTGGAGGCGCAAGACAACTGACCTGATCGTTTCATCATATATCAGGTTCGATCGTGAACTCGGTTGAAGGGCTGAGACTTCATTTCAGATTAAACTATTTTGAAGAAAAAATTTTCCCCTGCCCCCACCCTTGAACCCTACCGGTTAGGTAAATACAATCAATCGCGGGATCAATCACGAAACCAACCTTATAGGGTTGGTGAGTGCTTGATCCCGCGGATTGATGCTATTCTTGAACTGCGGAAGGATCAAATAGTTACGATAAAGTCCTTGATAATCAGGCAGTTTCAAAAACGATAGGAGGAATACAAAAAGGAAGGTAAAAAGGCATCCAAAAAGGAAAAAGAACCGTTCATAAAGGTACTATAAATGCTGCGTGAACGGGAGAGAAAGTAATGCGCGACTTTTCATAAAGGTATGATAAAAATCGAAAAAGGTATCAAACGGAAGGCTAACTTTGTAGCCTGTACAGCGTATAAGCGTATTAAAATGGAACGCATCTTTTGGAAATACTTGTTTCGGCGTTTGGTACCCGTAACGACCGAAGCCATCCCGATCGGTTCATTCAAAGCACAAGATCAGACGGCGGTGCTGATCCCTGCGATTACCGATTGGGTGGCAACGATAGATGAACAACTCCGCAAGCAACAGCGGGGCTCGCCTCCTTATGTTCGACTGATGAAGGTACGTTTGATGACCTTTGCCGAGTATCAGACGTTGTTTAAGCCCAAGATACCCGAAGAGGAATACCGTTATTACCGTCCCTTCGAGTGGTTGCGCTGTGCCACCGAAAACCGCCGAAACCTTTTACTTGCTCACCGACAACCCGATGATGAAAAAGACTGGCTGGAACTTTTGGCGAATAATGCCACGATGCTGAAGGCATTTTTTTCGATACGGCTTTCGATTGCACTGCCGGTGGAAAGCCTGCAAAGACATGCTTATGTGTCCGGAAGATCAGGCAGCGGGAAAAGTGAACTCTTGAAACTATTATTTTATGAACTCCAAAGGGTATCCCAAAAGAATCGTAAGCATGCTTTAATTTTGATTGATCCGCACGGCGATCTGGCTTCGGAGGTCAAGGCACTTAGGCTGAATGCAGATTATGAACGCCTGATCTATGTTGATCCTTTGTTCGTTCCGGGAGCAACACCGGTACTGAATCCTTTGGAAATCAGGGACTTTTCGGAACAAAACATCGACCTTCATGCGCAAGAATTGGCACGTTCGTTCTCTGAACTATTTACCGAGGTTAGCTTGACCCTGCAGATGCAAACGATCTTAAAGCCGATCCTGAGTACCTTGATCAGAATGGGCGGCAAAACCCTTTTGGATGTTCAACGCTTCCTGCAGGACGATCACGCCTTGATCGCGGCGGGGTGCGCGAGTCCGCATCCCGCCGAACGTGAATTTTTCAAAACGATGTTTAAGAAAAGCAATTATGCCATCACGAAGAATAGTCTGTACACAAAAATACAAAGTCTATTAAACACCCGTATATTTTACAATTTGACCATCGGAGCATCCACTTTGGACTTAGAAGCCGAAATCAATGCCGGAAAAGTGCTGATTTTCAGTCTTTCTAAAGGTACGCTGGGCAGTGAAGCATCGATAGCTTATGGTAGGTTATTATTAGCGATGCTCGTTTCGATTGCCTTCAGGAGGGCGAGTGTTAGCAAAAGTGAAAGAAAACCGGTCTTCTTATTCATCGATGAGTTTCACAACTACGCCTCGACCTCTTTATCGACGATCCTTAGTGAGTCCCGTAAATATGGTCTTCATTTAATATTAAGTAACCAATTACTCGGGGCGGAACTCAGTCCGGGCATGAAGGAAGTTATCCTCACCAATACCGCCGTTAAACTGATCGGGCAAACGGGTGGTAACATGATCCGTTCGATGAGTGAAGAAACGGGTATCGCTACCTCCGATTTGAGGGCTTTGCCACCCTATCATTTCGCGTTGAAAACACCCGACCGCGACCCGATCCTGTTCCAAGTACCGTCGTTTTTGGTGGGTAGTAAACATCGGAACGCCCTCAGTATCAGGGGATTAGCTGCCTTGGACACCCTCATCGCGGAATCCGGTTTGTATCGTCCCATTTCCCTAAATGAACCGGACAAAAGCCCGCTTAAACCTAAGTTTAACCTTTAAAGTACTGCCATGGTTTTGAATTATAATCAAACGTTGATCTTAGAATATCTGGCAACTTTCCGTTTCTTAACGGTGGGACAGCTGATGCGTCTCGGTATTTCTCAAGATCGTTCCCACGTCAATAAGTTATTGAGAAGTCTGCGTACCGCCGAAAAACCGCTCATCGCCAGCACCAATTACGGGGCTGATCCGGTGTCGGGTAAACTCGAATCCATCCATCACTTAACGAATTTTGGCTTAAAAATATTGACCGAACGACTCGGTACCGACTATCCTGCCTATGATCATTCAGGGGTACAGGCGTACAAGGATTATCACCACAGGCTCGGTACGATAGACATTCATATCGCCTTTCATCGTTTTTGCCAAATTAACGAGGGGCAACTGCTCTTTTGGTACAATTATTTTGATCGCAGGAAAGGTGGAACAGTCGCTACTAAGTTGGATTTACCGGACGGGAAATATCTGATTGCGGATGCTTTAACCGCTGTTGCACTGAACGGAAAAACCAATCTACTGGCCATCGAACTCTACAACGGACAAGATGTCACGAGAACGCTTCAACAGTTGAAGCAACATCTGCCGGCGATTGCTGACTGCTCCTTCGGGACTTCGGTCGGTTTAGAGAAGGCACACCGGGTTTTGTGTGTGTTTGAAGTGCCAGCACTGCTGAAAAGTACGCTCGAGGCGGTGCAAAAAGACCCTGATTTTCAAGGGCTTCAAGCCCATTTTTTGTTCAGAACGCTGGCCTCGGTGCAGGCGGGTGATCCCCCGCTGAATATCGCCATTGGTGGAGATGGTCAATTTAACGAATGGTAATATTCTTAAAATATTCTATTGCGGTGGGGAAACAGATTCGTATTGGTGTCGTTTTTTAGAAATAAAAATAATAACATAAACCACTCCGGAAGTAATTTCCGCATTACCGTCCATACGTATTCCCGTACTGACGGGAGTATGGCTGTAAGGCAGTACAGGAATACGAGTATACTGCCGTCCGCCCGTAAACAAATACAACCCTACGGACATATTGCCGTTCGTAAACAAGTCCTTCCGCGAGTATTGACGTAAAGTTGTACGCGCATACTACCGTTCGGGAGTAAATCCGTCCGTAAACGAGTATGGATGGGAAAATATGCGTATTTACCGGAGTGAAGTTATCCGTAAACACTACCGTTTATATAAACGGATTTTATTTTTTCTCTAATTTACGATGCCGAATACGATCAAACTAAAGATGAACCTTAAAACGCCTATAACTTACTACGGTTGAAAGCAGACTTTATGTCCGCATATTCTCAAGATGATTCCGAAACATAATTTATATGTCGAGCCGTTTTGCGGTGGAGGAGCGGTCTTTCGGGCGAAAGAAGCGTCCTCTATTGAAGTGTTAAACGATCATAATCGTGCCGTGATGGCGTTTTATCGCGTGCTGAAATCGGATTACGAGCTGCTGGCAAAACATGTTAAAGCGACCCTGCATTCCAGATCGGAACACCAAAAAGCCACGCAGGTTTTGAATCACATTGATGAGCATACGGATTTACAGATCGCACGAGCCTTTCGGGTGCATACTTCCATGAGTTACGGATCGAAACTCTTTGGTTCGTTCGGCTATGACCTCAAAAAACCCGCAACACCGAGAAAAGTCTTTTTTAAGAAGCTGAATTTTTCGCTTCAATTGTCCGAACGTCTGGAAAAAGTGACGCTGGAATGCGACGATGCGCTGAAAATCATTCAAAGATATGATACCGAAAACACGTTTTTTTACCTCGATCCACCTTATATCAACTGTAATCAGGGACACTATGCCGGCTACACAACAGCTGATTTTCAGGCACTTTTAGACCTGTTGCCGACGCTGAAAGGTAAGTTCCTGCTTTCCAATTACCCCTCCGAACTCTTACGATCGTACACGGAAAAATACAAACGACCCGTCTTTCAAATCAAGAAAGCCCTGAGCGTCAACCACAAAACAAGAGGCAAACACGTAACGGAGGTGCTGACTTGAAACTATGATCTGGCGGGGGAATTAGCCAAGCGAAGCCCGGTGGAGCAAAAGACCCCCTTTTTGTAGTCGCGAGGAAAAAAGCGTGTTCGGATGCCGGTTTTGCCTTAAACCGGTTCTTTTTTCGGTAATTTTTCAAAAAAGTCTTCGTCTTTTTATCTTTTTTATCATTCCTTATTATTTTAGGCGGGCAAAAATGCGTGTTCGGAACTACTGGTATTCATCGCTCAAACTACCAAAAGGGGGCGGCTGAAACTACTAATAGGGGGTGTTTCAGCTACCAAAAGGGGGTCAAATGATCTAAGGACTACTCATTTGGGGCATTCGCTATTTGAACGACTACGAATTCGGGGCAAGCTGATTTTAACTGAAAATCAGGCCTTGTCAAGCCCAATCATTTGCAATTCGGACGCGTATAACTACCTATGATGCAGCGAAGTAGTTTAAATGCCTAAGCCTAGTCCATGACTGAATCAACACCCGTTTTTATCCAGAAAGCACACGAACTAGTCAACGCCAAATATGCCTTCAGCTTGCAGGAGATGCGTGTTTTTCTGAAGATGTTAACACTGATTGGAAATGAAGACGCGGATTTTCAGAAATATTCTTTCAAAGTGAAGGATTTTGCCCATGAATTTGGGATCAAGAGTAAGGATATTTACGGGGAATTGGAGGCTTTGACGGACGGATTATTAAAAAAGATTATTAAAATTCCGATCCGAAAAAACGGCAAAGAAAAGGTCTTTAAGACGACGCTGGTCAGTTCTTTTGAGTATTTCAAGGACGGTTCAGGAGTTGTGACGGCGAGTTTTCACCCGATGTTGAAACCTTATTTGCTCCAATTAAAGACCCATTACCTCCGTTATGACCTTAAAAATGTGTTAAGATTGAGTAGTTCCCATGCCATTCGTTTGTATGAACTCTTGAAACAATTTGAGACTTCCGGCTACAGAATCATCGCCTTGCAGGAGCTGAAAGAACTACTTGGGGTCGCTGATAAATATGACCGTTACTACAATTTCAAGATCAAAGTCTTGGAATACGGGAAGAAAAGCCTGTCGCAACACACGGATATTTCCTTTGATTATCAGGAGATTTTGACCGGAAAACAGATTACGCAATTGGAATTTCGCATCCGAAAAAACGGGGCGGTAACTGAACTTCCCGTCGCCCCGGCGGTTCGGGAGTGCCTGCGTCGTTGGAAAATGGAAACGGATGTCGGTTTGATCGACCGGCTCAAACCCCGACCGGAGCCGGTGATTTTGGAAGTGCGAAAGAAAGTGGAACAGCAGTTCAAACAGATTTCCAAGCGTGGCTTGAAGATTCAGCATCCGACCGCCTACCTCCGCAAACTGCTGATGAATCAAAGCCTGTTTGAGCAAACGGAAAAACGTTTGAACGAGCACCCGTCCGAAAAAACCGACTCAAATTTGAAAAATATTTTTGAAAAGGGGCTTGCTGAAAAGACCCAACAGCTCCGCGCTGAACATCTCACGCCCGAATTGCAGGAACAAATATTGGAGCATCTGCAAAAGAACCCCTTGCAGGCGAGACTGCTCCAAGATGAAAGATATGTACAAGCACAGTTGGATCGTCATCTGCAAAAAACCTACCTGC
>Ga0209573_1003739_pt1 | contig 16119 bp, 12 predicted proteins | sample TNRBio252014_DNA_FD_185870 | JGI IMG/M metagenome (GOLD analysis project Ga0209573, IMG submission 185870) | Wastewater treatment Type I Accumulibacter community from EBPR Bioreactor in Madison, WI, USA - TNR Reactor_6/25/2014_ DNA (SPAdes)... | ecosystem: Engineered > Bioreactor > EBPR >...
TCGAGCAGGGCCCGGGCAAAACGCCTGGCGCAGCGCGGGCCGACCTTGCGGCCCATCCGGGTCGAGCCGGTGGCCGAGATCAGCGGCACGCGGGCATCGTCCACCAGCGCCTCGCCGGTTTCCGGCCCGCCGATCACCACCTCAAGCAGGCCGGTCGGCACGGCGCCGTTGCCCGCCGCCTCGAACCGGGCCGCGGCGCGCACCACCACGGCGGCGGTGGCCAGCGCGGTCAGCGGCGTCTTCTCCGATGGTTTCCACACCACCGAATCGCCGCAGACGAAGGCCAGCGCGGCGTTCCACGACCAGACCGCGACGGGGAAATTGAAGGCCGAAATGACCCCGACGACGCCGAGGGGGTGCCAGGTTTCCATCATCCGGTGGCTGGGGCGCTCGGTGGCGATGGTCAGGCCGAAAAGCTGGCGCGACAGGCCGACGGCATAATCGCAGATGTCGATCATCTCCTGCACTTCGCCCAGACCCTCGGACAGGATTTTGCCGGTCTCGATGGTCACCAGCAGGCCAAGGTCGGCCTTGGCGGCGCGCAGTTCCTCGCCCAGCAGGCGCACGAATTCGCCGCGCTTGGGCGCCGGCACCGCGCGCCATAGCCGGAACGCCGCATCCGCCCGGCCGATTGCCGCCGTGGTCGTGCCGACGCTGCTGGTGCGGACATGGCACAGAACCTCGCCGCTGATCGGGGAGCGGGCGGCCAGCCCGTCGCGGCACAGCGCCGAATCCGGCACGCCGAGGCGGGTGAGAAGGGTCAGGGTTTCGCTGGCGAGCGCGCTGGTCATGGGAATCTGCCTGTTTTCTTAACGTTCTAAATTTGTTAGCCCGGAGACCATCGCACTGCAAAGGCTGAAATCAAGATGAGCGAGCATTATGACGTGGTGATTGCCGGCGGCGCGGTGATGGGCTCGTCCATCGCCTGCCATCTTGCCGCCGATCCTAACTTTTCCGGCCGTATTCTGGTGATCGAGCGCGACCGCACCTATGCCAGCGCCGCCTCCGCCCTGTCGGCCAGTTCGATCCGCCAGCAGTTCTCACAACCGGTCAACATCCGCATTTCGATGGCGGGGATCGAGGTTCTGCGCCGGATCGAGGAGCATCTCGGCGTCGAGGGCGACACCCCGGCCATCGGCCTGCATGAGGGCGGTTATCTCTATGTCGCGCATGAGGAGGGCATGCGCGTTCTGGAGGAGAATCATCAGGCGCAGGCGCGCGAGGGGGCGGACATCGCGCTGCTCGACGCTGACGCACTGGCGGCGCGCTTTCCCTGGCTGAGCCTTGCCGACGGCATCGTCGGCGGCAGTTTCGGGCTTTCCGGCGAAGGCTGGTTCGATGGCTACGGGTTGATGCAGGCCTTTGCCAGGAAGGCCCGGGCGCTGGGCGTCGACTATCGGCAGGCGGAGGTGACCGACGTGGCCCGCGTCGGCGCCCGCATCGAGGCCGTCGTGCTGAGCGACGGCAGCCGCATCGCCTGCGGCAGTCTTGTCAATGCCTGCGGCGCCTGGGGGGCGCGCACGCTCGCCGGCCAGTGCGGGGTGCCGATCCCGGTCTATGCCAAGAAGCGCTCGGTCTTCTCCTTCACCTGCAAGGACAGGCTGGCCGGCTTTCCGCTGCTGATCGACACCTCCGGCGTCTGGTGCCGGCCCGAGGGAGAGGGATATATTGCCGGCTACTCACCGGACGATGACAGCGAGACCGACGAGGGTCGCGATTTCGAGGTGAACTGGAGCGAATACGAGGAGGTGATCTGGCCGAACCTTGCAGCCCGCATCCCGGCGTTCGAGGCGATCCGCCCCGGCCGCGCCTGGGCCGGGCATTACGACATGTGCCTGCTCGACCATAACGCCATCGTCGGCCGCCTCGGCGATCTTGCCAACGGCTATATCGCCGCCGGATTTTCCGGCCATGGCCTGCAACAATCGCCGGCGGTTGGCCGCGGCATCGCCGAACTGATCGTGCACGGGGCGTATCGCAGCCTCGATCTCTCCGATCTTGGCCATGAGCGCATCATCGCCGGCCGGCCGCTGCGCGAGAAGAACATCATCTGAGCCCACCGCTCAGAGGCGGCAGCCCAGCGCCGCCCCCTCGGCCACGGCGCGTTTGGCGTCAAGCTCGCCGGCCAGCCGGGCCCCGCCGATGACATGGGTCTCGATGCCGGCCCCGGCCAGCCCCTCGGCAAGGCGGTCCTCGCTTTCCTGCCCGGCGCAGACGACGATGCTGTCGGCGGGGATCACCTGCGTTCCGCCATCGACATGGATGTGCAGGCCCTCGCCGTCGATCTTGTCATAGGCGACACCGGCAATCTGGCGCACGCCGAGATCGGCGAGGTCCTGCCGCAGAATCCAGCCCGTGCTCTTGCCGAGCGTGCGGCCGAACGGGCCGGGCTGGCGCTTGAGCATGGTCACCTGCCGCGCCGCCACCGGCTTTTGCGCCGGCTCTCCGATGCCCCAGCGCGCCGCGAAAGCCGCCGGATCGTCATGCGCCCGGTGATCGGTCAGCGCCAGCGTCAGCGCGACATCGTGGCCGATGCCGCCGCCGCCGATGATGGCGACACGCCCCCCGACCGGCCGCGCGCCATCGAGCGCCTGTTCATAGCTCATGACGCGCGGATCGTCCGCCCCGGGAAGATCGAGCCGCCGGGGCCGGATGCCGGTCGCCAGCACCGCCGCATCAAACCCCGCCAGATCGGAGGCCGCGTCGATCCGCGTGTTGAGCCTCACCTCCACCCCCAGCGCGGCAAGCTGCGCCGCGAAGGCGGCGACGGCGGCGGCATAATCGGCCTTGCCCGGCACCTGCGCCGCCAGCATCATCTGTCCGCCAAGCCGTGGGCCGGCTTCGAACACCGTCACCCCATGGCCGCGCCGCGCTGCCTCGCGCGCCGCTGCCAGGCCGGCCATGCCCCCGCCGATCACCGCGATGCGCCGCGGTGCCGGTGCCGGCGCGCTCGCGAAGGATGCCTCGTCCGCCGCCGCCGGATTGACCAGGCAACTGATCACCTTGTCCTCGAAATAGTGGTCGAGGCAGGCCTGATTGCAGGCGATGCAGATCATGATCTGGGAGGAATGCCCGCCGAGCGCCTTGGCGGCAAAATCCGCGTCGGCCAGCATCGGCCGGGCCAATGCCACCATGTCGCCGCAGCCGCTGGCAAGCAGGCGCTCGGCCACCTCGGGCGTGTTGATCCGGTTCGACAGAGACACGGGGATGGGCAGGTGCGCCTTCAGCCGGCGGATGGCCTCGGCAAAGGCGGCATGCGGCACCGCCCCGGCAATGGTGGGCACCCGCGCCTCATGCCAGCCGATGCCTGAGGAGATCAGGTCCGCGCCGGCGGCGGCAATGCGGCGCGCCACCTCGACGCTCTCGTCGAAGGAAAGGCCGCCCTCGACCAGATCGAGCACCGAATGACGGAAGACGATCAGGAAACTGCGGCCAAGCGCGGCGCGGATCGCCGCGACAACCGCCACCGGAAAGCGCGCCCGGTTCTCCAGGCTGCCGCCCCAGATGTCCTGCCGGTGGTTGGTGCGCGGCGCCAGAAACTGGCTGATCAGGTAGCCTTCCGAGCCCATCACCTCGACGCCGTCATAGCCCGCGTCGTGCGCCAGTTGCGCCGCGCGGACATAATCGTCGATGGTCGCGCGGATGTCGGCGTCGCTCATCTCGCGCGGTACGGCCCGGTTGATCGGCGACTTGATCGGCGAGGGCGCAACCGCCTCGCCGTGATAGGCATAGCGCCCGGCGTGCACCAGTTGCAGCACGATGGTGCCGCCGGCCTCATGCACCGCCCCGGTGATGACACGGTGGCGCGCCGCCTGTTCGGCGCCGTCGAATGGCAGGTCCTTTTCGGTCAGTCGCCCTGCGGCGTTCGGGCCATAGCCGCCGGTGACGATCAGCCCGGCGCCGCCCCTGGCGCGCAGGGCATAGAACCGGGCAAGCCGCTCGAAGCTCGCCGCATCGCTGGCGCTTTCCAGCCCGGTGTGCATCGAGCCCATGACGATGCGGTTGCGCAGGGTCCGTCCCGCCAGCGTGATCGGCTGGCCGAGATGCGGGAAGTGTGCGTCGGACATGGCTCACCTTGAGCGAAAGACCGGCACGGCGGCGCGGCACCCGCAGGGATGCGTGGGTCCGGTCGGAAGGATCGGGGGAGGCTGTCCCGGGCACAAGGCCCGGGAGGGTTGGGACAGGCGCACGCGCCACCAGGCGCGGGAGAGGCAGCCCCGGGCACAAGGCCCGGGAGCGGGGGATCAGCGCAGGCTGGCGTTGATCTTGTCGAGCGCCGCCTGTCCCGGCACCAGTTCGGCATCGCCGAGCTGGTTGAGCGGGGTCGAGACCGTGCCGAGATGATCGTGCATGTCGCCCGGATCGTTTTCGAGATAGATCAGGCCGGTGACGATCTCGCCCTTGGCGCCGCGCGACTGGATGTAGGTCATCGCCGCCACCCGGTCATGCACGTCATAGCCGGCGCCGATCTTGCGCAGCCGGATGCTGGACCCGTCGTGCAGCTTCACCTCCTGCATCGTTCCGGGGGCATAGCTGGTGGTGATCGGCGCGCGCTCGGTGACGAAATCAAGCGTGTTGACCGCCTCGTTGTGGGCGCGCACGTAGTCGAAGCTCTTGGTCGAGCCGTCGTGGTTGTTGAAGGCGACGCAGGGCGAGATGCAGTCGATGAAGGCCGGGCCCTTGTGCTCGATGGCGGCGCGGATCAGCGGCACCAGCTGGTCCTTGTCGCCCGAGAACGAGCGGGCGACGAAGGTGGCGCCCAGTTGCAGCGCCATGGCGACCAGATCGATCGGCGAATCGGTGTTGACCGCGCCCTTTTTCGATTTCGCGCCCTTGTCCGAGGTGGCCGAGAACTGGCCCTTGGTCAGGCCATAGACGCCGTTGTTGGCGACGATGTAGACCATGTTGACGCCGCGGCGGATCGAATGGGCGAACTGCCCGAAGCCGATCGAGGCCGAATCGCCATCGCCCGAAACGCCGAGATAGATCAGTTCGCGGTTGGCGGCGTTGGCCCCGGTCAGCACCGAGGGCATGCGCCCGTGCACCGAGTTGAAGCCGTGCGCGCCGCCCAGAAAATAGGTCGGCGTCTTGGATGAGCAGCCGATGCCCGAGAGCTTGGCGACACGATGCGGCGGCAGGTTCAGTTCGAAGCAGGCATGCATGATCGCCGAGGAGATCGAATCATGGCCGCAGCCGGCGCAGAGGGTCGAGATCGAACCCTCGTAGTCGCGGTGCGTCAGGCCGATCTCGTTGACCTCGATCGAGGGGTGATGGAACTTCGGCTTGGCAAGGTAGGTCATGACAGGGCCTTTTCCTTCCGGGCGGCCGGTGCACCGGCGACAAGATCGGTGATGGCGGCGGCGATGAAGCGCGCGGTGATCGGCGGCCCCTCGAAATACAGGACCGGCGTCAGTTTGGCCGGGTCGATGCCGTGTTCGATCATCAACAGGCTGCGCAGCTGGGCATCGCGGTTCTGCTCGACGACGAAGACCTGATCATGCGCGCCAATGAAGTCGATCACCGCCTCCGAGAACGGGAAGCCGCGCACGCGGCAGACATCGACATCCACCCCCGCCGCCGCCAGCAGCCGCGCCGCCTCGTCCATCGCCGGGCCGGTGGAGCCGAAATGGATGACGCCGAGCCGGGTCGGCCTGGCCGCAGGCTCGATCACCGGGCCGGGAACCAGCGTTCTCGCCGTGTCGAACTTCTTGAGCAGGCGCACGACGTTCTCGGCGATCGGCCCGCCTTCCTCGGTGTAGCGGGCCATCGAATCATGCGACGAGCCGCGCGTGAAATACGAGCCCTTCGAGGGGTGCACGCCGGGATAGGTGCGGTAGGGGATGCCGTCGCCGTCGACATCGAGATAGCGGCCGAACAGCTTGCCGCCTTCCAGATCCTCGTAGGTCATCACCTTGCCGCGGTCGAGCCGGCGGCTGTCGTCCCATGTGAACGGCTTGACCAGCATGTGGTTCATGCCGATGTCGAGATCGAGCATGACGAACACCGGGGTTTGCAGCCGGTCGGCGAGATCGAAGGCCTCCGCCCCGAAGCTGAACGCCTCGTTGGGATCGCGCGGGAACAGCATCACATGCTTGGTGTCGCCGTGCGAGGCATAGGCGCAGGCCAGCAGGTCGGCCTGCTGGGTGCGCGTCGGCATGCCGGTGGACGGGCCGCCGCGCTGGATGTTGAAGATCACCGCCGGAATCTCGGCATAATAGGCAAGCCCGAGGAATTCCTGCATCAGCGAGATGCCGGGCCCGGAGGTGGCGGTGAAGGCGCGCGCGCCGTTCCAGGCCGCGCCCACCACCATGCCGATCGAGGCCAGTTCGTCCTCGGCCTGAATGAGCGCATAGCGCTTGTGGCCGGTCTGCGGCTCCTGCCGCAGTTTCCTGGTATGGCTGCCGAAGGCCTCGACCAGCGAGGTCGAGGGGGTCAGCGGATACCAGGCGCAGACGGTCGCCCCGCCATAGACCGCGCCGAGCGCGGCGGCGTTGTTGCCCTCGACGTAGATCTTGTCGCCCACCGCGTCGAGCCGCTGCACGGTCAGCCCGATCGGGCAGCTCAGGTTGTGCTTCGCCCAGCTATGGCCGATGGCCAGCGCCTTGTGGTTGGCGGCGATCAGCTTTTCCTTCGAGGCGAACTGCTCGCTGAGCAGCTGCTCGATCACCGTGACATCCATGTCGAGCAGGGCCGCGAGGGCGCCGACGCAGATGATGTTCTTGAACAGCTGCCGCTGACGCGAGTCGGTGTATTCGCGGTTGCAGATTTCGGTCAGCGGCACGCCGATGACGGTGATGTCCTGGCGGAACTTCGAGGACGGAATCGTCCGCGAGGAATCGTAGAACAGATAGCCCCCCGGCTCGATCGAGGCGACGTCCTTGTCGAAGGTCTGCGGGTTCATGGCGACGACCAGATCGACGCCGCCGCGCGCCCCCTGCCAGCCCTCGGCGGTGACGCGTACCTCGTACCAGGTCGGCAGGCCCTGGATGTTGGACGGGAAGATGTTGCGCGTCGCCACCGGCACGCCCATGCGGATGATGGCGCGGGCGAACATCTGGTTGGCCGAGGCTGAGCCCGAGCCGTTGATGTTGGCGAAGCGGACAACGAAGTCGTTTACGCTGTGGATCGACATGATGCCCCCGCGCGCGGCAGTTGAATCGAGAATTTCTGCATGTCCCAGGCCCCTGTCGGGCAGCGCTCGGCGCACATGCCGCAATGCAGGCAGACGTCCTCGTCCTTCACCATCAGCCGCCCGGTCTTCAGCGGGTCGGAGATGTAGAGGTCCTGGTCAAGGTTGGTGGCGGGCGCGTTCAGCCGGGTGCGAAGCTCGGCCTCCTCGCCCGCGGGGGTGAAGGTGATGCAGTCCATCGGGCAGATGTCGACGCAGGCATCGCATTCGATGCACAGCGGCTTGGCGAAGATGGTCTGCACATCGCAGTTCAGGCAGCGCTGTGCTTCATGCAGCGCCTTGATCTCGTCATAGCCGAGTTCGACCTCGACCTTGATGTCCTTCAGCGCCACCTCGTTGGCGAGCATCGGCACCTTCAGCCGGTTCTCGGTCGAGATGGCGTTGTCGTAGCTCCACTCGTGGATGCCCATCTTCTGGCTGATCAGCGTATGGCCGGGCTTCAGCCGGGTCTTGACCTCCAGCCCGTTGCAGAGCCGGTCTATCGAGGCGGCGGCGGCGTGGCCGTGCGCCACGGCCCAGATGATGTTCTTCGGCCCGAAAGCCGCATCGCCGCCGAAGAAGACATTGGGATGGGACGAGGCCATGGTCTCCTTGTCGACCACCGGCATGTCCCACTTGTCGAAGGCGATGCCGATGTCGCGCTCGATCCAGGGGAAGGCATTCTCTTGGCCGACCGCCACCAGCACCTCGTCGCAGTCGACATGCACATCCGGCTCGCCGGTGTGCACCAGGCTGCGGCGGCCCTTGTCGTCATAGACCGCCTGCACCTTCTCGAACACCATGCCGGTGAGCCGGCCGTTCTCGTGCTTGAAGATCTTCGGCACCATGAAGTTGAGGATCGGGATGCCCTCGTGCATCGCGTCCTCCTTCTCCCAGGGCGAGGCCTTCATCTCCTCGAAGCCGGAGCGGACGATCACCTTGACGTCCTCGCCGCCCATGCGGCGGGCCGAGCGGCAGCAGTCCATCGCCGTGTTGCCGCCGCCGAGCACGATGACGCGCTTCGAGATCGAGGTGGTGTGGCCGAAGGCGACGTTGGCCAGCCAGTCGATGCCGAGGTGGATGTGCTTGGCTGCTTCCTTGCGGCCGGGAATCTCGAGGTCGCGGCCGCGCGGAGCGCCCGAGCCGACGAACACCGCGTCCCAGCCCCCCGCCATCAGCGCCTTCAGGCTCTCGACGCGATGTCCGCGCCTGAGTTCGACGCCCAGGTCGAGCACATAGCCGGTTTCCTCGTCGATCACCGATTCGGGCAGGCGGAACTTCGGGATCTGGGTGCGCACCATGCCGCCGGGCTTGTCCTCGGCGTCGAAGATCACGACCTCGTAGCCGAGCGGCGCAAGGTCGCGCGCCACCGTCAGCGCGGCCGGGCCGGCACCGATGCAGGCGATTCGCTTGCCGTTGCGGATGTCAGCCTTCTTCGGCATGCGGGCGCGCACGTCGTCCTTGTGGTCGGCGGCGACGCGCTTGAGCCGGCAGATCGCCACCGGGTCCTTCTCGACGCGGCCGCGCCGGCAGGCCGGCTCGCAGGGCCGGTCGCAGGTGCGCCCGAGAATGCCCGGAAAGACATTCGACTCCCAGTTGATCATGTAGGCGTCGGCATAGCGGCCTGCCGCGATCATGCGGATATATTCCGGCACCGGAGTGTGCGCCGGACAGGCATACTGGCAATCGACGACCTTGTGGAAATACGTCACCGCATCGGGTAGTTCGGGCTTCACATTTCCTCCATGGAGCGGATGGTCCCGCCCTCATTTTCCCCGCTGCCTGCGTTTTGGGCAGCGAAGCAGAAATTTCGAACATCAGGTACGAATGCAGCGCTAACACGCCGCCCCGTCAAGTCACTTGATATGCATCAGCCGGCACCACGCTTTCCCGTCATCACCGGCATCAGAAGATCCCGAGCCCGCCGTTGATCTGGAGAATCTCGCCGGTGATGAACGAGGCCTTGTCGGAGGCCAGGAACAGCACCGCCTCGGCCACATCCTCCGAGGTGCCCTCGCGCCGCAGCGGCGTCTGGTCGACGGCGCCCTTGCGCCCCTCGGGCGTGTTGAAGCGGTCGTGGAAGCGGGTGGCGATCAGCCCCGGCGCGACACCGTTGACGCGGATGCCGAGCGGCCCGAATTCCTTGGCCAGCCCGCGCGTATAGGTCACCACCGCCCCCTTGGATGCGGCATAGTGCGAAGCGCCCGGCCCGCCGCCGTTGTAGGCGGCCAGCGAGGTCATGGTGACGATGCAGCCGCTCCTCTGCGGCGCCATCACCTTCAGCGCCGCCTGACAGGTCAGGAAGGTGGCGGTGACATTGACGTCGAAGCACGCCATCCACAGGTCGAGCGGCGTTTCGGTTGCCGCGGCGCGATCGAGCAGGCCGCCGGCATTGGCAAACAGCACGTCGAGCGGCCCCAGCGTCTCGGCCACCTGGCGGAAGCACGCCTCGACCTCCTCCGGCAGGGTCAGGTCGGCCCGGATCGCCAGCGCCGTGCCGCCGGCAGCGCGGATCTCGCTCTCGATGGCGCGCGCCTCGTCGGCGCTGGTGATGTAGGTGAAGGCGACCTTCGCCCCCTCGCGCGCGAACGCCCGGGTGGTGGCCGCGCCGATGCCCGAGGCGCCGCCGGTGACGAGCACGACCTTGTTGGTGAACTGGCTCAATTGAGGAACTCCGGCGAGATGAAGCTGGGAATGAACAGCGAGACCTTCGGCCACATGATGACCATGGCCAGAACGATCAGCATCGGGATCAGCATGATGACCGTGTCCTTGAGCGCATCGCGGATGCTCATGCCGGCCACCGAGCAGGCGATCATCAGACACAGCCCGTAGGGCGGCGTCACCAGCCCGAAGGCGAGGCTGACGATGCCGATCATGGCAAAGTGCACCGGGTCCATGGCCACGCCCTTGGCCAGCGGCGCCAGGATCGGTCCGCAGATGATGATCGCCGGAATCGCATCGAGAAAGCAGCCGACCAGCAGGAACACCCCGGCGATGAAGAAGCCGACGCCGTAAAAGCCCATGCCCCAGGAACTCACCCCGGCCAGAATCGCCTGCGGGATCTTGTAGTAGGCCATCAGCCAGCCGAAGGCGCTGGCGGTGCCGACGCAGAACAGGGTGATGCCCGCCAGCTTGCCGGTGTCGAGCAGAGCCGCGTAAAGCCCCTTCAGATCCATCTCGCGATAGACGATCAGCGACAGGATGCCGGCATAGAGCACGGCGATGGCCGCCGATTCGGTGGCGGTGAACCAGCCGAAGATCTTGCCGCCGATGATGATGCCCGGCGTCGCCAGCGCCAGCAGCGCATGTTCGACCGCCCGGAAGATCTCCCTGATCGTGGCGCGCGGATAGGTCGGATAGCCGCGCTTGACCGCATAGACATGCACCGTCGCCATCTGCGCCACGCCGATCAGCAGGCCGGGGATGATGCCGGCCAGGAACAGCGCGCCGATCGAGGTGGTCAGGATGCCGCCCCAGACGATCATCAGGATCGAGGGCGGGATGATCACCGCCAGCACGGCCGAGACGGCGGTGATCGCCACCGAGAAGCTGTCATCATAGCCTTCCTTGCGCTGCGCCTCGATGAAGATCTTCGACTGGCTCGCCGCGTCCGCCGTGGACGAGCCGGAGATGCCGGCAAAGAAGATCGAGAGCACCACGTTGATCTGGGCGAGACCGCCGGGGAAATGCCCGACCAGCGCCCGCGACAGCGTCATCAGCCGGTCGGTGATGCCGCCGATGTTCATCAGGTTGGCCGTGAGCAGGAAGAACGGCACCGCCAGCAGGATGAACGAGTTGAAGGCGTTGAAGGTCTCGCTCATCAGCGTCATCGTGTCGAGCCTGGGCTCGATGATCAGGATGGGCAGGCAGGCAAGCCCCAGCGAGAAGGCCACGGGGATGCGCAGGAAAAGGCCGAGAAAGAAGCAGCCGAACAGGATGGCTGCCGCCTGTCCCGAGGACAATACGGTTCCGGTCATCGTCCTTCGACCTTTCCGAACAGGACTTTTACGTCATCAAGGAACTGCTCGCCGAGAAAGGCGACCCAGCTCAGCCCGGCAACCGGCCAGGCGATGTGGATGAGCCAGAGCGGCAGGTCCGCCAGCTCCGAGGTGCGGTTCCAGGCAAAGCGGGTGAATTCGATGCCGCCGACCACGAAGACGATCGCCAGCGTCAGGACGCCGAGCCGGGCGATGATGCGCATCACCGCATCGCCGCGCGGTGACAGCCGGGGCAGGAGATCGACATCGAAATGAGTCGATTCCCGCACGCCGATCATCGCCCCGATCATCACCGTCCAGATGAACAGGAAGCGCGCCATCTCCTCGGTCCAGATGTAGGAGGGGATGAGATCGGTGTAGCGCGAGACGATCTGGAGAAAGACCGGCACCACCAGAATGCCGACCGAGACGACGACGAGATGGGAGAGCAGGCTGGTGTAGGCGGCGGTGAAGCGCCGCCACGGTCCGGGCGGATCGGCGGGAAGCGTGGTCATGGGGATGTCTCTGCGGCACGGGGGAATGGAGCGGCAGGCGGGCCGCCGCTCCCGTCGCGGTTCAGATCGCGGCCATCGCCTTGTGGATGCCGTCTGCGCCGATTTCCTTGGCGTAGGCTTCGAGCACCGGATCGACCAGCTTCTTCATCGCGTCGCGATCCTCGAACTTGATGCGCTTGAGCTTGCCGGCCTTCTCGAGGTTTTCGAGAATGCCCGAATCGCCCTTCGATTCGACGCCGCGCTCATAGTCCGCCGCTTCCTTGCCGGCCTGGATGATCGCCTCCTGCAAATCCTTGGGCAGGGCGTTCAGGGTCTTCATCGAGAAGCAGATCGGCCGGATCGAGACGGCGTGCTGGCTCATGATGATGTTGGGCGCGACCTCGTAGAACTTCATCTGCTCGATGCCCGCCGCCTCGTTCTCGGCGGCCGAGATGACGTTGTTCTGGATGGCGTTGTAGACCTCGTTGTAGGCGATCACGGTGGGCGACATGCCGATTGCCGAGAAGGTGCGCGACCAGATCGGCGCGCCCTGCACGCGCACCTTCAGGCCCTTGATCTCGGCGACGTTCTTCATCGGCTTGTTGGCGAACAGGTTGCGCACGCCGCCCCCGCCGTAGCCGATCAGCCGCACCCCGGCCTTGGCCTCCACCTCGTCGGCGATCGGCTTGAGCAGGTTCTTGTTCACCACCGCTTCCATGTGCGGAAAATCGCGGAAGACGAAGGGCGCGTCGATGAACGGCGCCGCCTTGGCGAAGGTCGACATGTGCGCCGGCGAGACCACGGCGTAATCGACGTTCTTGCCCTGCGCCATGTACTCGAAATACTGCTTTTCCAGGCCCAGTGCCGAGTTCTTGTGCAGATCGAAATTGATCGGCTTGTTGTAGAGCGCCTTCACCCGTTCGGCGAACTTGTTCAGCCCCTGCGTGAACGGGTGGTCGTCGTTGAACTGCACCGCGCCGACCAGCGTGACCGGGGCCTGCGCCCGCACGATATGGGGGGCTGCGACGGTCAAACCGGCCGTGGCGCCAAGCCCTTTGAGAAACCCGCGACGTTCCATCTCATTCTCCCTAAACCGCCCGATTTTCGGGTCTGGGAGACATCTTGTCAGATATCAGACAACGACGCTAGGGGGGCCGGTGCGGCTTCGGCGCCGATTTTGCGCCGGCTCAGTTGGTCGACAGGCGATAGCGGATCGGCGTCGGCTGGCGGTTCTCGATCTTGATGTCGAAGGTCTCGCCGGGTTTGGGCGTCCAGCCGCAATAGCCCTTGCTGAGCTGGCGCGTCTCGCGGCAGACGACGTTGCCGGTCGAATCGTAGACGAAGAAATCGACGGCGCCGCCGGTCAGCAGTTCCACCGCCGCTTCGGCATATTTGCCGGCGTCGTAGCGGATCTTGCGATACCAGTCGGTGCCGCCGCCGCGGGTGGTGGAGACGTTGACGGCGATGCCGTCGCTGCGGCCCTTGCTGGCGCTGGCGCGCACCTCCTCGGCCATGGCGGCAAGCGCGGGGGCGTTGCGGCCCAGCGCCAGCGCATCGGCCAGCAGCCGCTCGACGCCGTAGGGATCCTCGCCGCCCTCGGCCGGGCCGGTCGCACCCTCGGGGCGCCGGTCCACCGTGCGGCTGGCAATGCTCCGGCGCATCCCCGCCGCGACGATCAGCGCCAGCGGCTCCTTCTCGGCCCGGCCGAAATCGGCCAGCTCCGCCGACATCGACAGAAGGGCCAGCGGTGTCGGCACCCGCGGCTTGGCGGGGGGAGGCTCCTGCGACAGCGCCAGCGGCGCGGGCAGCAGCATCAGGGCGACGAGGGCGGGTTTCAGCATGGGGTGACCGGTGGGGTTGTTGGCTTGGCCGGAGCTTAGCGCAGCGGCGCGGCGCGGCAACCGGTGTTCGATGACAAATCCCGTCATCCCCGAGGCGCGGTCAGCATGACGGCGATCGTAACGCGACGACGGCACCGATCACGGGCAGGGTGGGCTCATCGGGTCGGCAGGAGCCGCCCCCCATGCACCGTCAGGACCTGCCGATGAGCTTGCCGACCTGTTTCCGTGGCCCCGCCGCCGCCCTCATCCTGGCGCTTCTGGGCGCTGGCGCGCTCGCCTGCGGCGCTGCCGAACCCGGCAGCCGTTCGTGTGGCCCGGCCCGGGCGGCCAGCGCGGCGGAGGCGGCCCGGCTGGTGCTGCCCTCGGTCGTCAGCCTCGACCTTGAGGACAGGGCCGGGGCGCGCAGCTTTGCCGCCGCCCTCGTCTACCGTGCCGACGGCACCCTCATCACCGCCGCCCATGCGGCCCAGCCGGGCACCCGCATCACCGTGCTGCTGGCCGACGGCAGCCGCCTTCCCGCAACCGTCGTCGGGCGGGACGAACTGTCCGATGTCGCCGTGCTGAAGATCGTGCCGCCGGCGCCGCTGCACCCGGTGCGCCTTGCCGCCGGCCCGGTCGAGGCGGGCGAACCGGTGGCGGCCATCGGCGATCCCCTCGGCTACCGGCTGTCGCTCACCGCCGGCATCGTCTCCACGCCGCGCCGCGCCTATGGCCCGGTCAACCCCTACGACCACATCCAGCACGACGCGGCACTCAACCCCGGCAGTTCCGGCGGCGCGCTGGTCAATGCCGCCGGCGCGGTGATCGGCATGAACGTCGCCATCGCCGACGGCTCCCGCCGCCATGTCGGCATCGGCCTTGCCGTGCCGGCCCCTGTGGTGGCCCGCATCGCCGAGCGGCTGATCCGCGACGGCGCCATCGCCCGCCCGGCCCTCGGCCTCAGGCTGCGCGATGCGGCCAGCCTCGATCCTGCCGCCGGCACCGCCCCGCTGATCGAGGACGTCGCCCCCGGCAGCGCCGCCTTCCGCGCCGGCCTGAGGCCGGGCATGGCCATCCGCGCTGCCAACGGCCAGCCGGTGCAGAGCCCGCGCGACCTGGCCCGCGCCCTCGAACCGCTCGCCCCCGGCGCCGGGGTGGCGCTCGATCTTGTCTCCGGCCCAACGGCCCTGTCGGTGCATCTGACCCTGGAGGCGCCGGTCCAGTCCGGGCTGCGCACCCGCAGCCTGAAGGCCGCCGGCCCGGCCGGACCCCTTCCCTTCGTGCATGGAGTCGTGCTTGTCTCCGGCGGCGCGCGCGTCGTGCGGGTGGAGGCGCAGTCGGCGGCGGCGGCGGCGGGATTGAAGGCCGGCGACGAGGTTCTGGCGGTGGGGGCGCGACCGGTCGATGCGGCCGGCGCCCAGGCCGAGCTGGACCGCGCCGTCGGCACGCGGCTGGCCCTGCTGGTGCGCCGCGATGGCGTCAGCCGCTATGTTGTGCTGGGTGCGCAGGGACGCATCGATTCGGCCCAGCCCTTCGGCGCCAATGCCGAGGCCGAGGGCAGTTCGCAATTGTAATTGAACGATAATGGATACGGGAATGCCTGAGGTTCTGATCATCGAGGACGACGCCGAAATGGCCCGGCACGTTGCCGCATTGCTCGAAAAGGCCGGATATCAGACGCAAACCGAGGGCGACGGCGCCCGGGGGCTGGCCCGCGCCGCCGCCCGCCGCTTCGACCTGATCGTCGCCGACCGCATGCTGCCCGGCCTCGACGGGCTGGACATCGTCGCCCGCCTGCGCGCCCTCGATGTGGCGACCCCGGTGCTGATGCTCTCGGCGCTGGGCCGGGCCACCAACAAGGTCGAGGGGCTGGAACACGGCGCCGACGACTATCTCGCCAAGCCCTTCGCCGATGACGAACTGCTGGCCCGCGTCCGCGCCCTGATGCGCCGCGCCCGCGGCGAGCCGCACCCCGAGGTGATGCTGGTCGGCCCGCTCGAAATCCGCCTCAAGGCCCGCACCGTGCACCGCGAGGGCCGGCACATCCCGGTCTCGCCCAAGGAGTTCGAACTGCTGCGCTGCCTCGCAGAGCATGCCGGCGCCTTCGTGCCGCGCGCGCTGCTGCTGGAGCGGGTCTGGAAGCTGCGCTTCGATCCGCAGACCAATGTCGTCGACGTGCATGTCAGCCGCCTCCGCTCCAAGATCGACGACGGCTTTGCCGTGCCGCTGATCCGCAGCGCCCGCGGCGAGGGCTACATGCTGGCGCGAGACGGCGCGTGAGCGCTGCCTCCTCCCGGCCGGTGTCGCGCTCGGCCCTCTGGCGCTTCATGCTGGCGCTGGCCGGGCTGTTCGCCGCCGGTTCGCTGGCGGTGCTGGTGCTCGTCACCTCCTCGGTCTCCGATTATGTCGAACGCCGCGTCGCCGACACCATCTCGACCGACCTGCGCGGGTTTGAGGATCTCTTCGCCGCCGCCGGCGCCTCCGGCCTGAAGCAGGCGGTGGAGCGCCGGCTCAGCGCCGATCCCGGCCGCATCTACCTGCTGGTCGATGCCGGCGGCGAGGTGCTGGCCGGCACCGTCGCCCACTGGCCCAACAACCTCGATGCCCGGGCGCGCGGCGTCAGCTTCCGCGATGAGGCGCGCGGCCGCATCTTCGAC
>Ga0209573_1003740_pt1 | contig 16115 bp, 14 predicted proteins | sample TNRBio252014_DNA_FD_185870 | JGI IMG/M metagenome (GOLD analysis project Ga0209573, IMG submission 185870) | Wastewater treatment Type I Accumulibacter community from EBPR Bioreactor in Madison, WI, USA - TNR Reactor_6/25/2014_ DNA (SPAdes)... | ecosystem: Engineered > Bioreactor > EBPR >...
TGGGTTTTCAGGCCATCGACAAAGCCGCGCAACTCATCGCGAAAAACGATCCCAAACTCGGCATTCCCGCGCCCGACATGCTGCTGCGTCATTTGAACGCCAAGGGAGCGCCGCCCGCCTGGCTCACCGAGGTCAAAACGCTCTACACCACCGCCATGAACGAGATGTATCGCGCCAACACTCGCGCTCGCGAAGGCTCCCGCAGTTTCACGCTCTACAACGCGAAGCGCCTGGAGTTCACCTTCCACTTCATCAGCGCCATCGAGTCCCTCTACAAGTCCCACGACCCCGCCACCCGCGCCGAATCCCTCGAAGCCGCGATGGAGTCTGTTTACAATTCGCTCAATTCCTATTCCGACGTGGCGCGGGACTCCAGCGATCGTGGAGCCATCGCCCTGCTCAATGAGCATGGCTACCGCGCCTTGCGGAAGGTCATCAGGGGTGGGAAGTGAGGCGGGCGGTAGGGCTTCGTTCTTCGCGCTAGCGTTTTGGAGTGCTCCAGCCCTCTGGAGCTTTCGTTGGCCGGTGGACTCTCGAAAGCGCCGGAGGAGCGGCGCACTCCAGGACGCTGCCGCGCGCGCGATTGGGCTTCGGTCGCCTTTGATTACCTGCCGGCATGAACTTGTGAAGTAAGCGGCATTGGCGGCATGGACCCCGATGCCGCAGTATCGTGTCGTCATGAAACGCAGACAGATTCTCCTCAACGCAGGTCTCCTGCTCCCGGCGGCGGGCTGCCACAGCGTCCAAACTTCAAACTCCACTCCGATGAAACTCAAACTCCGCAAATCCAACGAACGCGGCCACGCCGACCACGGCTGGCTCGACAGCTACCACACCTTCAGCTTTGCCGACTACTACGATCCGGCGCACATGGGCTTCCGTAGCCTGCGTGTCATCAATCAGGATGTCATCGCCGGTGGCGCTGGTTTCCCCACGCATCCGCATCGCGACATGGAAATCTTCAGCTACATCCTTTACGGAGCGCTGGAGCACAAGGACAGCATGGGCAACGGTCGCGTGCTCAAACCCGGCCAGATCCAGCTCATGAGCGCCGGCAGCGGCGTGACGCATAGCGAGTTCAATCCCTCCAAAACTGAGCCCGGCAGCCTGCTGCAAATCTGGATTCGTCCGCGTCAGAACGGCCTGAAGCCAAGCTACACTGAATGGCACCCGAAACCCGAGCATGAAACCGCTGAGAAGGTGCTCGTCATCTCCAGCGATGGCCGCGAAGGCAGCGCCACCATTCACCAGGACGCCGACATCTACCGTGTGCGCCTTGGCGCTGGTAAATCCACCACGCATGAAGTTCGTGCTGGTCGAGGTGCCTGGCTCCAACTCATCAAAGGCAGCGTCACTCTCAACGGCACCACGCTGAACCCCGGCGACGCCGCCAGCACCGACGACGCAGGCACTCTAACCCTCACCGCCAGCGCAGACGCCGAAGCCCTCCTCTTTGATCTTGCCTGATTTTCACAACCACCGCAAACAACCGTCAACTATCGTCAACAACTACAAACTCCCACGATGACACACATCCCCACCATCGCCCGCCTTCTTCTCGGCCTCATCTTCACCGTCTTCGGTGCCAACATGTGGCTCCACTTCATCCCGATTCCTCCGCCGCCGGAAGGCCCTGCTGCAAACTTCATGTTCGCCATCTACGGGAGCGGCTTCCTCACTGTGGTGAAGGTGCTCGAAGTCACTGGCGGCCTTCTGCTCCTCAGCGGGCGCTTCACCAATCTGGCGCTCATCCTGCTCGGTCCCGTTGTCGTGAACATTGCCATGTATCACTTCTTCCTCGTCAAAGGCGGCTATGAAATGCCTGTCGTGCTCGGCGTGTTGTCTCTGATGGCGCTTTTCAGCCGTAAAGACCTGGTGGGCACCATCTTTGCTGCCAAGTGAAACAGCTTTGTCATTCGACCTGGATTCCATTTTCATCTTCTTCTCATCATGTCCTCTCTTTTCACTCCTCTTCAAGCGGGTGCTCTCAAGCTGCCCAACCGCGTCCTCATGGCCCCGCTCACGCGCTGCCGGGCTGATGCCGACCACAATCCCACGCCGCTGATGGCCGAATATTATGCGCAGCGTGCCAGCGCCGGACTCATCATCGCCGAGGCCACGATGGTCATGGAAGGCAATTCGTCCTTCTGGATGGAGCCAGGCATCTACTCCGAGGCGCAAGTCCAAGGCTGGAAAGCCGTGACGGATGCCGTGCATGCCAAAGGCGGCCAGATCGTGCTGCAACTCTGGCACGGTGGTCGTGCCTGCCATCCGTTGCTCAATGGCAGCACCCAACCCGTCGCTCCGAGCGCCATTCCGATCACCGGTGACGAAGTTCACACGCCCGAAGGCAAGAAACCTTATGTCATGCCGCGTGAACTGCGCGACGACGAGATCCCCGGCATCGTTGCTGGTTTCAAAAAGGCCGCCGAGAACGCCAAAGCGGCCGGATTTGATGGCGTCGAGGTCCACGGGGCCAATGGCTATCTCCTCGACGAATTTCTGCGCGATGGTGCGAACAAGCGCAGCGGTCCCTACGGCGGTTCCATCGAGAACCGCGCACGTCTAATGCTCGAAGTGCTCGATGCCGTCATCAGCGTCTGGGGAGCGGATCGCGTCGGCCTGCGCATCTCGCCGTTGAACAGCTATAACAGCATGATCGACAGCGATCCCGTCGCCGTCACCACCTACATCGCCGAGCAGACCAGCGCTCGGAGTCTGGCCTACCTGCATGTCATGCGCAGTGACTTCTTCCAGGCGCAACAAGGCGATGTGATGACGCCTGCCCGCGCCGCTTTCAAAGGCATGCTCGTCGGCAACATGGGCTACACCGCCGACGAAGCCGAGCAGACCATCGCCTCCGGACAGCTCGATGCTGTTGCCTTCGGTGTGCCTTTCCTTGCGAATCCAGATCTGCCCGCACGCATTGCCGCAAAAGCAGAACTCAATGCGCCGGATTCCGCAAGGTTTTACTCACCCGGTCCCAAAGGTTACACAGACTATCCCGCGCTCAGCGCCGCTTGAGATGAGCATACCCATCCATCCCGGTGTCCGTATCGGCCACGTTCATCTGAAAGTGGCCGATCTGGAGCGGGCGTTGGCGTTTTACTGCGGCGTGCTCGGCTTTCAGCTCATGCAGCGCTACGGACCGCAGGCAGCGTTTGTCTCGGCGGGTGGATACCATCATCACATCGGCCTGAACACCTGGGAAAGCCGTGGTGGGAAGCCCCCGCCGCCCGGCACCACCGGCCTGTATCACGTCGCCATCCTCTATCCCGACCGTGCATCGCTCGCCGATGCTCTGCGCCGCCTCATCGAGCACAAGATACCGCTCGATGGCGCCGCCGACCACGGCGTCAGCGAGGCGATCTACCTCCAAGATCCCGATGGCAACGGCATCGAGATCTACACCGACCGCGACCCCGCCGCATGGCCTCGCGATGCGAAGGGCGAACTCGCCATGACCACCGGTGCGCTTGATCTCGACGCGCTACTGGCCGAATCACCCTCACCTTCATCATGAAAACGATCACCGCCGCCGAACTCAAGGCTCTCGCAGGCAGCGCCACGTTGATCCATGTGCTGCCGGAGGAGCACTTCGCGCAGCAGCATCTGTCCGGCGCGGTGAACGCCTGCGTGTATGAGATGATCTTCCTCTCGAAGGTGGCCGAACTCGTGCCGGACAAGTCAGCGGCGATCATCGTGTATGGCGCGGGCGCTCCTTCGCTCGATTCGGCCACGGCGGCGGAAAAGCTGGCGAAGGCGGGTTACACGAACGTGTGCGATTTTCGCGGCGGATTGACGGAATGGTTGCAACAGGGCCTTGCTGTCGAAGGAACCGGCCTGCGGGGCGATTCAATCAACCCCGACGGCATTTTTGAGGTCGATGTCGAAACCAGCGTCGTGCGCTGGACGGGCCGGAACCTGTTCAATCATCATCAAGGCACCGTGAAATTGGCCGGAGGCCGGATTGAAGTGCGAAACGGCGCGTTGCAGGCGGCCCGCTTCACGCTCGATATGAACCGCATCGTTTGTGAAGACCTCGTGGACACCGCCTACAACGCGCTGCTCATCCGCCATCTGCGCGATGACGATTTCTTCGCCGTGGACCGTTTTCCGACCGCCGAATTCGTCTGCGAGCGAGCGGAGTCCTTGCCCGCCTGCACACCCGGCACGCCGAACTACACGCTGCATGGTGCGATGAAGCTGCGCGGTGTGGCGCAGCCGCTGAGCTTTCCCGCCGTCATCGCCGCGGCCGATGCGGATCATCTCACCGGGCAGGCGCAGTTTGAACTCGACCGCACTCAGTTCGGCAGCCACTACGGCTCTGGCAAACTCTTTGCTTTCCTAGGCAAACACGTCGTCAACGACCACATCCATCTTCACATCAAACTCCACGCCACCCGCACCTCCGCATGAACACTTTTGAAGCCATCAACTCCCGCCGCGCCGTCAAGCATTACGATCCCGCTCACCGCATGACGGAGGCGGAAATCCGCCAGCTCATGGAGGCGGCGTTGCAGGCTCCCACGGCCTTCAACATCCAGAACTGGCGCTTCGTCACCGTACTCGATCCTGAAGTGCGGAAGCAGATCCGTGTCGTCGCGTGGGATCAGGCTCAGGTCACGGAGGCTTCATTGCTGATCGTGCTTTGCGCCGACAAAGACTCGTGGAAGAAGGACGCCGCCCGTTACTGGAAGAACGCGCCGCAGCCCGTGCAGGACTTCCTCGTCCCCGCCATCGGCCAGTATTATGAAGGCCGCGACCAAGTGCAGCGCGACGAATGCATGCGCTCCTGCGGCATGGCCGGCATGACGATCATGCTCGCCGCCAAGGCCATGGGCTACGACTCCTGCCCCATGGACGGCTTCGACTTCGACGCCGTCGCCAAGATCATCAAGCTGCCCGAGGACCACGTCATCAGCTTCATGATCGCCGTCGGCAAAGGCACCCAGCCCGCCTGGCCGAAGCCGGGGCAGCTTCCGTATGACGAAGTGGTGATCCTGGATGGATTTTGAGAGGTTCGTGTCAGGACTGCTCTTTGAAATGAAAAAGCCGGAGTCTTGCGACTCCGGCTTTGATTCAAACTGAGCGGTCCTAGTTACGCCGGCACGCCCGTCAAACCGGGAGCGAGGCCGCCTTCGTCCTCATCCTCGCGTTGTACAGGGCGTGGGTCGTTGGCTTTAGGCAGCGGGGGCGGGGGCGGGGGTTTGCTCTTGTTTTCGGGCGGGTTGATGAGGCGGCCGTGCTCCATGATCTCTTTGATGTGGGAGCCGTCGAGAGTCTCGTATTCGAGCAGGGCCAGGGCGATGGCGTCGAGCTTGTCCTTGTGCTTGAGGAGGATGTCCTTGGCCTGGGCGTAGGATTCGTCGATGAGGCGTTTCACTTCCTCGTCGATTTTCTGGGCGGTGTCCGGGCTGTAGTTGCTGCTGCCACGGCCCATGAAAGCGGTGCTTTCGTTCTCACCGTACTCGATCATGCCAAGCTTGGTGCTCATGCCCCAGGAGCAGACCATGCTGCGGGCGATGCGCGAGGCCATGCGGATGTCGCCGCTGGCGCCGTTGGTGACGTCGCCAAACTGGATTTCCTCGGCCACACGACCGCCCATGGCGACGACGAGGTCGTCCAACAGCTCGCTCTTGCGGTTGTTGTGCTTGTCTTCCTCCGGCAGCCACATGGTGGAGCCGAGGGAAGGACCGCGCGGAATGATGGTGACTTTGTGGAGAGGGGAGGTGTGCTCCAGCAGCTCGATGAGGATGGCGTGGCCGGCCTCGTGGTAGGCGGTGTTTTCCTTTTCCTTTTCACTGAGGGCCATGCTGCGGCGCTCGCGGCCCCAGCGCACCTTGTCACGGGCTTCTTCAAGCTCGGGATTGGTGATGGACTTCATGTTCTTGCGCGCGGCGAGCAGCGCGGCCTCGTTGAGCAGGTTTGCCAGCTCCGCACCGGAGAATCCAGGCGTGCCGCGGGCGATCTTGGAAAGGTCGGCGCTGTCGGCCAGCTTCACCTTCTTGGCGTGAACACGGAGGATTTCCTCGCGGCCTTTCACGTCGGGCAGATTGACGGTGACCTGACGGTCGAAGCGGCCGGGACGCAGCAGCGCGGGATCAAGCACATCGGGGCGGTTCGTGGCGGCGATGATGATGATGCCTTCTTGCGTGTCGAAGCCGTCCATCTCAACGAGCAGCGCGTTGAGCGTCTGTTCACGTTCATCGTGACCACCACCCATGCCATGGCCGCGATGACGGCCCACGGCGTCGATTTCATCAATGAAGATGAGGCAGGGGGCGTTCTTCTTGCCCTGCTCGAACATGTCGCGCACACGGCTGGCGCCGACGCCGACGAACATTTCGACGAAATCCGAGCCGCTGATGCTGAAGAACGGAACATCGGCCTCACCGGCGATGGCTTTGGCCAGCAGGGTCTTGCCGGTGCCGGGAGGGCCGGTCATGAGCACGCCCTTGGGGATCTTGCCGCCGAGGCGCTGGAACTTCTTCGGGTCTTTGAGGAACTCGACGATCTCCTGCACTTCCTCCTTGGCTTCTTCGACGCCTGCGACGTCCTTGAAGGTGACCTTGTTGCGGTCCTGGGCGAGCATCTTGGCCTTGCTCTTGCCAAAGCTCATCGCCCCACGGCCGGCGCTACGGAGCTGCTGACGCACGAGGAAGTAGAAGAAGGCGAGGATGATCAGCAGCGGTAGCAGAAAGCCGATCAGCGAGGACCACATGTTGTCGTCGTAAAAAGGAACCAACGTGAGGCCGTGCGCCTTGAGAAGGTCGCGCAACTCTTCTTTCTGGAACTCGATGTTGACTTGCACAGAGAAATCCTTCGAGTCGTTTTTGGCGGTATTGATGCCTGAGGGCTTGCCGGTGCTGTCCGGCGTGGGCTCGATGGTCAGCGGCTTGCTCAAATCCGGCGCCGACGTTTCGCTTCCGGCGGTCAGCGGGGCGGCTCCTGAGCCTGATGGAAAGTAAAAGCCCTTGATGATCTGCTCGGAGGTGGTGTCCGAATTGACAAGGAAGAGCTTCTTGGACTTGTCGATCTGGTTGTTTTCGACGCTTTTCTTGAACTCGGCATAATCAAAGACCTTCCGGTTTGCCACCAGCCCCTTGTTCATCATGAAGCCCGAGATCAGCAGGGTGATCGCGAGGGCGAAGAGCATGAAACCGCGCCAGTTGAACTGCGGATCTTGATTGCGGCGGCTGGGGCCGTCGGGGCGGTTGTTGAAGGGATCGTCGGACATGAAGGGGGTGTGTTACCTCTTAGTAACGCGAGTGCGAGCTTACATGCCGGTAATTTTTTTGCAAAATGGGATTCTGGGCGCTTGGCGCTCAGTCAAGGGGTCAAGATGCGGGTATAGACCCCATTGACCTCTTGACGGCGCAGCCTTGACCTCGGTTTCAGTGCCTGATCGCCTTAAACTCCCGCGTCAGGCGGGTTAGCGAGTCCTCCACGCCCATGCGCTCCAGGCTGCTGGCACCGACGAAACCGTCCGCCGTGGTCTTGCTGAGGATGTATTCCGCGTCCTTCGGCGTGTTGATCGGTCCGCCGTGGGTGAGGGTGAAGACGTTCGGGTTCACGCTTTTCGCGGCATCAATGATGTCCTGCGTCACTTTGACCGTGTGATCCCAGCTCACCACGGCATTCGTCACGCCGATGCTGCCGCCGACGGTCGTGCCGACATGGGCGATGATCGCATCCGCGCCGTTCTGGGCCATCTTGATCGCCTCTTCCGGCGTCGCCACATAGACGATGCTGAACAGGTCCATGCGCGTGGCCAGACCGACCATCTCAAATTCCTTCTCCACGCTCATGCCTGTCTCCTCCAGCACGCCACGGAAGTGACCGTCCACGATGGTGTGGGTGGGGAAGTTGTTCACGCCGCTGAAGCCCATCTCCTTCACCTTGCCCAGCCAGTGCCACATGCGGCGGCGGGGGTCGGTGGCATGCACGCCGCAGATGACCGGGATCTCCTTGACCACCGGCAGCACTTCATACTCGCCGATCTCCATGGCGATGGCATTGGCATCTCCATAGGCCATCAGGCCGCAGGTGGAGCCGTGGCCCATCATGCGGAAGCGGCCGCTGTTATAAATGATGATCAAATCCGCGCCGCCCTTCTCGATGAATTTCGCGCTGATGCCCGTACCCGCTCCTGCGGCGATGATCGGCTCGCCTTTCGCCAGCGTCGCCTTCAGGCGGTCAACAACTTCTTGCTTCGTGTAGGGATTTCCGATTCCGGTCCAGGGATTGGGCATGGCGTGATGAGGTTTGCGGTTGTTTGCGATGGTTGGCGCTTCGCGCGTTTGCAGTTGGTTGGTAAACCATTGCAAACCACCGCCAACAAGGGCAAACAACCGCAAACCTTCCCCAATGCACGCCAAAGCTGCCATCCAAGAGCTATCCGAAACCCACACGCACGGGCCGCACACGGCGTTCCGTGTGGTGCGGGCCACGGAGCGAGATGCGCGGGCCTGGCTGCGTGGTGCGCCGGTATGCGGCACGCTGGGCACGCATCGCATCGCGCATGCTGGCGTCATGACGGCGCGTGCGCCCTACCGCATCGTGCGCATGCACCAGGGCGGCTTGTATTTCCTCGCGTGCCTGGAGGGCGAAGGGCGAGTGCTCGTCGATGGTACTTGGAAGAAATGCAGCGCGGGCATGGCCGTGGCGCTGCCGCCGTTCATGGTGAACGCCTTCCAGGCCGTGCCCGGCAAGATTTGGCGCTGCTGCTGGGTGCGCTACGAGCAGCAGCCGGAACAGACGCCGATCTTGAGCAGCAGTTCGCCTGTTATGGCTCCCTTTGCCGGCACCGCGCTCTGGCATGCCATTGAAGGCCTCATCGAAGAGGCCGGGCATGAATCCAAACCCGCTGCGATGTTTCATTGGGTTGAGCTGATCCAGCACTACATCGAGCGCTTCGCCCAGCCCTGGCAGGTCGATGATCGCCTGCACCGCATCTGGGAAAAAGTCTCCGCCAACGTCGGCCATGACTGGACGCTCGACGAACTCGCCCGGCAGGCCCACGTCAGCGCCGAGCACCTGCGCCGTCTTTGCCGCAAAGCGCTCGGTCGCACCCCCATGCACCACGTCACCTGGCTGCGCATGCGCAAGGCCGCCGAGCTGCTCTCCACGACGAACCTGAAGGTGGAGACGATTTCTCACGAGGTTGGCTACATGAATCCCTTCGTCTTCAGCAACACCTTCAAAAAATGGATCGGCTGGCGGCCGAGTGAGCATCGCAGCCGGATGGGTGGGTGAGTCGTGCTTTGCTCAGGATGCCCGTTTTTAAATCCTTGCAGATGCGGTGAAGGCTCACGGCTACCGCCACCCGTGAACGGCCGGACTTGGCGGCGATGTCGCTGCTGCTCCGGCCTTCGATGTAGCGGAGATGCAGGAGCTGGCGTTGTTGTTGGGGCAGACTGGCAAGGCAGGCGTTCAAGGCGGCCAGACGTTTCGGCGACAGTTCGGGCGTGGTGCCGGTCACACGAAGCTCGTGCTCCACATACTCGCGCTCGCGGCGTTTTCGCCGTGAGTCACCCCGCAATCGTTTCTGTGCCAGATGCCAGGCGATCGTCCTGAGCCAGGGCATTAGGCGGGCGCCCTGGTGGAAACGTGACCCGCGTCTCAGCGCGGTCAGCAGCGCCTCATGGGCCAGATCTTCGGCATCGCAGCCGGGCAGGCGGGCCTGGAGCCAGTGCCGTAGCTCGGGCATGCAGCGGGCATAGAGTTTGGTAGAGGCTTCGGAGTCAGAAGTGAGGGCACGCACGAACAGCCCGGCGTTTTCGTCCGGCGGTCCAAAGGAGGAATCATCCAGCGTGGCTTTCATGAGGGTCGATCAGGGTTTGACCAGCCGGAAGAACAGCTTGGGGTTGGCGACGCGGTTGACGCGGGACTTTTTCTTGCCGCCGCCCACATTCACAGGCCGGGTGCTGTTGACCCAGTTCACCATGTCGGAGCTTTCTTGCACGATCCAGCCGTCGCTGGCCTCGGGCCATTCAAATTCCACCTCGTTGGGGTCTGCGGTCTCCTTCATGCCGGCGGCAGGCAGTGCGACGAAATTGGCCACCAGCACGCGGTCCACAGCGGCGTCGAATTGATAATCGCGGTCGGTGTTCACACGGACGCCGCCTTCGCTCCAGTGGCTGAATTTGTAGCCTTCAGCCTGCTTGGCCAGGGCGGTGACAGGCGCGCCGATGGCAAAGCTGCCACCACCGCTGACGTCACCTCCCGCAGGGGGGGAGGCGCTGACATCAATGGTCGCACTGCCGGAGGAGTAGAAGTTCGCGACGAGCGTCCGGCTGGTGTTGATGGTGAAGATATACTTCGCGTCGGCGCTGACCACGTTGCCATTTTCCGTCCAGTTGAGGAAGGTATAGCCGGGATTGGCATCCGCCTGCACATCCGCGCCGTCGCCCGCCTCATAACTGGGCGCGTCTGCTTCGACGAAGCCGCCTTGCGGTGGCGAGGCGGAGACACCGATGCTCAAGGCGGGCACAAAGACAGCGGTGAGGGTGCGGCTTGAGTTCACCGTGAAGGTGTAGTCCTTCAGCGCGCTGACCGCGATACCACTTTCGGTCCATTGGGTGAATGCGTAGCCGGCGTTGTTGAAAGCGTGCAGCGTGACGCTGGCTCCGGGTGCGAAATTGCCCGTGCCGGTGACACTGCCGCCGACGAGAGGCGATGTGGCTGCGTTGACCACGAATGATCCTTCCGGCCCGCCGCCAATGGGCTGGAAATGTGCCACCAGCGTGCGGTTCGCAGTCGCGCTGAACGTGTGGGAAGGAACCCCGCAGACGGGAACGCCGCCCTCAGTCCAGCTCATAAAGATATAGCCTGCGTTTGGCGTCGCTGTCACCGTGACGCTACTGCCATCCGCCACGGTGCCGCCGCCCGTGGCCGTGCCGCCCGGCCCCGCGCTTACACTGATGGTGCGCATGGGAGCAAAGTTGGCCACCAGATTACGATCTGCGGTCGCCATGAAGGTGAAGCTCGCTGTGTTGCTCACCACCAGACCGCCTTCGGTCCAGTGGGTGAAGGTATAGCCTGCGTTGGCGGTCGCCACGACAGTCACACTCGTTCCGTCATCCACCATGCCAGTTCCGGTCGTTGTGCCGGCGGCGGCGGGCGCGGCACTCGTCGTGACTGACCACTGCACGACATCTGGCACGAAATTGGCCACGAGGGAGTGGTTCACATCCATCGCCAGCGTGTGGCTGGTGTTGGTGCTGACGATTTTGCCGTTGTCCGTCCAGTTGAGGAAGGAGAAGCCGGGAACGGCCGAGGCTGTCACCGTCGCGTTCGCACCGACGTCGTAGGAGCCGTCGCCAGTCGTCGTGCCTGCGCCGACGGGAGAGACAACGGTGTCCAGCAAGCTCGCAGGCGGCAGCGCGGCACCGGCGGCGGCGATGACGAGCGTGTAGTTCTTCGAAACATCGGGATTGACGCCGTCGCTGGCGGTGATCTTGAACTGAAACTCGCCGCTGGCCGTCGGTGTGCCGGAAAGCACGCCAGTGATCTCGTCGAACGTCATGCCCGGTGGCAGCGCGCCTTCCTGAAGGGCGGTGAAAGGATTCACGCCTTCGATGACGACCGTGCGTGCCGCGAAGGCCGTGTTGATCCTGCCTTCACCGACGTGGTCGATGAGGCCCACTGGCGCATCGACATCCACCGCGGCCATTTGAGAGCCGGTGAAGTCTCCAATGACCACCTTCGTCGCCATGTCCTCAGTAACCGTGACCCACTCGCCACCGACCATGTGATGATTGTAAGTCCTCATGCCAGAGCCATGAAGGCCATCCGCACCGACGGCGTCGGCCATCGCCTCGCCGCTCTCCTCATCAAGCGGGCCGGTGTATTTGTAGAACTCGTAGCGGCGGGTTACCACCTCATCACCATTGGGCAGATCTTCGGGCGCGGCAGCCAGCTCGTCATTGGCGCCGCCGCCAGGAATATTGCGCTTCTGCAAGATGCGCCACTCCACCTCGACCTCATCTGGCTCGCCATTGGCCCAGTTTTTATCGTTGGGGTCAACGGGGTCGTCAGAGACGAGATCGCGCAGCTTGACCTCCTTGTTGTTGTGCGTGGTGGTCTTGATCTCCTTCACCCACACGGCTTTGCCGAATTGCTTCACCGGAGGCACGGGAGGCGGCGGCGGGGCGATGACGGCCTGCACCTGCGCAGGAGCCGGATTGCCAACGACAGGCGGGAAATAGGTGAACACCGGCGTGGAAACCTGTACGGCACCACCATGCACCAGCGCGCCGCTGCCATTGTCGATCAACCAGTTGTACTTCACCACAGTGGCCGGCACGCGGTAGCCCACGCCGAAGTGCTCGCCGCCAAAGTTCACACTCGGATTGGTGAACATGTGGCCGTTGGTCGGAGCGATGGGGGCGCTGGGGATCGCGGTGTAGGCCGCCCAGGAGCCGTCCGGGTTCTTTTTGCTCTCCCAACGGATGCGGCACTTCGGATGGCCGACGATGCTGTCATCCTGCTCGATCCTTGGCGCACCGTAATGATTGTAGTTGTAGGTGTAGGTGATGTCCGTGCTGCGGCAGTCCTCGATCTCGATCTCAAAGCCGTGGCAGACGCTCCCGGTGTCGTTGACGGTGTCGAAGTTGTTGATGCTGCCGTAGGCGATGCTGGCCTGGACGCTTGGCGACAGAACGAGGACTGCCAGTGCGAAAAGGCTGAGAGAGAGGCGCTTGAGAAGGCTGGATGCGTTCATTGGCGCATTCCGCCACATGCTCGAATCTCTGACACGTTATCGTTTGGTAATGAATGCGGGAATTTCATGCCTGACGTAAAAAGGCATGCAGAGTTCTGCTGAAACGCGCCATGCACCTGCTCCTCGTCGAAGATGACACCGAACTCGCCCGCCAGACCAGCCTTTGGTTGGGCGAGGCCGGGCATTCATGCACTTGGCGGGAAAAAGGCGGCGCGGCGCTCATCGCGCTGGGCACGGAGGCTTTTGACGCCGTGATTCTCGACGTGGGCCTGCCGGACATGGATGGATTCACCGTGGTGGAGCAGATGCGCGCGCGCGGGTTTGGCCTGCCGGTGCTGTTTTTGACCGCTCGCGACAATGTGACGGACCGCGTGCGTGGTTTAAAGGCCGGTGGCGATGACTATGTGACGAAGCCTTTTGCCGTGGAGGAGCTGATGGCGCGTCTGGAGGCGCTGCAGCGTCGCAGCGGCATCACACCCGCGACTTCCACGCGCAAGCTCGGCCAATGGACGCTGGACCCCGTCAAACGCCGCCTGCGGCATGACAGTGAAACGGTGGAGCTGCAACCGCGCGAGTGGATGCTGCTGGAGGTGATGCTGGCGAACGAAGGGCGCATCCTGACGAAGAAGTTCCTGCTCGAAAAGGTGTGGGACATTCAGTTTGATCCGGGCACGAATGTCGTGGATGCGATGATCTGCCGCCTGCGCCGGAAGATCGACGCCCCAGGCATGCCATCCCAACTGCAAACCGTCCGAGGCAAAGGTTATGTTCTCCAAGCTGTTCCCTGAACGCATGCCGTCCACCTGGCGGCTGGGTCTGATGCTGACCCTGCTCATGGCCTGCAGCATGACCCTGTGCATGACCGTGGCAGGCTGGGCGATGAAACAAAATCTCAGCAGCATCGCCCGCGCTGTCGTCCTCGACGATTTGGGAGAATACGCCGTGCTCTACAACCGCAACGGCTTGAAGGAGATCAAGGATGTCTTCGCCGCAGGCGGTCATGAGAACGATCAAGCCGTGCGCATCACCAGTTCCGACGGGGGCGTGCTGTTTGAGCAAATCCCGGTCGCTGTTGCCGGTTATCGCTGGCCAGACAACGCCGCTGCGAACTTGCAGGCTTCGCAGACGCTGCTCATCACCGTCGAACATGACCGGCGCGAGCAGCAGCTCCTCGCGGGCTGCCAGGTGCTCAATGATGGCAACATTCTGTGGTTCGGACGCACCGACGCGGAGGACCGCGCCTATGTGGAGCACATTCGCGATGATCTCTGGCTCGCGGGCCTGGTCTCCACACTCTTCATGCTGTTGCCGCTTTGGTGGTTTGTCCGGCATGTGTTGCGGCCCGTGCAGGACATGATGAAAAGCACCCGCAAGCTTGCCGAAGGCAGCACGGACGCGCGTCTCCTGGCCCCGAATGCGGTGCCGGAGCTGAAGGCCTTTGCCACCGCCTTCAATGACGGCCTCGACCGCATCGACGCGCTGACCGCCGAGCTGCAAAGCGCCAATGACAACCTCGCGCATGAGCTGCGCACACCGCTGGCGCGTATCCGTGGCAACCTCGAAAGTTACCACGATCACACTGAAAACGCCGCCGCACGCGATGCTGCTGCGCGTGGCATGGAGGAGATCGACCGCGCCGCCGATCTCGTGCGGACCATTCTCACCACGCGGGCGGGAGAGCACAAGGCGCTCAAGCTCCATCTCGAAACCATCGACCTGCGCGAGCTGCTCACCCATTTGCACGACCTCTACAAAGCAGCCGCCGAGGAACGTGGCCTGATGCTCAGCCTCGTTGCCCCCGAATCACGTTGGGTGCTGCTCGACCGCCAGCGCATCAATCAAGCCGTCGCCAACCTGCTCGACAACGCTTTCGCTTACACGCCGCGTGGTGGCAGCGTCACGCTCGCGCTGTCCGTGAATGACGAACATCATCGCATCCTCGTGCGCGACACCGGCCCCGGTCTCAGCACGGCCGATTTGACCTCCATCTGGAAGCGCTTCACCCGCGGCAGCGCCGCCAGCGCGAAAACGCCTGGCATGGGCCTCGGTCTCAGCCTCGTGCGCGCCATCGCCACCGCTCATGGTGGTCAAACCGGCTGCCAGAATCGCGACGAAGCCGGCGCGGAGTTCTGGATCGACCTCCCCGCCGGCGATCCGCTCAGCGCGGCGAACGGGGTGTGAGTCGCATGATCTCAATCCTCCCCGTCCTCGCGCACAATGCCGGGAAGCGGCGTTCGAGGGACTTGGGGGTGACTTGCGGCTCCGCAAAGTCGCCGATCTGCTCTCCACCACGCATCTGAAGGTCCGCATTCGTCATTCTCCTCCACTCCAAATCTCCCAGTCTCCTCCCGTACGCTTGACTCTGCGCCGCGAATTGGGGAAAATGCCTTTATTCACGGGTGTCGTTCCCCGTGCATCGGAATAGCCGTGAGTAGTCGTCAGGCTGGTGTTTCCTACGTCACTGCGCCCGCCAGTGCAGCCGAACCACGGTGCGGGCACCCCTCAGGGTCGCACGGCTCCCGATGGCAATCCGTGATGCTTGATGCTGGCCGACGCAGGGATGGCAGGCCGCTGCGGTTGCTCTCAGGTTGCTCGGTCCTGTGTTCCATCCTGAACCCGGCTGCTTGCGCTTTTCACAACTCAGTTTGTTAGCCCGTTGCAGCCTGACACCGTTTCCCTCGAGGTGAATGTCAGCTACATCGGCCTTCAAGCGCAGATCAATTTCTGATCCGCCAGGTATTTCGTCGGTTGTTGAGGAGGCAGGAGGCGCAGGTTGGCGCATCCGGCCTTTTTCGTTCTGCCACCCTGCCTGTTTCGAATCCTCGTAACGCCTGCTGGATGAGGTCAGCATCACTGAGCCGTTAGATCCAACCAGAAGTGGGTCAAATGAATGGCAGAACCGTCAGAGCGGTTATGGGTGGATTTGTATTCTGTGATTCCAGCACCTGGAGGCGCTTGTTCGGTCAGTTGGTCTTGAACATCCCAATTAGCTGTATGACTCTTTAGCGGGTTAGTGACGAGCTCGCTGATCCATTCGTTCACCTTACCGAGCCAATGAGAGGCCGTCTTTCGCTGCACGAAGGCCACCATGCCAGCCTGCTCAAGTCCTTCACCATGTACACCTTCTTTCAGCCGCTCGATGCCGCCTTTGAGATTTTTATTGGCCAGATTCCTTCCATGCCAGTCACCCACCACATACTCTCGTTCACGGCCATCAATCGAGCCTTCGTTGGTGGGGAGACGTTTCGCCTCGATAGCGTATAAGCGTTCCTTTGCTCCAGGGCTATGACCTTGAACGAGCAGTCGGCCATTGGGATAGAGACCCCAGTCAATGGTGCGAGTAGCAGATTCGTTTTCGGGGTCTTCTGGGTGAAAATAGAAAACTTCG
>Ga0209573_1003741_pt1 | contig 16115 bp, 20 predicted proteins | sample TNRBio252014_DNA_FD_185870 | JGI IMG/M metagenome (GOLD analysis project Ga0209573, IMG submission 185870) | Wastewater treatment Type I Accumulibacter community from EBPR Bioreactor in Madison, WI, USA - TNR Reactor_6/25/2014_ DNA (SPAdes)... | ecosystem: Engineered > Bioreactor > EBPR >...
GCTCAAGAGCCGGCCCAGCTTCCGGCCGCTGCTGGCGGACCGGTTGCCGGGGATGGCCCCGGTCGAGCACTATGCGGACCTGGATTTCTGAGCGCCTCGGCTCGGCCTATAAGGCGTCCGTGACCGCCTCAGCCGAGCCCGTTTCCCGCGCCGATCCCCGCCCGATCCTGCGGCAGCGCGCGCGCGACCTGGGTTTCGACGTCTGCCGTTTCGCCGATGCGACCGAGGGCTGGTCGGCGGGAGAGCGGCTGGAGAGCTTCGTCGAGGCCGGCCGCCACGGCTCGATGGGCTGGATGGAGACGACGCTGGCGCGACGTCAGCACCCGACCGGCATGTGGCCCGAGGCCCGCAGCGCCATCGTCCTGGGCCTGAACTATGGCCCGACCACCGATCCACGAGCTCTGCAGGGCCGACCCGATCGCGGCGCGATCTCCTGCTACGCTCAGGGCGACGACTACCATGAGCTGGTCAAGGGGCGGCTGAAGGACCTGGCCGGCGTGCTGGCGCGCGAGACGGCCCGGGACGTCAAGGTCTTCGTCGACACCGCTCCCCTGATGGAAAAGCCGCTGGCGGCGCGGGCCGGGGTCGGCTGGCAGGGCAAACACACCAATCTGGTCTCTCGCGAGCTCGGGTCATGGCTGTTTTTGGGGGTCATCCTCAGCGCCGCCGAAATCGAGGCCGATGCCCCCGAGACCGACCATTGTGGTTCCTGCCGCGCGTGTCTGGAGGCCTGCCCGACGGCGGCCTTCCCGGCCCCCTATCAGCTCGATGCCCGGCGCTGCCTGTCCTATCTGACGATCGAACACGCCGGCCCGTGGCCGGAGGATCTGCGCGTCGCCATGGGCAACCGCATCTATGGCTGTGATGACTGTCTGGCGGCCTGTCCGTGGAACAAGTTTGCTCAAGGTGCCTCCGAAATCCGGCTCCAGGCCCGGCCGGAGCTGCAGGCCCCGTCGCTGGCCGAGCTGGTGGCGCTGGACGACACCGGCTTCCGGGCGCTGTTTCGCAAGTCGGCGGTCAAGCGCATCGGACGTGACCGGTTCGTCCGCAATGTCCTTTACGCCATCGGCAACTGCGGCGATCCGGCCCTGACGGCGGCGGCCTCGGCCCTGGTCAGTGATCCCGATCCGGGGGTCCGCGACGCGGCCGCCTGGGCCGTCAGGCGGCTGGGGGCGACATGACCGAACCGACCGTCAGCGTCCTCATCGTCACCTATGAAAGCGGGCCGGTCCTGAGCCGTTGCCTGGCCCAGCTGAAGGCCCAGACCTTTCGGGATTTCGAGGTCATCCTGGTCGACAACGGCTCGACGGACCGCGCGGCCCAAGAGGCGGCCAGGGCCGACCCTTCGCTGATCCTGCTGGACAATGGGGCCAACCTCGGCTTTGCCGAGGCCAACAATCGTGGGGCCCGGCGCGCGCGCGGACAATGGCTGGCCCTGTTGAATCCCGATGCCTTTGCCGAGCCCGGCTGGCTGGCGCAGCTCGTGGCGGCGACCGATGCCTATCCCGACACGGCCTGTTTCACCTCCCTGCAACTGGCGGCGGATGACCGGAAGGTTCTGGACGGGGCCGGCGACGCCATGACCCTGATGGGCCTGCCCTACCGCATGGGCTATCGACGGGCGCGCCCGGCCGAGGTGCCGGCCGGTGAGGTCTTCGGTCCCTGCGGGGCCGCCATGCTGATCCGACGCGAGACCTTTGTCGGCATGGGCGGCTTTGAGGCCCGGTTCTTCAGCTATTGCGAGGACGTCGACCTCGGCTATCGGCTGCGACTTGCGGGGGGCCGTACCCGGCTGGTGCCCGAAGCGGTCGTGGCCCATGTCGGGTCCTCGACGCTGGGGGCGCGGTCGGATTTCGCGCTCTATCACGGCTTCAGGAACCGGCTGTGGACCTTTGCGCGCAATACGCCGGGGGTCCTTTTGCCGCTGGCCCTGCCGCTGCACCTTGTGGCGACGGTGGTGTCGTTGCTGGGCTGTGTCGCCAGGGGCGAGGCCGGACCGGCCTGGCGCGGTCTGGTCCAGGGCGTTGCGGGTTTTGGCCGGATGCGGCGCGAACAGAAGGGCCGGCGTGGCCATGTCCGCGACGTCATCGCCGCCATGACCTTTGATCCGCTCAAGGCCGCCCGGCGTGGGTTGGATGTGCGCCCGTCCTGAGCGGCACCGGCACCCAAAACGTCCACGCGGACCAAAAAGCCGAAATGTCTCGCAACGGGACCGGGCGTTCAGGCACGGCCCGGTCTGGCCGGGCGGACCGTTGGCGTGCGGTCGCCGTCATTGCACAATGTCAAAGACCCTCAGGCCCGCCGACGATCTGGCAGGATGTCATGGACATCATAGTCGGGAGCAACCGGACGGGGATGAATGGCCTCGGCAGGGTAGGGATCTTGTATCGACAAGGGCGGGAATCCACGGTCGAATGTCGCGTGTATGGGTCCTGGAATTACACGGTCCGGGCCCTCGCCACCCGCCCTCTTGCGTCGCGCGCCGCTCAGCGGGGCGGGCCCCTCCCCTCCCCTTCGGGCAAGGAAATCAGAGCGTGACAGCCGCCTGATCGCCCGACGAGGGCAGAGGGCCGGCGAGGAGGTCAGGCGACAATGTCAGCCTGCCGTTGCGCCCGCCGGGGTGCCGCCGGACACCGGAGCCACATCCAGAAGCTCGATGCGGAACACCAGCACGCTATGGGGCGGGATCGGGCCGTCGCCCTCTTCGCCATAGGCCTGGGACGGCGGCACCCACAGGGTCCATTCGTCACCCACGCGCATATGCGGAATGGCTTCCTGCCAGGCGGGGATCAGTCGATCCAGGCTCATGGCCGCCGGCTGGCCGCGCTGATAGCTGGAATCAAAGACGGTGCCGTCGGTCAGGGCCCCCTCATAATTGACCATGACCAGGTCGTTGGAATCCGGCTGGATGCCGTCGGGCGAGCCGGCTCGTACGACGCGATACTGGACGCCTGAGGGCAGGGTCTCGACGCCGTCCTGCCGGCCGTTCTGCTCCATGTAGTAGGCGGCGGATTCGGCGCTCTGGTCCGAGGATCCATCGGAACAGGCCGAGAGGGCCAGCAGGGCCGCAAGACCAATCAGCGCCTTACGGCTGTTTGAGGACATAGCCCTTTTTCTCCAATGCCTTGCCGATCTCGTCGGCGTGATCGTCGTCACGGGTTTCGACCTGGATGTCGTATTCCGCACCCTTGACCGGTACGTCGAGCGCCAGCCGGTTGTGGTGGATGTCGATGATGTTGCCGCCCAGCTTGCCGATCACGGCGGTCATGCCGGCCATCATGCCGGGGCGGTCGTCGCCGACGATGCGGAAGGTGACCAGCCGGTGCTCGCGCACCAGTTCGCGGTTCAGCACCATGGCGAGGATGCGCGGGTCGATATTGCCGCCACAGACCACCAGTCCGACCTTCAGGCCCCGGAACCGCTCAGGGTAACGCAACAGGGCCGCCAGGCCGCCGGCCCCCGCGCCCTCAACCACGGTCTTTTCGATGGTGGCATAGAAGGCGACGGCCTGTTCGAAATCGGCCTCGTCGACGACGAGGACGTCCTCGATCAGGGGGTTTCCCAGCGCAAAGGGGATTTCGCCCACCGCCTTGATGGCGATGCCCTCGGCGATCGTCTGGCCGCTGCATCTGGGCGGCTCTCCGGCGCGCCGGGCGGTGAAGGACGGGTACATGGCCGCCTCGACACCGAAGATGCGGATATCGGGCTTGAGGGCCTTGGCGGCGATGGCCGAGCCGGCGATCAGGCCGCCACCGCCAATGGGAATGACCAGCGCGTCCAGATCCGGCGCGTCCTGAAGGAATTCGAGGCCGCAGGTGCCCTGGCCCGTGACGATGCCCTCATCGTCGAAGGCCGAGACGAAAATAAAGTCGTGCCGGGCCTGAAGCTCGCGGGCGTGGTTGGTCGCCTCGGTGAAGTCGGCCCCCCGGATCACGACCGTGCCGCCATAGCGTTCGGTCTTCTCGATCTTCACGAAGGGGGTGCCCTCGGGCATGACGATCGTGACCGGGATGCCCAGGCGGCTGCCGTGATAGGCCAGGGCCGAGGCATGATTGCCGGCCGAGGCGGCGACGACGCCACGCCTGCGCTCGTCGGGCGACATCTGCGACAGCCGGTTGCACGCCCCGCGCTCCTTGAAGGACGAGGTGTAGTGCAGGTTCTCGAACTTCAGCCAGACCTCGGCCCCGGTCAGTTCGGAAAGCTTGCGCGAATAGCGGGTCGGGGTGCGGTCAACGTGTCCGTCGATGCGCTGGGCCGCAGCCTGGATGTCGGCAAAGGTGACGCTCATGGGGGCGGAAACTAGGCCCGGTCGCGGTCGCTTACAACGGCTGGCATCCGACCTTTGTGTTGGCCTGCAACCTAGTCAGGGTGCATACGTTTCATCTCATCCGTCGATTGTCCGTCCAGGAACCCGCCATGCCCAAACTTCGCCCTGTCGCTGTCGCCTCTGCCCTGGCGGCGGCCGCCCTGCTGTCGGCCTGTGCGACTGGCCCGGAGCCGGTGTCGAGTGTCGCGGTCTTCGACGCGGCCGCCTTCGCCTGGTCGACGGTGCCGGGCAACGCCATGGTGTCGGGTCGCCTCGCCTATGCCGGCGGCGGACGCAGCTGGTCGTGCGCCGGATCGGTCGGGCTGACGCCTGAGACGCCGTGGACCCGTCAGCGGTTCCAGACCCTGTACGGGTCGACCGAACGGGCGGCGATCCCGGCGGCGGTCGTACGGGCGCGGTCGGTGACGGAGGCCACCTCCGACTATCAGGGCTTCGTGCGCTCAGAGACCTGTGACCGCCAGGGCCGGTTCCGCTTTACGGGCCTGCCGGCCGGCTCCTGGTTCCTGATCACGCCGGTCACCACCGAAGGCTCTGAGCCGGTCGTGCTGATGCGCCGGGTGACGACGCGCGGCGACCTGGTGACCGAAGTGACGCTGGACTAGCGTTTCAGGCGCGTTCGGGCCCGCGCAGCACGAACTGACGGCCCAGATATTCGACCGGGTTCAGACGCGCCCCGCGCCGCCGCACTTCGAAATGCAGATGCGGCCCGGTGGAATAGCCGGTCGAGCCGACGCGCCCGATCTGCTGGCCGCCCTCGACCTCGGCCCCGGAAGCGAGGCCCGAGGTGATGGCGCTGAGGTGACCATAGAAGGTCGTCAGGCCGTTGGGATGGCGGATCTCGACGAAGTTGCCATAGCCGCCGGCTTCATAGCCGGTCCGCACGACCACGCCCTGTGCCGAGGACAGGACCGGCACGCCGGTCGGGGCGGCGATGTCGACGCCCTGGTGCATCCGCGCGTGGGCCTCGCCGGCCAGATGCCGGACCCCGAAGTTGGAGTTGATCCGGCGATCCGCGATCGGACGCTCGAAGGTCATCACCCGCACCATCGGGGTCGGACGGGCGACGACCGGCGGGGCGATGGGACGGGCGTTTTCGGCGGCCGCGTCCAGCTCGACGGCGCTCAGCGCCTGCGGGGCAGCGGCCATGGCGAGGGCGGCGACCATGGCCAGGGTGGAGAGCTGACCAAAACGGTACAGCAAGGAGCGTGCAGTGGAGATCATGGGGAAGGTCGGTCTGGCTGCGGTGTCGTCGCTTCTGCCGGGGAGGGGGCGAAACGATGGCCGGGGAGAGGCCGAAAAACAGTCGGCCCCGGTGCTACCGGGGCCGAGGGCGGGGGGCAGTTAACCCATCGTTAAGCTGGAATCAACCCGCAGGGGATTTCGGATCAGGGCTGGAAGGCCGGGGTCAGGGTGCGGAACGGGCCGAAGGCGACCGGGGCGCTGGCGAAGAAGGCCGGGGCATCCCATGAGCCGTCGGCCTCGGGCGCGACGTCCTGGAGCGCGAAGGACTGGCCCAGGAAGTTCTCGGGATTGATCTGCTGGCCGTTGCGGCGGATCTCGAAGTGCAGGTGGGCCCCGGTCGAGCGACCGGTCGAGCCGACCAAGCCGATGGCGTCGCCGGCGGCGACCACATCGCCCTCGGAGGCGCCGATGCGGCTCATGTGGGCATAGAAGGAGGTGACGCCGTTGGCGTGCTGGATTTCGACGAAGCGACCGTAGGAGGACGAGGTGCCGGTGCGCAGGACGCGACCATCCGCCGCAGCCAGGATCGGCGTGCCGGACGGGGCAGCATAGTCCAGGCCTTCGTGCATACGGGCCCGGCGCTCATAGGACAGGCGGCGCAGACCAAAACGGGAGTTCACCCCATAGCCCTGGATCGGGGCGGCGAAGGCGATGGTGCGAACGGCGGCGGCAGAAACCTCGACCGGGGCCGAGGTGTCGGTGGCTTCGGAAGCCATGGCCGGGGCGGCGGCCCCGAGGGCGACGGCGACGCAGGCCAGGCAGGCCGATTTCAGACCGTTCGAAATCAAAGAGGACAAGCCCGCGCTCCGGCTGCTGTTCTAGATCAGTCGAGTGGGGCGGCTCAGGTGAACCGCGAGGGAGGAAATGCGAGGTTTCCCCCGAACCGAGGTTGTCTATGCCCGGCCCGGGCGGCTGACTGAACCTGACGGAATGTCGCACCCCGGGAACCAATTGTCGCAGCCGGCCTTCGGGCGGGCGGCGGGGAGGCTTTTGTCGCCGCAGCGCCACGGTCCTGCGGCGCCAAAGTCGCATTTTTCTTAAGATGCGGGGGTTTGGTGGGCCCTTGTGGCGGCCTCCAGGGCCTCGGCCATGGCCTGTTTCAGGCGATCGGGGCCGACGACCCGGACATTCTCGCCCCAGGTAAACAGATGCCAGGCCAGTTCGCGCATGCCGCTGGCCGAAAACCGGACCGTGACCGAGCCGTCGGGGTTGTCGGTCAGGGTCTGGGTCGGGTGGAAGCGCCAGACCTTCGCCTCGGCGGCGGCGGCGGGCAGGATGGTCAGCACCACATCCTCGACCGCGTCCTGGTAGATGCCGAAGGAGCGATTGGCGAAGGCGGTCAGGTCAAAACCCTCGGGCGGCGCGGCCGGCCGGCTCAGGACCTGGACATCGGCGACCCCGTCCAGACGGAAGGTCTTGGGACTGTCCGAGCCGATCTCGGCGGCGACCAGATAGTTGGCGCGGCCGAACATCAGGCCACACGGCGCGACCTCGCGCCGCTCGCCGGGCCGCGAGCCACGATTGTAGATGAAGCTGATGGCGACCCCGGCCATGATGGCATGGCGGATCGCCGCCAGGGTGGTCTCATGCTCGAACGGGCGGGGTCCGGCCTGGACGGCGATGGTCTCGGCGCGGACCAGGGCCTCCAGATCCGGCGCGATCCGGTTCAGGGCGGTGGAGCGCATGGCGGCCCGGATCTTCCGTTCCAGGGTTTCCAGCACGGCGGCGCGACCGCCCTCACCCTGACGGCGCAGGGCCTCGGCGGCCTTGGTCAGCTCCAGAAGCTCGGTCGTCGTCGGGGCCTGCTGAAAGGCCGACAGGCCGTCGCGGATACGCCAGCGCTTGGTCGGCGGATCGGACACCTCCTCGGCCTGAGGAAACAGGTACAGCACGGCATCGCGCAGCCGCTCGGCGGTGCGCCGGCCGACCTCGAGGTCGCGCGCCATCTCATCCAGGGTCAGGCCCTCAGCCGAGGCGGCCATGCGCCGCGCCAGGTCCAGAACAATCGCCGCCTTGTCGTGTCGCATATGGAACGTCCGATTCTGTCGTGCGTTTATTCTAGGTCTGTTCTCACTGATCGCAAGGAGAGATCGTCATGGCTGTTTCCCGTCCCCAATCGCTGCTGCGTTCGCTGGTTTCGCGCGGACCCCGGACCCTGCGCCGCCTCGACGGCCTGGTGGCGGTGCCCTGTGAAGGGGCGGATCGTGATCTGGTGGTGCTGTGGGACCCGGCCGAGGAACAGATCGTCGACGTCATTCCGGCCTCGCAGGCCGGGCGCTATGGCGAGGAAGACGACCTGTGGATGGAGGCGCGCAACTGGGACCGGGCCGAACCGGCCTATGCGGCGGCGGCCTGAGCCGGTGTCCTAGCGCGTTGGAAAGCGCGCGCGGGTGTCGGCGACACTGGCCTCGGCGATCTGGCGCAGGACGTCCAGGTCCACATCGGCCAGCTTGGCGATGTACAGGCACGACTGGCCGGTCTTGTGTTTGCCGAGCCGGGCCAGCAGGGCGTCCTGGCCCTCGAAGCCCATGACATAGAGGACGGTCTGGGCCTTGCGCGGCGAGAAACCGGTCATCAGCCACTCTCCGGTCGCGCCGGTATAGGTGCCAAAGCCGATGATGGACGGTCCCCACATGACGGGGGGCTTGCCCGTCACCTCCTCCAGCATCCGACACACCACCTCGGCATCGGCGCGCCGGACCGGATTGTCGACGGCGGCGATGAAGTCGGCGACCGAGGCGTCGGAGGGGCGGGTCTTGGGTTCACTGGCCATGAGCCGAGACCTTCTTTCGTTTCAGCCAGGCGGAGACGGCGTCGCGGGCCGGGGTTTCGACAAGGCGGTAGCTGAGCACGGCCAGGCCGACCACGACCGCCAGGAAGACCAGGACGACCAGATCATTCAGCCACACCGAGCCGAGATCAATGCGACGGTCGTGCATGAGGTCCAGCTTGCGCGCGGCAATCACCATCAGGGTGATGATGAACATATGGATCAGATAGATGCCGTAGGAGACGTCGCCCAGCTTGACCAGCGGCTCCCAGGTCAGGGCCTTTGAGACCGGCCCGCGATCGCCGGCCAGCACCCAGACCAACGGCGCAAAGACCAGACTGGCCAGAACCGTCCACGGCCCCACGGCGATCCAGATGAAGGCGAGCGCGGCCACGATCAGGGCCGCTTCGAGCCAGCCCTGACCCGGCGGAGGTCGCCACGACCACAGGCGATAGACGACCACACCGAGGAAGAAGCCATACAGCGCCCGCGCCCAGCCGGTGCGCCAGGTGGTGTTCATCCAGGCGGCCCAGGGCTCGGGCGGTGCATAGATCACCAGGATCGCCAGGCCGAAGGCGGCGATGACCAGGGCCAGGATCAGCGCCCAGCGCCGCGCCCACAGGATCAGCCCTGCGAAGACGACATAGCAGAGCATTTCCGCCGAAACGGCCCAGGCCGGGCCGTTCCAGGTCTGGCTGTCTTCGGTGCCCAGCGCCTGAATCATCAAGAGGTTGGTCACGATGCCGCCGGGTGCCCGGTCGCCGGTAAAGGGCGGCACGGAATCAAAATGGGTCAGGGCGCGCACCACCTCCAACGCCACAAACGCCCCCAGCATGACCACATGCAGCGGCCACACCCGCGCCACCCGCTTGATCAGGAAATCGCGCGCCTGAGCTCCATCATTGATGCGCTGGCCATAGGAATGGGCGATGACAAATCCTGACAGAACAAAGAAATAGTCGACCACCAGATAGCCGTGCATGACCAACGGCAGGTCGCGCACATGGCTGGCCACCGGCAGGTGAAACAGCACCACCAGCAAGGCCAGCACGCCCCTGAGTGCATCCAAGGCGAGAAAGCGGGGCTGGGCCGGGTTTGCGGTCATGGCCAAGGCTTAGCGCCAAGCGGGCGGGTGAGGAAGATGGAGCGGCCCGAACCTAAGCGGCGATTGATCGGCATGCGAACCTTCCTGATGCGGCAGTTACACCCCACTTCAGCATGTGTATTACAAGTATTGCCGGGCACCGTGAGACATCATATGTATGACAAGCGTTCAGCAGGAGATGCACATGTCTGTCCCCACTTCCATCATGTTTTCGTTCAGGCTTACCCCTGACATTCATCAAGGGCTTCAGGAGGTCGCTCGCAATGAGGGGCTCGAGCCGGCTGCCTTTGTCCAGCTGCTGATCCGGCAAGCCGTCGCTGACGCTGGGGTTCTTGGAGATGAGGCAACCGTGAAAATTCGGATGACCGACGCCCTGATCCGACGCGCTGTGGAGCGGGCGCGGGAACTGTTTGCGGCCGGCCGCTTCGACGAGCATTTCACCCTGACCGTTTTTCACGATCTGATGCAAGACACGAGCTATCGGAGTGATTACGAAACGGTAGTCGGCGGTGATGCTTACGCGACCAAGCTAGAGGGCAAGTTTCCGCTAAACATGTACCTTGGTTGGTACATCAAGAACGCCGTGGGAGCCGACCCGCTGACAGGAGATGATGGCAAGCCGCGACGCGCATCGGTGAAGGGCCAACCCATCCAATCCTATACGCTCTTGAAGGAGGGTAGGGCTAATGGGAACGCCGCCTAAGGCCCCTTCGCGATCCGCTCGACCATCTTCTCCGCATCGGCGAAGAGCACCCCCGCTGAGGTGTCACAGGCCTTTGACGATCCCCTCGACCATCTTCTTGGCGTCGGCGAACAGCATCATGGTGTTATCGCGGAAGAACAGCTCGTTCTCGACGCCGGCATAGCCGGCCGCCATGCCGCGTTTGACGAACAGGACGGTGCCGGCCTTTTCCACGTCCAGGATCGGCATTCCATAGATGGCGCTGGTCGGGTCGGTCTTGGCGGCGGGGTTGGTGACGTCATTGGCCCCGATCACGAAGGCGACGTCAGCCGAGGAAAACTCCGAGTTGATGTCCTCCAGCTCGAACACCTCGTCATAGGGGACATTGGCCTCGGCCAGCAGCACATTCATGTGGCCCGGCATCCGTCCGGCGACGGGGTGAATGGCGTATTTCACCTCAACGCCTTCTTCTTTCAGCTTGTCGGCCATTTCTCTGAGGGCATGCTGGGCCTGGGCCACCGCCATGCCGTAACCGGGCACGATGATGACCTTGGACGCATTCTTCATGATGAAGGCGGCATCGTCGGCGCTGCCCTGTTTGACCGGCCGCGTCTCCACCGCGCCGCCCGGGCCGGCCGCCACATCGCCGCCGAAGCCGCCGAGGATGACGCTGAAGAACGACCGGTTCATCCCCTTGCACATGATGTAGCTGAGGATGGCCCCGGACGAGCCGACCAGGGCCCCGGTGATGATCAGGGCGATGTTCTCCAGCGTGAAGCCCAGCGCCGCCGCCGCCCAGCCGGAGTAGCTGTTCAGCATCGAGACCACGACCGGCATATCGGCCCCGCCGATCGGAATGATTAGGGTCACGCCCAGGATCAGGGCGATGAGGAACACGCCCCAGAAGGCCCAGGTCTGTTCGCCGCCCGAGCCGATCATCACCCCGATCAGGAGCACCAGCCCCAGACCCAGGCCGATATTGATCAGGTGCCGCGCCGGCAGCAGGATCGGGGCACCCGACATATTGCCGTTCAGCTTGGCGAAGGCGATGACCGAGCCGGTGAAGGTGATCGCCCCGATAGCGACCCCGAGGCTGAGTTCGATGATCGACAGGGTCTTGATGCCGCCTATCGCCGTGGCGATGTGGAAGGCCTGTGGCGCATAGACGGCCCCGACCGCAACCAGACAGGCCGCCAGGCCGACCAGGCTGTGGAAGGCGGCGACCAGCTGCGGCATCTGGGTCATGGCCACCTTGCGCGCGATCACCGCTCCGATCGTGCCGCCGACCGCCACGCCGCCTCCGATCAGGGCGAGGGTGGTCAGGTCCAGCAAGCCTTGGGCGAACAGCGTCAGAAGCGTGGTGACGATGGCCAGGGCCATGCCGACCATGCCGTACAGATTGCCCTGGCGGCTGGTCTCTGGGCTGGACAGGCCGCGCAGGGACAGGATGAACAGGACGCCCGAAACCAGATAGGCCAGGGCGGCGATCGAGGCGGTCATTGCGGGTCATCCCCTTCGATATGGCGTTGGGTGCGGCTGAGCCGATAAAGGCCCAGGGGAATGTAGATCAGGGCGATGCCGGCCAGCACCCAGTCGATGACGGTACGCTCGGGTGCCATGGCGACGCGGGCGAGGACGCCGGCGAAAATCAGGACGATGGCGGTGTCCTGCAGGCGCTGGCGGCGGATCGGATCGTCACCGCGGAACAGGCTGAAGACGAACAGGCCCAGACCCAGGCCCGTGACGGCCCAGCTCGCCCACAGCATCCAGTCGACGCCGCCGGTCATGCCTTGGGCTTTTCCTTCTTCTTGTACATGGCCAGCATCCGCTGGGTGACGAGAAAGCCGCCGAAGATGTTGACGCCCGCAAGCGCCGCGGCGACCGCGCCGGCCCCCTTGGCGACCCAGGCGTTCGCCCCCTCGGCCGAGCCGAGACTGGCGGCCGCCGCGATCAGGGCCCCGACGATGATCACCGAGGAAATGGCGTTGGTGACGGCCATCAGCGGCGTGTGCAGCGCCGGCGTCACCGACCAGACGACATAGTAGCCGACGAAGATCGCCAGCACGAAGATGGCCAGGCGGAAGATGGTGGGGTCAACGAGGTCCATCAGGGCCTTCCTCTGTTGCGGGGGCGACCAGATCGCTCGGAGGTTCGAGGCCGAGGCGGCGGGCGAGATCAATGGCGCTGGACATCCCCAGGGCAAGGGCCGCCGTGCAGAAGCTGTCGCCCTGACCGGTCCACAGGCCATAGGCCAGCCCGATGGCACCACCGGCGATGGCGAGCAGATGCAGGGGGTGGCCCAAAGCGTGCCTCACCCCTTGACCCCCTCGTGCACCACCGCCCCGCCGTGGGTGACGACGGCGGCCTTGAGGATTTCCTCATCAAGGTCGAGCGCCAGCGCCCCGTCCTTGAGCAACAGGCCGACGAAGGCCTGAAGGTTGCGGGCATAGAGCGCCGAGGCATCCGCCGCGATCCGGCCGGGCAGATTGGACCAGCCGACGATCTTGACCCCGTTTGCCGTGGTCACGATCTGATCGGGTTTGGAGCCTTCGACATTGCCGCCGGCCTCGACCGCCAGGTCGACGATGACCGAGCCGGGCTTCATCGAGGCCACATGGGCCGCCGAGATCAGGCGTGGCGCGGGCCGACCCGGGATCAGGGCAGTGGTGATGACCACATCCTGTTTGACGATGTGCGAGGCCGTCAGTTCGGCCTGTTTGGCCTGATATTCGGCCGACATCTGTTTGGCGTAGCCGCCGGCGGTCTCGGCGGCCTTGAACTCTTCATCCTCGACCGCGACGAACTTGGCCCCCAGGCTCTCGACCTGTTCCTTGGCGGCGGGGCGGACATCGGTGGCGGTCACGACCGCCCCCAGTCGCCGGGCCGTGGCGATGGCCTGAAGCCCTGCGACCCCCGCCCCCATGACGAAGACCTTGGCCGCCGCGACCGTGCCGGCAGCGGTCATCATCATCGGAAAGCCCTTGGAATAGGCGTGGGCGGCCTCGATGACGGCGCGATAGCCGGCCAGATTGGCCTGGGACGACAGCACATCCATGACCTGGGCGCGGGTGATGCGCGGCACGAACTCCATGGCGAACGACGTCGCCTTGGCCTTGGCCAGGGCGTCGACGGTGTCCTTCTCGCGCCAGGCGTCGAGCATGGCGATGACGATGGCCCCCGGCTTGAGCGCCGCGATCTCGGCGGCGGTCGGCCCACGCACCTTGAACAGGACATCGGCCCCCTCCAGCGCGGCGCGCACATCCTTGACCACCTTTGCGCCGGCCTCCTGATAGGTTTCGTCAGGAATGGCCGACGCCGTGCCGGCCCCGGCCTCGATGCGGACCTCGGTGCCCGCCGCGATGAGCTTCCGGGCCGTCTCCGGCGTGATCGCGACCCGCGGATCTTCCGCGCGGCGCTCGCGTGTACAGGCGATTACGACGGCCAAACGCGCCTCCCTGGTGGCTGGCCCTCAGACGTTAGGCGCGTTCGTGCGGGGGCGTAAAGGGGTGCGTAGGTCGCGTGGCGCTCACCATGCTGAACCGCTGATAACCGGACCCCTCAAAACGCGTTCAGCGCCGCCGCAACATCGTCCGTGTGTCGCCAAGCCGGCGACGCCAAAATCAAAAAAGGCCCCCCGCCATGAAGTCCTTGATGATCACCACCGCCGCCCTGGCTCTGACGGCCGTCGCCGGAGCTGCTCACGCCCAGTCCGGCATTGCCCTAGGCACGCCCGCCTACGGTGGCACCGGCTGTCCCGCCGGTTCGGTTTCGGCCGCACTTAGCCCGGACAACACCTCGCTCAGCCTGCTGTTCGACGAATATGTCGTTGAAGCGGGTCAATCGGTCGGCCGCAGCTTCGACCGCAAGAGCTGCAACATCGCCATTCCGGTCCATGTGCCCCAGGGCTATTCGGTCTCGGTCCTGTCGATCGACTACCGCGGCTACAACATGCTGCCGGCGCGCGCCTCGTCGCAGTTCAACGTCGAATATTTCTTTGCCGGCCGTCAGGGCCCGATGTTCACCCGGTCGTTCCGCGGCTCGCTGGATTCGGACTATCTGATCAACAACACCCTGGCCGCCACGGCGATGATCTGGTCGGCCTGTGGTGAAGACGTGATCCTGCGCACCAACTCCTCCATGCGTGTGATGACGTCGGGTGGTCGTGACGCCATCGCCACGGTCGACTCCCAGGATGTCAACGCGGCCCTGGTCTATCACCTGCAGTGGCGCCGGTGCCGCTAGTGGCCGGACCGTTTGTCGGGCCGGCACGGCCGGTCGTTCTCAGAATGGAAACTCTCTCATGAATCGGTCGACCGTGCTGGCTGGTCTGATGGTTCTGGCGGCAGCTTCGAGCGCTGCCGCCCAGAATCGCCGGGCCGCTCCCGCCCGCCCCTCCTTGCCCGTGATCGAGCAGGCCGCTTGCCCGCAGGGATCCTATTCGGTGATCCGCGCTCCGGACGGGGCCAGTGTCAGCGTCTTGTTCCACGACTTCTCGGCCGAATCTTCGCGCGCCGGTCAGATCTCGCGAACGACATGCCGCATTGAGATCCCTCTGGCGGTTCCCGCCGGCTATTCAGCGGGCCTGACCAGTGTGGACTATCGCGGGTTCGCCGTGTTGGGGGTGAGCCAGGCCGCCGAGGTTGCCGTCGACTATGAGGTCGGACGAGGCAATCGCGCGCCGCGTTTCCAACGCCAGCTGCAAGGCGCTCAGCAGGGCGATTTCGTCTTCACCGACAGGTTGCCGCCGGGGCGGATGCGCTCGGTCGGGTGTGGTTCGTCCGGTCCCGCCGCGTCGGTCCTGGCGATCAACGCCGCCCTGACGCTAACGGATCGGGGAACGGGCGACCAAGCTATGATCGCTCTGGACAGTGCCGACCAAGCGACAAAAGGCGCGCTGCGCTACCGGTTTGATGTGCGGCCCTGTCCGCGCGGTGGCCGGATGACGACGACCGCCGAAATCGCGTCGGAATAGCGATCAGGGCTCGATGGATTGCGGCTTGCGCAGGAAGTAGATGCCGACGGCCAGCAGCACGAAGGTCGAGACGACCGCCCCCATGAAGTTGCCGCGCGGATAGAGCCACATGGTGAAGAACAGGACGATGGCCGCCAGGCCCAGCGAGCACCACTTGGCCAGGGAGATAAAGCCCAGATAGGTCTTCTCGTGCTCGACGATCTCCATGTCGCCGTGGGTGTAGTCGCTGTCTTTTGAGGCGGGGCCGGCCATCGGGCGGTCTCTCCAAGGGGATCGAAATCGGGGCGGACTATAGCGGCGGATCGGGACGGCTCAAGCCCGCTCTAGCCGTAAAAGCTGCGGTACCAGTCGACAAAGCGCGGAATGCCGTCCTCAAGCTTGACCTTGGGATCATAGCCAGTGAGGGCCCTGAGCGCCGATACGTCGGCGAAGGTGGCGGTGACGTCGCCCGGCTGCATCGGCCGCATGATCTTGACCGCCTTGCGGCCCAGCGCGGTCTCCAAGGTCGAGATCATGTCCATCAGGCCGACCGGGCGGCTGTCGCCGATGTTGAGAATGCGGGGCTGATCGCCCGGCGGCGGCCGGTCCAGCACCCCGACGATGCCGTCGACGATATCGTCCACATAGGTGAAGTCGCGCGCCATGCGCCCCTCGCCGTAAACCTCGATGGGTTCGCCCGCGAGGATCTTCTGGGTAAAGCTGAAGTAGGCCATGTCGGGCCGGCCCCAGGGTCCATAGACGGTGAAGAACCTGAGGCCCGACTGCGGCAGGCCATACAGCTTGGCATAGCTGTGGCTCATCAGTTCGCAGGATTTCTTGGTCGCTGCATAGAGCGACACAGGGGCCGAGGTCGGGTCGTTCTCGGAAAACCCCGATCCATCCAGCGGACGGTCGCCATAGACCGAGCTGGACGAGGCATAGACCAGATGCTCGACGTCGTTGTGGCGCGCGGCCTCCAGCACGCTGAGGTGGCCGGCCAGATTGGCCTTCTGATAGGCGAAGGGATTTTCGATCGAG
>Ga0209573_1003742_pt1 | contig 16111 bp, 12 predicted proteins | sample TNRBio252014_DNA_FD_185870 | JGI IMG/M metagenome (GOLD analysis project Ga0209573, IMG submission 185870) | Wastewater treatment Type I Accumulibacter community from EBPR Bioreactor in Madison, WI, USA - TNR Reactor_6/25/2014_ DNA (SPAdes)... | ecosystem: Engineered > Bioreactor > EBPR >...
CTGCCGGCGCCTGGCCAAGGATTGGGAAAACCTCAACCGCAAGGCCCTCGCCTTCCTCCGACTCGCCTCCATCCGCCTCATGCTCCGAAAACTCTGCAACCCCTCATGAACCTCCCGGACAGACTCTTAGTGGTCGAAGATCCCTGCGCCGTCGCATAAAGTCTTGTCGGCTCTGGGAGCAGCCGGCGGTATCAAACCAAAGTTTCCCGGCGAACGCTTGTGTTCCGGATTTCCGCCGTAGCGAACAGCATTCGCGCGCGTTCCGAGCTCGTCCGGCAATTCACGGGCGAAGCGGCGCTTTGGATTGAGCGAGCGGCGCGCCTTCACCCCGTCGACCTCGGATCACGTTTCTCATGTATCGATATCACAAGCCTGGGCCTCCGCGAACGAAACATGCTGCAATGGGCCACCGCTCGTTTTCGGCCCGGTCGGATTACAGCGACAAGAAACCCTCGCGCCGCGGTCGGGGGTGCGGAGCCCAGATACGCTCTCGCAGCATGGGATGTTGCGCGAGGCGGTCGGCGTCGTGCAACATCCGGCGCGTTCCGAAAAGCGACGGGAGAGACCACGAGGCATGTTCACCGGCATCATCACGGATCTGGGGCGGGTGCGCAGAGTGCATGCCGACGGTGACACGCGGATCGAGATCTCGACCGCGTTCGACGACGCGACCATTCCGATCGGCGCTTCGATCGCGTGTTCGGGCGTATGCCTGACGGTGATCGACAAGCAGCCCGGCTGGTTCGCCGTGCAGGCCTCGGCCGAGACGCTGTCGTGCACCACCTTGGGCAGTTGGCAGGAGGGAACGGCCGTCAACCTGGAGCGCGCGCTGAAAATGGGCGACGAGTTGGGCGGCCACCTCGTCTCCGGCCACGTCGACGGTGTCGGGCGCGTCGTCGCCATCGAGCCGGAGGGAGACTCGCACCGCTTCGTCTTCGAAGCACCCGAAGCGCTCGCGCGGTTCATAGCGCCGAAAGGCTCGATCGCCGTCGACGGGATTTCGCTGACGGTCAACGGGGTCGACGGCCGGCGGTTCGGCATCAACATCATTCCGCACACCTGGACGCAGACCTCGCTCGGCTTCGTCCGCCCGGACGATCTGGTGAACCTGGAAATCGATATGCTGGCCCGTTACGTCGCCCGCCTGCTCGAACACCGGTGAGGCCGTGAACCGCCCGCCGCAGATGTCCGGCATCGAGGACATCATCGAGGACGCCCGCAACGGGCGCATGTTCGTTCTCGTCGACGACGAGGACCGCGAGAACGAGGGCGACCTCGTCATCCCGGCGCAGATGGCCACGCCGGCGGCGATCAACTTCATGGCCAAGTACGGCCGCGGGTTGATCTGCCTCGCGCTCAGCCGCGCGCGCGTCGAGGAGCTCAAGCTGCCGCTGATGCCGCAGCGGAACACCTCCCGCCACCAGACGGCGTTCACCGTCTCGATCGAAGCACGCGAGGGCGTGACGACCGGCATCTCCGCCTCGGACCGGGCGCGCACCGTCGCCGTCGCCGTCGACCCGACCAAGGGCCCCGACGACCTGGTTTCGCCCGGGCACGTCTTCCCGCTGGAGGCCCGCGACGGCGGCGTGCTGATCCGCGCCGGGCACACGGAGGCCGCGGTCGACATCTCGCGGCTGGCGGGCCTCAACCCGGCCGGCGTCATCTGCGAGGTGATGAACGACGACGGGACGATGGCACGCACGCCAGACCTGATCCGCTTCGCCCAGCGGCACGGCCTGAAGATCGCCAGCATCGCCGACCTGATCGCCTACCGGCTGCGGCACGACCGCACGGTCGAGCGGGTGCTCGACACCCGGCTGAACAGCCTCTACGGTGGCGCGTTCCGCATATTCGTCTACGTCAATCGCATCGCCTATCTCGAACATCTGGCGCTGGTGAAGGGCGATCTGTCCGCCGATGGGCCGGTGCTGGTGCGCATGCACGCGCTCAACCTGCTCGACGATATCCTGGGCGACACGCACGATGGCAAGGCGGGCGAACTGCATGCGGCGATGCGGATGATCGCCGCCGAGGATCGCGGCGTCGTCGTCCTGATCCGCGAGTTCAACCTCACCAGCCTGTCGGACCGGCTGCGGGCGCGCATCGAGGGACAGGAAGACAGCGGCGGGCAATTGCGCGACTACGGCGTCGGCGCGCAGATCTTGCGTGATCTGGGAGTGCGGGAGATGATTTTGATTTCGAATACGCGCCGTACCATCATCGGCCTGGAAGGCTACGGCCTCGCGGTGGTCGGCCAGCGGCCGATCCTCGACGACGCCGTCGATGCCCCGTGGCAGGCGACGTCATGACTGCCGCGAGCCGGGTACTGATCGTCGAGGCGCGCTTCTACGAGGACTTGGCCGACCAACTCGTCGAGGGGGCGCAGGCGGTATTGCAGGCGGCCGGTGCCACGGTCGACCGGTTGGCGGTGCCCGGCTGCTTCGAGCTGCCGGCGGCGATCCGCATGGCGGCCGGCGACGATCCGGCCGCCGCGCGGTGGGATGGCTTCGTGGCGCTGGGCTGCGTGATCCAGGGCGAGACCGATCACTACGATCACATCTGCCGCGAGGTGAGCCGGGCGCTGATGGACCTCGCCGCGGTGCATCGGCTGCCGCTGGGGTTCGGCGTGCTGACCTGCCGGGACTACGCGCAGGCCGAGGTGCGCGCCGCCATTTCCGGCCAGAACAAGGGTGCCGACGCTGCGCAGGCCTGCCTGGAGATGATCGCGTTGAGACGCCGGATGAGCGTGACCGCCCGATGAACGCGACGCTGCGACCGGCTTCCCATCCGCGGCGCACCGCTGCGCGACTGGCCGCGGTTCAGGCGCTGTACGCCATCGAGGTCTCCGGCAGCAGCGCCGAGCGGGTGATCACCGACTTCGCGGAACGGCACTGGCCGCACGGCGACGATGCCGCACCGACGCCGGTGCTCGGCCGAAAGCCCTCGTCGGCACCGGAGCCGGAAGTGGATGTCTCCGCCGAGTCCGCCACCGACGAAGTCTACCTCCGCGCGCTGGTGGAGGACGTGATCTTGCGCCGTGCGCAGCTCGATGCGGCGATCGACGGGGCGCTCAACCAGAACTGGACGACCGACCGGCTGGAGGTCCTGCTGCGCGCCATCCTGCGCGCCGGCGCCTGCGAGCTCATCGTCCGCCCGGACGTGCCGGCTCGCGTCGTGATCACCGAGTATCTGGAGATCGCCCACGCGTTCTACGCCGGCAAGGAGCCGAGCCTGGTCAACGCCGTGCTGGATCGTCTCGCGACCACCGCGCGCGGCGATCCGGCGCATCCGCCCAGCGGCGGCGGGGTTGGCTGAGACCGGCGAATTCGCGCTGATCGCCCGCCACTTCGCGCCACTCGCGGCGGGCGAGGCAGGCGCGCTCGGCCTGCTGGACGATGCCGCCGTTCTCGACCTCCCGCCGGGCCGCGCTCTGGTGGTGACCGCCGACATGATGGTCGAGGGCGTTCATTTTCTCAGCGATGATCCGCCGGAGAGCATCGGCCTCAAGCTGCTGGCGGTGAACCTCTCCGATCTGGCGGCGATGGGCGCCCGGCCGCGCGCCTGCGTGCTGGCGATCGCCCTGCCCGCGGTGTGGACGGCCGCGCAGCGCGACATATTCTTGGCCGGGCTGGCGTCGGGACTGGCCGCGATGCAGGCGGAGTTCGGCGCGGTCCTCGTCGGCGGCGACACGGTGTCCACGCCAGGGCCGCTGACGCTGTCCCTGACCGCCTTCGGGACCGCCTCGCCGGCAGGGGTCCTGCGCCGCTCCGGTGCCGCGCCGGGCGATACGGTCTGGGTGTCCGGGACGATCGGCGATGCGGCGCTCGGGCTGAAGGTGCTGACCGGAGCATTCCCCGGCCTCGCACCCGCGCACGCCGGCGCCCTCGTCGAGCGGTATCGGCGGCCTTCGCCGCGTGTGGCCTTGGGCCGCGCGCTCGTCGGACGGGCGAGCGCCTGCGCCGACATCTCCGATGGCCTCGTCGCCGATCTGGGGCACATCTGCAGCGCATCCGGCGTCGTCGCGACGATCGAGGCGGCGCGGGTTCCGCTGTCTGCGGCTGGAGCCGCCGCGGTGCGAGCCGACCCGGCGCTGCTGTCGGCGGTGGTGTGCGGCGGTGACGACTACGAGCTCGTATTCACGGCATCTCGGGACCAGGACGCCGCGATCGCCGCCGCCGCGGACGCGGCCGGCATCGGCGTTACCGCGATCGGGCGCATCGCCCTGCGCGCGGAGGCCTCGGTCGCCGCCGTGCGGGTCGTGGATGCCGCGGGCTCGGCGGTCGAGCTTCCCGTCGCCGGCTGGCAGCATTTCTGAGGCGGCGCGGAGAACGGCGATCTTCGGCGGTTCGGCGAGCATTCGCCTGGGGCGCGAGCCGAATTGTCGGCGTCTCCGTTCCCACGGTCCGCTGCGTGCCTCCGTGCGGCGCCCACACAGCGGCCTTACCGCCCTGGCGGCGCCCGCTCAACCCATTGAATTCACAAGCCGAAATGCCATCGGGTGGGGCACCGCCGCAGCCCCATTTGGGCTGCTGCGCCTCAATGCCTAGAACGTATTGCACAGCAACGCCGGATGGTTGCAGGAAGCGTGTTCGTCTGCCAATGTCGGCGGGTAAAGTCCGGGAGCTGAGAGACGCCCAGGCGGAGGGAAGGGATCGTCGATCCCGCCGGGCGGCCTACCAAAAAAGGGGCAATCCATCCATGTCGATCGTCTATGTGTTCATTATCCTTTGCGGCCTAGCCGCCTTGGCATATGGGCTTGTCACGGCCCGGGCGGTTCTCGCCTGCAGCACCGGCAACGACCGGATGCGGCAGATCGCCAGCGCCGTTCAGGAAGGGGCGGCGGCGTATCTCAATCGTCAGTACACGACGATCGGCATCGTCGGTGCCGTCGTTGCCGTCATCCTCGTCGTCTTCTTCGGCTGGACAGTCGCGGTCGGCTTTCTGATCGGCGCGTTGCTGTCCGGCGCGGCCGGCTACATCGGCATGCACATCTCGGTTCGCGCCAACGTCCGTGTCGCCGACGGCGCGCGCAAGGGGTTGGCGCACGCGTTGGACATCGCCTTCAAGTCGGGCGCGATCACGGGAATGCTGGTCGCCGGCCTGGCACTGCTGGCGGTCGCTTTATACTATCTGTTTCTGCTGGCGATCGGTGCGGAAGGCCGGGAGTTGATCGATCCGCTGGTCGGCCTGAGCTTCGGCGCCTCGCTGATCTCGATCTTCGCACGACTGGGCGGCGGCATCTTCACCAAGGGGGCGGACGTCGGCGCCGATCTCGTCGGCAAGGTGGAGGTCGGCATTCCGGAAGACGACCCGCGCAATCCGGCGGTGATCGCCGACAACGTCGGCGACAACGTCGGCGACTGCGCCGGAATGGCCGCCGACCTGTTCGAGACCTACGTCGTCACCGTCGTCGCGACGATGGTCCTCGCCTCGATCTTCTTCGCCGGGCAAGTCGGCATGGACCGCGTGATGGCCTATCCGCTGGCGATCGGCGCCGCCTGCATCATCGCCTCGATCGTCTCGACGTACTTTGTCAAACTCGGCAGCAACAACAGCATCATGGGCGCCCTCTACAAGGGCTTCATCGCCTGCGCCGTGATGTCCGCCGCGCTGCTCTTGCCGCTCACCGCGTGGGTGATCGGTCTCGGCACCGTGTTCACCGTCGGCGACAAGGTGTTCACCGGCACGACACTGTTCCTCTGCGGCGTCATCGGCCTGATCGTCACCGGACTGCTGATCTGGGTGACCGAATACTACACCGGCACCAACTACCGGCCGGTCCGCATCATCGCCGAGGCGTCGCGTACCGGTCACGGCACCAATATCATCCAGGGGTTGGCCATCTCGATGGAGGCCACGGCGATCCCGGCACTGATCATCTGCGCCGCGATCATCACCACCTACATGCTGGCGGGCCTGTTCGGTATCGCCATCGCCGTGACGGCGATGCTGGCGGTGGCCGGCATGGTGGTGGCGCTGGACGCCTACGGCCCGGTCACCGACAACGCCGGCGGCATCGCGCAGATGGCCGACCTGGACGACGGCGTCCGCAAGACGACCGACGCGCTCGACGCCGTCGGCAACACCACCAAGGCGGTCACCAAGGGTTACGCCATCGGCTCCGCGGGCCTCGGCGCACTGGTGCTGTTCGCCGCCTATACCCAGGATCTGAACTTCTTCAGCGAAAACTCTGCGCGCTACCCGTACTTCGCGGGCCTGCACATCGACTTCTCGTTGTCCAACCCGTTCGTCGTCGTCGGCCTGCTGATCGGCGGCATGCTGCCCTACCTGTTCGGTGCCATGGGTATGACCGCCGTGGGCCGGGCCGCAGCCTCGGTCGTCGTCGAAGTCCGCCGGCAGTTCAAGGAAATTCCCGGCATCATGGAAGGCACCGGCAAGCCGGAGTATGGCAGGTGCGTCGACCTGCTGACCCGTGCGGCGATCAAGGAGATGATCGTCCCGTCGCTCCTGCCTGTCCTGGCCCCGCTGGTGTTGTTCGTCATCGTGTTGGTGATCGCCGGCAAGTCGCCGGCGTTCGCGGCGGTGGGCGCGATGCTGCTGGGCGTGATCGTCACCGGGCTGTTCGTCGCCATCTCGATGACCGCGGGCGGCGGCGCCTGGGACAACGCCAAGAAATACATCGAGGACGGCCACCACGGCGGCAAAGGCTCGGAAGCGCACAAGGCGGCCGTGACCGGCGACACCGTCGGTGATCCCTACAAGGACACCGCCGGCCCGGCCGTCAACCCGATGATCAAGATCACCAACATCGTAGCCCTGCTGCTGCTGGCGATGCTCGCATAGGGCTGACGACCCCACCTCGTCCGTGACACTCCCCGCGGCCTCACGCCGCGGGGGGTGATCTCCGAGTTCCCGCAAATCCGCAACCGTCCTCGATCGCGCCCACGTCGACGCGGGCGCAACCTCGCGCCCGGATCAGGTTCGAAATTGTCGGTAGTATTCTCGGACAACGTTCGGAACATGCCGGATCATACTATCGATGTGTGGCCAGATAATCTCAATAAATAAAGAATTCGTAAGGCAATCAATGCCGATGCTATAACCCTGCTTGGCAGATGCACGTTCGAACAGAAGTATTCGTGAGATATACATCATGACCGGAGCCGTGGCGGCGGAACACGTCATCTTGGACTGCAAAAATAATCCGTATCTCGGCAAACAAGACCGATGCACGCCACGAGCCCGAATGAGGCTCCTCCGCACCATGCGTCATCGGCGGGACGGCCGAGAACGACCGCCGCCGTGCCGGCAGTCTGTGTTTCCGAGCCGCTAGCGCCGATCGCCTCGTCATCGTCTGGTCGAAGTGCTGCGCACGACGCGGCCGAGCTGCATCTCGCCCTGGATGCGCGCCTGCTCGCCCGTGGCGTCCCGTCCGCCGGGGCGGTGTCGCCCGCCACCCCGGCGGACGTCCAACCTGGGGAGGCCGCATCGATCGCCCGGTCGCCCCGCGATCGGGTTCGAGATCGCGGCGGTCGTCGCCCGCCGTGCGCGGTGCCGGTCGTCGCCGGCATTGCGGCGTGGCCGCGTTCCCGCTTCAATCCGCCATCTGCGTCCGGCTCGGCGTGATCCGCCTCCGGCTCGGACAGCGGCTTCGCCGTCGCGCCGTCACGCCATGGGAGTCCGCCGAGCGGACTCTCGCTGCGAAGGGGGGAACCTGATGCTCACGCCGATCCCGCTGATCGATGTCGGTGCCGATTGGCCGTTTGCGACGCTCGAAGCGGAGCTGGCACGGGCCCATGCGCTGCTCGACGAAGGCAGCGGCCACATTCCCGGGGCCGTGCTCAGGTTGGCCGATGCGGTTTCACGCCGCTGGCTCGCCCGCTGGCACGAACCCTACCTGCAGGAAATCGATCGCATCGCAGCCCTGATCGGCCGGCCCGGCGGTCATTACCTCAATGTCAGCTACGAGTGGGGCTGCACCTCCTCGGCGGGCCCCTCGGCCGCCGGCGACGCGCCGCTCCTGGCGCGCGTGCTCGATTGGCCGGAGCGGGGGCTGGGCCGAAACGTCGTCGCCGCCCGCGTTCACAGCCCCGTCGGCCGCTGGGTGTCGCTCACCTGGCCGGGCTACACCGGGGTCCTGCAGGCGGTCGCCCCCGGCCGATTCGCCGGCTCCCTCAATCAGGCGCCGATGCAGCGGCCGTGGGGTGTCTACCCGCTCGACTGGTTGATCAATCGCACGCGGGTGTGGAAGCAGCCGCATCTGACCGCCGCACATCTCCTGCGCCGGGTGTTCGAGCAGGCACCCGACTTCGCGACGGCAAAGGCGATGCTGACGGAGACGCCGATCGCGTTGCCGGCGATCTACACCCTCGCCGGGGTGCAGCCGGGCGAGGCCTGCGTCATCGAACGGATGGAGGAGGCCGCCCATGTCGTCGACGGGCCGGCCTCGGCGGCGAATGCCTGGCAGGCGCCGAACTGGCCCGGGCGGGCGCGCGGCCATGACAACCTCGAGCGGCAGCGGGTGATGCGAACGGCGCGGCCCTCGATCGATCCGGCGTTGCCGTGGCTGCAGCCACCGGTCCTCAACCGGCGAACGCGCCTCGTCCTCGTCGCCGAGGCCGCCTCGGGAGCGTTCGTCGCCCAGGGCTTCGAGGCCGGGAAGCCGGCGACCCTGGCGTTGCAGGCGACGGCGTAGGACGCGGCTTCGTCTTTTCCCGCAGGCTCACCCGTGCTCGCCGTCGCGCCCGGTGTCGGCATAGGCGACGGCTTCCTCCGCGGCGCGCAGCAGCGCCCGGGCCTTGTTGCACGTCTCCTGGAACTCGGCTGCCGGGTCGCTGTCGGCGACGACGCCGCCGCCCGCCTGCACGTACAGCGTCCCGTCCTTGACGACGGCGGTGCGCAGCGCGATGCAGGTGTCGAGCTCGCCGGAGGCGCTGATATAGCCGATGCAGCCGCCGTAGATGCCGCGCCGCTCCGGCTCCAGTTCGTCGATGATCTCCATCGCCCGGACCTTCGGCGCGCCGGAGACGGTGCCGGCCGGAAACCCGGCGATCAGCGCGTCGATGCCGTCGTACTTCGGATCCAGCTCGCCCTCGACGTTGGAGACGATGTGCATGACGTGCGAGTAGCGCTCGATCACCATCTGCTCGGTGACCCGCACCGAGCCGACCGTCGCCACCCGGCCGACGTCGTTGCGGCCGAGGTCCAGCAGCATGAGGTGCTCGGCGCGCTCCTTCGGATCCGCCAGCAGTTCGTCCGCCAGCGCCCGGTCCTCATCCGGCGTGGCACCGCGCGGCCGCGTCCCGGCGATCGGCCGGATGGTCACCCGGCCGTTGCGCACACGCACCATAATCTCCGGGCTGGACCCCACCACGGCGAAGCCGTCGAAGGCGAGGTAGAACAGGAACGGCGACGGGTTCAGCCGGCGTAGCGCGCGGTAGAGGGAAAACGCGGGGAGCTGGAACGGCAGGCGGAAGCGCTGCGACGGCACCACCTGGAAGATGTCGCCGGCGGCGATGTATGCCTTCGCTCGGCCGACGATCGCGTGGTAGTCGGCCTCGGAAATGTTGGAGACCGGCTCGGGCGGGGGGCTCGCCGGCTGGACCTGCTGGCGGCCGTGCGGCTGCATACGCACGACGTCACCCACCGCGGCGGACAGCCGCTCGCGGGCTTCGGCATAGGCGTGCGAGGCGATGATGCCCGCCACCGGGCGCACCGGCGTGACGATCGTCAGTTGGTCCTCGATGTTGTCGAAGACGCAGATCACCTTGGGCCGCAGAAACAGCCCGTCCGGCAGGCCGAGGACGTCCGGGTTCGCGTCCGGCAGCCGTTCCATCAGCCGGACGGTGTCGTAGCCCATGTAGCCGAACAGCCCGGCCGACATCGGCGCCAGGCCCGGCGGCAGATCGATGTGCGACTCCGCGACCACCGCGCGCAGCGACGCGATGGCGCCGGAGCGTGCCGCGACCGGGCACGGGGCGAACGCGTCACCATCGGCGCTGTCCGGCCGGGCGATCTCGGCCGCATTGCCGCGGCAGCGCCAGATCAGGTCCGGATCGCGGCCGATGAAGGAGTAGCGCCCGCGGATGGCACCCCCTTCCACCGACTCCAGCAGAAAGCTGTTGGGCCGATCGTCGGCGAGCTTCAGCATCGCCGAGACGGGCGTGTCCAGATCGGCGACGAGCGTGGTCCACAGGACCTGCGCCCGCTGCTGCTCGTAGGCGGCGGCGAAGTCCGAGTATTCGGGATGCACGTTCATGGTCGGGGTGCTGCGGGTCACGGCGAGGGCTCGCTCGCTCAGGATGTCTGGTCGAGAACGCGCGGGTTGATCTTCACCGCCCAGCGGCTGCGCAATGCCGCGGCGTACTGCGCCAGCAGATCGGAGCGAAGCTGTTCGACGAGTTCGCTGCGCACCGCCGCCTCGCCCGCCTTCAGCGCTTCCGGCGAGGGCGGCGTGATCGAGACCAGCCGGGCGACCGCCCAGCCGTCGTCGACCGACACCACCACCACCTCGCCCGCCTTCGCGGCGAACAGCGCCGCCTGCAGGGTGCGCGGAAACCCGTCGGGCGCGCCTTCGCCCGCCCGAGTGAACGGCGGCGTCGTCTCCGGCTTCGGCCCCTTCTCGCCGGCGGCGGCCAGCGCGCCGCGTGTCCGGGCGCGTTCGGCGAGAGCGTCCGCCTCGGCGCGGGCCTTGTCGTTGCGCTGCCGGGCGCGCCACGCATCGGCCACCGCCGTGCGCACCGTCTCGAACGGCTTGACCGCCGAGGGCGTGACGGACTCGACGCGCACGACGTAGTAAGAGTCGCGATCGGCCTCGACCAGCCCGCTGTCGGACTGCGCCGCGGTCTCGAAAGCCTTGTCGAGCAGCCCCGCCGGCAGGCCCGACACCTCCGCCCCGGCCGGGTCACGACCGCGGGCGTCGACGGCGGCGATGGCGCGCACCGGCAGCCCCAGTTCCGCCGCCGCCTCGGTCAGCGTGGCGCCACGTCCGAGCGTGTCCTCCAGTGTGTCGCCGAGGCCGACCAGCGCGTCGACCGCCTTCTCCCGCTTCAACTCTTCGGTGAGTCGCGCTTTGGCGTCCCCGAACGATTGCACCGAGCCGGGCACGATCTCGGTGACTTCGAGGACGTGCCAGCCGAGCGGGCTCTGCACCGGCGCGCCCACCTCGCCCCGACCGCGCGTGAAGACGACGGCCAGTTCCGGCGGCAACTGCGCCTGCGTGACCGGGCCGATCACGGACGTGTCGGCGGCGGATTGGCCGGCTGCGGTCGCCGCCGCGGCGAACGATCCGCCCGCCGCGAGCCCCGCCTGCGCGCCGGCGGCCGCGGCGGCGTCGGTGAACACGAGTTGGCGGAACGCGCGCCTCTCGGGGACGGTGAATTCGGCCAGCCGCTCCTGGTAGGCCGCCTGCAGCGCCGCGTCGTCGATGACGATGTCCTTGGCGACCGCGTCGGTGTTCAGCAGCAGCACGGTCAACGCCCGGTATTCCGGTGCGGTGAACAGGCCCGGATAGTCCTGGTGAAACTGGCGGAGCGTAGGCTCGTCGGGCTCGGCCGGCACAGGCATGGCTCCGTCGGTGAATTTCACCCACTCCGCCACGCGGCGCTCCGCACGCCAGGCCTCGATCGCATCGACCATCGCCGCCGGTGCCACCACGCCGCCGGCCAGCGTGCCGACCAGCTGTTCGCGTTGCAGCTCGCGACGGATCAGCGTCACGAACCGCTCTTCCGTCAGGCCGTTGCTGGCGAGCAGGGAGCGGAACACCTGCTCATCGAACTGCCCTGCCTGATTGCGGAACTGCGGGTTCGCCTTGATCTCCGCGCGCACCGCGGCGTCGTCGATCAGCAAACCCATGTCCACCGCCGCCTTGTCCAGCAGGACGCCGTCGACCAGTTGCTGCAGCACGGACGTCGGCACGCCCAGCGCCTGCGCCTGCTGCGGATCGAGCGGCCGGCCCATCGACCGGCCGACGCGCTCCAGCGTCCGGCGATACTCCTCCTGGAACGTCGAGGTGGCGATCGTCGTGTCGCCCACCTTCGCCGCCCAGTCGCCGCCTCCGTGCGGGCGGAAGACGTCGGCGACGCCCCAGACGACGAAGCTCAGCACCAGGAGCGCGAACAGCAGCTTGACGACCAGCGAACCGGCGCGCTTGCGGATGGCTTCGAGCATCGGCGTCCATCTTCCGAGAGGGTCAGCGCGCCCGGTCGCGATCCGCAGCCCGCGCGCGCCCGGATGATACGGGCACCCGGCGGCCCGCCGCAAGCCGCGGTCGGCGCCGCGCCGCTCGGCGGGGCCGAGGCGCGGCCGGCGACGGTGCGGACGAGGCGCCGCTGCCGATTTTCCCGATCGCGGACGCCTGTCGCGTCCAAGCGCGCATTCTTCTCCGCCTTCGCAGCGCGATGCCGGATCAGTTCATCCAGTCGACGACGGTGACGTTCAGCGGCAGTTGGGCGGCGTGGGCGGACGGCGGGGACACAGGGATGATCGTCGCGGGCGTGCCGTCGTTCTCGGCGTCCTGGAAGTCGGGCGAGCCTCCGGGGTCGAACCCCGTCATCTGGAATCGCTCGAAGACGTAGGGCACGCCGTTGGCGGCGAGCGAAGACGGCCGGTCCATCGCCTGGAGGTGGAGGTGCGGGGCCAGCGTGTGGCCGGAATTGCCGACCTTGCCCAGCAACTGCCCCTTCGTCACCGACTGGCCCTCGCCGACCGCGACCGTGTGCGGCGCGATGTGGGCGTAGAGGACATAGACACCGCCGCCTACGTCGAGGATCACGTGGTTGCCGTCCGCCTGATCCTCCGGCACGGGGTCGGGATGGTGCGGCGGCTGGTCGGGCAGGCCGTCGACGGCGGCGACCACCCTCGCGTCGGCGACCGCCAGCAGGTCCTTGCCGTAGATGTGGAAGTCCTGCGGCGTCGGGCCGCGCCCGGGCTGCGGCACCCACAACCGGTTCTGGGTGTCGAGTTGCTCCCAATCGATGGCGTACCGCTGGGCGTTCCACCAGGCGCCGTCGACGTTGAGCAGCGCCATGACGTGGCGCGGCGCATCGCAGCAGCCGTCGCCGGCGATGTAGCCGCTGCCGCGCAGCGGCGGTCCGAACACCACCGGAGCGGCGTAGTTCACCTTCGTCTCGCCGCCGATCTCGACGCGGTCCGGCGTGCCGCCCAGCCAGTAGCCGAGGAGGTGCTGCAGCGTGCCCGGCAGCGGCACGTCGCGGGGGATCGAGACGTGCACGAAGAAGGCGCCCCACTGGCCGGGCGGGATGTACGTTTGCCCGAGCGGCTGGTTCGGAATGCGCAGCCGCTCCCGGATCGATGTGCCTTCGAAGCCCACATAGCCGCGCCGCGTGGCGGGATCGGACACGACCACCTCCGTCGGCGTGACGTTGCGGCTGTCGTCGGTGTTGGTGATCCTCAGCTCGTAGACGAGATGGGTCTCGCCGTCCGAGCCGGCCACCGCCTGCGGCGGCGACAGAACGTCGAGCCCGACGGACGGCGCCTGCGCGCGCGCCACGCCGATGCCGCAGCACGCGATCACGACCAGTGCCGCCGCACGCCCGCATCCCCGAATGCCGACCCCTCGACGTTTCATCGCCCGCTGTCCTTCTAACACCGGGGAGCGATCGTACACACTCGCCCGCGTTTCGCCATCCCTGTCGCAGCCCGTGTGGGTGGATCCCGGCCTATTCCGACGACTGCCCTCCCCCGCGTGGACTCGAGCGGGCCGGATGCGAACACTCCCGGCTCTCCGACCGCACCGCCCGTTGAACTCTTCCGCGCTACCGCCGGATCACCTCCTGCGCAGGTGCCCCCTGCACGGCAGCGAGGCGCAGGAATTGCCGCTTCATCGCGTTGACATCGGCAAGATACTTCGCGACGACCTGGTCGCCGCACCGCTCGCCGGCCACCAGACGAAAGCCGCGCCGCGCGAAAGCGCGGGCAGGCCCCGCGCCACAGAGATGGATGACGGCGGCGAGATCCTGCTGTTGTTGCGGGCTCGCCCGACTGTCGCGCGTGTTGGAGAGAACTGCCGTGACATTGCGGTCGAGAAGCACCGCCGTGAGCTCGATGGCATGGCTCGGAACGGTCCGGGCGTAGAAGCCGCTGAAGCGGCAGCCCTCCTCGACGACGGTGTGTCGGCGAATGCAATAGTGCCGCGCGTCGGCGAACGCGGCATCGGTCAACTGATACATGCCGACGGCGCTCGAGGCGGGCTGGAAAACTGCAAAGGGGTTCCAGGTCAGCCGCCAGCGCCAGTAGGTGCGAGCGACCGGATTGCCGTCGCTCTCGACCTGCGCGAGCGCCGCCAGCAGCTCGGCCGTGACGATGGACGTCGAATACTCGCGGAACAGCGCTCCATAGTGCCGCCACGTCTCGGCCGGCATCTTGGAGAACGCGCTGCTCACGGGAAAGAACAGCTCCGTCGGCTTCCGGACCACCTGATAGACGAGGTTCATCGCCGAGACGGCCGCAACGAGCAGTGCGACCACGACAATGATCCGAACCGACGGGGGAGCCGAGATCACCCGCCGCTGCGCCCGGCGCGCGCGGTCGAGCCAGCCGTGAGCGGGTCGGCGCAGAGAGGTTCGTCGTCGACGGGTCCGTGCCCTGGGAGACAGGATCCCGGCGATGCGCGATGAGGCCGTGCGACGCCTCATGGACCGCCACGTCCGGGGACGACGCTCTTCACCGACCCGCGCCGCCCCCTGAACGGGACTGCACCGGTATGCTGCGCCCGTTCAGCACCCTGCTAGAGGCCCCGGGGGACCAGAATCGTGATGAGCAGGAATGCGATGGCAACCTCCGCAAGAAAGACTGAGTAAAGCGTCGCCGCCACATCTCCCACAACCAATCCGGTCAGCAGAACCGCCGAGGCGGCACACCCGAGGCGGACGAGCCATCCGAGCGCCCGGTGCCCCACGGCGGTATCCGACCGCCGTTCATCACCGTTGGCACGGGCGCCCGCAGAGCCTGCTGCCATGACCGGTTCTTCGCCGCCCGGCGCCACCTCTGTCGCGCCTGCTGCGGCGTCGTCTCACGATCGAGACGCAACTGCCGACGCGGCAAAGAGGGCGATTGCAACGGGATCATAGGAGGCCGCCCATGCCAACGCTGGAACACCCGCCTGCTTTGTCCAGAGCCACATTGCTCCCCAAACCAGCAATGCGGCAAACATCAGTGAACACACGCACGCAAAGAGAAGTTGTTGAGTGTCATTCGTCGTCACCTCTGACAAAATCCGCAGAGTTCTCTGGACGTTCGACTTCGCCCCGTACAACCAAGCCAATATGGTCGACGTCGACGCGAGACGCCTCGCGCCCCGCTACCAGACCGGCCCGAGCGCCGGCGCCTCGAGGTCGACTCGGCGCCCGTTTGCGCGGGCTGCCTGACGTAACACCCAGGGCCACTCGGAGCCTCGACTTCCGCGTCGCCCAGTAGACACGCAGCATACCCGACGACGTCGGCATGTCGACGCTGCATCCGACCTTGGACGAACCGGTGGCGATGCGGTTCGGCCTTCCCGTCAATCTCTTCAGGATGCGAAGAACCGCGGCGGTCAGTACCCTCCGCGCGTGCCATCGGAAACGGCGTCATTGACGCACAGAAACAACCGGGTCTGCCCACTCCCTTCGATCGGCGGCGAGCGGTGAAGGACCAGCGGCCCCGACCGGCTCCCGGCTTTGCGTCCTTTGATGAGGGCCACCGCAAAACGGGACAATCGCCGCACTGCCGTCTCAGGGCCGTCCGCAGGGCAGCACCCCTCGGATTCGACCGCCGAATCCAGCCATTCGGTGGCTGGTCCCAGATAGGTCGTCAGCAGGCGGGATTAGCGCCATCTGGACGAAGCCGCCGTTGTTCTCCATCCGCACGTCACCCGTCAGCCTCAGGCAACGCCGTCCGTCGCACGATCGTTTCCTGTGAGATGCCGCCCATCACCTGGTCGCTGAAGCCTCGCCAAGGCGAGTCCGCGGCGGAGATCAGATCACCGCGAGTGATGTCATCCAGGATGCGCACGTCTCTTCCTTTGGTAGCGTCCGCCCGGGTGGTGTGAAATCTCGGAGCGAAGCCGGCGGGCGGAGCTCCGCAACAAGCGGAGCCCGTCGGCTTCGCGGTGGTCGGGGCGGTCATCGCGCCTCTTCGGTAGGGTTGAGTT
>Ga0209573_1003743_pt1 | contig 16111 bp, 12 predicted proteins | sample TNRBio252014_DNA_FD_185870 | JGI IMG/M metagenome (GOLD analysis project Ga0209573, IMG submission 185870) | Wastewater treatment Type I Accumulibacter community from EBPR Bioreactor in Madison, WI, USA - TNR Reactor_6/25/2014_ DNA (SPAdes)... | ecosystem: Engineered > Bioreactor > EBPR >...
TCCAACGGTTGCGGTGGTGGAGCATAGCGGGTTCGAACCGCTGACCTCCTGCATGCCATGCAGGCGCTCTACCAACTGAGCTAATGCCCCGGAATTAAAAAAAACCGGCTCCCCTGTTTTGGGGAGCCGGAGACTAGCAAAGAGGTCTATTTTGACAAGCGCTTATTTCGACTTCTTCTTTGATTCACCAGCAGGCGGTGCCGCAGCAGCAGGTGTGGGAGCGGCTGCAGCAGCAGCCTGTGGCTTCGGCAGCTTGTCGTAGATCTTTTTGGCCTCGGCCTTGTCGGCATCGGCCATCTTGGCCTCAAGCTGAGTAATCACATTGGCGGTGACGTCGATGTCAGCCTTGTTACCGCTAGCCTTGGCGAGGTCATCCGCCTGCTTGGCATAAGCCCATGCGCGAGGGAACTCAGGGGTGCCTGGATTCACACCCACCGCATACAGGTTTGCGAGACGCAGCATGGCAAGGGCGTTGCCCTGCTGTGCAGCGTCGGAGTAATGACCAGCGGCCACCGTGCGGCTTTGCGGCACACCTGCGCCCTGCTCATAAAGGATGCCAAGCGCGATCTGCGCAGGCGCAAAGCCCATGCTGGCGGCGCGTTGATACCAGCCAGCGGCTGCTACCACGTCCTGAGTCACACCGGTGCCATTGGCGTAGAGGCCAGCCAGACGATTCATCGCCTGCGGGATGCCGGCGGTGGAGGCCTTCATGTGGAAGGTGAATGCCTTCTCAGCGTCTTTGTCCACCACGGTGCCGGTTTCATAATACACACCCACGTTGAAGAACGCCTCAGCCAGGTTGTTCTGTGCCGCGAGACGATAGAGGTCGAGAGCGCTTTTCGGATTTGGCTGGATGAGGATGTTGTCCTTGTCATCGCGCTTGCCCTTGGGGTCTTTGATGATGCCGGTTTCAAAGGCATTACCCAGGCGGAAGAGAGCCTGCGGGTCGTTGCCGTTGGCAGCCTTGGTGTAGTATTCGAATGCCTTGGTGACATCCTGCTTCACATCCGCGCCATCAGGACCGACTCCATTTTCATAAATCTGTCCGAGGATGCGATTGGCGGCAGCAAGGCCTTTCTCAGCAGCGTCGTTGAACATTTTGAGAGCAGCAGCCACGTCTTTCTTCACCAGCTTGGGGCTTTCCTTGGTGTCTGGATCGCCATTGAGGAGGCGGGCACCATAGGTGCTGAGCGCCACCGCATTGCCCTGCTTGCCGGCTTCGATGAGATATTCGAGAGCCTTCTGGTGGTCCTGCTGGACGCCTTCAACGCCTGCGGAATACAACTGTGCCAGGCCTAATGTGGCCTCACCGTCACCGACTTTATTGCCTTTTTCGAGAAGCTCCTTGGCCTTGGCCACGCTTTTCTCGACAACGACGACACCCTTTTCACCCTCGGTTACCCCTTGCAGGTGAAGCTGGGCCAGCATGCGACGTGCGGTTTTGTTGTCAGCAGTCTCAGCCTCTTTGATGAGCTTGATGGCTTCCTTGACCGCCTCCGGGTTTTGCGCACCGGCCTGCATCAGCACCTGGGCCAGCTCTGCCTTCGCGAGCACCTGTCCCTGGTCGGCAGCCTTGCGGAACAGCGCGGCGACCTCGTTGATGTTGGCACCGCTGAGCACGCCCCAGTGAGCCAGCGCATACGTCGCGTCTTTGTCTCCCTTTTGAACAAGCTCCCGCACCTTGGCGACGGCGTCGTTAAACGATTTGTTGATGTCAGCGTTGTTCGCCCCGGGACTTCCCGAAACTTTGTCCTGCTCGGCCTTCAGGCTCGTGAGAACGTCAACGAATTCCTTGGAGGCACCTGGCATTTCGGCAGTATCGATGCCAGCGACCGCGACCATGGCCGCGAGTTTGAGTTTTATAGCTGTGAGTAACATAGTGGTTGTTAGTGGGAGGGGCGTTTGACCCGGCAATTCGGGAAGCGTTCATTTTTCAGGATAAAGCCCATACAAATCAAGCATTAGCTAAAAGATTTTGATTAAGCCATCCGAACTCCGTCACACAACATCCATCGCCTGCGACGTTGACGCGATTCCCCGCCCTGCCATTCTGAGTGCCCTCTCATGGCAGAAAACTCTACTCCCAACGCCGCCGCAACCGCCTCCCAAGGCGGAGCCGAAGTTTCCGCGCCAAAACGGGAGAATTTTAAAAAGCGCAACGAAATCCCCTCGGCGGAGGAACTTCTCGCCTCCTTCAACCGCGCCCTGCCATTCAGCGATGAGGCCGAAAAAGGTGTCCTTTCGTGCCTGCTGCAAGACCCTGTCGAGCGCCTCAGCGAGTGCCGCGTCACCCTGCCCGCGCTCGCCTTTTACCACGACGCCAATCGCACCATCTACGAGAAGCTGCTGGAGTTTTACGACAAAAACCTGCCCGTCGATCCCGTCACTCTCACCCACGCCCTGCGTGAGCAGAACCTCCTCGACAAGGTCGGCGGTGCCGCCGCGATCTCGGAGCTGTTCGCCTTCGTCCCGATCCCTTCGCACTTCCCGTATTATAAAAAGATCGTTCTCGACAAGCACATCCTGCGCGAACTGATCCATGCCAGCTCGCTGAACATTCATCACGCCTACGAGCACGGGAAAGAGCAGATGGACGAGAACATCGACACGCTCATCGACCACGCCGAGCAGCGAGTCCTCGCGGTGCGCGAGTCTGTCGGGGCCAAAGAGGGCATCAAAACGCTCTCCACCCACGTCATGGATGCCATCGACAGCATCCAATACATGCTGGAGCATCCCGGCCAGCTTCGCGGCCTTTCCACCGGCTACAGCAAGCTCGACAGCATGAGTTCCGGCCTGCAAGGCGGTGAAATGTTCGTCATCGCCGCCCGTCCGTCGATGGGCAAAACCTCGCTCGCCATGAACATCGTCGAGCACATCGCCGTGGACTGCAACACGCCCTGCGCCGTGTTCTCCCTCGAAATGAGCGCCACCATGCTCGTTCGTCGTCTGCTCGTCTCCCGTGCGCGCCTGAGCATGCAGGACCTCTCACGCGGCCTTCTTTCTCGTGCGCAGCAAGACGCGCTGGCCAAAGCCACGCGCGACCTGCAAAAAGCGCACATCTTCATCGATGAAACACCCGGCCTCGACATCATGGAGATGCGCGCCAAATCACGCCGCCTCAAAAAACAGCACGGCATTCAGATGATCATGATCGATTATCTTCAGCTCGTCACCTCCCAGAGCCGCCGGGCCAAGGACAACCGTCAGATCGAAATCGCGGAAATCTCCGCCGGTATCAAAGGCCTCGCCAAAGAGCTCAACGTTCCGATCATCGTGCTCGCGCAGCTCAATCGTGCGGTCGAATCCCGCAAAGGCCAGCGCCCTGTGCTGTCCGACCTGCGCGAATCGGGTTCCATTGAGCAGGACGCCGACATGGTCGGCCTTCTCACCCGTTCCGATTACGCCGGTGCGAAGATGGAGGTCGAGGACGAGGAGGCCGAAGAAAAGAAAAAAGGTGAGGCCATGCTCATCCTCGCCAAAAACCGCAACGGCCCCACCGATGACGTCCTCCTGCGCTTCATCGATCACGCCATGCGTTTCGTCGAGCGAAGCGAGGAAGCCGAATCGCCGTAACCGCTTACTTTTTCAGCAGGTCGCGGATTTCCGTGAGCAGCACAATGTCTGCGGCAGGCGCAGGCGGCGGCGCTTCAGCTTCTTTTTTCTTCGTCAGCGCCATCAGCTTGTTGATTGGTTTCACGATCACAAAAAAGACGACAGCCGCCGTGATGAGAAAGCTGATCACGGCGCCAACGATAAGGCCGAGATCGAGTTCGATGATCTTCGGCACCGTCTCCATCACCGCCTTACCGCCCTCCATGGCCGGTTTGCCATCCGCACCCAGCTTTGCCACCTCGACCATCGTTTCCTTGATCGGGATCGTCAGCTTGGGGCTCGGACCGCCGCCAAACAGAGCCAGGATTGGCTCCACGATGCCTTTCGAAAAGGACGTGACGATGCCGGTGAACGCCGCACCAATGATCACACCGGTGGAGAGGTCGATGACGTTGCCTTTGAGGATGAATGTCTTGAATTCTTTGAGCATGGCGCTGGATATTTGAGGTGGGATGTGGCCGGTTCTGCGAACCGGCCTCGATATAATCCAACCAGCATCATCCACGCCAGTTCAAAGTTCCTGCGCCACTTTCCAACTCTCCGAATCGACACCGGCATGCAGCTTGGCAAAGCTCGCCGCGATGCGCTCGCGGGTGATTTTGCCGAAGAAACTCACCAGCCGCACGAGTTTGCCAATTTCCGCCTCTTGCATCGACGAATCGGTGATTTTGGACTCGGCATGCGCCAGAGCGCAACTCCACACAAACAACTCCGCGCCGACATCGACGAAGTGACCGAGCAAGATCTGCCGTTTTTCGAGTTTCGGCCCGTTCATCGCCATCGCGAGGAACAGATCACGCGCCAGCTTGCGGCTCAGACGGGCCACAGCGTCCAAATCGGCCTGCAAATCAGGATGCAGCAGCTCTTTGGCATCACCAGAGCCAAACGGCAGCCATTTCATCGGATACCAAGTCGCGTAGAACCTGGCGGCGCGCATCGCAGCCTTCGCGCGTGTTTTCCACGGCAGTGTGGAGTTCACAGCTTCCGCGCCCAGGCGCAGATGCGGCTCCAGCGCCTCGCGGGCGATGAACAGACGCATGATCTCGCTGCTGCCCTCGAAGATCGTGTTGATGCGCGAGTCGCGGAACAGCCTCTCCACCGGCTCTGGTAGCTCGCCACGCGCTTTGAGCGACTGCGCCGTTTCAAAACCACGCCCGCCACGAATCTGCATCGTGTCATCCATGATGCGCCAGGACTTCTCGCTGCCCCACAGTTTGCCGATGGCTGCTTCGAGCCGCACGTCGGCATGCTTGTCCTTGTCCACCAGCGCCGAGACATAACGCACGACGCTCTCCATCGCGAAAGTGTCCGCAGCCATGCGACTGAGCTTGTCTGCCACCGCCGCATGGCGGCCAATCGGCTGGCCCCACTGCTCGCGCGACTTCGCCCAACGTGTGCTGATGTCCAGGCAGCGCTGTGACAAACCGGTGCAGGCGGCAGGCAGTGTGATGCGTCCCGTGTTCAGTGTCGTCAACGCCACTTTCAAGCCACGCCCAACACCACCGATCACATTAGCCGCAGGCACGCGCACGTTTTCAAAACGAATCACGCCATTGTAGAGCGCCTTGAGGCCCATGAAACGGCAGCGATGAATGATTTCCACGCCCGGCCAGCTTGTTTCGACGATGAAGGCCGAAGTGGCGTGCGGTTTGCCTGGCAGCGGCGTTTTCGCCATCACCACGATCATTCCGGCCTTCGTGCCGTTTGTACACCAGAGCTTCTCGCCATTGAGCACATATTCATCGCCATCCGGCACTGCCTCAGTCTTCATCCTTGCAGGATCTGAACCGACATCGTTTTCGGTCAAAGCAAACGCGCTGATCTCCCCCCGAGCACAGCGCGGCAGGTATTTCGCCTTCTGCTCCTCGGTGCCAAACAGGATGAGCGGCTGCGGCGCGCCAATCGACTGATGCGCTGACAACAGCGCCGCCAGATTGCCACAACGACTGCCCAGCAGCATCGCCGCGCGAGAGTAATTCGTCTGCGACAACCCCAGACCGCCGTATCGGACCGGAATCTTGATGCCGAACGCTCCGAGCTTCGCCAGCTCGTTCAGCAACACTTCAGGAATCTCGCCCGTGGCATCAATGGCATCGGGATCGGCGAATTCGTCGAGCACGGCTTCAAGCCGGTGCAGAAAGGCATCGCCCTGGTCGTGGTCTTCGACGCTTTGTTTTGGAAACGGCAGCAGCTTGTCGAAATCTGGCGCGCCAAAGAAGATGCCAGCGGCAAGTCCGGTGTTGCCCCGCTCGTCGCGGGCGGCTTCCGCCATTTCCAGCGCGGCACGCTGCCCTGCGTTCATGCGGGAGGTGTCGATGAGGGTTTTCGTTTCTTCGAGTGTGTCAGAGTTCATGGCGTTGTCCTCCAGGTGATGGTTTAATAATCAATGATGCCCGTGTCCCGGGCGAAAGTGATGGGACCGCCGCGAAACGGCGGGTAGCCGGTGCCGAGCACCATCGCGAGATCGATGTCGTCGGCGTTACGGGCGATGCCCTCCTTGAGGCAGCGCATGGCCTCCTGGCTGATGAGCAGCGCGAGATTCGTCTGGATGCTCTCATGGCGCGGCAGATCCGCATGCCCGCCCAAGGTGGTCTCCTTCCCGTTTTCATAACGGTAAAATCCCAGCCCGGTTTTTTTGCCGAGATGACCGACGGCGACCATTTTGTCGAGCGCATGAGACTGCGGAAAGCGCTCGGGGAAGGCGGCGGCGAGTGTTTTGGCGACGTGCGCGGCCACGTCGATGCCGATCTCATCCAGCAGACGCATCGGCCCCATCGGCATGCCAAATTCGAGCATGGCCTCGTCGATGTCCTTCACAGGAATGCCGTTTTCATGCAATCGGACGGCCTCCATGAGATACGGCATCAAAATGCGGTTCACGAGGAAGCCGGGGCTGTCTTTAACGACGACCGGCGTCTTGCCGGTCTTCTGCACAAAGCTGATCGCGGTGGCGAGCACATCGGGCGAAGTTTCCGGCAGGGTGATAATCTCGACCAGCGGCATGCGATGCACCGGGTTGAAGAAATGCAGGCCAATCACACGCTCGGGATGCGGCACGGTTTTCGCGAGTTCGGCGACTGAAAGCGCACTGGTGTTCGTGGCGAGGATGGTGTCGCTCGAAACACGGGCGGCGAGATCGGCGAAGATTTTTTTCTTCAAGTCCATGCCCTCCGTGGCCGCTTCGATGATGAGATGATGACGGTTCAGCGGCACCGGCGTGTGCGTGGTGCTGATGCGATCCAGCGTGTCACGCGCCTGGACTTTGCTGACCAGCCTGCGGCGCGCGGCGTCTGAAACGAGGCCATGAATCCGTTCCAGGCCACGCGCGAGGCTGTCGGAGGTGACATCCGTCATCAAGACCCGGACGCCACGCGAAGCGAGTGTGTGCGCGATGCCAGCGCCCATCACGCCCGCGCCGATGACGACGGCATCGTGAATGGGAATCGCCGTCCCGACGAGGGCAGGACGTTTGCTGGCTTCCTCGCGCTTGAAGAAAAGATCGATCAACCGGGCGGTTTCGCTGTTTTTGATGAGTTCCGCCACCGCGTCGCGCTCCAGCTTGAATCCATCATCAAGCTCGCCACGCACCGCATGGGTGACGACTTCGATGGCCTTCGTGATGGAGGGATAAAGCCCCCGCGTTTTCGCCAGCGCCTTCTTTTTGGCGATGCGGCCAATGAGCGGCGCAAACAGGTTTTCGAGATGGAATCGCGCCACCGGCCGTTTTTCACGCACCAGACGTCGGGCGAGTGTTTCGAGATGCTCAGCTGCCGCGACATGACTGACGAGGCCCGCATGCTTCGCAGCCGATGCGCTGAGCAATTTGCCGCTGGTGATGAGATCGAGCGCCTTGCGCACGCCGATAAGGCGTGGCAACCGCGTGGAGCCGCCCCAGGCCGGAAGAATGCCGAGCTGCGTCTCCGGCAGGCCGATTTTTGTCGAAGGATGATCGCTGGCGATGCGCCAGTCGCAGGCGAGCGTGACTTCAAAGCCACCGCCCATGCACGCGCCGTGAATCGCGGCGATTTTTGGCATCTTGAGCCGCGCCAGCCGGTCAAACACGGCCTGGCCGAGCCAGATGAGATCGTTCACACGCATGGGCTGCATGCTGCGGATGCCCTTGAGGTCCGCCCCGGCCACAAAGATGCGATCTTTGCCGCTGCGTAGCACGAGCGCCTTCACGCGAGTGTCGTGCTCAAGCGACTCAAGGTTGTGATTCAACTCGCGCAGCGTCTCCTCATTCCAGACGTTGACGGAGGACTTCGGCGTGTCGAAGACCAGCCACGCGATGCCATCGTGATCGACATCAAGCCGGAAGTGCTTCGGCTGGATCGGATGACCGTGAACGATGTCCTCCAGCACATGCGGAGGGTCATGGATGATCGAGGGGCAGTGGGTGAGGAGTGTTTTCATGGCGTTAGGTTGGATGCAATGGATGAGCTTGAAATTCAGAGTGCTTCGAGACAGGCGGCCATCCCCTGCCCTCCGCCGACGCAGAGGCTGATGACGGCGCGTTTGGAATCAGTGGCGTGAAGCTGATTGAGCGCGGTTTGCACCAGACGCGCGCCGCTGGCGCCGACAGGGTGGCCGAGTGCGATGGCACCGCCGCAGGCGTTGATCTTGGCGGGGTCGATTTCGCCAAGCGGAGCCTCCAAACCGGCGCGGCGGGCGCTAGCGGGATCAGCGAGGCATTTCATCACCGCCAGCACCTGCACGGCGAAGGCCTCGTTGATCTCGATGACATCAGCGTCATCGAGTTTCCAGCCGCCGCGATGCAGCGCGGCATCCATCGCGCGCACAGGGCCAAGTCCCATGCGCACAGGGTCACAGCCGGTCGCCGCATAGCTGACGAGACGACCGAGCGGCTTCCAACCATGCGCGGCGGCGGCTTCTTCGGTGGCGACGAGCAGTGCCACGGCCCCATCCGTGATCTGTGAGGAGTTCCCGGCGGTGACACTGCCAGTGAGCGTGTCGAACAGCGGCTTGAGCTTCGCGAGTTTTTCGAGGCTGGAGTCGCTGCGGATGCCGTTGTCAGTCGAAACGATATTTTTGCCGAGAACAGGAGCGATTTCTTGATTGAGCAAATGATTGGCCTGCGTAGCGCGAAGATGTGACCGCATCGCAAAGGCATCCTGCATGTCACGCGTGATGCCGAACTCGCGGGCAAGCACTTCGGCGGTCTGGCCCATGTTCAGATTGGAAACAGGGTCGGTCAGACCGAGCTTGAGGCCAATCACAGGCGCGAAATCAGCCGGGCGGAAATTCAGCATGGCCTTGGCGCGGCCGGTGAAGTCACGAGCGCGGCTCATGGCGGCAAATTTGGCCGCCGCGTGCTCGGAAAAGTAGAGCGGCATGTGGCTCATGCTTTCCGTGCCGCCGACGATGAAGACCTCCCCCTGCCCCGCGCACATCTTCGCATGCGCGAGCGTGATCGCCTCCAAACCAGAGGCGCAGTTGCGATGCACGGTCATCGCGGGCTTGGACTCCGGCAGGCCGGCACGTAAGGCGATGACGCGGGCGATGTTCATCGCGTCCGCAGGCTGGCCGACGCAGCCGAAGATCGTCTCATCGACGAGCATCGGATCAATGCCGGTGCGTGTGAGCAACGATGCGACCGCGTGACGACCGAGTTCGACGGCGTCGAGATGAGCGAGATCACTTCCCGCACGCGAGAACGGCGTGCGGACAGCCGAGACGATGACGAGCGAGGGAGTTTTCATGAGCTGAGGGCGAGTTGAGGATTGGGGACGGGTTTCGGGCGGTGATCGGCGATTTTTTCCTCCTTGAGGAGGCGGCCGATGCCGAGGTGCTCGCGCATTTCGGCAAGCGTGTGGAAATGCAACTCGTTCGGGGTGATCTCCGTGGCTTCATGGAAGCGGCGTGAGACGGCGAGTTCAAGATCCGACTCCTGCACCCCTGGCTCGGCGCTGAGGTGGAGATGCACCTCGTCGGTTTCGAGCGGGTCGTCGTGCCGCTTGCGCAGCTCGATCTGCCAGGCCGAGATGCCGCGCTGGTCGTCAAGCAGGTGCTCGAGCACGTTGAAGTTCACCAGCGTGCCTTTGAGCTTGTCCATGTTCAGCTCTTTGACTTCGCTCACGCGTGAGATGGGTCCAAGCAGGCGCGGACAGGTGCGGCCGCAGTTGGGGCACTTTTCCCAGGTGAGGCCGCCTTCGGCGATGTCTCCGGTGCGGTAGCGCAAAACGACAGTGCCGCGAGCGTTCAGCGGCGTGAAGACGATCTCGCCGGGATGGCCGTCTGGAACCAGCTCACCAGTTTTCGGGTCGATGAGCTCGACGAGACCGAGATCGGGACTGAGATGATAGCCACACGAATCGTGCGACTCGCCGACGCATTCAGGGAAGGCCATCTTCGCCTCGGTGAAGCCGTAGGTGGCCATGACATGCACGTCAGGGCTGCCGAGTGCCGTGGCGAGATCACGCAAGCGGGCGCGGAGGCCGTCGGCGACTTTTTCGCCGCCGAGGACGAGACGTTTCAGGTTGGGCCAACGTTTGCCGCCTTCATGCGCCTCACGCAGCACATGGTAGATGAAGGTGGGCATGCCGATGAGGATGTCCGGCTGGATTTTGTCGATGAGCTTGATGTTGCCATCGGTGCCGAGCGTCTTGCCACCGCCGGTGCTGAGCATGAAGGTGCCAAAGCCGAGTCCCGCGTGATGTGCGAGCCAGAAGGCGAGGTGCGGCGCATACGGAAAGAGATTCATGTGCCGAAACTCTCGCTGCGAACGGCCTGCGAGCATCAAACGCGCACCGCTGAGGTCGAGGTTTGCCAGATCGTGCTTTGTGTAGAGAAACGGCACGGGGTCTGAGCTACGTCCCGTGGTGCTGGTGAGTAGAATGGGACGGAATTCCGCCTCGGCGTGCTCCTTGGCGGCGTTTCGACCATGCAACAGCGCATCGAAGATCATGTCGGGTTCACGACGAAGCGTCGCCTCGTTGGGTATGAGCACAAAGTCGCGCGGATTGGCGAGATCCTGCTTCGAGGTGAACGGCACGCGGCTCCAATCGTCGAACGATTTGATGTCGAGCGGATGGATGCCCTGTTCTTTGAACAGGCGTCCGTAATGCGCGCTGAACGGGATGACGCGGCGGTTCAGGTAGTCGCGCAGTTGCGCGAGCTGCCAGTGATTCCAGACTTCAGGCGGCGAGGCATTCCAATCGGGTGTGTGATGGAGCAATTTCATGGCTGATTGTCTCCTGGTTGATGGTTGCGGGGCAAAGCAGAGCACGGATAGCAGGCAGCGCGGCTGTTGCGGCGTCGCGACCGGCCTGCAGGTAGTGACCGAAGTTTTCAAAATCGTGCCACGTCGATCTGGTGAAGCGTGGGTGAATGACGACATCGGCAACGGCTTCCTCATTGGTGATGAGGCGAAGCTGCGCGGCCATCAAGGCGCGGCGGAAGGTGTCGAGCACATTGCCATCGGCGAGGAGGTTCAGCTTGTGCCAGAACAAGCGGAACATGCGGACGAAAATGTTGCCCGGTGCTTTGTCCCTCATGCTGAGGTCGCCATTGAGGCTGGACTCGAAATCGCCCGGCATTGGCATGACATTGACCGCGATGATGTGATCGAGATGCAGGCGCTTTTTGAGCAAGGTCACCGGCAGCGGCTCCGAGGTTCCGCCATCGGTGTAACGACGGCCATTGAGATGGACAGGAGCGCAGATGGCCGGAATCGCCGCGCTGGCATGCACGGCAGGCGACACAGGGCCGGAGTCAAAGACATGCGGAGTGAGTCGGTCGAGGTCAGTGGCAACGATGAGGAGCGGCCTCTCAAGATCAGCAAAAGTCTTGGTGCCAAGATCACGCTCGAAGTGACGACGGATTTTTTCACCTCGAATAAGCCCCTCGGAGGGTGGAATCACAAAGTCGAGCAATGCCTTGAGGGCTTTTCGGTCTTTGATTTCGCGCGCCCGGGCTTCGAGCTGCACACCATTGAGCCCGGCGGCCCACAACGCTCCCACATAGGCCCCCATGCTGCATCCAGCGATGGCGGCGATCGGAATACCTTCTTCTTCGAGCACCTGGATCACTCCCGCGTGCGCCAGACCGCGTGCGCCGCCGCTGGAGAGCACCAAGCCGATGCGAGGCGCTCTTTCTCCCCCTGAGCCGTGCTTGTGGCTTTCTTCGGCACGGCTCCATCCTCGTGAAGGAAGGTGGAGGTTGGCGTTCATGGCCTGCGGTGGTTGTTGGTGATTTAGAACATCGCGCCAAGAAAAAGATTCAAATATTGAGTGTGAATATGCTTGCCCCCATGAGCGGCGCCCCCTCCACTACGGGTTAATTGCGCCCTTGCCATTGAGGCAGCCCAAGATCTGCGGCACCGCGCCTTAACCCAGATCCATTTCTTCTTTCTGAAGGCAAGGTTTCGGAACCTTCAGGGCGATCTCCAGAGCAACAAGGAGTCATCGGCTGTCGATGGAAGCCAAGACTCTGCCTTGCATCATTCCCTGACCGGCTGAAAAAACAAAAAGCCGGACGGCGGGATCCGTCCGGCTTTTTGCAAAGTTTTTTTGAGGAACGGATTACTCCGCGTTTTCCTCGACATAGCGGACGACGTCGCCCACAGACTGAAGCTTTTCAGCCTCCTCGTCGGGAACGTCGATGCCGAACTCTTCTTCGAAAGCCATCACCAACTCGACGGTGTCGAGGGAGTCGGCTCCGAGATCTTCGATGAATTTGGCTTCGGGGGTGACCTGCTCGGGATTCACGCCGAGTTGTTCAACGATGATGTCTCGGACTTTTTCTGTGATGTTTTCTGCCATAGAGAGGGGGTGGGTGAGTGGGGCGGAGCTTTAGCGGCTGACTATGTTTTGGCAAGGGGAAAATCGCGGGTTTTTCCAGTGGTGAAAAACAACGTCACGAAGCGCTGTCCGCCGGAGCTTCCACTTCGGGCGGCGTGGCGCTGACCTTTTCGATCAACTCACCGCTGAAACGACCAAGCAAACGCTCCAGCACCTGATCGGCCCCGGTAAATTTCAAATCGTCGATAACGGCGCGCTTTTCCGCGCCCGCCGGGGTGCGATGCCAGGCGTAGGCGAGGCCCTTGTGCTCCCACTTGCGCTTGTCTATGCGGAAGACATCGGCGAAGGCGATTTTGACGCCCTCAGGAGTGATCCAGTGATCGGCCTCAGCGCGCAGGAGCTTGCCACGGTTCAACAAGAGCACGAAGCCGGTGATGAACGCCCCGGCGATGCAGCCGTAGCCAAACCAGAACTGCTCGGCGATCTCGCGGTCGCTGTAGAGTTTCGGATCTTCGTCCCAGCCGTTCTGGGCGGCGTGGCTGACCCACTTCGGCGGCTCGCCCTCGCTGCCGGTGGGCAGGCCTTTCGCCTTCGCGTCGGCGATCCACTGGTCGAGGCGGCCTTCAAGCTTCGCTTTGTCAAAGGAAGGCAGGAACTCGGTGGTGAACCATTCCTTCTTCTGCGCGAGGGCGACGGACTTCGGATAGCCCCACACGCCGTCGTAGAGGAAAACCAGGCCGAAGACGAGCATCAAACCCGCGAGCATGCCCATGCGACGGAAGTACCAGGGCGTCACACGGCAGACGATGGGGGCGGCAGGATCTGCCGGACTTGAGGAGGGGGATTCCATGAGGCGTGACTCAATCGCAGCCGCAGGCAGGCGCAACAGCGGATTTTGTGTGACAAAGTGCGCACGGTTTTGCAACGTGCCCGCGCTTCCCTTGCGCCGCTTGTCGCGTAATAGAAACGCAAACCCCACTCAAAACACCATGATCTTCGATCCCTTCTACCTGCTGATCTGCCTTGGCACGACCGCGCTGGCCATGCTGGCCTCCTGGCGAGTGAAAAGCGCCTACAACCATTATTCCCAGGTGCCGGCCAGCTCCGGCATGTCCGGCGCGGACATCGCCCGACGCATCCTGGATCTCAACGGCATCCGCGATGTGACCGTGGAGTCCACCCACGGGCTGCTGAGCGACCACTACGACCCGACGAACAAGCGTCTCGTGCTCTGCGAGGAGAATTACCACGGCAGAAACGTGGCCGCGCTGGGCGTGGCCGCGCATGAGGCCGGGCATGCCATCCAGCACCAGCAGCTTTACGCGCCGCTGCAATGGCGCATGGCGGCGGTGGGCATCACCACCATCGCAGGAAACATCATCCCCTTCCTTGGCATGGGATTGCTTTATATCGCGCCACGCATCGCCATCCCGGTCCTCGCGGTGTGCTTTGGCATCGTGATGGTGTTCCAGCTCATCACGCTGCCGGTGGAGTTTGACGCCACCGCTCGTGCGAAGCGCATCCTGGCAAGCACCGGTGCCATCTCCCCCGGCGCGGAAACCGCCGCGATGAGCAAGGTGCTGGACGCGGCCGCGCTGACCTATGTGGCGGCCTTCATCAGCGCCCTGGCCACCTTCCTCTACTACGTCATGTACATGCTGGGCGGCCAGCGTGACGAGGAATAAGCAGCGCGGATAAGCTTTTCACCACGGCGGCGTATGAACCTCATGCGCCGCCTTCTTTTTGCCCTCGCCCTGCCCTGTCTTGCCTGCGCCGATGAGATTCCGCCCATCCGTGGCCTGAGCCGGACCAACCTGCTGGAATACAAGGCTGCCGACGGCACGAAAAAGATCGCCGCGACACCCGCCGAGTGGGAGCACCGGCGCAAAGAGGCGCTGGCAGGCTTCCAACAGATCACAGGTCCCCTCCCCGGTGCGGAGATGCGCTGTGCGCTTGATCCGCAGGTCATTGAGGAAGTCGATTGCGGCAGCTATGTGCGCCGCTTGATTACCTACACCTCGCAGCCGGGCGGGAAGGTGCCGGCTTATCTGTGCATCCCGAAAACAGCGCTGGCCGGAACGAAAACGCCGGCCGTGCTCTGCCTGCATCCGACGGAAAACAACATCGGCCACATGGTTGTGGTGGGCCTGGGTGGCAAGCCTCATCGCCAGTATGCGCAAGAACTGGCGGAGCGCGGCTTTGTGACGCTGTCACCGAGCTATCCGCTGCTCGCGAAGTATCAGCCTGACCTCAAGGCGCTGCACATGCCCAGCGGCACGATGAAGGCAATCTGGGACAACCTGCGCGGCCTCGACTACCTCGAATCGCTGCCGTTCGTGGACAGCACGCACGGCTTTGCCGCCATCGGCCACTCGCTCGGCGGTCACAACTCCATCTTCACCGCTGTGTTTGACGAGCGCATCCAAGTCATCGTCTCAAGCTGTGGCTTTGACTCGCTGCTGGACTACTACGGCGGCAACATCAAAGGCTATGTGCAGGAGCGCTACATGATGAAGATGCAGGACTACCTGGGACGACCGCAGGATGTGCCATGGGATCATTACGAGCTGATCGCCTGCCTCGCACCGCGCCATGTGTTTGTGAACGCGCCGCTGAAGGACGCTAACTATCGCTGGCAGAGTGTGGACCGCATTGCGACCGCAGCTCTGCCCTTGTTTAAGCTGCATCAGGCAGAGTCACACCTGCAAATCGCTCACCCTGACTCCGACCACGATTTTCCGGACACCGAACGCTTCGCCAGCTACGAGCTGATCAAGCGCGTTCTGCGGCCTGCTCAATGACGCGCACCAATCGCGGACACAGCACCGAATGGGAAAACTCGGCACCAAGCGCCTGCGCCGCCGCGTTTACCGGACGCGGGCCGAGCTGCATCGCCGAGCGGATTTGCGCCACGATCTCACGCGTGTCTCCATTGCGTGCTGTGCGAGCATGCAGCGGATCATTAAGACGCCGCGCCAGATCCGCTCCATGGCTCTGATCCGGGCCGATGAAGAGGAAGGGAATGCCCAGTGTGAGGATGTTGTAGATTTTGCAGGGATGCACGATGCCCACAAACGGCTCACCCATGACCACGAGATGCAGATCCGCCGAGGAAAGCGAGCCGGACAGCTTCTCCATCGGCTGATACGGCAGGCAGGTGATGTTCGTCAGCGACCGCTCCTGCGCAAAGGCCTGCACCTTCTTGAACTCGCTGCCGCCGCCCACAAACAGGAAGTGAAGCCGCGGCTCCGTCTTCAGCTCATCTGCCGCCGCCAGCACTCCATCCAACGGATGACAGGGGCTGTGGTTCCCCGAGTACATGACGGTGAACTTGCCCATGAGACCGTGCTCCGCGCGAAACGCCTCACGCGCCGCAGGATCGTAACAGACCGCCTGATCGTGCGACCACGGCGCATCAATGTGAATCACCTCCTCACGCACGCCCTTGGCCTTCAAGCGCTCCGCCATGAAACGGTCCAGCGCGATGATGCGGGACGCACGGCGAAAGCTCCAGTTCTGGATAAAGGTCAGCGTGCGTTCGACGACGCCGCCAGCCTTGAGCCATCCTGCGGCCACCGCCTCATCAGGATTCAAGTCCATCACCCACGGCACCACCTCCCCGCCTTTGAGTTTCGCCACCACGGTGCCTAGCGTCGAGATCAGCGGCGGCGAGGTCAGGCAGACGGTGGCATCATGGCGTGGCAGGAAGAAAACGATGCGCGTCGCGTTCAGCCAGA
>Ga0209573_1003744_pt1 | contig 16108 bp, 17 predicted proteins | sample TNRBio252014_DNA_FD_185870 | JGI IMG/M metagenome (GOLD analysis project Ga0209573, IMG submission 185870) | Wastewater treatment Type I Accumulibacter community from EBPR Bioreactor in Madison, WI, USA - TNR Reactor_6/25/2014_ DNA (SPAdes)... | ecosystem: Engineered > Bioreactor > EBPR >...
CTGAAGGCCGCGCCTTGAACCAGCAGCGCGAAGCCTTCAGCCGCGCCGCGTGAACCGCTTCGACGCATCAACAGAAGCGGACACATGATGTGCTACCAAAACAGGACATCTTGATTAGCTACCGACACTGGGCTGCAAGTGCAATGAGGCGACATCGCAATGCCGATGAATTGCGCCCGCTTTTACCAATGTAAATCGACGCCTAGACATGTCGGTAAAAATGTAACTGCCGGTTTACCAAGCTTACTACCTGGTTACCGTTCGTTTAGGCAAATTTTAAAGCTGTGCGTCTAATGTGAGGCGGATTAGGTCTGTAAATTTGTTTGTAGAGAGTAGAATGACCGATCTGATAAGGCCGCGCGTAAAGTATGTCATCGGGCCAGATGGAAGCCCGCTGACAATTGCGGATCTACCTCCCTCAAACACCAGGCGCTGGGTAATCCGGCGCAAGGCTGAAGTGGTTGCCGCTGTACGCGGTGGTTTGCTCAGCCTTGAGGAGGCCTGCCAGCGCTATAAATTGACCACTGAAGAATTCCTGTCCTGGCAGGCGTCAATTGACGAATATGGCTTGGCTGGGTTGCGCACAACGCGCATCCAGCAATATCGCCACTAGTCACTTCTGGTCTTTCACTCGCTAGGCCGCGCTCCTTTTGGCGCGGCCTACGCTTTGCCTGCCCGCAACAGTGCAGCGGCAAGCGCCGTGAGGGCCGCCGACGCCGCAAACATCCACAAGCCTGCTTGTGAAAAGGCTGCGGCCAGCCCGCTTGTCTTTGCGGCAAATATCACCAGCGCCACCAATAGCACATCCAGCATTGACCAGTTGGTCAGCGCCTTGAGCCATCTCGGTGGTTCGGTTTGATTGAACGCGACCACATGTAACGAGCCGAGTTTCAGCACCGGAAATACCAGTGAAAACAGCGTGACCAGGATCGAAAGACCGATCTCGCCCTGATTCCAGAGGCCCCGGACTATCTCGATCAGCGACGGTTCTTCGCTGAAGAAATAGAGCCGCTCCATACGCACCAGCGGCATCGTGACGCCGAGAGCGAGGCTGATTGAGGCGGCGAACAGAGTTAAGGGTAACAAATAGCGCATTGAACCAAAAATGGGGCTGGTCAGCCCCATTTAGCGCGTCTCCTGCATCAAGCGAATAGAAGCTTTGCCGAATTAGCCGATCATTACGCGGGCGTCATATTCAGGCTCGCGGGCCTTCAGGTCGCGGGTCTCAAGCGCCTCCGCTTTGGCCAGATCGGCTTCCGCTTCATTGAGCTGGTCTTCAAGTCCAATGCGCTGCTGTCGCAGACCGTCCTGTGAAGCGACCAGATTATCGCGGCGGGTTCGAGCCGCTCTGGCGAAGGTAGGATAGGCGAAATGGTTTGTGTCTGTGATGCCAGCCTTTTTCTCTTCGGCGGAGATCTGGGCGTCTAGTTCGCTTGCGACCCTGTCAAATTCGCCGATCATTAGATCGAGTTGGGCCAACTGGCGGCGTTTGTCACTCACCTGGAACCGCTTGAGGCGGACGAGGTTCTCGCGGGTCTTCATCAATCGAAACTCCGGATCACGCGGTACTCATACAACCGGCTGATTCTCGCCGGGCCCGCTTGGTTTGGTAACGAGTGCTAAGTTTTCCTTAGCGCTGGTAACCATTCCTTTACGCGCATTGTTAATCATAGCGGTGAGCAATTAAGGGCCGGTAAAAATTTGGACGCAATCCGGCCACGAACTCGCTGAATCAACAGAGTCGGTTGAGCGACTTTGATAAAGTAACACATTAGGGGTCAACCAGGCAATTTTGTCGTAAATTCAAGCAGGTGTACGAAACGGTTAAAAATCTCGATAGCGTATTGAATACGAAATTAGGATTTGTTAACCATTCGGTGTCAGCTTTCAGTACGACATAAATCGCTGCTTCGGTCGGGGGCGTTGTGGCGCGGTCCGGGCGGTGGACAAGGGGAAATGCATGCGTGTTCTGCTGATTGAAGACGACAGCGCGACAGCGCAAAGCATCGAATTGATGCTGAAATCCGAGAGTTTTAACGTCTATACGACTGATCTGGGTGAAGAGGGCGTCGATCTCGGAAAGCTCTATGATTACGACATTATCCTGCTTGATCTGAACTTGCCGGATATGTCCGGCTACGAGGTTTTGCGCACGCTGCGCCTTTCCAAGGTGAAGACCCCGATCCTGATCTTGTCCGGCATGGCCGGCATTGAAGACAAGGTGCGTGGCCTCGGCTTCGGCGCCGATGACTATATGACCAAGCCGTTCCACAAGGACGAACTGGTAGCCCGGATCCATGCTATTGTACGCCGCTCAAAAGGCCACGCCCAGTCCATCATTTCGACTGGCGACCTGATCGTGAACCTTGACGCCAAGACGGTTGAAGTTGGCGGCCAGCGTGTTCATCTGACCGGCAAGGAATATCAAATGCTCGAGCTGCTCTCGCTGCGCAAGGGAACCACGCTCACCAAGGAAATGTTCCTCAATCACCTCTATGGCGGTATGGACGAGCCCGAATTGAAGATCATTGACGTCTTCATCTGCAAGCTGCGCAAGAAGCTTGATGCCGCATCGGATGGCCAAAACTACATTGAAACGGTGTGGGGCCGCGGTTATGTGCTGCGAGAGCCAGAGGATGTTCGCGCCATCGCCTGATGGCGCTCGAACACAATTCCAAGCAACCAAAAATGGCGCGCAGGAAAGATCTTTCGCGCCATTTTTCTATTTGAAATCAAAGCGTTATAGATGGTTGCGCCTCATGCTGCGCTGAGGACGATCTCTTCAGCGCCGGCGTGGATGCCGATCGTCATCCCGGCCTCTTTGGCCAGCACCAGCGTGTAGTAGGGCTGCACCGTATGGGCGTCGATGGGCTCTTCCGATTTCGCGCCGGAATGCAACTCCAGGAATTTTGGCGGCACCCGCATCATCGGGCCGGTCGAGGACAGCGAAAATTTGGGAGCAGTCTCCAAGTCGGACAACGTAACCGTAATCTTGCCGCCGCGCGGGATAGCGCCGTTAGCTATCAGCAACATATTCAGCAGCAACTTGACCTTATTCTTGGGTAGCAGCGCGCGCGCGCCCCGCCAGACTAGCTCGGGTTTCTCATTGGCGAAAAATCCGGCCGCAACCGATTCTGCGTCGCCGGTATCGATCACCATTCCGGCTGATCCGGCCGCGCCAAATGCAATGCGCGCAAATTTCAGTCTCGCAGACGCCGCCCGCGCGCTCTGGCGGATCAGGTTCATGGCGTCTTCGTCAGCGCCGCCTTCTTCGAGCAGTTCGAGGCCGTTGTTGATCGCGCCGACAGGCGAAATGATATCGTGGCATACCCTGCTGCAAAGCAGCGCCGCCAGATCCGGCGCGGAAAGGGTTAGGAGTTCCGCCATAGACTGCTCCAGCTCTTGCAATGTGCTGGACGGCGGCGTCAGCCCCCCAGCCGAATCATCGACTATATCTTGTTTCCGCAATACAGGCCGCCACGCGCAGCATCAACAATTCACCGTCTTTGCGCCGCAACTTCGCCTGTCATCACGGTTAAAGCCGTCTTTAATGGTTGAAAAAGGATTACGGCCTAATGTGCGAATTTCCGGTCATAAGCGTTCAACAAGCATCGCGTTGCACCGGGCGCGGCGTCTACAGATCGGCTCCCAAAGAGTGAGTTGGAAGCATGTTCACCACACACACTATGCCAGCGCGGGTCTTCGCGCTTTTTGTTTCAATGCTGATTGGCGTTCTGGTCGCGGCCGTGCCGGCGCAGGCTGACCAGTACACGGCTGACGAGATTATCGATTCGGGCCATCGCTTCTTCGGTTCGACGTCGGGCGGTCTGGCTTCGGTGATAGAAAAAGCGTTTGAACGTTACGGCTTGCCCAACGGCTATGTTCTTGGCGAGGAAGGTTCTGGCGCGCTCGTCGGTGGTCTGACATATGGCGAAGGCACGATGTACACCAAGAATGCCGGTGACCATAAAGTGTTCTGGCAGGGTCCGTCGATCGGCTTTGACTTTGGCGGCCAGGGTTCGCGAACCATGATGCTGGTCTACAATCTGACCGATGTTGACGGTCTCTACAGCCGGTTTGCCGGTGTTGGCGGTTCGGCCTATGTAGTCGCCGGCGTCGGTCTCACGGCGCTGAAGCACGGCAATGTTGTGCTCGTACCGGTCAAGACCGGCGTTGGTGCGCGGCTTGGCGTGAATATTGGCTACCTCAAGCTTACCCAGCAGGCGACCTGGAACCCGTTCTGAGTTTTGCCGGCAAGAACGGCTTGATCCGCCATCGGAACTTTGCTGAATGACATCTTGCGCGGACTTCCGCGCCAGATCGGACGCGGCAAGTGATTGAACTCCTGCTCTATTTTGCGCTTGGTTTTCTAAGCGCTGTTTTTCTGGCTGCGCTTGTCGCGCCGGCCATCTGGCGCCGTGCCGTCATGCTGACCAAACGCCGCATAGAGGCGTCTGTCCCGCTGACGATAGAAGAGATCCGCGCCGAGAAAGACAGCCTGCGCGCTGATCACGCCATGGAGCAGCGCCGGCTGGAGCTCGAACTGAAGGCTGCCAAGGAACGCGCCGCAGCCGAATCCGCGCGTTATGCCCGTGGCCGCAAAGACATTAAGCTGGTCGCCAATGAGCGTGAAGACGCAAAGGCTGATCTTGCCAGGATCGAAGGCGAGGCGCGCGGTCTTCGCGAAGAGATCCGCAAGCGGGATGAACGCGTCAAGGCGCTTGGCGCAGCGCTCGCCCAGACCGAGGAAATGCTGCGCTCGCAACAGCAGAATTTTGAGAAGCTCAGCCGCGAATATGAGGACACCAGCTATTCTTCCAGCGCCCGCCAGATCGAACTGGTGGCCCGCGAAAGCGAAATCGACCGGTTGAACAGCGACATCACCGTGCTGAAAGGCGAGCGTCGTAGCAAGGACCGGTTCTTCCGCGACGCCAATTCGCGGGTCAAGGACGCCGAGATGAACCACGACCGCGAGCGCAAGCGGGCACAGGAGTTGGACGCGCGCGTGCTGCAACTCGTCTCGACGCTCAGCGACCGCGAGGAAAAGCTTGAACGCCGCGACCGCGAAGTGGCGCGTCTGCGTGAACGGTTGAAGCCTATTCTGGCTGCGAGCATAGGCGGCGACAGTGCTGCGCATTTGGCCGATCTCGAGCGCGAAAATGCCCGTCTTGAGAGCGAAATCGGCGAATTAACGCGACAGCTGGCGGGTGAGGAGGCGTTTGACCGGCTCCCGGCTCCTCCCACGGATGCGCCCGGGGCGTCTCAACTTTCAAAAGGTTCGAGGCTCATGCGGGAGCAGATGTCGGAGCTCGCAGCCCAGATGGTCGCCATGACTGCGTCTCTTGAGGGTACGGGCTCGCCGATCAATCGCGCGCTGGAAAAGTCAGACCCTCAAGATGATAAACGCCCAGCCGGCGCGCCGCCCAGTCTCGCCGACCGTATCCGCAAGCTGCGGGCTGCAATCGCTCAATAGACCCGGACCTGGCCTTCAGACCCATTCGCCTTTGCGCATGACGGGCGTGCGATTGCCGTCAGCGTCCAGTCCGTCAATGTCGATCTCGCCCGAGCCGATCATCCAGTCGATGTGGATCAGGCTTTTGTTGCCGCCACGCGCTGCGATTTCCTCGGGCGTCGCCTTGTCGCCGCCACGGAATGTGTCGTGGTAGCATTGGCCGAGCGCAATGTGGCAGGCGGCGTTTTCATCGAACAATGTGTTGTAGAACAAGAGCCCGCTGGCCGAGATCGGCGACGAGTTCGGCACCAGCGCCACTTCTCCGATGCGCCGCGCGCCCGGATCGGTGTCCAGCACTCGCAGCAGCACTTCTTCACCCTTTGAGGCGCGCGCCTCGACGACCTTGCCGCCCTCGAAGCGCATTTCGATATTGTCGATCAGCGTGCCCTGATGCGACAGCGGCTTGGTTGAGCGCACATAGCCGTCCACGCGCCCGGCGTGTGGCGCGGTGAATACCTCCTCGGTCGGGATGTTTGCGTTGCAGGTAATGCCGTTCTTGGCTGTTGCCGCGCCGCCGCGCCAGACGTGACCGTCGCCAAGCCCCACGGTAAGGTCGGTTCCCGGTCCCTTGAAATGCAGGGCGTAAAAATTCTGCCCGTTCAGCTTGGCTGTGCGCTCGTGCAGACTGGCGTTGTGTTGCGCCCAGGCCGCGATCGGATCTGCCGTGTCGACGCGCGAGGCGGCAAAGATCGCGTTGGCGAGTTTGCCAACAGCGACATCTTCTTCCACGCCTGGAAACATTTGCCTGGCCCAGGCTGGGTTCGGATAGGATAGGATCGACCAGTTTATGTCGAAACCGGTGATTTTTTCCAATGCCGGGCGATAGGCCATCGAGTTCGCCTTGTTGGCGCGCGCCACCTTGGCCGGGTCCTGACCAGATAGCATCATCGGGTTGTCGCCATAGATGCCAAGCCGTGCAGCATTTTCCCCAAACGCCTTGGCCATGCCCTCGTAGAGCCAGCCGGTGGCGCGGTCGAAGCTGTCATCCTGGCCGTAGCGATAGCGCGCCAGTGTCAATTCTTCGTCGGAAAACAATGTGGTCACGAGCCCGGCGCCGGCCTTGTAGGCGTGCTCGGCCACCTTCCGCGCAAGCGGCGCGGCGGCGATCGGCGCGGTCATGATCAGGTCCTGGCCGGTCTGCAGGCCAAGGCCGACCTTCACGGCCACTTCCGCCAGCTTGTCGAGTTTTGCGGGATCGATCGTGTCGGTGCTGTTACGGAGATAGTCGCTCATGGCAGTCCTTCGTCTTGTCGGTTTTGAGCGCGTTATAGAGGCAATCGCGCCTCCCTGTCACGGTTGGCCGGATAGGCCAGTTCCGCTCGGCTGATAGGCTTTCGCTTCATCTTTCAGCCAGCGAATGAAGTTGCGCGTTTTCTGATCTGGCGGACGTTTCGTCGATGTCACGACATAATAGCTCAAGCCGGTGGTCGCCGTTACGCCAAACGGCGCAACCAGCCGTCCGTCACGCAGCGCTTCGCCTGCCAGCATGTCCCAGGCCAACATCACTCCATGTCCGGCAATCACCGATTCAAGACACAGCATCGGATCGGAAAACCGCGCCCCGGCCATCATTGGAACAGGCGCCGCGCCCGCCGCCGCAAACCACATGTCCCAACCCAGCATCGTATTGTCGTCCAGGATAGCTGTCGCCGCGCGCAAATCTTCAACCTGTTTCAGTCCACGCGCCATTTCGGGAGTGCAGACCGGAAACTCATAGACTTCAAACAACAGCTGGCTGCGCATCCCCGGCCAGTCGCCCTGACCCAGCCGAATGGCGGCGGACACATCGGAATGATCGAGATCGGTCAGCTTCGGTGAGGCGTCGATCCGCAGCAGCACATCTGGATAGCGCTCAAAATGCCGTGACAGGCGCGGCATCAGCCAGCGCGATGCAAAGACAGGGGCGACCGAGACGACCAAGGTCTTCGAGGTCTCGGCATCGGTCAGCGCAACTGCGCGCGCCAGTTCCTCGAAACCGGCCGAAAGGCGGCGGCCAACCTCCAGGCCCAATGCCGTTGGAACCAGACCCGCCGACGTCCGGTCAAACAGCGTCCGGCCCAGCTGCGCCTCAGTACGGGCAAGGTGCTGGCTTACCGCGCTGGGCGAAACGCCGAGCTCGTCCGCAGCCTTTTGCAGCGACCCCCCACGTAGCGTCGCCTCAATGGCGCGCAATCCGTTCAGGTGAACGCTCTTCAACGAGACCATTTAGTTTCTCTAAATCGGCAATGCCGAATTCTACATTGAAACAGCTTTGTTTTGTTCAGATTAAGGCGTTTAAAGGAAGATCGACAATGATGAAGTATTTCTTCAGTAGATTGAGGCGCATAAGCCGCCCGCAACCTGTCATTTGTGGTCAGGAAATGGTTTCGCAGTGGGTCCGCGATCCGCTTTCCCACCCCACGCTCGCAAACATGGACCAAAGGCAACTTGCCGATCTGCCATTTCGCCGCTGATCTGAATCAGGCCCGGTACAGGCGAGATGTCAGCAGATGACAGGAATAATATCCTAAATCTATTCCTGTCCAACCAATATTGAGTCATGATGCGTCGAGTTGTGAAAGGCGCAGGTGATGGACGGATTGTTGGCGATTGAGAGAAACCGTGTGACGCTGAAGCGCATTCTGGCCGAACTTGTCGCCATCGCCGGGCTGACCTGCGGTGGCGGGACGGCATCCACGATTCGCCGCGACCTGCTGATAGCCATTTTGCGTGTGTTGCGTCCCGCCGAAGCTGCGGCGCGGCGGCTTATAATCGCGCTGGCTTGGGACATACCGGTCCCGGAGCTGCCGCAGCCTGCCGCACGCGATACCGGCCGGGCTGGACGCAACGCGCGAAAGGCTGCTCCGGAAGCGGAGATGGATCGTCTGGCGCCAGCCCCGCTCTCCTTGGTCGATCCGCTGTCACAGCCTTTTCGTCATCGCCGCAAAAGCATCCCCGACTACGCAATGCCGCGGATAAGTCTCCCTAGTGAGGAACAGCGGCCATGGCGGCCGTCGCCACCCTCTTGTTATGATCAGGTTAGCGCTAAGAGTGTGAGCCGGCGCTTTGCCGCGCTGGCAGCAGCGCTCGATGACCTGCCGCGTCACGCGCAGCGTTTCGCCCGCTGGTCCGCCCGCCACGAGCAGCGGCGAAAGCTGGGGCGGATTTGCCGGCTCTTTCCGTTGAACCTCAGGCGTCCCCCCGGCGGCCGTTTGGCCCATTGGGACCCGGATGTCTGGCTGACACGCCGCAAAAGTTGCAGGATACGTGAGGTGGATGAAGTGCTCGCACACGCCAATGCGCTTGCCGGATATGCGCTGGAGCGGCGCCATGCATGCGATTCGTCACTACGACCTAATCGAGAGAATGCGCCTTCGCCTTTGTGAACACCGCGACGCCGATGACATGGTCTGTCATGGGGAGGGCGATTCTCAAAGCACCGGATTCTGACAACAAGTTAATCCGGCCGCCATTTCTTTGCTGCAAATTCTGTGGTTGATGCACTGCAATCGCAAGCCGGCCTTCGCCGTTCCGGGGCTGGCGGCAAATCGGGGCATCTGAATTGTTCGTTTCGTTCTTTCCTAAACCGAAGCTGTTTTTTCTTAGCGCTGTGCTCTGGAGTTTGGCGCTGGTCTTGTTCTGGTTTTACGGTGGAGCAGGTCTTGGCGCGGTGTTCGGCCTGCCGCCTGCGGCTGAAGGCGCGCCGCCAATCATCGGCATCAGCGTATTCTGGTCACCGCCATTCGTTTGGTTTTATCTCTACTATCTTGTCGGCACGCTGATTTTTTATGCCTTCTGGGCGTTCTATTCTCCACACCCTTGGCAAAACTGGTCGATCCTCGTTTCGGCGCTGATTCTGTTTCTGATCTATTTTTCGGTTCAGGTCTCGGTAGCCGTCAATAATTGGTACGGTCCATTCTTCGACTATGTTCAAGGCCTGATGGCCAAGACGACCAAGTCGACCAATGCCGAATTTTACGCTGGCGCCGCGACTTTTGCCTGGCTAGCCCTGATCGGCATGAATGTCAGCGTCATCAACGCGTTCATTGTCAGCCACTGGATTTTTCGCTGGCGTACCGCGATGAACGATCACTTTATGGGTTACTGGCCAAAGCTCCGCCACATTGAAGGCGCGTCGCAACGTATACAGGAAGATACGATGCGTTTTGCCCAGATCATGGAGGATCTAGGCACCAGTATGGTCGCATCGATCATGACCTTGATCGCCTTCCTGCCGGTGATGATCAAGCTTCAGCAACACGTCAAGGAAGTGCCGATCTTCGGCGAGATCTCCAATCCGCTGGTGGTCGCTGCGATTGCCTGGTGCGTGTTCGGAACTTTGGCGGTCATGCTGGCCGGCATCAAACTTCCAGGCTTGCAGTTCCGTAATCAGCGTGTCGAAGCGGCTTACCGCAAGGAACTGGTCTATGGCGAAGACCATGCCGATCGGGCGGCGCCGCCGGTCGTCACCGACCTGTTCGGCAATGTGCGCAGGAACTATTTCCGGCTTTACGCGCACTACGTCTATTTCAACGTCGTGCGCTATACATATTTGCAGGCCGACAATATCGTCTCCTTCTTGGTGATGGGGCCGGCGCTTGTTGCTGGAACGATTACTCTCGGTCTCATGAACCAGGTGAGCAACGCTTTCGGTCGCGTCACCGGTTCCTTCCAGTTCCTCGTCTCATCATGGTCAACCATTGTGGAGCTTTTGTCGGTGCATAAACGTCTGCGCGCATTCGAAGCGACCATCTATGGTGAGGACCTGCCGGAGATCGACAAGCGATATCTGGAGCGGCAGGCGTCGGGAGTTGAACCAGAAGAAGAACCGACCGGCTGACAAGCGGTCAGCCGGCGCGTTCGGCGCCGGTTGGCTGAATGCGGGAGAGATAGTCTCGATAGGTGATGCACTCGACGTCCGGCCGTCGGCAGGTCTCTTGCGCGAATCTCTCCAGCGCGCGCCAGTAGGCTGCGCCGTTCATCAGCGAAAAATGGAAGCCGATCTGTAGAGGTGTCCGCTCGCCATTATATTGCTTGTCAAAAGCAGACCTGAAAGCGGCCAGCGTACGTCCCTCGAACACGCCGCCCTGATCGATTGCTTCCTTGCCGCCGGAGTGACGCACAAACAGATTGTAGTCCATCGCAATCACACGGCGTTCATCTGGCCCCTCAGGAATCATCGGGAGCGCGAAACGTACGGGCGATCTTTTAACGTACGGTACTGCCGGCCCGCGCGAAACGCCGCTGGCGTCGTAGGCAAAACCATCCGTTGCCAGCGCTTTGTAGAGTCCGGGTCCCGTCGACAGATAGGGCGCTCGGAAACCTTGAACGGATTTGGCGATCATCCACCAGTCCGACGGCGTCGCCAGCCCGTTGATCCTGTAGGCCCCGGCCAGCGTGTCGCGGAATGCAGAAAATTCTTGCCGCCATTGTTTCGCCGTCCACGTCCCGCCGTCGAAATGTCCACAGCCATGGCTCGCAAGTTCATTGCCCTCTGCCGTGGCCAGTCGAATCTGCTGGAGCCGTTCGGCCACCTCTACTTTCGACTGCGCGAAACCGACATTCGACGCGCCGACCTTCTTATCCGGGGGGTGGTATGTCGATTTCGTTTGCGGGGTCAGAAGGAAGACGCAGGACAGGAAATAGGTGAACCGCGCACCGGTGCGTTCAGCGAGCGCCCGGCTACGCTTCCATTGATCGATTTTATGCGCGCCGTCGAATGAGATCAGCACATATTGTGTTGGTTTGCCGGGAGAATCTTGCGAACCAGCCCACGCAGGCGTTCCGACAAGGCTCGCCACGACAACACTGAAAACCATACCAGCCACATTTTCTGCCATGACGCCTGCTACCGTTTGAATGTGGCGCTGACGCGGTGGTGCGCCGCTCGGCGGGACACATTGCACGTATGGTTGACTGAGGGTTGACCTGCTTTTTCGGGTCGCCCCCTTCCATGGCCATGTTTTTCAGCTAAAAGGCGGCTCTCCTTGGCGCAAAGCCGCGCCCACAACAAATTTCGAGCCAGGATGTCCGACGACAGTTTTATTCGCGAGGTCAATGAGCAGATTCGCCAGGATCAGGCGCGGGCTCTGTGGGACCGTTTTGGGCCGATCGTTCTTGGCCTGGCCTTGCTTGTCGTTCTAGCGACAGCTGGTTGGGTCGGTTATGACTATTGGTCGACCGCTCGCGCCAACACTTCAGGCGACGCCTTCTCGCAAGCCCTGAAGCTGGCGCAGGACGGCAAGAATGACGAGGCTCTGAGCGAACTCGAGAAACTCGAAGCTGATGGCGTTGGCGCCTATCCCGTTCTGGCGCGGCTGCGCTCGGCCACCGTGCTTGCGGACAAGGGCGATGCCGCCGGTGCTGTCGCCGCTTTTGACGCGGTTGCCGCTGATGCCGCAATCCCAATGTCGATCCGCGATATGGCCAGACTGCGCGCTGCATATCTCCTAGTCGATACCGGCTCCTATTCGGATGTAGCCCAGCGTGCGGAGCCGCTGTCGTCCGACACCAATCCGCTGCGCGCATCCGCCCGCGAGGCGTTGGCCCTGTCTGCATGGAAGGAAGGCAAACTCAGCGATGCGCTGAAACTGTTCGAGCAGATCACTGCTGACCCCGATGCTCCCCGCAACGTCGTCCAGCGCGCCACGCTGATGGCGGAACTGATTCGCGGCGGCGGCACAAAGTCCTGACAGCGCGAGATGGCATTCAAGATCGCCATTATCGGCCGGCCCAACGTCGGCAAGTCGACCCTTTTTAACCGTTTGGCCGGTCGCAAACTTGCGCTGGTCGATGATACGCCTGGCGTCACCCGCGACCGTCGCGTCCACCCCGCCAAGCTTTATGACCTGAAGTTCGATATTGTCGATACTGCTGGTTTCGAGGTAGCCGGACCCGAGACGCTGCAAGGCCGCATGCGCCAGCAGACCGATATCGCCATCCGCGAAGCTGACCTGATCTTTTTTATGGTGGATGCGCGCGCCGGGGTCATGGCTGACGACCGAACCTTCGCCGAGATTGTGCGCCGTTCCGGCAAACCAGTCGTCCTGGTCGCAAACAAGAGTGAAGGTCGCGCGGCCGAGGCCGGATATCTGGAGACCTATGAGTTGGGTCTTGGCGATCCAGTGCCGGTGTCCGCCGAGCACGGACTTGGGCTGCCGGATCTGCGTGATGCTGTCATCGAAGCAGTCGGCGAAGCGCCGTTTGAGGAAGATGAAGACGAACTGGATTTCCCTGCCGAGAGCGAGGTGCTGATTGGCGAGGACGTACCGGAAGGTTTCGACGAGGCGGAACCAGCCTACGACAACACTAAGCCAATGCGCATTGCCGTGGTTGGCCGGCCCAACGCCGGCAAGTCAACGCTGATCAACGCGCTTATTGGCGAAGACCGGTTGTTGACGGGCCCTGAGGCCGGGATCACGCGCGATTCGATCTCGGTCGACTGGGAATGGCGCGGCCGTACGATCAAGCTGTTCGACACCGCCGGCATGCGGCGTAAGGCGAGGGTCCAGGAAAAGCTGGAAAAGCTCTCGGTCGCAGATGGCCTGCGCGCAATCCGTTTTGCCGAGGTCGTTATTGTTGTTCTTGATGCAACGATCCCGTTTGAGAAGCAGGATCTCCAGATCGCCGATCTGATTATCCGTGAAGGAAGGGCATTGGTCATTGCCTTCAACAAATGGGACCTGATCGAAGATCGTCAGACTGTTTTGGCCGACCTTCGCGAAAAGACCGGGCGTCTGCTTCCACAGGTGCGTGGCCTTCAGGCTGTGCCTGTGTCGGCTGAAACGGGCCGCGGACTCGACAAGCTCATGGAAGCGGTCGTTCGCACGCACGAAATTTGGAATCGCCGTGTCTCAACCGGCCGTCTCAACCGCTGGCTAGAACGCATTATCGCCCACCACCCGCCGCCGGCAGTGTCGGGCCGCCGCTTGAAGATCAAATATATAACACAGGCCAAGACGCGCCCGCCGGGTTTCGTGTTGCAGGTGTCGCGACCGGAAGCCATGCCCCAGTCCTATGTCCGTTATCTGGTAAACAGCCTGCGTGAGACATTCGACATTGACGGCGTCCCGATCAGAGTGGCTTTGCGCACATCGGACAACCCGTTCGCGAACCGCGCGAGGAAGCGGTAGCGCCCGAGCGCACAAACTCGCGCCGACTGATTTTCGGGCGTAGTTAACCCTCCATCAAGGTTAATGCTTCATTTTTTCTCCAGGTTTTGTTGCGTCCTGGAGAGTTCGTGTGGGTTGGGTTCGCGTTGCGCGGCGTGTCGTCGCTTTAGATCAGCACACCATTTCGACCGGACCGGCCATTTCGATTGCAGAAGGCTCCGCCAAAGCGTCTTTCGGAAAGGCGAATACTACAGGCAGGTTCAGGCTTGCCCCCGCCATACTCGGCCTTGGCATTTGGGTTGGATTTCCGACAGCCGTTGCACTGCAGGACATGACAAGCATGATCGCCGGCGCCGACTCAGGTGCCGCGCGCTGGAGCACCGTCGTGCAGAAGGCCGGCGCCGGGTCGGTTCAATCTGCAGATATGCCGTTTGTTGATCTGTCCGCCAAGACGGGTTCAATCGCGGGCGGAGGCCTGAAACTTCGCGGCATCGGACAGGTAGCCTTGACAGGCAAGGGCGAACGCGATCCGCGGCCAGATGAGGCGCGAATTACTCGGGCTGAAAAGAAAGGCCGAATCATACAAGTGGCGCCTGTTGCACCACCAAAAGCGTTTTCCGCAGGCTCAGTGCTTGACCGCACCAGTTCGCTCTTGCGGCCAGCGCTGGACTCGGATGTCAAGCTTGCATTCTTCGAGGCAACGTCACGCGGCAAGGAGATACAACTCGCCGGCATTTTTCAGGCAAAACGAGAAGTGCCTAAAAACTTCGGCGTGCCAGGCTATCTCGTTGCGCTTGTCAACAACAACAGGCCGGACATACTCGCCACCGCCTATGCCGTGTCGGGAGAGCCTGATAAGACGTCTCCCTTTGATGTCCTGTTAAAGGCCGATCCGAACGATGGCCGCTTCATACCGCCCATGGGAATTGGCGATCATGGTTGGCTGGAACAGGTTTTGCCGGCCTCGGTGTTTTCCAAGGCAGAGCAAACGTGCCTCGCCAACGCCGTCTATTTTGAAGCGCGAGGTGAATCCTTGCGTGGCCAGGCTGCCGTCGCCCAGGTTGTGCTCAATCGTGTCCGTAACCCGACCTATCCAAATACCATATGCGGTGTTGTCTACCAGAATGAGGGCTGGAAGAACCGCTGCCAGTTTTCCTTTGCCTGCGACGGTGTAAAGGATCGCATCCTGTCGCCTTCCACCTACAGCAAGGCCAAAGAAGTTGCTATGGCGGTGACTGCAGGTAAAATCTTCTTGTCTGACGTAGGTTCATCGACCCACTATTATGCGACCTATGTCAGCCCCGGTTGGGCCCGGACGATGAAGAAAATGACCAAGATCGGGCAGCATATTTTCTACCGGACCATCCGTGGTGGATGGAGCTGACGCCAACGATTCTATGCCATCTAGACCGGGCAGGATGTCGCACTTATCTAACTAATTGATTCTTCAATAATATATACCAGTAGGTGAGGTTGTCTCTCTGGCTTGACGGGGAGTATGCCCCTAACTATGTTGCGCGCGACTTGAAAGCGGACAGCCAGCACTTGGCTGACAGGCGGGGTGGTTGCGATAGCCGGCAAGACCAGACGCGACGATACCAGCACTAGCGGCTCCGGCAAGCAGCCGGGTGACGCCGTCCGCGACGTAGAACTTGAACGCCGTCGGCGTGAACTTGAGGCAGGCCTTGCAGCAAGGCGCGTCGATGATGAAACCAGAGGTGGCGGGCGCAAGCCTGACAGTAGCGGTTTCGGTCAGGCGCTGAAGCTCTCCAGCGAATTCATCGCGGGAGTAGTTGTCGGTGGTGGGCTTGGGTGGTTGATTGATCGCTGGCTGGGCATATCGCCCTGGGGCCTGATCGTTTTTCTGCTCCTCGGCTTTGGCGCGGGCGTGTTGAATGTGTTGCGCTCTGCCGGCATGGTGGCGGACGCAGGAATACGGACCAAGTCGAAGGATGACGGGTCCGAGGTGAATTGAAAAGCGCTCCGGCGCGGTAATGAGGGGGTTTTGAGTGGCCAACGATCCGATCCATCAGTTTCAGATCTCCAAGTGGATTCCGATCGAAATCGGCGGACTGGACTTTTCTTTCACCAATTCGTCAGCATTCATGGTCGCCACCGCTGTTGCCGCAGGCGCATTTCTGTTCGTAACTACCTCCAGCCGTGGTCTGATACCAGGTCGCCTGCAGTCGGTTTCGGAGATGTCTTACGAGTTCGTCGCCAATATGCTGCGTGACGCCGCCGGGTCACAGGGCATGCGGTTCTTCCCGCTCGTCTTCTCGCTTTTCATGTTTGTTTTGGTGGCAAACCTGATTGGCCTCTTTCCATATTTCTTCACGGTCACCAGCCACATCATCGTGACCTTCGCGCTGGCCTTGCTGGTGATAGGCACCGTGGTGGTCTACGGCTTCTGGAAGCATGGCTTCAAATTTCTCAACCTGTTTGTGCCGCAGGGAGTGCCAGGTATCCTCGTGCCGCTGGTCGTGCTGATCGAGGTCATTTCGTTTCT
>Ga0209573_1003747_pt1 | contig 16103 bp, 12 predicted proteins | sample TNRBio252014_DNA_FD_185870 | JGI IMG/M metagenome (GOLD analysis project Ga0209573, IMG submission 185870) | Wastewater treatment Type I Accumulibacter community from EBPR Bioreactor in Madison, WI, USA - TNR Reactor_6/25/2014_ DNA (SPAdes)... | ecosystem: Engineered > Bioreactor > EBPR >...
TAAATTGATGCAAAAAGCATTTGCAAACCCGATTTTGCAATGGTTTTTTGCCCGTCTGCATCCCAATCTTGCCATCAGGCTAATGAAATACTTCAGTCAAAGGAGCCGTCAGTCGCATTCATATACGGATCTGCAATTCAATCCGCAAACTGACAAAATGCTCCACTTTGCCCGAATGGTCAGCAAGGAACAAAACGATCTTGATTTTATCATTATGGGTCATCGCCATCTGCCCATTGATCTGACACTTGACAACGGAAAAACCAGGTATATCAACCTGGGTGATTGGGTTAATTTCTTTTCTTATGCTGTTTTTGACGGAGAAAATTTACAAATAAAATTTTTCAGGGATGAACATCGCATTTTTCCATAATGTACTTCTTTTTTGCTGGCTGACTGTTTTCTCATGCGAAACGACCGGTAAAACTATGATGATTCCGGGTGAATCACCCCAAACCATGATCATCCAGGCTGATCAACTGGGGAATTTTTTTGTCGTCAACCAGGATGGGATCCTTCAAAAATATGGTCCGACGGGAAAAGTTAGTTTCCAATACAACAACCATCGGGCAGGCAAAATTACATCCTTTGATGCAACAGAACCTATGAAAATCCTTGTGTTTTTCAAGGAAAGCCAGGAACTTATTTTACTTGACAATACATTGAGCGAGATCAGTATCATTCCGCTGAACCAATTAGACGGGAGATATTTTTCAGCCGTCGCCAGAACCAATGACGGTTCTTTGGTTATGTACGATGCAAATAATGAGATCCTCCTTAAAACCGACGAAAAACTCGTGATCGAGGCAGAAAGCTTTCCATTGTTTCAGGAAGGCTTTCCCGGATTCAAACCACATCAAATAAAATGCAACAATCAGCATATCTTGTTGAACGACCCTAAAACTGGATTGATCCTTATGGATAATTTTTGCAATTTCCGGAAGATCATACCTATTCAGCATGCAACCCTTGTTGCCTTAAACGACGACTATATGGTTTATCTTAAAAATGACAAACTGATCAAATCTGACCTCATTTTTTTTGAAGAACAGATCATTCCATGGCCCGATCACCAGGCGATGCCATTGTATTTTGGCTATCAGCATGACCGTTTGATCCTGCCGGATGTTCGGTAGATGGCAAGCATGTTAAAAGATCACCCTGCTTTGTCAAAAAACATACAATTCTACCTGATTGTCACAAATATTTTTGCCAGGCAGAGTTATTTTGATATTTTAGCGAAGATTTGATATTTGATCACAGGCAAACCGAATATTTTGGGTTTGCAAAAAGATTTCCTCAATCAACAATTGTTTAATATGATACAAGATTATGCAGCTTATTCCGAAGAAGACTTTGATATCTGGAAGATCCTTTTTGAAAAACAGGTAAAAAATCTGGAAGGAAAAGTCCACCCCAAATATTTTGAATATCTGGATGCACTGAAATCAGTATTGAACGCAGATAAAATACCTGATTTCAATGAGCTAAATAAAGTTTTGGAAACCGGACAGGGATGGACGATCGAAGTAGTTCCCGGCTTGATCCCCGTGAAGGAGTTTTTCTATTTTCTTTCTGTAAAAAGGTTTTGTTCTTCGACATGGATGAGAAGCCGTAGCCAATTGGAATACCTGGAAGAACCGGATATGTTCCATGACATTTTCGGACATATACCCTTGCTCATGAACAAAGAATATTCTGATTTTACTGTTGAAATCGGCCGTTTGGGATATAAAAACTGGGAAAATGAGGAAATAGTTAAGCAACTCCAACGTTTATATTGGTACACGATCGAATTTGGCCTGATAAAGGAAAATGATCAGACGAAAATATATGGAGCAGGTATTATTTCGTCTTACGCAGAGTCCAATCATGTTTTTGAATCCGGGGTCAATCGGATCCCGTTCGATCTGAATGAATGTATGACGAGGGATTTTGTCATTCCTGAAGTTCAGGTTGACTACTACGAAATCAATTCCTTCAATCAGCTTTATGACACTTTAAGTCAGCTAAAACTTTAATTAAAGCCTTCATACAGGCACTATTATGAGCAAAGACAGAGTTAATATCGCCGTCGGAACGTCCATTTACAGTATATTCGGCAATCTGGCGCTGGCGATCATCAAGGCAACTGCTGGAATTCTGGGCAATTCCTTTGCACTGATTGCAGATGCCATCGAATCGGTATCTGATATTTTTGCATCCATTCTGGTATTCTTTGGTTTGAAATATGCTTCCCGTTCAGCGGACAAAAACCACCCATACGGTCACGGTAAAGCAGAACCCCTGGTGACGTTTCTCGTAGTGGGATTTTTATTGTTTTCTGCCATATTGATCGCAGTTCAAAGCATCAAAAACATTCAATCACCGCAAACTGCACCCAAACCATACACATTGATCATTCTTGGAATCATTATTCTGATCAAGGAAGGATTTTACAGGTTTGTAAATAAGCGCAGCGAATTGACAGAAAGTTCTTCATTGAAAGCAGATGCCTGGCACCACAGAAGCGATGCCATCACTTCGCTGACCGCTTTTATCGGGATCAGTCTGTCGTTATTACTCGGACCAGGATTTGAATCAGCAGAAGATTTTGCTGCGCTGGCTGCGTCAGGGTTTATTTTGTATAATGCTTATCTCATTTTCAGGCCTGCTTTGGGAGAAGTGATGGATGAGCATACTTATGATGATCTGGCGCTACTGATCAGGGAACAATCAAAAAAAACTTCAGGGATCATAGATACCGAGAAATGTTTCATCAGAAAATCAGGGATGAATTATCTGGTGGATCTGCATGCGATCGTTGCCGGCAAAATTACTGTCAGGGAAGGACATAAAATCGCCCATGAGCTGAAGGAATCCCTGATGACGGCATTTCCCCAGATCGCAGATGTACTGATACATGTTGAACCTGATACTTATGAAGAAAATCCTGACATGCAGGAAAAACTGAGTTAGTTTTTAGTCGCGCAGATTTTTTGGACGGTCAAAAGCATCTCTGTCCAGAAAATAATCCTTGGGCGTATAATCTTCATCTTTCCAGGGATCAACTTCCACTTCATCAGATTCGATGTAATTCTTCATCATAAAAGAAACCACGATACCGGAGATAGCACCCAACAAATGACTTTCCCAGGAAATGCCTTTTTCACCCGGCACGATTCCAGCAAAATAACCGCTATACATGATCATGACGACCAGCGCTAAAACGACTGATTTCATATTCCTGCGGAAAATCCCATTCCAAAACACAAAGGAAACCATGGCATACACCACGCCGCTTGCACCGATGTGATAAACCGGTCTGGCAAATACCCAAACCAATGCACCAGTCAGCAAATACAGCAATATGAAGCTGGTTATCGCCACTCTTTGATAAAAGAAAAGGATCAGTGTGGTGAGAAAAAAAAGCGGAACTGAATTGGAAAGCAGGTGTGAAAAATCTCCATGGATCCAGGGAGCAAGAAAAATTCCATACAAACCTTTGATCTCTCTTGGAAAAATTCCCCAATTTCCCCATTGAAAATTACCCAAAACCTTGATCAAATGAACGATCCACAGTATCATAACCGGCATAAAGGCGGTTTTTGCAGCTGATATGAGTCTTTTACCTGTGTTCATATCTTGTGAACATTGTTTTTCTGTTAAAAGTTTTATCCGGTCCCACAAAATTTGCAAAACCGGATAAAACCCGATTTATTGAGGCAGTCTTCTACTGACCAGTTTTATAAAACGCTTGGCCTTCCCTTTACGGTCTGCATTTCCCCATTTATTCTTGATGGCTACATGCTGAATGATCCAGTTTTTTGCCTCCTCAAAACTGGTCGATTTATTCACGAAAGTAACAGTTTCATCAAAAAGCTCCTTACTTCCTCCGAAAAGATCATTGATGGTCAGAATACGGTCATTGATCGCAATCGCCTTTTTAATGTCTTCCAAAGGGGCAGAACTCAACTTGTCTGATAAATCCGTTGATGGATCCGTTGAAAAAATATCCGCCAGTTCAGCCGGCATTTCAAATTCTTTTTCCAATATTGGTTGCGCAACAGGAACCACAGGCTCAACAGAAACTTCAACTGCTTTTTGCACAACAGGTGCGACAATTTCCTGAGCTTTGGGCGGTGGAACCACTTCTCTGACCGTCTCTGTGATACGAACCACTTCCACGGGCTTTTCCTCTCTGATGATCACGGTTTTTGGTGGTTCAGGCTCCGTAAATCCCGGTTTTTCAGCGAGTATTTCAGCTGGTTTTGCTTTGTGTGTGTGCTTGGGGACATCCTCTCCTGGAAGCGCCACCACTTCATACAATTGTCTGATGTAATTTTTGAGAAGATCGACTTCCAATTCGGAAACATCATCTCCCGAAAGATCCATGTTTTGTTTTAAAGTGTTGATTTTCTTTAATAAAAGATCAAATTTCTTAAAGTCCATATCTCGTCAGTTTGCTTTTAATGCCATTAACATTTTTGGCTCTGCAAATATTTGATTTTTAATTGACTTTTTTTTCTGATATATTAAAATAATATTGAAAATATATTGATTTACTTAAAATGCGCCGGAAAATAAATTATACAAAATTGCTTTTGTCAGTTGTTTATCAGATAGAGTTTTTCCATAGCTGGCAACTCCATCATAATGCTGAACGAATCAGCAATTTCATTTTGTAACAATACGACAATACCAGTCTTTCAAAAAATTTCCAAGCCTGCATAAATACCAAATTCATGTTATTATCGCGGATCAGACAGAATAGACTATTAGGTAAGAACTTATTATAATTTTTCAAATAAAAAAAATTCATATTTATTTTTTATCTGAATTCAGATTGGGTATTATTGCCTACATTTGTAAAGAATATTATTTTATCAGCCAACTTTCATACATGTTTTTAGAACCTATCTTCAGAGGACAACGCAGTGGATGGATTGAAGTCATCACCGGATCCATGTTTTCCGGCAAAACGGAAGAGCTTATCCGTCGTTTGAGAAGGGCGCAGTTTGCCAATCAGCGGATCGCCATTTTCAAACCGAAAAAAGATGTTCGATATAATAAAATAGCGGTGGTTTCCCACGATGAAAACTCCCTGAGTTCCAAGCCTGTGGATTCGAGTTTTGACATCCTGATGGTTGACCGGAATGTTCAGGTAGTCGGAATTGATGAAGCTCAGTTTTTTGACAACGATCTGCCGGGTGTATGTGAAAAACTAGCCATTCTCGGCATGCGTGTAGTTGTGGCAGGGCTGGATATGGATTTTAAAGGCAGACCTTTCGGTCCGATGCCTGCTTTAATGGCCATTGCGGAATACGTCACCAAGGTGCATGCGATCTGTCCCCATTGTGGTAGTCTTGCAACGCATTCCTACAGGCTTACAGAAGAACAGGAAACTGTTGTTCTGGGAGAAAAAGACAAATACGAACCACGATGTCGCGTCTGCTACAACATTGGAAATGTGCTTGATTTCAGGTCAAAACCCGAGACGAAACAGGAGTAAAATTTCCTTACTATTGATGCAAAGATATCTGAGAATTAATTTCAAAACCGCAATTCTTCAGGTCATGTTTTGAACTGCACTACATTTCAACGTAACCACATTATTTTGAAAGACACTAAAATCCTTATTTTTATTCAAGGATAAATGTTTTTTCTCATTTTAGAGAAGATGGATTTAATTATCATTCATTTTTAATCACCTCATTTACCCTATGTATCCATGTGGAGAAAAGATCATCTTCAACACATGAATACATAGGGACAAAAGATTGCCGGCACTCTATATGACAATAAATGGCTTATATTAATCCTGAACGAATTATACACAATTTCTCTAATTTTATAACTTTCTACCTCGTGATCACCACCTTTGCCTGATAATTATTCTCCGAAGTAATGGCATTCAACACGTATGTTCCGGCAGGAAGCTGACTTATATCCAGATGACTTTCCTTGCCCGTCAGTTCCGTTTCATAGACGATCCTGCCGGTAATGTCCCTGACAAATAACCGATATTTTTCCCCTGATTCTTCATTTGTCAACAGACGCATCCTGCCATCTGACGGATTGGGAAATACTTTGAAAAAACCAGCAGATACTTCCGCAACGCTCGTGCCTTCCACACATACGCATGAAGATATTTCGCTGCATCCCCCTTTCTCAATGACCACGGCAAATAACGTATTGCAGGTATCGGGTGCATAAAAATGACTGACAGCTCCCGGTATCGGGCTTAAATCAGCACAATCAACCCACTGATATGTAGCATCCGGATCGAATACCGCAAAGATCAGCTCTCCATCCGTTGTTACGGTATTGTTGATCTCCACCAGGCTTACATCTGCATGATATATGGTGTCGCATGATTCAAAAGAATGATCCACCCACTGGTAATTGCCGCTGTTTGTGATCTCCATTCCATGCCATTGCAATGTATCACCTTCACAAAGCGCTATTTCTTCAAAATGCATGAATTCACTATAAAAACTTACATTCAGATGAAATAAAGTGTCACATGAACCCTCATGCTCAGATAAAAGTTCAAAATCCCCTTCCTCATAGATCGGAACACCATGCCAGCAAAAAATATCCAGGTTGCAAATCGACAGCGTATCAAAAACATCCACCGTCGGGATCACCGTCAAATGCAAAAAATGCATGGTATCACATCCAACCGGCATAAAGATCCGGTGTTCATAATCGCCGCTGACATCATACGCTTCCCCGAACCAGTTATAACTGTCACCTTCACATATCTCTGCATATTTGTGTATATGCCTTGTTTCAATGATGAGATGTAAATGATGAAAAGTAGTACATCCATCAGGATCCACTTCGGTGTATTCGTAATCTCCTGCTTCGTAAACGATGATATCATGCCAACAGGTACAATCCCATTCACAAAGGGTCAGCGTATCATAAACATATTGGTATGGTTCCACAAAGAGATTCAACAAATAGGTAGTATCACAACCGGCTTCATTTTCTCCTGTAAATTCATATTGTCCGGTCACGGAATAAGTTTGACCATGCCAGACATAAAATGTACCTTCACAGATACTTGTGTTGGTTGTAATAAACTGTGTATTCACTGTTAAATGTAAATAGTGCCGGACATCGCAACCATACTGATCTGTTTTTATACAGGTATAATCACCCTCTTCAAAATAGTCATGGCCATTCCAGCTAATGGTATCACCGTAACACAATGTTATGGTATCAAACACGGATTGAGCCGGAAAAACCCAAAGATCAAGTATGTAAATACTGTCACAGCCGAATTCCGTCACATACTTTTTCCTCAAATACACGCTTTGAGTATAAAAATCGCCTTGCCAGAACAAAGTATCGCCGTGACAAATTTCGTGGACAGCCGTAAATTCATAGGTTTTGTGAACAGTCAGATCCAGTTTGTAAATATCAGGACAAGTATTGCCATTATCTACTTCGACGGTAAATTGTCCGGTTTGATGATAATACTGACCTCTCCAGAAATAGCTTTCTCCCTGACATATATCAACATCCTGAATTTCAATTAGCGGTTTGATGGTTGAGAATGTAAAATAATCACAGTAGATATTGGTTAGAAATTCATTGTATGGATGTACATAAACATAGATCGTTTCTCCACAAGGCAAATCTTCCAAATGGTAAAAAGTATCCAAGCCTACATCTTCATGGTAAATGAGGTCAAAAACTCCTTCAGCTGTGCCAACTGAGAGGAAATATCCGTCAGCGCCAATGGCTTTGGTCCACCTGATGGTCAGTTCAGTAGGTTGATTTTGAGCAAAAACCTGTGGAAAAACAGGTTCTGAACAACAAGGTTCCAGCTTTGCCAATGTGGAATACAAACCTAAAAATCCATCACGTTCACCACCGTTATAACTTCCGTCATATCCGTTTTTGTAAGGAAAATCATACGATGTAGTTGTTCCACCAACATATATGAATCCTTTTTCACCAATTTCAACACACAAAGCCCGGTCATTGAGTGAGCCACCTAAAAAAGTTGTGTGTTCAAGCTGCACAAGCTTCTCGCTATACATCCCAATAAATGCATCTTCAAAACCATTGTATGTATCGTCATAAGAATAACAAAATGTCGGAATGTGACCAGAACCCGTATAACCTGCAAAAACAATATTGAATAAACTATCTCTGGATATATCAAAAATGGCCTGATTGCCCGATCCACCAAAAAAACTACTGTTTTTCATCGTCCTCAAAAGGCTGTCCATCATACAGATGAATGCATCAGAACGCAAGGGCAATTCATTTGTAAAAGTATGGTCTTCAGCGTTGACCGTAACCGGAAAATTGGAAGATCTGGTTTCGCCAGCCAGATATACATTTTGCAAGGTATCGACCATTAAAGTATAAGCATAATCATCTTCAAAACCTCCGATATAAGTTCCGGCAAGCACCTGAGAAAGGTCATTTTTAACCCTCAGAACAAAGGCATCGTTTTTGCCCGTCAGATTCTGGGAAAAGCCACCCGGAGGAACCGTAAACTGTGCATCCCTGGTGTATCCTGTTGCAAAAACATGCCCGGTTGAATCCACCACGATGTCCGTTGGTCTGCTTTCTCCAAACTCTCCAATGCTGTTGGTTGCCAGGAGGTTCTCCAGATCAGCATCCATTTTGGCAAAAACAAGACCCGTCGTATATGTCTGCCATTGCGGACCGACTTCAGGCATTTTACCTGCGCTCATGCCCGCAATAAACAACTGGCCTTGAGGGTTGATATCCAATGCAAAAGCTTTATCCTCCTTGTCAGAACCCAGATAGGTCGAAGAAATCAGCTGATCTAATTTATCATTGAGACAGGCAACAAACATGTCACTTACGTTGATCTGTGCATCGAAAAAATCAGTAGAATAAGCATTGGGCGTTACCGGAAAATTGGATGAAGCGGTGGTACCCGAAAGATACACGCGATTGTTTTGATCCAAAACCATGGCACCCAGACTGTCTTTTTTACTTCCGCCTAAATAAGTCATCCTGTGCAGCATTGTCAGGTCCTGGCTGAATACAGCGGCAAAAATGTCCATATTGCCATTGTAAGTATTGTCATAAGAACCCGTGGAGAACAAATTGGGAGATTCAGTTACCCCTGCAACATACACATGATGGTTGGATCCGGTACGTATCTGCTGAACCACATCCTTTTGGTTGCCTCCGAAATATGCCGAAGACAACAATGGATCGATGTACAAAGTTTTTGCCAAATCATACGATGAAAGTTCAAAACCATACCGGAATTTACCATCTGACAGATCAGTCAAATAAGCAATGTCCACCAACTTTTTTTCTCCGTTCTCATCCAATTGCCAGGCTACGGGTTTGGTAAAACTGATCTTTTGGCCTGCTGCTGTCATATTCAACTGACCATTATCATCAATGCTCATGTATTCAATACCGCTTAGTTCAAAGCGAACTAAACCGGGATCAGTGCCAGCCTGGACTACCAAAAGCTTTTCTATGTTGCCATACCGTGCATCCAGTTGTAAATGAGCGCCTTCAGTTACCGGACCAAAATCCAGTTGCCTGAATGTAGCTGCTTCCAGTCCATTGTTTCCTGTGCGGTAGCTACTGCCAAAATAATTGATTTTCAGTGCTTCTTCCTGTTTGCCCAAAGGACTTATACCAAAAGATGCATCATTCGGAATGCGTTCTTCAAAGTGGATCCTTTTCCCTTCAGGAGTGGAAATTTCATATACTATGGTTCTGTTTTTAAGCACCCAGATATCTGCAGCATAGGTCCTTTTGAGGAAAGCAATATCGTCAGAGAACTGACCTGCATTTTTTATCCAGGAAATCAGGTGATCAGGTTGAGGATCATTATTCGCAAATACCGGCTGATCAAAACCAGCCAAAAAAAATGCGGTCATAATGACATAAAAAACAGGGAGTAATGCTTTTCTCATAGCTTGAATTTTAAAATAAATTAGCTAAAATATCCAATATACGCCTGTATCACAGGCCTTCAAAGGACAATAAAAAAAAGCAGCGGTTGATGTCCGGATGCAAATATACATCATTTACTTCCAAATGAATGCATGTTGGCTTGACAAATCAGCAGTTTTAACACTTACCCTGATCTAATCATCTGAATGTCTTTCATATCAAAGGCATTCAAAAAATATGGATCAAAGCATTTTCTGCCAGTTTATGTTTTCCTGACACTGACAGCTAGCTTTTATGTGAATATGAGATGCAATACAAGTATATTGTGTATCTAAAATTCACTTAAAATTGAAAAATCTGCTTCCAAAACGGCATATTTAACTAAAATCCTTTCATTGAATGATCAACTTAGTTGATTTTTGGGAGGCTGCGGTTTTTGCGATGACCACATAATTGCCCTTAGGCAAGAATGAAATATCCAGTTCGGTTGTATTGCCGGTATAATTTTGAACGGTTCTGCCATTTGCTTCCCTCAGTTCGATGCTGTCATATTCTCCGGTATTTTTCAGTCGGATAAAACTTTTGGCCGGATTTGGGAAGATATCGAGTCCGTTTTGGCACCCTGAATCAGTGTCTGACGAAGCACTCAGGTTGTCTGTGATCGCATCTACAATCGCCTTACCGAACAGTGGCATGATGGTGGCATTGGCGAATGCATTCGGGTGAGAATCGCTTCCATTATGATCGCCTTCGTATTCATATTTCAGACAATTCACCTGACCATTTGCCGGTGCAGGCGTGGATTCTGCCGCCAATCCATAAAAATCAAAAACATAGATATTGGGATGAGCTGTGGAATCTTCTGTCAACCAAACATCCTTCACCCAGTTGACAAATTCGCGTGCTCTCGCTGCGCTTTGAGCATCGGTTGCATTCCTGTGAAGCGGGGCAAGAGTCCAAACGATGAATTTATTGTCCGGATAACTGTCCATGAGTTCGCGCAAAGCCCTGTATTGAAGTTTATAATTCTCAATCGATTTTCTGCCGGAGGAAACCAGTGGATTTCCATTGTCGGGAACGATCCCTGCTCCCGGAAAACAATGTTTAAAAACGATGACATCATAGCGTTCAGCGAACCAATCCAGGCAACGGATGCCTGACTGGTTATTGTTGCATTGACCCGGATTGACCCACAGGTTCCAGAAATCATACGGATAATTGTCCCATGGATAGGGACTGTTGGGATAGGAAAATTCTTCAATTTCATACTCAGTATCGTGGCTTTGGTTGTAGTCACTGAACCATTGTGGCAAACCATTGCCTCCATAAAAAACACCACCACCTGTGGAATGATGCAAAAAAATGGTTTTTTGACCGCAAAGGGAAACTGAGATCAAAAATAATGCTGCCAGAAAAGTTGCTTTTTTCATAAGAAAATATTTTAGTGTCCTCGACTTAATTTGAAAGGATAAATTTAACCATTAAATCAGAAAATCCAATCCTTCCACCTCATTTAGAACTTCAACATTTTATCAGATGCACTGAGACTGGAATCCGAACAAAAAAGCAGTAATTTTCTGTCAACGATTGAACAAAACACCCAACTGCAGGACAGGATTATAAAACGGCTTCTCATTGAATTCGGCCATCAAACAAACTCCCTGTAATGTTATATTCAATCTTTTGGTCAATGCAAAATCCACACTCAACATCGGAGACCAAACCAAGGACGATTCCTTATAGTAATATGCCTCGGTCAAGACATTGCCTTTCTGATTTTCAACATGTAGATTTCTGATCGTACCGGGACCGGCGAAAATGGCTGCAGTGTACCGGAACTTTCCGGTCTTTTTGCTAACGCCCACCATGGGACCACCATAACCTATGCTGATGGATGATGTTTGAGAGTTTGTGGAAGGATAACTCGTTTTCTGGCTACCACCAAAAATGCCAGCGGTAAGGTATTTAAACATATAGAAGCGAAGCATACCGCCCAGGCCAAAATTGCTGTCTCTGATCTGTTGGTGATTGTTTTCTGCAAAAACATATCCCGGCTGCAAGATGAGCATGCCTCCACTATAGATATTTTTTTCCTGATCCTGGGAAAAAACCATAAAATGATACAGGAGGAAAAATGCGATTAATATGATTTTCTTCATCAATATAACATTAGAATTAATCGGCAAATTGGATCCTTTTGATTCAATACCGAAGGGCAAAGATCATCATATTTTTAAATTCATTGACAGATTCACCCGGCTTTTGCTTTGTCATAATCATTTTTTCCATTGGAGGAAAGGATGTGCTAAAAAAAATAATGCGGTGGTCTTCCCAATCGCCTGTAATAAAACTTTTCAAGCATTGCTTCGTTGAAAAATCATACATTCCTAACCAGGACTAGCCAGAACCAAAAAAAAGGAAATTGATTTAAGAGCCCCGAGCGGCATCGCTAAGGGGTAAATATTCTGTATGGCTCTATTTCTAACATCATATTTCTTTAAAGTTATGCCAAAAAAACACGAATTCGATTTTTAAGTCCCTATGTTTTTGGGGAAAAAGCCCCAGAAAAAGCTCCAGAGCGGAAAGTCAGAACAGAAAAATTGGCATAACCAACATCTGAAACGAACAACTTGTTGGTTAGTTTTGGTTCCTTAGCGCCTAAACATAGTATTGTCATTCCGGGCTTGACCCGGAACCCCGAGCATTGAAAAATAAATGAAAAGGAGTAATGACTGAACGTGTCCTTCATGACAAGTCACTGGTGTACGGGGTGGCGGATCAGGTCCGCCATGACAGTTCGGTTGTACGCCATGATAGATGGGGTGTACGCCATTATAGATCGGTGTATGACATGACAGATTGGGTGTACGCTATAACATGTCAGATGTAAACTTTGATGACTATTATAAATTGTAAAAAAGGGATGTAGCAATGTACTACCTAAGCTGGACAAGCCAGAACAAAAAAGGAAATTGATTTAAGAACCCCGAGCGGCATCGCTAAGGGGTAAATATTCTGTGTGGTTCTATTTCTAACATCATATTTCTTTAAAGATATGCCAAAAAAAAACACGAATTCGATTTATAAGTCCCTATGTTTTTGGGGAAAAAGCCCCAGAAAAAGCTCCAGAGCGGAAAGTCAGAACAGAAAAATTGGCATAGCCAACATCTGAAACGAACAACTTGTTGGTTAGTTTTGGTTCCTTAGCGCCTAAACACAGTATTGTCATTCCGGGCTTGACCCGGAACCCCGAACATTGAAGAATAAATGAAAAGGAGTAATGACTGAACAAGTCCTTCATGACAGGTCACTGGTGTACGGGGTGGCGGATCAGGTCCGCCATGACAGTTCGGTTGTACGCCATGATAGATTGGGTGTACGCCATGGCAGATCGGTATACGCCATGACAGTTCGGCGTACGCCAAGATAGATGGGGTGTCCGTCATGACAGATTGGGTGTACTCTATAACATGTCAGATGTAAACTTTGATGACCATTTTAAATTGTAAAAAAGGGATGTAGCAATGTACTACCTAAGCTGGACAAGCCAGAACCAAAGAGGAAATTGATTTAAGGCACTTTTTTTTTGGGGTAAGCACAAAAAAAGCCGCTTTGCGGGAAGTTCGAACAGAAAAAATGGAATAATTAACACCAAAAACAAACAACATGTTGGTTAGTTTTGGTTCCTTTGCGCCCTAAGATATCCTTCCCCAGGACAAAAACAAGTGTTTATTTTTCTCCAAATAAGCTTTTAACCTTTTGTTTTTTAGCAAAATGAGTTCAGGATCTTCTTCCAGGATGGCAATGCATGCTTGCCTGCTGGTTTGGAGGATTTGGGTATCTGTAACCAGGTTGGCCATTTTCAGGTCCAGCATGCCGCTTTGTCTGATGCCTTCGATATCGCCCGGGCCTCTGAGTTTCAGATCCACTTCTGCGATCTCGAATCCATTGTTGGTGCGCACCATGGTTTGAAGTCTTTCCCTGGCTTCATTGCTGAGTTTATTGCCGGACATCAGAATACAATAGGATTGTTCTGCGCCCCGGCCTACCCTTCCGCGCAACTGATGCAATTGGGACAGGCCAAACCTTTCGGCATTTTCTATGACCATCACGGAGGCATTGGGTACATCCACACCGACCTCTATCACTGTAGTGGACACCAAAATATGCGTAATACCTTTTTTGAATCGGTTCATCTCATACTCCTTGTCCTGCGGTTTCATCCGGCCATGCACCACACTGATCTGATAATCAGGCCTTGGAAAATGATGCAATATCTGCTCATATCCATCCTGTAAATTCTTCAGATCAAGGGTTTCGGATTCTTCGATCAACGGATATACCACATAGACCTGCCGTCCTTTTTGAACTTCATTTCTCAGGAACTCGATTAATTTGGGCCTCTTGCTTTCAAAGGAATGGATCGTCTTGATCGATTTTCTCCCCGGCGGCAATTCATCGATCACCGAAACATCCAGGTCGCCGTATAGTGTCATGGATAAAGTCCGTGGGATCGGTGTGGCGGTCATCACCAGGATATGCGGCGGATGTTCCATGGCTTTTGTCCAGAGCCTCGCCCTTTGCTGTACGCCAAAACGGTGCTGTTCATCCGTGATCGCCAGTCCGAGCCTCGCATATTTGACTGGTTTTTCCAGCAAAGCATGGGTTCCAACCAGGATATGTATGTTGCCTTGTTCAAGCGCAAAGAGCAACTCTTTTCTGATTTTTCCCTTCACCGAACCGGTCAGAAAACCTACCTGTATACCCAATCCTTCAGTCATTTTGGTAATGGACTGAAAATGCTGATAGGCCAATATTTCAGTCGGTGCCATGAGGCATGCCTGGCATCCGTTGTCCAGTGCGATGAGCATGCACAACAATGCAACGATGGTTTTCCCGCTGCCCACATCGCCCTGTAGCAGGCGATTCATCTGAATGCCCGAACCCATGTCCCTGCGAAGTTCCTTCACTACCCTTTTTTGAGCGTCTGTCAGTTCAAATTGCAGCTTTTTATGGAAAAAATCATTGAATTTCTGACCTATTTGTTCAAAAGCGATCCCTCTGATCTTCCTTTTCCTCAATTGTCTGTTATACAACAATCGCAATTGGAGTAAAAACAGTTCGTTGAATTTGATCCGGTTCTCAGCCTGTATTCTTTCTGCCTCATTTTTAGGATAATGTATGGTCAGCACAGCTTCGCCAAATGACTTCAACCGAAGTTTTTCCAGTAAATAATCCGGTATAAAATCAGAAATATCCGTTGGTTTCAGCTGTTCAGTGAGGTTACGGGTAAGATTGCTGATCGCTCGTGAATGCAGGTTCCTGGCATTCAGTTTTTCAGTGGTACTGTAAACAGGAAATAAAGTGGTCAATTTTTGGAGGCTTTCCTGCGTTACTTTTTCTACCTCAGGGTGAACTATGGATTTTTTGCCTCCATATTTTTTAAGCCGCCCGTAAACGATGTACTCCAAACCTTCTTCAAGGTATTCCTCTATCCATGTGATCCGCTGAAACCATACCAATTCAACCGATCCATATCCGTCGCTGAATTCAGCAGACAATCTTTTCTGACTTCCTTTGCCATCGATGGTTTCAACATTTGTGATTTTTCCCATGTACTGTACTATATCGCCATCAGCCGCCGGTTCAGTAGTTTTATTGAAACTTGTTTTATCGATATACCTGAAAGGAAAATGCAAAAGCAGATCCCTGAAGGTATGTAATCCAAGTTCTTTTTTAAGCAATTCAGCCCTGACAGGACCTACTCCTTTCAGGAATTCAATTGAACTATCTAATATGTTAATTGGTTTACTCATGGTAACAGGGGGCTAAAATATAAATTTTGAGCCCCATGATCAAAATTTTTAGCTATATTTGCACAAAACGAGCGAGATGGATTCTAAGAGACAGCTACAGATCGGAGAACTGATCAAGAGAAATTTCAGCCTGATACTGATGAAAGAAGGTATGTATATGTATGGTGGCGCCATGGTATCCGTCACCAATGTAAAAATGTCTCCAGATCTCAGACTGGCAAAGATCTACCTCAGTATTTTCAATACGGAAGATAAAGAGTCTGTGATGACTGAGATCCAGCATCATATTTCCCTGCTTAAGCAACAACTTGTTGCAAATATCAGGAAACAGGTGCGCTTTGTGCCTGATATCGCGATTTTCAACGACGAGCTGCTTGATGAAATGGATCG
>Ga0209573_1003748_pt1 | contig 16090 bp, 16 predicted proteins | sample TNRBio252014_DNA_FD_185870 | JGI IMG/M metagenome (GOLD analysis project Ga0209573, IMG submission 185870) | Wastewater treatment Type I Accumulibacter community from EBPR Bioreactor in Madison, WI, USA - TNR Reactor_6/25/2014_ DNA (SPAdes)... | ecosystem: Engineered > Bioreactor > EBPR >...
ATTCAACAAAGCCGAGTCCGATCTGAAAACCTGGCGTGATGAGAAGCTCTACATCGAGAGCCTTTTCCTCGACTTCCGCCGCACCTGGGAAACGAGCAAAGGCCTCGCCACCCTCGACCAACCCGGGCAACCTTCGCCCGCCGATGCGGCGACGGCGAATCCCGCCCTCGCCTCCCTCATCATCGAGGACCTTCGTCGCGGCGGTGGTGTCGCGACCTTGGAAGGCGAGGCCGTCGCAAGCGATGGCCGCCTCGTCCCCGGCACCTTCGCCAAAGCCGGACCCGTCCATTGGTTCCTTGCGAACGACAAAAGTCTCTCCGGACTCGTCGGCGAAGGCTCCGATCTCCGTCCCCGCGTCGTCAACAACAGCATCCCTTCCGCCGCGATCGAAGCGCTCATCCAGGGAAAACCCGCGACCCTCGCTTTTGACCCAACGATGGGATCGGCCGTGGCTCTCAGCGAGACCGAGACCGACTTCTTCACCCACGTGAAGCAAGGCGGTTTCTGGGTGATCCCGATCCTCCTCCTCGCGCTCATCGCCCTCGTCACCGCGATCTTCAAATGGGCCCAGCTCGCCAAGATCCGCGAATTCTCCGCGGCCTCCGTGCAGAAGGTCCTCGGCGCGCTCAATGACGGTCGACCCGCCGAGGCCATGACCGCCGCCGCATCGATCCGCCATCCCGCGCGGGCCCTCCTGGAGCGCGGCATCACCGTCGTTTCCGAGAATCCCAAGGTCTCGCGCGACGATGTCGAGGAGGCGCTCTTCGAGAAATTCCTCGAGGCCACGCCCCGGCTCCAGCGCGGCCTGCCGCTCATCGCTATCGCCTCGGCCACCGCTCCCCTCCTCGGTCTGCTCGGCACCGTCACGGGGATGATGGAGACCTTCCGCCTCATCACCGTCTTCGGCACGGGCGATGCGAAATCACTCGCTTCGGGGATCTCCGAGGCGCTCATCACGACCGAGTTCGGCCTCGTTGTGGCCATTCCCGCGCTCATCGCGCACTCACTTCTCTCCCGCAAGATCCAGGGCATCAAATCCGTCATGGAGATGACCAGCCTCGCCTTCCTCAACGGGATCAAGAATCCATGATCTCTCCCGAAAAGATCCTGACAGAGCTCCAAGCCATCGGCAGCGGTGGCGGCTGGCTCTTTTGGGCTTTGATGGTGCTCGCCTTCGCGATCGCCTATGCCCTCGTGGGTTTGTGGAGTTCGTTGCGTTTCCCCGGGGCCACCGTTCTCACACCCGGCGAGTGGACCAGGCTGCTGCGTCAGCCGAACGCGACACCGGAAATCTTTTCGCGACTTTCCAATGAAGTCTCCCGGGCCGCCGACCCCGGTCGCACCCTCCAGGAGATCGGACAGCGCCTCTTTTCCCGGCCCGATCGCCGTTTTCCCTTTGCCTTTGTCATGATCAGCGCCGCCCCGCTTCTCGGATTGCTCGGCACGGTCTCGGGCATGTTCACGACCTTCGACGGCATGGCCGCCAACGTCGCCGAGAAACCCATCGACGTGATTTCAAAGGGCATCTTCGAGGCCCTCATCACAACCGAAACCGGACTCGTCATCGGCGTCCCCACCTTCATCGTCTGCGCCTGGCTGAAGAGCCGGCACGACGTCCTCGTCCTCCATTTCCACCAGATCGAATCCCGCCTCCTCGGCGAACTCGGGAAACATCCCGCCTGATCCATGGCCCGCAGATTCCAGCGACTCGGCGAACTCGAAGCCGGAGTGAAAAGCGAGATCGACATCTCGCCGCTCATCGACGTGGTCTTCATCCTCCTCATCTTCTTCATCGTCACGACCGTCTTCGTCGACGAGACCGGGATCGAGGTGAACAAACCCCGCGCCGCGACCCAGCAGGACCTCGAACGCAACAGCATCCTCATTGGCGTCACCCGCACCGGCCAGGTCTTCTACGGCGGACGCGAGATCGGCGTCGCCGGGGTCCGCTCCGTCGTCGCCCGCCTCATCAAGCAGGATGCCATGCCCGTGATCATCCAGGCAGACCGCGAAACCCCGACCGAGGCGACCGTCTCCGTCCTCGACGAGGCCCGCCTCGCCGGTGCGGAAAATGTCTTTGTCTCCACCGTGAATGACTGAGCGACACGACAGCCTTTCCGGCGGTCTCCTCCGCCTCATCACCGCCGCCGGCCTCACCGGCGGACTGCTCCTCTTTCTCGTAGCGATGCGCATCGTGCGGGAGGACAACGCGCCCCTCCTCACCCTGAGCAATCTCGAAACGATCGAGCCGGTGAGCCTGCCCGCTCCACCGCCTCCGCCCCCCTCGACGCCGCCGCCACCTCCTCCTCCACCGGATCTGCCGCGCCTCCAGATCGAGCTCGATTCCGTCGCGCCTGCCGTGAAGGCCTCGCTCGATCGCGATCTCGACCTGCGCCTGAACCGCACCGAATTCGCCCCCCAGACCGACGCCCCGCTCGCGCAGATGATCTTCGCCTCGGCCGACCTCGACTCGCAGCCGAAGCTCGTCAACAAACCGAGCGTCACCTTTCCTGCCTCGCAGAAGCGTGCGGGAGTCACCCAGGCCAAGGTCGTCCTCGAGGTGCAGATCAGCAGCGGCGGCATCGTCACAGTGAAGCGCGTCCTCGAGAGTCCCCACGATGACTTCACCGCGATGGCCCGGTCTTTCGCAACTCGGGCCCGCTTCACTCCCCCCAAAAAGGACGGACGATCCGTCAACGCCCTCTTCCGCTGGCCTCTCATTTTGAAATCGTGATGCGATCTTTTTACTTCATCGGCTTCCTCCTGGTTTCCGCCCATCTGGGCACGGCGGCCGAGCCCCTGCCCATCGATCCGCTCTGGCAGAGCGAGACCTTCCGCAAATCCATCACCGCCAGCTACGGAATCGATTCGCGCATCGAACCCCGCATCACCGAAGACGAAGCCTTCTACCTCGATGAATCGGCCAAGGCCATGGCGGAGAACGACCGGACCAAGGCCATCACGGTCCTGCGCGAGTCGTCGCTCCTGGAAAAGAGCCCCGCGATGCTCTTCACCCTCGCCTCGCATCTCTTCGAAGCAGGCGAAGCGAAGGACGCCGAGGAGTCGGTGACGTTCTTCGAATCCGCCCTCGCCCAATTCCCCAATTTCCGGGATGCCCATCGCAATCTCGGTGTCGTCCTCATCCAGCGAGACGAATTTGAAAAAGCGAAGGTCCACCTCGTCCGCGCCCTCTCCCTCGGTTCGCAGGACGGACTCACCGCCGGTCTTCTCGCCTACTGCCACGCCCGCGACGGCCATTACCAGGCCGCCCTCGACGCCTACCGCCTCGCCATGCTCACCCAGCCCGATGAAAAGCAATGGCAGCTCGGCGAAGCCCAGGCCCTCCTCGCCCTGAAGCGTCCGCGCGAAGCGGCGAGCATCCTACAATCGCTCCTCGGCAAATCACCGGATGACGTCTCGACCTGGCTCATCCAGGCCGATGCCTGGAGCGAACTAGACGAGGTCTTCAGCGCCGCCGCCAATCTCGAGATCGTCCACCGCGCCGGAGCCCTCGAGCCGAATGCGCTCCTCTCCCTCGGCCACCTTTACCTGCAAAACGACCTCCCCGAGCTCGCCCTCGAGCGCTACCGCGCCGCCCTCGCCGCAGCCAATCCGCCGTCACCGACCCGCGCCATCGAAGCCCTCGAGCTCTTCCTTTCCAACTCCGATTGGCCGCTGGCCAATGAATATGTGAGCGCCCTCGACCAGGTCGCAACTTACCGCGAGGCCTTGGATCCGGCGAAGGGCGAAAAAGAGCTCCTTTCCCGCCTCACCCGCGCCCGTGCCTTGCTCGAACTGGAAACCGGTGACGCCGCCAACGGTGCAAAGCGCGTCGAAGAATGGCTGAACCGCGAACCGCTCGACGGCGAATGCCTCCTTCTCCTCGCCCGCTTCCGAGAAGAGGCCGGACAAAAAATCGAGGCCGGGATGTTGCTCGAACAGGCCACCCGCGTCCCCGCGACCGCCGCCGCCGCCCATCTCGCCCACGGCCGTCTTCTCGTCGCCGCCGCCGATTACGACAAAGCGCTCGGACAACTTGAGAAATCGCAGGAGTTGAATCCCAGCGAGAGTCTCGCCGAATACATCGCCGCGATCCGCGAACTCGTCGGCGGATCGCCCTCGAAGTGAGAAGCAAACAGTGAAGGCAAAACGTCCGGACCTGAGTGATCTTCAAGCGGGTTGCCTTTCCCCTTCCTCACTTCTACTGTCGCGCAAATCCCCCGCGACTTATTCCTCCCGTGCTCCCCTGGTTCCAGAACGATGCCTTCCCCCTCTACCTCGCCCCCATGGCGGGAGTGACGGACTTGGTCTTTCGCCGGCTCTGCAAGGAGCTCGGAGCAGATGTCATGGTCACCGAGTTTGTCTCGGCCGAAGGCATCATGCAGGCGGATGAACGGACGCGCATCTACACCGAGTTCGACGATGCGCAGCGTCCCGTCGGAGTCCAGCTCTTCGGTGCCGACGGCCCCCGCATGGCCGAGGCCGCGAAGAAGATCATCGACTGGAAACAGCCCGACTTCATCGACATCAACTTCGGCTGTCCCGTCAAAAAGGTCGTTTCGAAAAACGGCGGCTCTTCCCTCCTCAAGGATTGCCCCACCCTCGCCCACGTCGCCGAGTCCATCGCGAAGGGTGTCGGCGACCGCGTGCCCGTGACCGCGAAGATCCGCATCGGATGGGATCAGCATCTCGTCAACGCCCCCGAGGTCTGCCACATCCTCGAGGACTGCGGCATGCAGGCCATCGCCGTGCACGGCCGCACCCGCGCCCAAGGCTACAGCGGCGAGGCGGACTGGGAAGTGATCGACCAATGCAGCCGCACCGTTTCCGTCCCCGTGATCGGCAACGGCGACATCACTTCCGGAGCCGGCGTCGCCCGACGCCGCGCTTCCACCGGAGTCAGCGGCGTCATGATCGGACGCGCCGCGATGGCTTATCCATGGATCTTTCGCGAGGCGAAGGAATACCTCGCCACCGGCATGGCTCCGGCCGTCGTCGCCCTTGAAGAACGCTGGGCGTTCATCATCCGCCACGCCCGGCTCCTCGTCGAGTGGGGCAAATTCCCCAGCGAACGGCATACTATGCAGTCGCTGCGCTCGCGCCTCATGGCCTATACCAAGGGCCTGAAGGGCGGCAAATTCCTGCGCCAGCGTTTTTCCACCGTCTCGTCGATCACCGAGCTCGAGGATCTCGCCGCCGAGCACCTCGCCAGCGTCGCCCATCTTGAGGAGGACGAGGCCGACGAGTCGGAGACCATGCTCCTCGTCGATCCGACGTCGTAGCACCGGGAGCACTGGCGCGACTCCGCCCCATCGCGGGCTCGACGGCTACGTCCCTGTCGATAGGATCGCGGTCATGATCCCGCGTCTCACCGCCGTTCTCCTCGCCCTTTGCCTCACCTCGCTCGTCCCGAGCTTCGCCCAACAACCGGCCGACAACGAGACGTGGAAGGCGGGTACCTCGTCCGCCGTCATCACCCCGCAGACCCTCATGTGGATGGCCGGCTACGCCTCCCGTAAAGCGCCGGCCGAGGGCGTCGAGACGGATCTCCATGCCAAGGCGCTCGTCCTCGAGGACGCGGCCGGGGGCAGACTCGCCCTCATCACTGCCGACCTCGTCAGCGTTCCCCGCAGCGTGAGGCTCGCCACCGCGGAGGCAGTGCAAAAGGCCCACGGCATTCCGCCCGAGCGCCTTCTCATCAACGTCTCGCACACCCACTGCGGACCCGAGATGCGGCTCTGGCGCACCTGGCACACGGACGATGTCGAGCGGCGCGAACGCGAGGCGGCGGAGTATTGCACCTTTCTCGAGACCACCTTCACCCGCCTCGTCGGTGAGGCCCTCGAAAAGCAAGTCGATGCCACGACGCACTACGTCCATTCCAAGTGCGGCTTCGCGATGAACCGCCGGCGCCCCGATGGAAAAGGCGGCTTCAGCAATGCTCCGAATCCCGATGGACCCGTCGATCATCGCGTGCCCGTGCTGCAGGTCCGTGCGACCGAAGCCGGGGAAAATCTCGCGCTCGTCTTCGGTTATGCCTGCCATTGCACCACCCTCGGTCATCAGAAGTTCAACGGCGACTATGCCGGCTACGCGCAAGCTGAAATCGAACGCGCCCACCCGGGTGCCACCGCCCTTTTCCTGAATGGTTGCAGCGGCGACCAGAATCCCTATCCACGCCGCGAGGTCGCCTACGCCGAGACCCACGGCCGCAGCCTCGCCCTCGCCGTCGAGGCGGCCCTGCAGACACCGCCCGTGGCGCTGGGCGGAACGATTCGTGCCGCGATGCGCGAGATCCCGCTGAAATTCGACACCCTGCCGACTCGGGCCGAACTCGAAGTCCGCGCCAAATCGAACGACAAACTCGACTCCACCCTCGCCCAACACCTCCTCGGCGAACTCGATGCGGGACGCCCGCTGCCAACGGAATACCCCTACCCGGTCCAGGTCATCCGCCTCGGCGAAACCCTCACCCTCGTTGCCCTCGGCGGCGAGGTCGTGGTCGATTACTCGCTGCGACTGCAAAAGGAAATCCAGGATCCCGTCGTCTGGGTCGCCGGATACAGCAACGACGTCATGACCTACATCCCGAGCCGCCGGGTCTGGGAGGAAGGAGGCTACGAAGGGGGCGACGCCATGAAATGGAATCTCTTCCCGGCCCGGTGGAATCCCGAGGTCGAGGAAGTCGTCGTCCGAGCCGTGCACGAACTGCGGGATTCTCTCGACTGAACCCTGTCCGATCCCCGACCCGACCCTCCCGAGTCCCGGGTCACGCCGCCGTCGCCGGGCTCATCATCTCCTCCTGCGCCCCGACCGCCTCGCGGGCCGGAGCATGATGGGCCTCGGTGTTTTCAAAACAATAGATGCCTTCGAGACGCTCCGCCTCGGCCATCAGCTTTTCGAGGTCGGCGAGCATGCGCTCCTCCCGGGTCTTGCGCGCCGCCATCTGGCGGAAAAAGAGACGCCACGAACGCCACATCTCCGGCAACCTCACACAAAAGATAAGGAAGAGCAGCGCGAGGGAGACCACGAAGAATCCGGCGTAAACAGTGGAGACGGGAGGCATGGCGAGGCAAAAACAGGTTCGGAGAGGAGGTTACTAAGTTTTTACTAAATTTAAAATGATTTTTTCTATTTTCTAAAATTTTTGATTTCTTGATCATTGTCAACACGCCTCCTGTGTGGTTGAGCTTTTCACGGACCGCCTTACACTGCGTCGATTCTTCCTCATGCTCGCCCGTCTCCGCCCCGCCTTGCTCCCCGGCCTCCTCGTGATGGCCGTGGCGTGCTACGTCGGCGAGGCAAAAGCGCAAGTGACTCCGGCCTCCTCCGCTCCAGCCGCGGCCGGAGCTTCCGTGCCGCTCCGGCTCGATCTCTCTCGACGCGATCTGAAGAATTTTCTGACCGACAAAGACGCTCTCGCCCCCTACCAGCGCGCTGATGGCAGTGTCGCCGAGCTTCACGACGTCTTTGCCCTCGGCTCCGTCAACGCCCGTTGGGCCGTGTTCTGGGATGCCCGTTCGTGCCGGCTCCTTGGCATCCTCGATCTCGAAGCCCCGCCCGAGGCTCCGGCTCCTGCTCCCGTGATACCTGCCGCCAATGCGAAGGAGAAGGAGGAAGACCAGGACGACGCGGAATCCGACGAGAAGCCTGAGCCTCCCTCTCCCTACCTGTTCAAAGCGACCGGGCCCTTTCCCCTCGGCAAGACCACTGGTGTCTCGGGAGCCCCCAGGTATTTTGGATTTCGCCTTGTCAAAGACGTACCCGAATTCCTCTACACCTGCGGCTCCCTCGCCATCGAGGAGCGGCTTTGGCTGGATGAAGGAGGCAACTCCCTGCGGCAGCGCTTCTCCGCCAAAGACGCCGCCAAGGGCCTCCAGATCAGCGTGCCCGAGACCTGGAAAGGCCGCGTCACCGCCTCGGCTGGCACGTGGAAAGGTGCGGTCCTGACTGTTCCGAAGGAGTCCGCCGCCGAGGTCATCCTCACCTATCCGCTCACCCCGGCGACAGCCGCAGCCGAACCCACCACGCCCGCGACGAATTGAGCACGCGCCCTTTCATCTCCCTTGCTCTCGGCGTCAGCCTGGCGTCATTCATGTTCGCCGACGAAACCGCTCCGGGTGCTCCCGCCCCCGAGAAGCGCGAACGCCGCTTCATCGAAATCACCCCGAACGACCAGATTCCGACGGTGCGTGCGATCACGCCCATCGACGGATCGAATGTCTTTTTCCTGAACCATCGCGGCCAGGTCGGCGTCGCGAAGTTTTCCCCCGGACTCAGCCAGATCGGTTGGGAGTTTTACTCCGAGGTCAAGCTCAACGCCCTCCCCTCGCTCGCGCTCGGTCCGGGGTACTCCGTGCTCGCCGCATCTCCGTTCGAGCTGACCCAGGGCTTCGACACCGACCGAGATGTCGAGCTCGACTTCTTCCAAGCCCTCGTCCGCGAGTGGACCGACCGCGACAAAGGTGTCGTCATCACCGCCGGCCCCGTCGCCGATCCCCATGGCCGTGTTCTTTTCGCGCTCTCGCCTCATTCCCTCAAAGCCGGTGATCCACCCAAGGCCCGGCTCATGGCCTGGATCCCCGCGAGCGGCACCCTCGTCCCCGTCACCGAGAGCGAGCTGACCATCGAGGGTTTTGCCCTGCGCCGCGACGGACTCCTCGCCACGCGGCTCTCCATGCCCGACTACACCGACGGCTATTTCCTCTCCCTCACCGAGCTGCCCGCCCCGGCGCCGGACCAGCCCGCGATCGCCCCCTCGCCCATGCCCTTCACCCTTCCCTCGCTGATCGTTCCGGCGGAACTGACGAAGCGCGACCGCCCCGACCAGCCCGTCTTTTTCGAGGAAGCAGGACAGAGCAAACTCCTCCTCGTCTGCCCCGTCTCGCGTCACCTCGTCGAGATCGTCCCAGAGAAGGCCGGCGGACTGTGGCAGGGATCCATTCTTTTGCGCGGCCTCTCACCGAAGCCGGTCTTCACCGCGGCCGAGGTGGCGCCGGGTTCCCTCCTCGGGGGCGGGGACGAGGGTTTCGTGCCGCTCACCGACGATCCGGCCGTCTTCCGCCTCACCCGGCTCTCCCTCGTCGAGGATGGCATCGCCCTCGCTTTCAGCCTGCCTGTCGATCGCTACGAGGCGGTGAAGCCCGAAAACTTCTCCGTCAAAGCCATAGCCCTCGGCGGAGGTGAAAAGACCGTCGCGATCCAGCCGGTCATCGAGTCCGACGGCAAACACCTCGTCCTGCGAGGCGAGTTGCCCGGACCCGGCAGCGTCCTGCGGATCGTCTGTCAGAACGTGCCCTCCGAAAAGGGCGGCAAGCTGCTCAGCCCATCCGTCTTCTACACCCTCCACGCCCGCTGAGGGAACGTCGGTCCGCTACACGCGGGCCGTCTGCGGCACCTTCGCCCCGGCATCGGCGAGGCGTTTCATCACCTCGGCAAGGAGCCAGAGATTCATCTCCGAGGATCCCTTCGTGTCGATCAGATCCTGGGTGTAGCCGAGTTCGATCGCGAGCTTTTTGCGCGCCCCGTAGCTGGGATCGAGATCCACCGTCTTCAGCAGATCCGAGATCGAGCGACGCCAGTCAGGCGAGTCGGGATGGGCTTTGGCGAGTTCATCAAGCCGTTCCGCGAAGTCGATCCCAAGCACGGGATGACCTTCCGGACGATCACAGATTTTGGCCACCAGTTTGGAGAAAGCGCTCATGCGAGGGAGGTTAGGCGGGGACGTGACGCTGACAAGGGGAAGATTGCGAAAAGGCGCGCATCCTGTGCGCCCGGAGTCTGGAAATGGCTCCCACATCCCCTCCCATTCGCGTTGCCCTTCTCTCCCGCAATCCGCAATCCAAAATTTGGCACCCGCCCGGAAAGCGCCTACCCTACCGGCACCCATGAACCCGACTCCGCGTCTCGCCGCGCTGCTCACCGTCGTCCTCGTTTGCGCGCCGCTCATCACCGGCGGCCAGGGCCTTTTCCAGCGTGATGCCAACGCCGCGATCTACCGCAAGGCCAAAAAATTCCACCTCGTCCCCATCGAGACGGCCGTGCCCGAGGCCTTCGTCGACCTGCGTTACAAGATCACTTCCGCCGCCGGGAAGCCGCTCTACCTCACCACCATGCCCGCCCTCATCCACCGGGCCACCGCCGCGAAGCTGCGCAAGGTCGCCGAGGAATTGAAGCCACACGGTTATCACCTGAAGATCTGGGACGCCTGGCGTCCGCCGGAGGCGCACCAGGCCCTCTGGGACGCGGTGCAGGACGAGCGTTACGTCGTGCCGCCGAGCAAGGGACTCTCCTGGCATTGCTACGGCATCTCCGTCGATCTCACCCTCGCCCGCGCCGATGGCACCGAGGTGCCCATGCCTTCGAAGTTCGACGAATTCTCAAACCGCGCCGCCTCGCGCTACACCGGTGGCGATCCCGAGATCGCACGCCGTGTCACCCTTCTCCAGACCGCGATGAAAAGCGCCGGCTTCCGCGTCATCGAGTCGGAATGGTGGCACTTCGACGACATGAAGGCCGAGGGCGGTATCCGCAACGTCACCGCCGCCGATCTCGGCATCCGCATGCCCTGACCGAACACCCTATGGAATCGTCTGCCGTCGCCATCGTCCGCGAGCTCCGCGCCGCAGGACACGAGGCCTGCTTCGCCGGCGGCTGCGTGCGCGATCTCCTCCGCGGCGTCGCTCCGAAGGACTACGACATCGCCACGAGCGCCCGTCCCGACGAGATCCTGAGCATCTACCCCAAGGCCGACGCCATCGGCGCCCATTTTGGGGTCATGCTCGTGAAACGCGGCGGCCATGCCTACGAAGTCGCCACCTTTCGCGAGGATGGCGACTACCACGATGGACGCCGCCCCGCCTCCGTCACCTTCTCCGACGCCGTCGCCGATGCTCGCCGCCGCGACTTCACCATCAACGGCATGTTCTACGATCCCCTCGCCGAAGAAGTGATCGACCACGTCGCCGGCCGCGCCGATCTCGAGGCCCGCCTCGTCCGCGCTATCGGACATCCCCTCGACCGCTTCCGCGAGGATTACCTGCGCCTCCTCCGCGCGATCCGCTTCGCGACCCTCCTCGAATTCGAGATCGAGCCCGGCACCTGGCAGGCCATCCGCGAAGTCGCTCCCCACATCACCGACATCAGTCCCGAGCGCATCCGCGAAGAGCTCGACAAGATCTGGAAGAGCCCCCATCGCCTCCGCGGTTTCGACCTCCTCGTCGAGAGCGGCCTGATGCAGGCCATCCTCCCCGAGATCCTCGATCTCCGCGGCTGCGAGCAGCCGCCCCAGTTCCATCCCGAGGGCGATGTCTTCGTCCACACCCGGCTCATGCTTTCCCTCCTGCCGCCTGACGCCAGCCTCCCCCTCGTCCTATCCGTGCTTTTTCACGACATCGCCAAACCCGCCACCTACTCCCTCGATCCAGCCGAAGGACGCATCCGCTTCAACGGACACGAAAAAGTCGGTGCCGAGATGACCGAGACCATCCTCCGTCGTCTCCGTTATCCCAATGCCGTGATCGACGCCGTCGTCTCCGGTGTCGCCCATCACATGCAGTTCAAGGACGTCACGAAGATGCGCACCGCCACCCTGAAACGCTTTATGGCGCGCGACCACTTCGATGACGAACTCGAGCTCCATCGCGTCGATTGCCTCGGCAGCCACCGCCTCCTCGGCAACTACGACTACCTCCTCTCCAAACAGGAGGAATTCGCCGCCGCTCCCCTTTTGCCGAAATGGTTTCTCCAGGGTGGCGACCTTATCGCCCACGGCTGTCGACCCGGCCCCGATCTCGGTACCCTCCTCACCGAAGCCCACGACTTGCAACTCGACGGAACGCACACGAGCCGGGAGCAGGCGTTGGCGTGGTTGGAGGAGAGGGTGATGATCGGTGATCGGTGATCGGAATCCTTTGGGGGTTGGGATTACAAGGTGGATTTCTCCTCAACGCGTTTTGAATTGAACCGGCTCGCGCCCTCCCGTAGATTTTCCTAGTCTCGTCCCCCTCATGAAAACCCAGGTTGAATTCCGTTCCGCGAAGTTTCCTCCCTACGATGGCGAGGAGGAACAGATCAATCCCGGCCTGTGGGGCAAGCGCTTGACCGAGTATCTCGCGCAACACCTTTCCGATCGTGGCATCGCAACGGAGGAAATGGCGATGGAGGATTGGGGATGTTACCTGCCGGTCCGCAACGAGGGATTTCGTCTCGCCCTGTGCTGTGGTCATCAAGGCGGCGACGACGATGAGTTCCTCGTTTTCACGGAACCATCGAAACCGAAGGTGAAGAAATTCTTCCGCACGATCGATGCCACGCCGCAATTGACCCGGCTGGTCGAGGCGCTCCGCGAGATCCTCGAAGCGGATCCGGAGATCCGCGAGGTGGTTTGGAGTGAGCCGGGGAAGTGAGTGGACGTCGGAATCTGTAGTCGCGAGCGTCAACGAGTGGATCTCTTGCTGTGACGCACTGAGTGGAACCGACCACTGGGGTGAACGTAGCAGGTAAGCCTATCGATTCTCAGCGGAACTCATCACCCGCGGAATGCGGGGAAATCCCAAAACCAGAAAGGCGACACCGACGAGAAATCCAACCGATGGCATCACCAATTCCCCCCAGAGGAGATAGGGAAGGTAGAGCGACACAAATGCCGTGAACCCGAGCAAGAGAATCCCGACGGAGAGAAAGAGATACAGGATCAATCCCTTCGAGGTTCCCACGTTAAGCCGGGACGAAGTTAGGAAAAATCTTTTCCTCCCCCACCAGGCACCGATCCCAAGGCTCCCTGTTACCGTTGCGACAGTGAGATAGGCGGTCCGAAGCTGCGCGTCGGGCTTACCGTCATCCAAGTCAGGTCCCGAGAGGATTATGAGAAGCGACGCTCCGACGAAAATGAGGAAGAGGACCCAATGGATCCACAGGACGATGTGCGAGACCGTGCGCATTCGATGATGCCCGCCCCCCCCTCAAACCCGCGGCGTAATCCGCTGGCGGCTGACCCATTCGCGATTTTGCTCGTCGTGGCTACGTCCCTGTCGGAAGATGTTCACGAGGATGCCGATGGCGAAGAGGGCCATGACGAGGGACGAGCCGCCGTAGCTGACGAAGGGCAGCGGGATCCCCTTGTTCGGGAGGATGGAGGTCGTGACGCCGATGTTCACGAAGGCCTGGAGGCAGAGGTAGGTGACGAGCCCAATGGCGAGAAGGGAGCCGAAGCGGTCGGGAGCGTGGAAGGCGATGACGAAGCCACACACGCCGATGGTGATGAAGGCAAGGACGACCAGAAGGGTACAGACGAGCCCCATCTCTTCGCCGATCATCGGGAAGATGAAGTCGGTCTGGGCGAAGGGCATGTAGAGCATCTTGAGACGTCCTTCTCCGACCCCGCGGCCGGTCATGCCGCCGGAGCCGAGGGCCATAAGGGAGATCCACTGCTGGAAGCCGGCGCCGAGGCGATGCTCCTCGGGATCGAGGAAGGCCATGATGCGCTCCATCCGGTTGGGGGCATAGCTAAGCATGCCGAGGAAGCCGATCACGGCGGTGAGGACGAGTCCCGAGAGGTATTTCCAATCGACTCCGGCGACGAAGAGGATGAGAAATCCGGTGGCGCCGAGCACCGCAGTGGTGCCGATGTCGACCTCGAAGAGGACGAGCGAGAGCGGCAAACCAACGATGGCGAGCGGCAGAAGAAAACCGCGCACGGGATCTTTACCACAATCGGGATGACGCGAAAACCAGTAGGCGAGGAAAACCACCACGGCGATCTTGGCCATCTCGGAAGGCTGGATGCGCAGGGCACCGGCTCCGATCCAGCGCCGCTCGCCATTCACCTCCAAGCCCACGCCGGGAAGGAAGCAAAGGGCGAGGAAGAAGGAAACGACACCGAGGATGAGCCAGACGTGCCGCTTCCAGAACCGGTAATCGATCATCGACGCGGCGCAGAGCCCGCCGATCCCTAGGGCTAGCGAGAAGGCCTGCTTCTTCGCCTCGCGGTAACCATCCACATCACCGGCTCCATCACTGAAAACCGCCGCGCTGAAAACGCAGGTGCTCACGAGCATGATGAACCCGACGATCACCAGAAAGGAAACCGAGGAGAGAAGGAGGAAGACACTCTTGCGTTGCATAATGGGCGAAGCCGATTGCGGATTTCGGATTGTGGATTTCGGATTGCCACTCAGCGCGCCGCGGGGATGCGGAGCTTCTGACCGATCTGGAGGGATTGGGCGTCGGAGATACCGTTTTCCTTCATGAGGGTATTGAAGGGAATGTTGAACTTGCGCGAGATCGCCCACGGGGTGTCGCCGGACTTCACTTCATAGGTCGATGCCTGGCTCACCGCAGCAGGAGCGGCCGGAGCAGCCGGCTTTGCGGGAACGGCAGCGACGGGAGGGGCGACCGGCTGCGCCACGGGTTGGGCGGCGGCGACGGGCTCGTTCTGCCCGGGGATGTCAAGGTAACGGCCGTGATAGAGTTCGTTGTCGGAGCGGATCGAGTTTTTCGCGCGGAGGGCCTCGGGAGTGACGCCATATTGACGGGCGATCTCGGGCAAGGAGTCACCGGGAACGACCTTGTGCTGGAGCTTGGACGGATCGGGACGAAGCGGTGCGGGCACGGGCGGGCGCGCGGGAGCCTCGACGATGGGCATGGCGACAGGCACGGCGGCGGCGGTCTCGCGGGCTTCCTGCCTGGCGCTGTCGTAGTCGCGGTGCGCGGTGCTGATCTTCACGGCGCTGGCGTCGGAGGCTTTGTCGACCATTTTGAAGGCGAAGATGCCACCCACGGCGATGACGTGGAGGAGGATGACGACGGTGAAGATGCGGGTGAGGCGGACGTCGGGGGTATCGAGGTACCAATCCTGCTCTTCGGTGACGTTGGCGGAGAGTTTCATCCGGGCACGGGCTTTGCCCATGATTCCCTGACGGGCTCCCTTCGCGGTGCGGCGATTTCTTCTGTGGTTGCTCATGGTGTCGTTGGTGGTTGGCGGTGAGTGGGTCAAAGTGTGGAGGAAGGAAGTGTTCAGGCACTGGCGGCGGCCCGGTCGCGCACGGCGCGGCGGAAGGCTTCGCCACGGGCCTCGTAGCCGCTGAACATGTCGAAGCTGGAGGTGCCGGGAGAGAAGAGGACGATGTCGCCGGGACGGGCGAGGCGGCGCGCGGTGGCCACGGCATCATCGACGTCGGTGGCATGGTGACAGGGTACTAACCCGGCCCAGGCCTCGGTGATGTGCCCGGCGATCTCGCCGATACAGACACACTCGCGCACCATGTGTCCGGCGAGCTCGCGCAACTCGGCGAAGTCGAGGCCCTTGTTCTTGCCACCCGCGATGAGGATGACGGGCTCGTCCTGTCCGGCGAGGGCGCTCTCGAGGGAGTGGAGATTGGTGGACTTTGAATCGTTCAGGTAAAGGGCGCCGTCGAGACGGGCGACTTTCTCACAGCGGTGCGGCGGTGCCTGGAACTGCTGGATGGCGGGGACGAGCGCGTCCCAGTCCAGCCCCAGCTCGTCGGCGATGGCGAGGGCGGCCATGACGTTTTCGGCGTTGTGTTTGCCCTGCAGCTCGCCCTCGGCGAAGGGGAAGCGGCGTCCGCTCGTAGCGTGGACGATCTCGCCGGCACGGTAGCCGAGGTCGGAGCTCGTCGAAAAGGCGGAGAAGGTGGTGGTGCGGGCGTCGAGGCCGAGGTCGCACTCTTCCTTGCGGATGACGAGGGCGTCGTCGCGGAGGTGGTCGAAGAGGTGGAACTTCGCGGCGAAGTAATCCTCGACCGTCGCATAGCGGTCCATGTGGTCGGGCGCAAAATTCATCCACACGGCGATGCGGGGCGAAAGGCTGGTGATGGTCTCGAGCTGGAAGGAGCTGAGCTCGAGGACGATCCAGTCGTAGCGCTCGCCGGAGAGGACGACGTCGCTGTAGGGCAGGCCGATATTCCCCGCGGCGATGGCGCGGAGCCCGGCGGCCCGGAGCATGGCGGTGACGAGGGCGGTGGTGGTGGTCTTGCCATTCGTGCCGGTGATGCCGATGACGGGCACGTCGCTGAAGCGCCAGGCGAATTCGATCTCCCCGATCACTTCGCCGGAGGCGGCGGCGTAGGCG